>OLZW01001502.1_pt1 | contig 17284 bp, 13 predicted proteins | sample 1674281 | NCBI WGS metagenome assembly OLZW01 (sample SAMEA103958157, study PRJEB25191) | human gut metagenome | biome: human-associated habitat [ENVO:00009003]; feature: intestine environment [ENVO:2100002]; material: feces | place: Germany | collected 2013/2015
CCGGGCAAGGCCTTCGTGCCGCTCATCGTCGGCTTCGGCTGCAACGTGCCCTCCATCATGGCCACCCGCACGATGGACCGCGCCTCGGACCGCATCATCACGGTTCTGATGGCTCCGTTCATGTCCTGCGGCGCACGTCTCCCGGTGTACGTCCTCTTCGCGACGGCCTTCTGGCCCACCAACGGCCAGAACCTCGTGTTCCTCCTCTACATCATCGGCATCTGCGCGGCGATTCTGACGGGCTTCATGCTCAAGCGCGCTGCCCTTCCGGGCGCCGCTTCGGCCTTCGTCATGGAAATCCCGCCCTACCACATCCCGACCTTCAAGGGCGTGATGCTGCGTACGTGGGACCGCGTGAAGACCTTCCTCTTCCGCGCCGGCAAGGTGATTGTGGTGATCGTGGCCTGCCTCGCCTTCCTCAACTCCCTCGGCAAGGACGGCTCCTTCGGCAATGAAGACAGCGAAAACTCCGTCCTCTCGTCGATCGGCCGCACGATCGTTCCGATCTTCCAGCCGATGGGCATTCAGGAACAGAACTGGCCTGCCGCTGTGGGCATCTTCACGGGCATCTTCGCGAAGGAAGCCGTGGTTGGTACCCTGAACTCCCTCTATGACGGCATCGCCGCCGACAAGGCTGCTCAGGCTGCTGCTGAAAAGGCCGCCGCTGAAGGCGCTCCGGCTGAAGAAGCTGCTCCTGAGGAAGAAGAAGGCTGGTCCTTCTCCGCCATTCTCGACGAAGCGCTCTCCACCACCTGGGACAACCTGAAGGATCTCGGCTCTGCCTTTGCCGACCCGATGGGCATCAGCGTGGGCGACCTCTCCGACGAAGAAGCGGCTGCTGAAGACCAGGAAGTTTCGACCGGCACGATCGACACGATCAAGACCTTCTTCGGTTCTTCCTCCGGCGCCTTTGCCTACCTCCTGATGGTGCTTCTCTACATGCCCTGCTGCGCGGCCATCGCTGCGGTCTGGCGTGAAGTCGGCACTGCCTGGACGATCTTCTCGGGCACCTGGTGCTGCGTCCTCGGCTACACCTCCGCGACGATCTTCTACCGCGCGGTCAACTTCGGTGAAGCCCCGGCCTACAGCGCGATCTGCATCGTGGTTTCTCTCGCCATCATCTACGCCATGTGGCTCTGGATGAAGTCCTTCGCCAAGAAGGATGCGGAGAACGCCCCGAAGGTGATCCCGATTCACTCGGCCCGCTGATTGAGATAGAGACGGTCAAAAGGCTTTGAGCTGATTGATCGCCTCCCCTCAGAAAAAAAACGAACGCTCCCGGCAGATTCTGTCGGGAGCGTTTTTTTCGACCATTGAATTGCTTTTGGCCCTGGCCCCGCAGCGCAATACAATTTCAATAACGGTGCGTCCCGGGAGAACCGTTCTCTAAAGCTCTCTGAAGACGCCTTTCAACTTCATTCCCAAGGGGAAAAACATGATGAAGAAATCGCTAATCCTCGGCGCTTCCGGCGCCATCCTTCTTCTCTCGGGCTGCGTCGGCACGCTCCCTCCGGTGCAGAACCCGAATGCCGTTGCCGTTTCCGCTTCGCCCGCCGCCATGAAGGCCGCCATTACCCGCGCGGCCGATCTGCGTCAGTGGCGCATTGTTGAAGAGAAGCCCGGCCTCGTGCGCCTCGCCTATCCGGGGACGGCCAAGGCCGAACACTTTGAAATGATCGCCGACGTCGAATACACGAAGAAGGGCTATTCCGTCGAATACGTCTCGAGCCGCGGCCTCAATGCCGGCCCCTGCCAGGACAACCCGAAGCAGACCTGCGTCCACCGCAACGTCAACAAGTGGCTGCAGAACCTCTCGAGCGACATTCTGCGCGGCATCCGCTGATTTCAGACGGAAATCATCCCTGAGGACGAGCCTTCACTAAGCTCTTCAGGCTTCCTCCGACTTTCTCATGCTCACGGCCGCTGCTTCCGGGCTGCGGCCGCCTTCATCCAGAAGTCGACCGCTTTGTCGACCCAGCCTTCCGCGTTCGTTGCGGTTCCGATGCCGGACCCGTGGCGGAGTCCCGGGCATTCATGAAATTCCGTTGGAATGACGAGGCCCTTCAGGCGCTCCATTCGCCGCCGCATGACGTAGGACGAGGCAAGGGCGTCGTCCGCAGAACTCCTTGAGCGAAAAAGCAAACGGCACTGCGGCCAAGGATCTGAAGATCGTTCTCTTCTTAATGGCATATCTTGAGAAACAAGTGATTCCGTCCATTGTTTACCCAGCCGGCGGGAGCCTGGATTAATTCCTCTTCGATTTTTGTCCGATCCTCCTCCCTGAAAGCGCAGCGCGAAAAAAAACACGCCGGAGAGACAAATTCTCCAGCGTGCTTTTCAGACTTCCCTGAAAGATTTCAAAGGAAGTCGAATCCTTTCAGGCCCAGGAGGCCTCAGAAGGAATTACTTGGCTACGGCCTTCTTGAGGGAAGAGCCGGCCGTAAACTTCGGACGCTTGCCGGCCGGGATCGTGAGCGTGGCGCCGGTCTGGGGATTGCGGCCCGTGCGGGCGGCGTATTCAGCAACTTCGAAGTTGCCGAAGCCGATGATCTGCACAGCTTCGCCCTTGCCGAGCTGTTCGGCAACGGTGTCGAAGAAAGCATTCAGCACATCGGCGACCTTGGCCTTCGGAAGCTCGGTCTTCTCAGCGATGGCAGCGGTGAGTTCGGTCTTGTTCATGGTATCTCCTTGCGAAGACGTCGCGTCGACGGTTCATTTTGTCGATCGCTTCCAAATGATGTCTTCTAGTTGTGAAAACCGCGCCCCCATGCGGGTTCCGGCGCGCTTGGGCACTACTATAGCCAACACTTCGAGAGTTTTGGGGCCTTGTTTGCAAAAAAATTCCCCTGCGCCCTCGCAGTTTCCTTGATCTGCAGGGATTACGGTCCCGCCTTCATTTTTGAGCGTCTTGCCGTCCCCTGACTTCTCCCTCCTCAGAAATTGCTTAATTTATTGTTTATTTTGAAATTTTGATTAATGTAATGCAGTATCAAAATGTCCTGCCGGGCCATTCGCCAGAGAAGAGCCATGCGGAAGGTCTGCGAAAACTTCACGCTATGCCGTCAGGCAAAGCAGGAACGCTTGCATTTCCGCAACGTTTACAGTGCATCCGCCCGCGCCTCGCGCAGCTTCCGCGCCTGAGGACTCCGCCAAACGAGCCAGGTGCCGATGCCGAGCACGAAGCCGTAGACGAAATCCGAGGTCCAGAGCACGGCCGGATTCGTCGTATACCCGGAGAGAATCGCGACATAAAGCGCGTAGGTGAGCGCCGACGTGATGGAGACCCAGAAGGACGCGCGCGCAAAGCCGAGCGTCCCGATGATGAAGAAAAAGTAGTAGCAGGGGACCGTCAGCATGTAGGAAACGATCATGACGTAGTAGGTGTTCCTGGCATCATGAATAAGGTCCGGGAAATTCGTAATGAGACCGAGCACCGTGTCGGGCGCCGCCGCGTAGAAAACCGCAAGGGGCGCCATGGCGGCTGCACACACCCAGAGACCGGTCCGCGAAGCCCTGGAAATAAGTTCCGGCTTCTTTGCGCCCACGAGATTCATGGCGAGAGACCCGGCCGTTGAGCCGAAGGCATGCACGAAAAGAAAGAGAATGGCGCCGAGCTGACGCACGACGTTCGTGATGGCAAGCCCCCGTTCGCCGGCCACATTCTCTACCGAAACGAAAAAGAAGAGCCAGACGCCGAACGCCACGGCTTCCTGGAGCATGAGCCAGCGCCCGAGCTGAAAAAGCGCTTTCTGCACTTCCCGCTGCGGACGCCAGGAGGCAGAGAGCACCGCCTCCATCCAGCGCTTTTCCATGAAGAGGCGCACGCCGAAGACGATGAGGCAAACGACTTCGCTCACGGCCGACGCAATCGCCGCACCGGCAATGCCGAGTTCCGGGAACGGTCCGAGGCCGAAGATGAGGACGGCGTTCAGCCCGCAATTGGCGAGCACCATGGCGCTCGAACTGATGGTGAGGACCCGGGGACGAAGGATCGACACGAAAAACGCGCGGAAAAGAAGGCAGAGAAAGGCGACGGGCAGCGCTGCAACGCGCCAGAGCACGTAGCTGCGCGCAGCCTCCTCCACTTCCTTTGAATGAATGCTTTTCGCGAGCGTCAGATCGAAAATCGAGGGCGAGGCGAGCGCAATCACGAGACCCGCTACAAAGAGAAAGATCGCGCTCTGCCGAAAGACGATGCCGACCCGGGCTCGGTCTCCTCCGCCATTGGCGCGCGACATGAGGGACTGCGCACCCACGCAGTAGCCCCAGCCGAGCATCATGAAGAGAAGCACCAGAATGCCTGCAACGCCCGCTGCGGCGAGTTCGGCTTCGCCGTAGCGTCCGAGAAAGCGGCATGGCGCCCCGAAAGATCGATTGGGGGCGCAGAGAATTTTCTGAATTGAAGTGGACTTCCGGGCGATTCTCGGTCATGGATGGCTCGCACTTGGCCTCCAGCGCTTTTGGGGAGAAGCGCCGCAGGCAATATCGTTATGTTTCTTTTTTACGCGTGAACCGGTTATTTTAAAATACCGGGCCTTCCGGCTCCTGCCGATCGTTCCCAATTCCTGCCTGATCCTCTCATGACCTCCCGCCTGATTGCGCTCCCCGGATTCCATCCCGAAGACCTTCCCGCGCGCTTTCCCTCCCCCTGGCACGGCGCGCCCTCTGAGTGCCTTCTCAGAGCCCGGGACATGGCGGAGGCCTGCGGGCATTTTCATGCGGACTGCGGCCGCCGAGGGCTCCTCCTCCTCAGAAACGAAGCGAATGGGGAATACTCTGCCGCGATAGCGGAGGAACCCTTTCACGAACCCGACGGCGTGCGCGTTCAGGGGCTCCCTCGCGCACAGAGCATTCTCGGGACCACGCGCGATGAGGTCTTTCAAAGGGAAGCTGCCCGGATCACCCTCACGCAGCTCTCGAGCGGCTCCATGACGCTCCTTGTTTTCTCTGAGAAGGAGCGCGCAAAGCGCCCGGCAAAGATTGCCCGCGGGGGCGGAGCGGGACTCAACCTCAATTTTGAGCACTGGAACCGGGCGCTCCTCGAAGCGCTCGATGCCCCGATTGTTTCAAATGTCCTTTTTGCTGCAGCGCTCAGAAAAGCGGGCGAGCCCCTCACTCCCGTGGGGTCCCTCGAATGGTGGCGCGGCGCCATGCCCTCCTACGACGTCAAATGGGACGGCATGGTGCTCTCCCCGCGCACCACGGTGAAGCCTCTTGCCGAATGGCTTCTCGAAGGCATCCCTTTCGAGAGCGACCCGCGTGCGGAAGACCCCTTCACGCTTCAGCTTGCACCGGAAATTCTTCTCGAGGAAAAGGACTTCATCGCCGTCATGAAGCCTTCGGGACTCCTTTCCGTTCCCGGCACCGGAGGGCTCCCGGATGCGCTGACGCTTGCCTCCCGCATGACAGGGGCGAACCTCACCGCCGTGCACCGTCTCGACATGGACACGTCCGGAATTCTTCTTTATGCCAAGACCCCCGAAGGCACCCGAAGCCTGATGGCGGCCTTTCGCGAGGGGCGCGTTCATAAGCGCTACCGCGCGCTCCTTGAAGGAATCCCGGCGGGAGAAGACGGGCTCATTGACTTCCCCATCACAACGCATCCGCTCGACCGCCTGCGGCAGATTGCCGCTGCAGGCGGAAGACCCTCGCGCACGCGCTGGGCAAAGATTTCGGCTTCAAACGGGCAAACGCTCGTCGACTTCTATCCGCTCACAGGCCGCACGCACCAGCTGAGGCTTCATGCCGCTCATTCCCTGGGACTCGGCTCCCCGATCGCGGGCGACCCGTACTACAGTCGGGCAGGGCTGATCGCCGATACGCCGGAGAACCCGCTCAGGCTTCACGCTGCGGAAATTCACTTCCCGAGCCCCGCTGATGGAAGAGAAATCCGTCTTCTCTCCGAGGAGTCTTTTCCATAAGAAAGGCCTTTCGCCTCAAAGAACCTCCTCTTTTTCCCGGCAACCATACGAGTTGGCTCTTCAACTCAACAACACCCACGGACGTGTCGTGCAGAAAAAATCCATTGCCCTCGGCAATTCCTCGTTTCCTTTAATGAGACGCAGCAACAGCTGCTATGTCGACAAGACCAGGTGCATCCGGTCTGTCATTGAATCGGGCAATTTCGCTCAGGTAATCCTGCGTCCGCGTCGATTCGGGAAATCGCTCTTTATGAGCACGATCCGTTCCTTTCTGTCGATCGATGCCATGAGACCTGGCGATGCTGCGCTTCAGAAAGAGCTTTTCGACGGGCTCGGGATTATGGAGGACAAATCCGTCTGCGACCAATACATGGGCAAGGTCCCGGTACTTTTCCTGTCGCTCAAAGATTTCTTCGGACAGGACTTCCAATACGCACTCGCCAGCATTGCGAACCAGATTGCCATCACGGCAAACTCCTTCAGTTTTCTTCTCGATAGTCCCCGCCTCAGTCCCCTTGAGAAGCGCCGTCTCCAGGACTATATCAATCTCAATATAGCGGAAACCGTTGACAACCGGATGAAGGCTGCCCGCTTTCCATCTGACATGACGACGTTTCTCGCGAGGCATTTCGGTCTACCCGCGATGCTCCTTATCGACGAATACGACGTACCGCTCGCGAAGGCGGCAGCGGGAGGATATTACAAGGAGATGCAGGGTTTCATGCAGAAATTCTTCTCCGTACTCAAGCCCGAAAATACGCCTCTGGTCAACAACCTCCCGGTGCTTGAAAAGGCGCTTCTTACCGGGTGCCTTCGTGTCAGCAAGGAAAGCATCTTTACGGGCGTGAACAATCTCTCCGTCAATACCGTCTGCACCGACAACGTGAATTTAGCCGCTGCGATGGGATTCACGGAAGGTGAGGTGGACGCGCTCCTTCGCTGCTACGGTCTCGAATTCCGAAAGGAAGACGTTCGGCGCTGGTACGACGGCTATCGTTTCGGATCGAGCGAAATTTATAGTCCCTGGGATGTGCTGAGTTTCTGCAAGTCTTCGCTTGAGAGTGATGATCCGAAGCGCCTTGAACCCGATAATTTTTGGATCAATACGAGCAGCAACGACCTCATCGACGAATTTCTTGGCTTTCTCTCGGAAACCGATGCCGACAGGATGCAGACGCTCCTCAATGGCGGCAGCATCGAGCTCAAAATCAACGAGCAGCTCACCTATGCCGACCTTGTTCTGCATCAGTCTGACGACTTCTGGACGCTCCTCCTCTTTACCGGATATTTGACTACCGAAAAATATCTCGGCGACCGCGTGTATCGCCTTCGCATCCCGAATGAAGAGATTCGACAAACTTTCGAAAACCGCGTCGCGGCACGCTTTTCCAGCCAGAATTCGTCCTTTGCTGCTCACGGCGTGAAGCTCGCCGAAGCTGCCGTCTGCGGCAACGCACCTGCCATGTCCGCAGTGCTCGGCCCGCTTCTGCGGAATTACGTTTCCGTACGAGATGCGGCGACCCGTGCGCCAGCTGAAAACTACTATCACGGGTTCCTTTCTGCGCTCCTTGCCTCGGCAGGCAACCGTATTCAGGACTTCAAGTCGAATACAGAAGCGGGCGACGGTTATGCCGACATCGTCTTTTCGTCCGGGTACAACCCGGATCGCATCGGCGTTGTGATTGAAATCAAGCGCGTAGCTCGTCCGGAAGACCTCACCGGTGCGGTCGAGGATGCTTTGAAGCAGATCGCACACAAAAACTATGCCGAGTGCCTTCGGAAAATGCGCTGCAGGAGGTATTTCGCCTATGGCATCGCCTTCTGCGGGAAAAACTGCGAGGTGGGCGGCGGCACGCTTAAAAACGCTTGAGCTCGCTTAAGGAACTGCGAAGCCGACTTCCACAAAACGGCGCTTCTTTTCCGAAAAGACTGCCGCGATACGCAGCAAATCCGTATCGGGAGCAGGCTCCCCGTAATTTCGTTCCGCGAGCTGCCGCTTTGCATCTTCGAGCAGCCCGCGGGCGACCGCATCTTCGCCTCGGCAAAACTTGAACTCAAAAACAATCGTTTTCGTCCTGGTGCGAATCTGAAGGTCGCTGCGTCCTAACGGCGTATGCACTTCCGTCATCGGCGCCATCCCGGCACCAAGGAAGAAGATATTAAGGAGCTCATGGATGTTCTTCTCCTCCCGAATGGGAAAGGCCTGATAGTCAAGATGCTGCACCACGCTGTTCAAACCGGTCAGCACCTTGTCTTCGGACGACTCCTCAAAGGCCTTCTGGAGATAGCGAACCAGATCGACCCGCTCATGCGTGTCCGGCCAATAGGCTGCGTTATAGACCGCAATCATGGATCGACGAACTTCAATATTGGGATAGCCCAGCTTCAAATCGCAGCCGCTGCCCTCCATTCCGGGCAATGGCGGTTCCGAGCGCCTGATCGTCAGAAAGCCGGCATTCGCCAGAACGATGGCAGACCTGGCGGCGGTGATGTGCTCTGTGGCGTCAAGCTTCTGAGAGTTGACCTCGTATTCCCGGTCGAAGTCTTCAGGCCTCAGAAGATTAACGTTCCTCAAAAAATTCATCAGAAACGATATCGATCCGGCGGACCTCACCCAGTAGTTTCCATAGAAATCAGGGTTATCGTCCTGAAAATAGTTAAGTATCGACCATGGCGAGCAGACATGCTGCAATCCATTGATGTCAAAGCAAAACCCGCCGTAATTCTCCCGGAGCTCGCTCAGGAGCTTCGCTTCAGAAATGCCTTTCCGTTCCGCGTAGTACTTCAGAAAAGGCGCGAAGCAAGTCCTGACATCCTCCTCCGTAAAGCCCAGAAGCGAAGCAAACTCAGGCAAAAGAGACAAATCCTTCAGTTTTGTAAAGCTCGAAAACAGGGAGGTCTGACGGAAGTTCATGATGCCCGTCACAAAGAGAAAGCGAATCTTGCCGCTCAGGCTCTTCAGCGCTTCAAAGAAGACGGCCATCTCCTCCTTGATGGCTTCAAAGATTTCCGCACGGCCGATATTGGCGGAGAGCGGCGCATCGTATTCGTCAATGAGAACAACAACGCTCTTCCCGGGGAGCGGCGACAGCGCCGCATTCAGACGAAGCGCCGGGTTGTTTTCATGCGCATAAGGCGGGAAATATTTGTCGAGCTCGGGTTCAAGCAGGCGATCGAGCAGAGTCCGGAACTCCTCGCCGGAGCGCGCATTGGCGATCACGCTGAAATCAAGGCGAATAACCGCCTTCGGAGGCTCATCCCACAGATCGCTGGCCTTCAAGCCCCGAAAAGCGTCCCTGCCTTTGAGAAAGAGCGTCTGAATAGTCGACACCAGAAGCGTCTTGCCGAACCGACGCGGCCGGACGAGGAAGGCGAACGGATAGCTCTTGATGAGCGCTACGATCAGATTGGTCTTGTCGACGTAGATCTGGCCGTTAGCGCGAATGTCGGTGAAGGTTGGATTGCCAACAGGGAGTAGCCTCACCATATCGCTGTCGAGAACAGGTTCTGCCTTCATCATTCTTGCCGTTCCTGACTGCTTGGAATATCAAAAATTTCCATACAGTTTAACGTCTGAACGCCTGCCGGGATTTCCCCGGACCTCATTCAGGCTCCGGCGGGCGGGCCTTAGTTCCTTGCCGTTCAGAAAGGAAATTTAAGGCCTCGCGCCGGAGCAACGAACTCTGCTGCGGCAGCACGCCGATGTCGAATATTTCCGCCTACATGCTGATGAATCTGCGCATGGCGGACCAGACGGCATCGAAATGCGTGAGAAAGCACGGGTGACCTGCTCCCGGAATAATCGCGAGCCCGGCATCGGGCACCTCGCGGTAAGCCGCTAGAACCGTATCGAGCGGCGCATTGCCGTCAAGTTCGCCCGACATGAGGAGGACGGGCGCCTTGATCTGCATGAACAAGTTCTTGGAGATCTTCTCCTGCGTCCAGAATTCTCCATACGCCCGAAGCCATTCCCCCCAGCGAGCGGGTTCCGGCATCAAACGCTCCTGCTGAGCGATATAGGCTGCATCAAGGCTGCGGAATTCATTGAGGTCGGTGATGACTCTGCGCAATCCCGGAATGTTTTCACCCGCGCCGATCGCAACGATGCGCTCCGGGATTTCCGGCGCCATCACCGCCATTTTGAAAGCCGGGTTCCGGCGAGGTGATCTGAACCCGCCGCCTGAAGCAGACGGCGGCGCGTAATCGTCTCATTAGTCATGAGAATGATCCTAGGAAGCCTGTTCGGCATCAATTGGCTTTTCAAAGCCAAAATTATTGATTGATATGAGTTTGTTGAAGAATATCGTTAGATATCAAACTATTTTAACAAACCTTCCCATGCTTCGCTCCAATCGGGATGCCTTCTGCGCCGGTTGGGAAAGGCTTCGCGTGCATTTACTGCAAGTCGCGCGGCGAGCTTTAAGACAAACCCGGTCATCATCCCGTCATTCGCGAAAGAGGCTGTCATTCGATAGCGTCAGCAAGCGGCACTCATCAAATCATGAAGGTCCCGGAACCCGCGCTCCCGGAGCTTGGGTCTCCTCCCTTGATAGACCCCGGGAATCTATCGATGGACTCCTGATCCGCCGCCCGCCTATAAAGAAAGGAACATCTTTTCTTTCGCCCGATGGAGACCCAACATGAAAAACATTTCCCGCCGCAGCTGGCTCACGACCGCACTTGCCGGGAGCGCAGCGCTCGCTGCATCCCTTCCTGCCGCAGCCAAACCCATCGAACCGATGCCGGAAAAATGGGACGAGGAATTCGATGTCGTCGTGATCGGCTCTGGATTTGCCGGGCTCGCCGCAGCGATTGAAGCGAAGCTTGCGGGCAGAAGCGTTGCCGTCTTCGAAAAGATGCGCAACCCTGGCGGCAACTCCATCATCAACGGCGGCATCATGGGCGTTCCCGGCACGCCCATGCAGAAGAAGGAAGGGATCGACGATTCGCCAGAACTCATGATGGAGGACATGCTCCGGGAAGGCCTCGGCCTCAACCACCCGGACAAAGTAAAGAAGCTCTGCGAAGAGGCGCTTCCCACGTGGCAGTGGACGATTGACGAGCTCGGCGTCGAATGGAACAGAGACCGCGTCTCTCAGGAAGGCGGCCACTCGGTGCCGCGCTGCGCGATCATTAAGAATGGCTCGGGATCGGGCATTGTTCTGAAGGAAATCGAGAAGCTCAAAACGCTCGGCGTCCCGATCCGCACCCGCGTCCTGATGGAGCGCATCATCCGCGACGCCGACGGCCGGGTCAAGGGCGTCATGGTTCGCGACGGCTACCGCTTCCCCAATAAGGATTCTGGCAAGACCAAGTTCATCAAGGCGAAGCGCGGACTCGTTCTCGCTCACGGCGGCTTCGGCGCCGACATTCCCTACCGCACGATCTTCGACCCGAAGCTTACGGCCGAAATCGGCACGACCTGCCAGCCGGGCGCAACGTCCGAAGCCTGGCGCGAGGCGGACCGCATCGGCTGCCAGATGATTCAGACCGACTGGATTCAGTGCGCGCCGTGGACTTCGCCCACCGAAAAAGGCATGGGGATCGCGCTCTTTTTTGCTCAGGGCGCGGCCGCAATGTTCGGCGTCTGGGTTGAGGACAAAGGCGGCACGCGCTTCATCAATGAGCTCGCCAACCGCAAGGTCCGCGCCGATGCCATCATGACGCTCCTCAACAAAGGCACGAAGTGCTATGCCGTGGCGGATTCTATCGGTACCGCGCCGATGGAAGTCTCGCGGCCCGGGCTTCTCGCAAAGATGCTCGAGCGCGGGTGCGTAAGGAAGTACGAGACGCTCGAAGCGCTTGCTGAAGGCGAAAAAATCAATCTCGACGGCCTCAGGGCGAGCATTGCCGAGTGGAACAAGGCCGTGGACGAAGGAAAGGACGCGCACTACGGGCGATACGTCAACAAGCTCGCGAAGCCCATGTCGCAGGGACCCTGGTATGCGTCGCAGATGGTCCCCAAGGTCCATCATTGCATGGGCGGAATTTTGACCGATATGGACGCCCGGGCGATCGACTGCGCCTCCAGCGAACCGATCCCGGGACTCTTCGCTGCCGGCGAAGCCACGGGCGGCGTTCACGGCGCCGTGCGTCTCGGCTCCTGCGCCATTACGGACTGCATCGTCTACGGCCGCATTGCCGGAAAGAGTGCAGCTGCATCCTCCCCCTGGGAATAACGAACGAAGCGTTCCCGGCACGATGCCGGGAACCTCAACTCGGGAACCGCGCCGCTCTCGAGCGGCTTTTCGCCTCCCGGATTTTCTTTCGGGATAGCTCGGGAGGCGTATTGACCCTGTAGCGATTGCATGGTCTATAGTTGTGCTACCCGTAATTCATTCTCATTCCCAGGAATGCCAGATTCTCCCCGTAATACGCCCTCCTGCCGTCTGCACTTTGCCGTCACGGGCATGAGCTGCGCCGCGTGCCAGGCGAGGGTTGAAAAAGTCGTCTCCCGAGTTGAAGGCGTCGATTCAGTTGCCGTCAACCTGCTTAAGAACTCAATGGAAGTGAACTCGCACTGCGCGTCGCCCGAAGAAAGCGATGCGCTCACGAGCCTCATCGAAGCCGCCGTGTCCGAGGCGGGCTACGGTGCCGAGCGCACGGACGGCCGGAAGACGTCGCCCGAAAAAGAGCGTGCCAGCCGCTCAGTCGAAGCGGAAGCCGAGGCCCGCGCCATCCGCACGCGCCTCACCTGGTCGATCGTCTCCCTTGTTCTTCTCATGTACGTGAGCATGGGAACCATGATGGGACTCCCGGCCCCCGATTGGCTGGGGTCCGACGCGTCCGGGCTCATGCGCGGCATCCTGCAGCTCCTTCTGTCGCTTCCGCCCCTCTTCCTCAACCGGGTGTTCTTTACGCGAGGCCTGAAGGCCCTCGTGATGCGCGCGCCCAATATGGATTCCCTGATTGCTGTGGGTGCGGGCGCGGCATTTCTCTACGGCGCCTGGGTGCTGCTTGAAGCCGCCTACTATGCCGGTCTTGGAGAGACCGATCACGCGCTTCACCTCGCGCACGGCCTTTACTTTGAATCCGCCGCCATGATCGTGACCCTCATTACGGTCGGAAAGTGGCTCGAAGCCCGTGCGAAGGGAAAGACCACGGACGCCATCGAACGCCTTGCGGCGCTCGCCCCAAAGACGGCAGTCGTGCTCCGCGACGGGAAGGAATCCACCATTCCTGCGGAGAACGTTCAGAAGGGCGACACGGTGATTCTCCTCACGGGAAGTACCATCCCGGTCGACGGCACGGTGCTCGAGGGCTCGGGAACCGTAGACGAATCCGCCATGACGGGCGAAAGCATTCCGGTCGAAAAGAAGACGGGAGACACCCTGATGGGCGCCACGCTGGTTTCCTCCGGACGCTTCGTCATGCGCGCCGAGCGCGTGGGGGAAGACACCGCGCTCGCGCAGATCATCCGGCTCGTCAACGAGGCGACTTCGAGCAAGGCGCCGGTCGCGAGACTCGCTGACCGCGTGGCCGGAATCTTCGTCCCCGTCGTCATCGGCATTGCACTCCTCACGCTCATCGTCTGGCTCCTTCTTGGCGAATCCTTCGGATTCGCGCTCACGTCCGCCATTTCCGTTCTCGTCATTTCCTGCCCCTGCGCCCTCGGCCTTGCGACGCCGACCGCCATCATGGTGGGCACGGGCCAGGGCGCAAAGCGCGGCATTCTCTTCAAGTCCGCATCCGCCCTTGAACTTCTCGGCCGCGTCAACGCTGCGGTGCTCGACAAAACGGGCACCGTCACGACGGGAAAACCTGAGGTCACGGGGATTGTGCCCGCAGCTCCCGGTCTTGAAACGCCGCTCCTCATTACTGCAGCGTCCCTCGAGTCAGCTTCAGAACATCCGTTGGGCGCCGCCATTGTGCGGGCAGCCAAAGAAAGGAGCCTTCCCGTGCAGCCCGTCGACGACTTCCGTCAGACCGCGGGTCAGGGCATCTCCGCCCGGATCGGCAAGCGCCGCTGGTTTGCCGGGAACGCCCGCATGACGGAGGCCTTCGGCTTCACGCTCCCAAGTACGCTCGAAGCCGCCGCGAAAAAGGCTGCTGAAGACGGCGAAACCCCGCTCTTTATCGGTTCTGAACCGACGGCCGACGCGCCCGGGTCGCTTCTCGGCCTCATCCGCGTTGCCGACCAGGTGAAGCCCGACTCTGCGGCAGCCGTCAAGGCCCTGAAGCAGCTGGGCGTCGCCGTTACGATGCTGACCGGCGACAACCCCGTGACGGCAAAGGCCATTGCCGCACGCACCGGGATTGAGAACGTGATTGCCGGCGTTCTGCCTGCCGGGAAAGCCCAGGAAGTTGAAAAGCTCAAAAATACCGGCGCCCGCGTCCTTATGGTGGGCGACGGCGTCAACGACGCGCCGGCGCTTGCCGCGGCCGATGTGGGCGCCGCGATCGGCGCGGGCACCGATGTCGCGATTGCTTCCGCGGGCGTCGTTCTCATGAAGAGCCGCCTCTCGGACGTTGTGGAAGCCATTGAACTCTCGCGCGCAACCATGCGCAATATCCGCGAGAATCTCTTCTGGGCATTCATCTACAACGCCGTCGGCATCCCGATCGCGGCCGGGGTCTTCGCCTCTCAGGGGCTGACCCTCTCCCCGATGCTCGGCGCCCTCGCGATGAGCCTCTCCTCCTTCTCGGTCGTCACGAATGCGCTGAGGCTGCGCTTCTTCCGGCCGAAGCTTGCGGGCAGCGATGCTGCTCTCCTTTCAGAACCCCAGTCCGCCGCGCCTGCGGCAAAGGAAAAGAAAATGTCTCAGAAAACCATTCATATCGAAGGCATGCACTGCAGCCACTGCACCTCGGCCGTTGAAAAGGCGCTTCGCGCGCTTCCCGGCATCGACGCAGTCGAAGTGAGTCTTGAGAAGAAGAGTGCCGTCGTTGAGGCTGACCTCTTCGTGACCGATGAAATGCTTAAAGCCACTGTTGAAGGCGCAGGCTTCAAGGTGACCGGGATTGATTGATTCCCTTTGACGAAACCTCACCCGGCAGACGGGAGCTGTTTTCCTCTGCCGGGACTCTCGGCTCTGTCGTTTGATTAAAGCTCGTATGAGAAGCCCGATGCATGGGCTTTTTCAATGATCTCATCAGCGCTTTTCCGGAGATCCTCCAGCGTGAGCGATGCGAGCCTCACGGGCAGTTTCTGAAGCTTTGAGCGGGCTTCAAAGAAGGCTTGCGCTTTATTGGCAAGCTGCACCGGGTTGAATTTCGCTTCTGACCGCTTGACCTCAAAAAGCAGGGTCTCCCTGCCGCTCACTGCGACGATGTCGATTTCGTTGAAGCCCCTCCTGTCCCACCAGGGGCCGACTTCGCTGAATCGCCCGCTCTCAAGAAGGATGGACGTGAAGCAATCCCTGAGGGCAGGCCTTGAGAAGGCGGCATAGCCCGCAAGGAACGCATCGCGCATTTCTGCATATCGGTTTTGCTAAAGCTCGGACTCTGCGCCCTGAATGAAGGCAAGCCACCACGCGAGATAACGGTCCGAAAGCTCATAACGGACCCGGCGATAATCGGGCGAGAGCACCGGACGCAGCGGAGCAATCAACCCCCAGTTCTTTTCCAACCGGGACAGGAAGCCGCTCGCAGAAACAGAACCCAACTCTTCCTGCAGTTCTTCGCGCTTAGTTTTGCCCGATGCAAGCGCCTGAAGAATCGTGCGGTTTCTTGAAGCGTCTCCTGGAAATTCATTTGCGAGCTCACTTTCACCCTCCATGATGAATTTCGAGCCCGACTGGAAGACCGCATCCGCCATGCGGGGAAGATCCGCGGCTCCGCGCTCCATCAGGTCTTCAATCAACCACAAGACGCCTCCCGTCAGAACATGAAGCGCGAGAAGGTCGTCATTCTCGGCATTGGGCGCATAGTCATCGAGGATTTCGGCTTCCACGCGTAATGGGAAAGGCTCCAGCGCAATGAAGCGGTCGGCTCTGCCGCAGAGCGGTTCGCTCGGGCGCTCGAAACGCTTTTGCAGCGCCGCACCGGCAGAACCGCTCATAACGAGCATCAGCACGGTTTTCGAGTCTGGTTGGTGGATGTTCCATGCAAGCTCGAATTCCGACCAGAAGGAAGGTTCGCAGGCGTTGAGTCCCTGACACTCGTCGATGCAGATGCTGATCGGGCGCGTTTTGCCGACGGCGAGCAGATAGTCGACCACCTGCTAGAGCCGCTCGAATCGCGGCGGGAAAGGCAGATCCAATGCGTCCATGACGGTGCGCGTCCACGCCTTCACCAGCGCACTCTGAGTCAAACGGGAGCAAAAAAGTTAGATGAGCGGCATTAGTGTTCTCTCCGGGAACGTTCTTTTGGAGAACGTTCCTGAGACGGACGTTCCTGACAAAAAGATGTGGATTCAAAGTGTTGATGGCCTCGATCAGGGAAGTCAGCTGAACGCCGGGTGTAGCCGACGCCCTCAGGGCAATGTCCTCCCTCTCTGCCGCAGAGCGGATCTTGTCGGGAATCGCGGCCATCAAAATAGTGCTCTGAGACTATCCCGAACCAAGTCCATTTCCTGTATGTGTCTGATGATTCCATTGGCTTCCTGCTCGTTCTTTCCGTGACTCATCAGGATGAAACGGAGACTCAACGGCGAGGTGCTGCCTTTCGGAGCATCCCATTCGGGAGCGTACTTTTTCATCAGCATCAAATCACCGGATTCCCAATGAGTTAAGCGCTCATACCTTGCAAAAACAGCCTCCAGAATTTGAACTTCGGCACGCGACAGATCGTCAAAGACTTCCAGAGGCTTCTGCGGATCAACGTCCTCAATCTTTGGAGAAGACAATTTTCCGTTGGCTTGACCGCTGATCCAGATACTCCAGCCAGGATTCCGGACGGGAAACTCAATGAAATCATATATCTCAAGCAATACTGGACCATGCCTCATCGCAGCCATGCAGCCTCCAGTAAGTCGTTCGCCATGCTGAAGCAAAAATTCCCGCTCAGCAAAGTACATTAACAACATCAGCTTCCAGGACGGCATTTGTCCGAAGTTTTTCCAGAGAAAATAAGCGGCAATCTGAGCTGCCTTGACAACATCAACCATAGGAAACTCTTTTGATTACGCCATGTTCCTTGCCAGAACCCTGGATTCAATCTCCGGCAGCGACAGCGTCATATCTTCCGTGGTGAGGCAGATCGGCTTGATCAAAAAGCCGGAGAGCGTCTTCCTTTCCAGAAGACTGACCTTATTGAGGAAATCATGGGCGTGGAATGCCTTCCGCTGCCGCTTTACTTCTATGGCAAGCGCTTCCTTTCCGGCGATATCCGGCGACTTCACTGCAACGATATCGATTTCCGCGGGATCCTGTCCCTTTCCGGCCTGCCACCAGGGTCCGACCTGGTCGAAAAGCTGCATCTCA
>OLZW01001531.1_pt1 | contig 17011 bp, 13 predicted proteins | sample 1674281 | NCBI WGS metagenome assembly OLZW01 (sample SAMEA103958157, study PRJEB25191) | human gut metagenome | biome: human-associated habitat [ENVO:00009003]; feature: intestine environment [ENVO:2100002]; material: feces | place: Germany | collected 2013/2015
CATTCCCTCAATTATTCATTTGATATCCGCTATCGGACCTATTTCGGGAATATCGCCGATTCCTTTATCCAATATCCGATATCGGACTTTAAAAAGTCCATTATTTACAAAACATTATCAAAAATCTTGCCCATTGAACCGACGGTATTGAGCACGAACCTAGAGTTTCTTCATTTCTATACTTTCTTCATCAGGAATATCTTTTTCATACCGGAGAACGACAGACATGCTCGTTAATGACCTCTACAAAGCGGAAATGGTCCGCAACCGCCGCCATATTCACAAGCGCCCGGAAGAAGGTTGGACGGAATTTGAAACCACGGCCTACATCGTGAACGCACTTCGCCAATACTCCTGCGAAGTGCTTGTCGGCAAAGCCGTGATCAATCCCGACTTCGTGATGGGAAGAGACCCGAAGCTTGTTGAAGAGGCGATCGAAAGAGCCCGTAACCGGGGCGTCGACGCTGCGTTGCTGGAAGAAATGGGGGGCTTCACGGGGTGCGTCGCCATCTTTCGAACGGGCCGGCCTGGCCCGGTTACGGCGCTCCGTTTTGACATCGACTGTGTCTGCGTGCAGGAAACCGACGATCCTGCACATGAAGCCAACGCCGGCGGCTACGCTTCCGAACGCCCGGGTCTGATGCATGCCTGCGGTCACGACGGGCACACAGCCGTCGGTCTCGGAATCGCACATTGGGTGAACGACCATCTCGACGAGCTCAAAGGCACGATCAAGCTCATCTTCCAGCCCGCAGAGGAAGGCACGCGAGGAGCGAGCCCTCTTGCTGAGTCGGGCATTGTGGATGATGTCGACAATTTTGTGAGTTCTCACATTGGCACCAACTGCCGACTCGGCGAAATCGGGATCTGCTTCCGGGGCTTTCTTGCGACCACCAAGATCGACATTCATTTTGAAGGGACGCCCGCGCATGCCGGCTCAAATCCCGAAAAGGGAAGAAGCGCGCTCCTTGCTGCGTGTTCGAGCGCGACAATGCTCGCCGGGATTCCTCGTTCGAGCGAAGGCGACACGCGTATTTCGATCGGCAGGCTAGTCGCAGGCTCAGGACGCAATGTGGTCCCCGCGCACGCCGTCATGCAGATTGAAACGCGCGGCTCCACCGAAGCAGTGAACAACTACATGGTTGAATACGCTAAACGCATCGTCGAAGGCAATGCACACTCCTATGATGTCAAGGTCACATTTGAAAAAGTGGGCGAAGCCACAACGCTTGTCGCCGATGAAAAGCTTACTGAAGACCTTACCGACATTGCGAAAAGAATTCCGTTCATCCACTCTGTGGATCGTTACGACGACGTTAAAGGGTCTGAAGACTGCACGATGATCGGCCGCAAGGTGCGCTCGCACGGCGGTCGGATGGGATTTTTTATGTTCGGCTGCAACCAGAACGGCCACCATCGCGGCGACTTTTCAATTCAGGATGAGGAGAGCCTGCCTGAAGGCTTTGAAATGTTCGCCCAGTTCCTGATGAAGGAAAACGGCCGGGAAGCCTGATGTATCTCACATCTTCCTTCAGAGTCTGCCTCCAGTAGAGCGTATTTGGCCGGTATCCCTAGGGATTCCGGCCCTTTTTGAATTCAAGACCACTAAACTGCATGCAGAATAGTGACGCCCTAACAAAAAATTCCCTGAGGACGAATGCCATGAAGAACCCCGAAATACTTGAAACAGTCCTTCCTCGACGGGAAACGCTTTTTGAGTTGATGAGCCGCAAAATCAGTCAAATGATTGAAGCGGGCGTCTGGAAGACGGGGGACATGCTCCCCAATGAAGCCGAGCTCGCGCAGCGCTTTAAGGTAAGTCAGGGCACCGTGAGGCGTGCGCTCAAGATCCTTACCGATCAGGGCATTCTTGTCCGCCACCAGGGGCGCGGCACCTTCGTTGCCCGTTTTGATTCGAATCCTTCGGGCATTCTCGCGCGCTACGTAAGAATGCGCCCGGACGACAAGGCGCCCAATCTCCCCATCCGAACCATTTTGCGCATGTTTGAAATCGAAGATCCAAGCGATGAAGTCGCAGGCATCCTCAGGCTTCTTCCCGGCGAGAAGGTGATCCATATACGGCGCGTGCACTATACGGATCGCGGCCCTGTATCTTTTGACGAACACTTTCTCAACGCCGCGCTTTTTCAGAAGCTCACGGCAGAAAACATCGTCAGGCATGAGGAGCAGCTCCTCTACGCCTTCTATCAGAACGTCTGCGGCGTCACCATCCAGCGCTGCAAAAGCACCGCCAAAGCGGAAGTGCTCTCCGAAGCACGCTGCCGGCAGTATGGATTTGAATGGCCTACCGCCGTCATCTGCGAGCGGCGAGTTGCTTTCGCATTGGGCGACCACCCTGTTGAATTCCGCATTGAGGAATATGTTACCCGGGACTATCACCTTGCACTCGAATAACCCAGACGCACTTTCAATAGCCTTTAAGCCTCAGACAACCGCTTCGTGAGAGAATCTCGGCAACTCCGGAGCGAGCTTGAGGACATTCCGTCTTCTGCTCCTCCATAACGTTTTGTTTTTGCAGAATTTCATCATGATGAAGAAAATCAGCGCCGCCTGTGCGGCGGCCGCGCTTTCCGTCGGCATCGCCGGGAATGCGCAGGCGCTTGAACCCGTGAACCCCCAGCCCGCGGTTCCCCTCACCTACTCGAACCCCGCCTACGCGAAGGTCGCCCCGGCTGAAGCCAGGAAGATGATTGAAGCCGGCGTCACCGTCGTCGACGTCCGCGAACCCGACGAATTCGCCTCCGGCCACATTCAGGGCTCGGTCAACGTGCCACTCTCGACCTTCACGCCCGGCATGCGCCTCAAGGCGATTCCGAATGTCGACGACAAGGTTCTCGTGATCTGCCGCTCGGGCGTTCGTGCTGAAAAAGCCTCGCGCATCCTCGTCGAATCGGGCTACAAGCACGTCTACAACATGTACGGCACGAGCCAGTGGCCGTACGGTCTTGTGCGCTGATCTCGCCTGACGCTGTTGACCACTGCGAAACCCGACAGAGCCTTCTCAAAACTCTGCCGGGTTTTTCTTTGCCTGCGGGGCCGCCCCCGCTTTTAGGGGTTTCGGGTCTACTTTTTCCTGATGCGCGCCATCAGGCGCTCAAGGAATGCATAAAAAACGGGCGTGAAGAAGATCCCGGCAACGCTCGCGAGGAGCATTCCCGAAAAGGTCGTCACGCCGATCGCCTCGCGGCTCCCCGATCCCGCACCCGTTGCAAACACCATCGGGAGGACGCCGAAGATGAAGGACCAGGCGGTCATCATGACGGCGCGGAAGCGCTGCGAAGCGCCCGCAAGCGCGGCCTCATCGGCTGAGAGCCCGGACTCGCGCTTCACCTTGGAAAATTCCACCATCAGAATGGCGCTCTTTGCCGAGAGCCCGATCAGCATGACGAGCCCGAGCTGCGCGTAGATGCTGAGGTCGAGCTGGGCGATCTTGAGCCCGAGAAGCCCGCCCGCGAGCGCAAAGACGACGGAGAGCATCACGGAAACCGGCATCATCCAGCTCTCGTACTGCGCCACGAGAAAGAGATAGGCAAAAAGGAGCGCAAGGCCCGTGAAGAGCACAATGCGGCCCTGATTTTCAACCTGCTGCCGGCTCAGACCCGTCCATTCGATCGTGTAGCCCTCGGGGAGTTTGAGCGACTCGATGACGGAGAAGACTTCGCCTTCGCTCGCGCCCTCTGCCGTCTGCACGTTCATCGAGGCCGAGCTCATCTTGTTGAAGCGCGAAAGCTCCCGCGCGCCCGTTTCGTAAGAGACCGACCCGATAGCGGAGAGCGGAACGAGATGGCCCGATGAATTGACAACCGAAATTTCCTCAATATCCCGGGCATTGGCGCGGTAGCCGGGCTCGGCCTGCATGATGACTTCATAGTTGCTGTTCTTCATGGTGAAGTCATTGATGTAGTAGGACGCAAGCGCGTTCTGGAGCGCCGAATAGGCGTCCTTTGCCGAGACGCCGAGAAGTTCGGCCTTCGCCCGGTCGAGCGTGAAGCGCAGCTGCACCGTGTCCGCACGGAAGCTCGACATGGCGGAGCGCACCGCGCCCGACTTTGCAAGCTCGTCGGCAATGCTCTGCGCCGTCCGGGCGAGCTCCGCAGGGGTCGTGCCCGACGTCGAGCAGAGCTCGAAGGAGACGCCGCCCATAGCGCCCAAACCCATGATCGCGGGCGGCGCAAACGGCGTGACTTCGGCAGCAGCCATGTCCTCGGTCGCCGTACGGATCTTCGTCATGATGCTGTCGATCGAGCGTTCGGGTTCCGTGCGCTTATCCCAGCTCTCAAGATCCGCGATGCACATGGCCGCGTTTTCGCCCGAACCGCTCATCATGCTCATCCCGGAAATCGTCATGGTGGAGCGCACGCCCGGGATGGCCGCGATTCTCTCGCGCATCCCGGACATGGCGGCTTCGGTTCGCTGCTGCGCGGCGCCGGGTGCGAGCTCCATATTGACCATCACGACGCCCTTGTCTTCGGCCGGAAGGAACGATGCCGGAAGGTTCTGGTAAAGGAACCAGACGCCCGCACACACCCCGGCAAAAATAACGAGCGACAGAGCCATGTGCTTCAGCAGGACGCCTGCGCCGCCGAGATACCGGTCCCGGAGCCATCCAAGCCCGGATTCGGCCGCCCGGAGAAGGAACCCGCCCGAGCCCGCCTTGCGCCGGCGAAGGATGAGGCCGCAGAGCGCCGGCGAGAGCGTGAGGGCGACGACGGTTGAGAGCGTGAGCGCAATGCACATGCTCGCCGCGAACTGCTTGTAGATTTCGCCGGTCATGCCCGAATAGAAGAGGAGCGGCGCATAGCAGGCGATCGTGACGAGCGTGGTCGCAATGACCGCGCCCGTAATTTCTCCCATGCTCTTCTTCGCAGCTTCCCGGGGCTCGAGCCCTTCGTCAATCAGGCGCTGCGTGTTTTCAACCACCACAATGGCGTCGTCGACGAGCGATCCGATCACCAGAATGAGGCCGAACATCGTAAGCGTGTTGATGGAAAATCCAAGGAGATAGAGGCCCGCAAAGGCGCCGAGAAGCGACACCGGAATGGCGGATGCGGGAACGAGAGTCGCCCGCCAGTCGCCTAGGAAGAGCCAGGTGACGCCCACCACGAGCGCAAGCGCCGCGATGAGCGTGGTCGCCATTTCCTCCATCGACACCTGGATGAATTCCGTGGGGTCGTAGCCGAAGACGTAGGAGACGCCTTCGGGGAACCTCGGCTTCCAGCGCTCGAGCTCCGCCTTCACGCGGTTCATGGTGGAGAGCGCATTGGCGTCGGGCGCCCGGTAGAGCCCGAGGCCCACGGACTCCTTGCCGTTATGCATGACCTTGCCCGAGTAGGAAACGCTGCCGAGCTCAACCCGGGCCACATCTCTCAGGAGCACCTGCCGGCCCTTCTCCGGATCCGATCTGACGACGATGTTTTCGAAATCATCGACGGTTTTAAGGCGCCCGGTGACGTTGAGCTTGTATGAGATCCAGGCGCTCGCGCCTTCTGCGCCGACGGACCCCGCCGCACCGGCGAGATTCTGCGCCTCAACAGCGGCCTTCACATCGTCGGCCGAGAGCCCGAGCCCTGCAAGGCGCAGGGGATCGAGCCAGATTCTCATCGCGCTCCAGCGGTTGGACATGAGTTCCGCGGACGACACGCCTTCCACGCGGGCGAGCGCGTCTTTCAACGTATCGTTCACGTAATTGACGAGGTCGGACTGGGAGAGCTTCGTGCCGTCCGTCACGAAGGCGATCATGCCGAGGTTGTCGTCGCCTCTTTTCTCCACGCGGATCCCGCTTCGCGTGACTTCGGAAGGGAGCTGCGCCTCGGCACGCTTCACCGCATTCTGGAGGTTGACGAGCGCAATGTCCGTGTCCGTTCCCGTCCTGAAGGTCACCGAACAGCTGTAGGAGCCGTCGTTCGAGCTCGTCGACGAGAAATAAAGCAGATCGTCGATGCCGTTGATTTCATCCTCAATCGGCATCCCGACCGTCTGCTCGACCACGTCCGCGCTCGCGCCCGTATAGCTCGCGGAAACAAAGAGCGAGGGCGGCGCAATGTTGGGGTACTCCTCTACAGGGAGATTCATGAGACCGATGAGACCGGCAAGCGTGATGATGATGTTGAGGACTGCCGCGAGCCTCGGCCTGAGAATGAAGATTCGCGAGAGCATCGTCACTCTCCTTTGACAATCCGCACGGGCTCGCCTTCGCGGGGCTTATGCGTGCCGTCCGTAATGACGGTTTCTCCCGCCCGGAGTCCGGAAGCAATAATCGCGGCGGATTCCGTCGTGCTCTCGACCTCTATCCGGCGCTTTTCCGCGCGGTTCTCTGCGGATATCACCCACACCCAGGCGCCCTTTTCGTCATGCATCACTGAGGAAGGAAGAACGCCAATCGCTCCGCCCTGCGATCTGCGATGAAGCTCGACGGCGACGGTGCTCCCCGGTATCAGCGCCTCGTCAGGATTTGCGACCTCGGCATAAACATCGAGCGTATCGGTATCCGCGCCCGCACTGTTGTCGGTGAAGGCGATGCGCACGGGCGTTTCGAGCTTTGCTCCGTCAGCGCGCTCAATCTCTGCAGACCCTTCCTCGCGGAGCGTTTCGACAGACCCGAAAACGGAAGCAACATCCTTCATGGAGACGGCAAACCGCACGCGCACGGGATCGGTTACGACCACGGTCGTGAGGGCTCCCGAAGAAGACGACACCCAGCTCCCGACCGGGAAGGCGGCCACGCCCGCACGCCCGTCCGAGGGTGCTGAGATCACCGTGTGCTTCAGATCATCTTCGGCGAGCGCCACATTAGCTTCGGCCGCAAGAAGCGCGGCCTCCGCAGTCTTTGCCGTCCGTACCGCCGCGTCATAGGCGTCGCGGCTCTCGGCATTCTGCTCCCAGAGCTTTTTGACGCGATCAAGCGACCGCTTCGCATACTCTAGCTCGGCCTCCGCCTCCTTTCTTGCACCTTCGGCGCTCTTCACCGCCGCTTCATAGCGCACCGGGTCGAGCCGGAAAAGCACGTCTCCCTTCTTCACGCGCCCGCCCTCGGCAAAAGGCGCTTCGACAATCTCGCCCGAGACGCGGGACGTAATGCTCACGACCGCCGGTGAAAGTATCCGCGCGGAGTACCGCCGCCCGGGGAGAACGTCAACTGCAAAAACCTTTCCAGCCGCAACAGCCGGGGCCTTCATTGCCATTCCCGGAGCACCAGAGGGGTCGCCGGGAGAGGCTGCAAAAGCGCCCGGAACGAGGAAGCCGAAGCAGAGAACGCCCGAAAAGAGTCCCGGAACAAAGCGCGAAAGATAAGCGTGCGTTTTCATCATGATTCTGCAATTGAACGTTTGGTCGACTTCTCAAGCTTCCCGGCAGCGCCCTCCACGACCCGCCAGAAGGCTTCGAGGTCGCTCGCCGGCATCCCTTTCGCCGCCTCCTGCCAGAGCGCGGCAAGTTCCTTCCCGGCCAAATTCTCCCGACCTTTTTCCGTAATCCGTATCGCCACCGTGCGCCGATCCGTGAGGAGCCTTTCGCGCGTGAGGAGCCCGAGCGCAGCGAGCTCTTCCACGGCTTCGGAAACCGTGGAAGGCGCGAAGCCCGTCAATTCCGCGAGGTCCTTGAGCCGGAATGCCCTTTTGTCTCCATCCGGCCCGCCGCTTTGCCGCGCGAGGACGGAGAGAATCCGTCCCTTCGCAATGGAAATGCGGCCCGAGCGCACGTCTGAAACCTGGTCCGGCGTCTCGGCGCCCCGGACAAGGAGCGCGAACGCGAGGTCGAAAAGCCGCGTGACGGGTGGAGATGAAGCGTCTGTCATGAAAATTCGGATTCAAAATAATTCGTATTCCGAAATATTATTCGCTGAGCTTCTCTCTCATGCCTTCAAATCATTTCAAAATGTGTTTCCCCGACCCGGGAAAAAACGCTCAGATCGCGACGCCCTCAATCCCGAGAAGCATGCGCTTGGCTTCGAGTCCCCCGCCGTAGCCTGTGATGGAACCGTCCTTCCCGATCACGCGGTGGCAGGGAACGAGGATGGAAAAAGGATTTTCGCCCACGGCAACCCCCACGGCGCGCACGGCCTTCGGACGCCCGATCCTGCGGGCGACTTCGCCGTAGCTCACCGTTTCGCCCCAGGGAATGTCGAGAAGCGCGTTCCAGACATCCTTCTGAAAATCAGTGCCGAGAAAGAGAAGCGGAAGGTCGAACGTGCGGCGCTTCCCTTCCCAATATTCCCGAAGCTCCGCTTCCGTACGGTCGAGGAGCGGGTCGGGGCGGGCTTCATAGGGGCCCTTCAGGAATCGATCAAGCCGCTTCTGAACAGTCGCGCGATGCCAGCCCGACTCCCAGTCGCAGAAGGCGAGCTTCCCTTCAACGGCGCCGAGAAGGAGCGTGCCGCAGGGGAGCGTGAATTTGCGCGTCGAGACGACGGCTTCTTCTAAAAGATGATCAACCATGAGAAAACTCCCGGAAAGTGCTGAACGCGGCAGACTGCTCCGGAATCATACGCGAACAATTCAATGGGTCTTCTCCTAGAGGAAAAAGCGGAGCTGAGAGGATGTGGATCAGCTTCCGTGCCGGCCGTCTTCTGCCCCTCTCCTCACAGAGGCCCATAATGGATGCACCGGAAATTCTGATTTCTTTTTCTCGAAGGAGCTTTCCCCAGATGCCACGCACGCTTGAAGCGCTTCTCGGCCGCGAGGATGCCGAGCGCATTATTGAATTCCGCCGCGATCTTCACCGCCATCCGGAAATCGGCATGGATACAGCCCGGACGGCAGAAAAGCTTGAGGCCTTCCTCTCGACCTTCCCCGTCGACCGCGTGGAGCGCGTTGAAAAGAACGGCGTCGTCGCGCTCATCAAGGGCAGAGCGGAGGGTCCCATGATCGGGCTTCGCGGCGACACGGACGCGCTTCCCATTCAGGACGAAACAAAGAATCCCTGGACGAGCGAAGTCGAAAAGTGCGCACACCTCTGCGGCCACGACGGCCATACGGCAGGGGCTCTCGCAACCGCGCTCTATTTGTCGAAGCACCGCAATTTTGCGGGGTCCGTCGCCGTCATCTTCCAGCCGGGCGAAGAAGGCTGGGCGGGGGCCGACCTCATGATCAAGGACGGCCTCTTCAAGCGCTTCCCCTGCAAAGAGGTCTACGCCATTCACGGCGACCCCTCGCATGATCTCGGCACCATTCTCCTTCAGCCCGGTCCCATGACGGCGTCGGTCGACATCGCCTACATGACGGTCGAGGGCCGGGGCGGCCACGGCGCCCGTCCGCAGGAAGCGATCGACCCGATGCCGGCGGCCGCTGAACTCATCCTCGCGCTCCAGACGATCGTCTCGCGCCGCGTCGACCCCAACGACTCCGCCGTCGTCTCCTGCTGCTACGTGCACGCGGGCGATCCGCTCGCCCCCACTGTCATTCCGCAGCGCGTGGAGCTCTCCGCCACGATCCGCACGTTCGACGGAAAGGTGCGCGATCTCATTGAAAAGCGCTTCAACGAAATCACCTCCGGCATCGGCACCACCTTCGGAGGCGTCGTGAAGCTCGACTACCAGAGGCGCTATCCGTCGCAGATCAATGATGAAAAGCTTTCGCTCGCGGCAATCGACGCTTTGAAGCCCGTCTTCGGGGACGGGAACGTCATCACGAACGCCAGGCCCTCGATGGGCGGCGAAGATTTTGCCTTCATGAGCGAAGCCGTTCCCGGGGTCTACATGAAGGTGGGCCTGAGAGACGAGGGGCACCAGGCGGCGCTCCACAATCCGGGGTTCGACTTCAACGACCTCGCGCTTGCGAACTCCGTCGAAGCCTTCCGCGCGATTATTGAGGCGCGGCTGCCGCTCAAAGAGTGAGTCGGATAGACTCCTCTGAGACAAGAGGCCCGGACGGCAATGACGCTCCGGGCCTTTTCTTTTGCGATTACTTCCTGCGGGAAATCACAACGGCAGCGCTTCCCGCGGCGATGATGAGCGCAGTCCCGAAGGCGGCTGCAATCGACACGCTCTCGCCGAAAACGAGGAATCCGATGCCTTCAGCGAAAAGAATGGCGGAAAACTGCAGAATGCTCGTGACGAGCGGATTTTTTGCTCCCCAGGAAAGCGTGAGCGAAAGCTGCGAGAGCACCGCGCAGACGCCCATCCCGAGAAGCGGAAGAATGTTCTCCGTCGTGATGCGCGTGAGGCCGCCCTCGAAAAGGAGTGTTCCCAGAAGGCCGAAGCCAACGCCGAAGAGAGAAAAATAGAAGACGATCCGCCACTCCGGTTCTCCCTCGCGAATGAGCGCGCGGATCTGCAGATAGGCTGCGGTCGAGAACATTCCTGCCGTGAGGCCGATCAGCGATGGAAGCGCCTCGGCAGACGAAAAATCCGGCCGGAGAACAATCAGAACGCCCGAAAACCCGGCCGCCACAGCGGCAATCAGCCTCAGGTCGGGGCGTCTCCCCAGCCTCAGGGCCGCAAAGGCGGCAATCGCCGCCATGTAGATCGGACTCATGTAGTTGAGGGTCATGGCGGCTCCGAGCGGAAGAATTCCGAGGGTCCAGAACCAGATGACGGTGCCCATGGTCCCAAGGAAGCTTCGCTTCATGTGGGATGCAAAATGCTTTGTCCGGAGCGTTTTTCCGGCAATGAGCGACCAGGCGGCGAGCGCAGCGACGGCAAAGACGGATCGCCAGAGAAGAAGTTCGCAGGCGCCGAAATCCGCTGCGCCCGATTTGGCGAAGGCAGCCGTGAGTGCGGTGAAGAAGGCGGCCGCCAGCATCCAGAGGCTCTGCATAGACGTTCTTTCAAAGCAGAAAAAAAGACTCTGACTCCAAAGCGCCCTTTCGGGGCACGACCGGACGCTCCGGAGTCAGAGAACTGAAGGATTCTGTTTGTCTTCTCCCCGAAAATGACCCGGGGGAGAAGACCAAAATCCTGAAGGAAGAAAAAGAGAAAAAGAGGCCTGTCAGCGATTACGCGGTCTTCCCGCCCTTCGCGCGGGCAAGCGCCTCATGCGCCGCGATGCGCCCCCAGATCACGGCGGCAGTGAGCTGCGAGCCGTCCAGGTAGTTGTCGTAGAAGAGCCCGCCGATGGCGTTCCCGGCGGCGTAAAGTCCCGGAACCGGACGGCCTTCGAGGTTGAGCACCTCCGCCTTGCGGTTGATCTTGGGGCCGCCGAAGGTTGCCGTCATGCCGCCCGAGAACTCAAAGGCATAGAAGGGACCTTCCTCAATGGTGCGGGGCTTTTCCATGGTGCTCGGCACCGCGAGCTTCGTCTGCGTGCCCTTGCGGCAGGCTTCGTTGAATTCCTTCACCGTGCGGGCGAGCTTTTCCGGAGGCAGCCCCGCCTCGCGGGCGAGCGCTTCAATGGTGTCGGCCTTGTAGATTGGCGCCTTCGCCTTTTCATAGCGCTTGAAGCGGAGGTCCACGATCGGTTCCTTCCTGACGCGCGAGTCCAGAATGATGAAGGCGCGGTTTTCCGGAATCCGGCGCGGGGTGTTCTGGGCGACGAAGACGTAGGTCTGGCCTTCGTCGATGTAGCGTTCGCCCTCGGGCGTCACGCAGATGCCGAAATTCACCATGTTGGAGGGATTCGCGCGAGTCTTCGCGTGAATCGGCCCCGCATGGAACTGATCCATGTTGACGTAGTTGGGGAAGAAAGGCGCCGTGAGCGTAATGTTTTCGCCCGTGCAGCAGACGGAGCCGCGAAGCGGCATCCAGGCGACCGAACCGCCCATGTAGCGCGTGAGCATGTCCTTATTGTTGTGGAACCCGCCCGTGCAGAGCACCACGCCGCCCCGGGCGCGGTAGGTTCTGCGCACGCCCTTCGCGTCGAGCGTCGAAACGCCCGTGCAGCGAAGCGCATCGTCATGCGTGAGCTCAATCACCTTTTCGCCGTAGTGCACGGGGATGCCGAGCTTCTTCACTTCGGCGAGCATCTGGATCGTGAGCTGGGAGCCGCCCGGCTGAACCTTCCCCGTCACCTCGTGGCAGCGGCCGAGCATCGGCGCGATCTGATAGTCGAGAGGCTTCCACTCGATGCCGCAGCGGTCCGTGAGCCACTTGATGACGCCCGCCGACTCGTCGCAGAACATGCGCATGAGCTCCATGTCGCAGCGGTTCATGGAAACCTTCACCATGTCCTTGTAGAACGACTCCACATCGTCCTTGATGCCGTCGCGCGCCTGCACCCAGGTGCCCGCAGCGTTGAAGTTGCCGCCCGCGTAAATGGTATTGCCCATGGGAACCGGCATCTTTTCGAGCACGATCACCCTGGCGCCGATGTCGGCCGCTTCAATAGCGGCGGAAAGTCCGGCGCAGCCCGTGCCGACGATGACGATGTCGTACTCCTCAGTCCTGGCTGCAGATTTGGCCGCCCCTCCGGGTGCGGCCATCGCGGCGGTACCGGCAGCCGCTGCAGCCATGCCGAAGAATCCGTTTTTGATGAGCGTACGGCGCTGAGTGACATGCTTTGCATCCGACATGATGGATCTCCTTCTAGAGTGTGTGAATCATTCAGACGGAATTCCGGGGACCCCCTCAGGATTCCGCCCTCTCTTGTTCGATACGCATGGAAGTCTAGAAATGCGCATGCTCGGCGCAGAAAACGCAACACTCGAGCGAAAAAAAGATTGATTGAAAATAAGAAAACAATGGTCGGCTTCTCGTTTTCCCGGCAAAACGCGCCTCTTCTTCTCTAATCTTTCAGGATGGTGTTGCATTCAAAAGGCATCTGAAGAATCATGACTCCGGAAAACCCATCGGGTTCCCTGCGGGAAAAAGCCGTCTTCGTGAAGACGGTCGAACGCGGCAGCCTCGTCAAAGCCGCCCGCGAGCTCGGCATGGAGGATGCGTCCGTCGCGAAGGCGATTAAAAATCTTGAGGCGCGGGAAGGGAGAAAGCTCCTTCTGCGCGGGCCCCGCGGAACCCGGCCGACTGCCGACGGCTGGAAAGCCTTCAACCTTTGGCGAGGCCCCATTGCCGAGCTGATGAGCACGCTTCAGGGAAAAGACGACGCTTCAGCCTGGCGGCGCTGGGAGCTCAATCTCGCCTTCCCGACGACCTCGGGCGCAGCGGCGCTCACGCCCCTCGTCGCGGAATACGCGCTCGCTCACCCCGAGTACGACATCTCCATTGAACTCACGCACGGGTCCTTTCATCCGCTCTGGAACGGCGTGGATCTGCGCATCGTGCACGGGGTCTATACGCTCGAACCCTGCAGGCAGGCGCAGATTGCGTCTCTGAGGCGCATCGTGGTGGCGAACCCGAAGCTCCTCCCGGCGCTCTTTGCCGGAAAAGAAGTCGAGCCCGAGGAGCTCCTCAACCAAATGCTCGTGGGCGACCGCGACATGGTTCAGTCGGGCGTTCTGAGGCTCATCCGGAATTCGGACGGATTCGAAAAGCGGCTTCAGGTAGCGCCGCGCTTGAAGGTGCGCAATCACCTTGCCGCCATGATGAGCGCGCTCGCGAACCCCGTTGTTGCCGTCTCCGTGCCGGAGCTCCTCGCGAAAAGATGGATCGACGCCGGAGATCTCGCGCCGGTGCTCCCCGGCTGGCGCTCCCGGCCGCTCCCCCTCCGGGCCGTCATCCCGGCGGACCGCCCGGTTCATCCGGCCATCCCCGGGCTTCTCGAGCATATGGTCGGGCGTCTGCGGGAATCGGGGGACGCGGACGACGCGGGCATTCCAAAGTCTTTTGCGAAGTTTTTCGAGGAGGAGCCCCAATGAAAGCCGTCGATCAGTTGGAAGCTCTCGAAAACTTTGCCGTCTTCGCGAAAGCGGAGAGCCTCCGGGCCGCCGCGCGCACGCTCGGCATGGTGCCTTCCACGCTCCTGAGACGCATGCGCGCGCTCGAAAAAGATTACGGCCGCAGGCTCTTTGACGCGTCGCCGCGCGGCATCGCGCTCACGCCCGAAGGCATGGCGCTCGAGACCCGGGTCGCGCGCATTCTTGCCGGAATGAATGCTTTAGGGTCCGACAAGACCCCGGAGAGCGGCCCCATCCGCATTGCCGCCGATCCCGTCATTTCGATCCGCACGATCCTTTCTGCCGTCGGAACGCTTTGTGAAGAAAAACACCTTCAGCTTGAGATCGTCCGTCCCGGACGCCTCACCCGCCCGGATATTCTCCTCAAAACCATCAGGACGGATTCGCTTCGTTCCGGCCCCAGGCGCTTTGCTCTTCTCGCGCTCCCGCGCCGTATCCTCGCGGCCTCCCCCGCCTATATCGAGCGCCGCGGGCTCACCATCGCGCCCGAATACCTCGACCGGCAGCGCCTCATGCGCATTGACGGGGATGAAGCGCCGGTCGTGCGCTTCGACCGTGCCGGCGACGGCGCAGCGCTTCAGCGGGAGCTCCCGCCGCCCGCATTTCTTCTCCCCGATGCCGACGCGCTCCTTGAGGGCGCTCGTACGGGAAAAGGCCTTGCCGCAGGACTCCCGAGGATCGATGCCCAAAGAGCGCTCGCATCGGGCGAACTCATTCAGATTCTGCCCGAATGGGAATTTCCTCCGGAATACCTGGCGCTCGAGCTCAACGGACGCAGGGACGAAGCGGAAGCGCTCGCGCTGGAGATTTCAGATTTTTTTGAGAGAGAGGCTTCCGAGCGAAGGCGCTGAGAGAGCCGGCGCGCCTCTTCGCACCGCTTCCCGCATGGCAATTGAAGCGGCCGCCATGCCGAAGGTCGCCGTCACGACGATGCCCGAACCGTACCCGGAGCAGGCCAGTCCCGCCGTCGTCTCGATGCTGCAGGCTTCGTCGCCGAGCGGCTTTTTAACGGGCTCTGCCGAAGAGACGACCGGAACGCGAAAAAGGGGCGGAAGGGGTTTCCCGGACTTTCCGGCATCGGGCGAAGCCTTCGGGAACCCGTATTCCTTTCGAAGCCGATAGCGCACCGATGCAAGGAGCGGGTCGCCCGAAATGCGTCCAAGGTCGCCTTCCTGAATTTCAAGGGGATTGGTGCGGCCTCCGCCCGCCCCCGAAACGACGATGAACTGCCTTCTCGCGCGGCAGCGGGCAATCATCGCGGCCTTCGCGCGCACCTGATCGATGCAGTCGAGCACGATCGCGTCCGGGGGAATCAGGTCCGCCGCATTCTCTTCGTCGACGAAATCCTCCACGCAGGCAACTTCGGCCCTCGGATTGATGAGCGCGATGCGGGCCTTCAGGGCTTCGACCTTCGCCATGCCGTAGGCTTCGCCCAGGGCCTGAATCTGGCGGTTGGTATTGCTCTCGGCCACATTGTCGAGGTCGATGAGCGTGAGCTTCTCCGCCCCGGTGCGGGCGAGCGCCTCCACGGCCCAGGAACCGACGCCTCCCACGCCCACCACGCAGAAGCGGGTTTCGCGGATCGCCCGGGCGCCATCCTTTCCATAGAGGCGGGCAACGCCTCCAAAACGTCTTTCAAAATCAATGACGTGTCGCTCGGTCATAATTCACATCAAGAGAAAAGAGGAAAATTAAGGGAAATTCCGCCTGCATTGCGGGTAATTACGGGCCGATCACCCGGGTGAGTACGCCTTTTGGAGGACGCGCCCGTCACTGAAACGTCACACAATTTAAAGCAAACCTTAATGGCCGGCGGGAAGAATAACGGGCGCCCACAGTGTCCAGGCACCGTTCTTCAAACCCCGAACCCGTCTTTATATCACCGGACACGCCATTTTCAAGGAATCCGCCATGGCCCAATTCCCCAAAGCGCACCCGTCGATCCTCGCCGGTGCCGTCATTGCCGCGAGCCTCTTTGCCTCTCAGGCCTGGGCGAGCGCTCAGCACATGGTCGTGGCCATGCCGCAGCTGCCGACCATCATCGAGCCGCAGGGCAAGAACCACAATCCGCTCGAGCGCGTCGCGTTCTCGATCTTCGAAACGCTCATTCACGCCGATCAGAAGACGGGCGAACTGCAGCCGGGTCTGGCAGTCTCCTGGACGCGCATTTCTCCTGAAACCGTCGAATTCAAGCTCCGTCAGGGCGTGAAGTTCCAGGACGGCACGGACTTTACAGCCGACGACGTGGTCTTCTCCTTCGGCCCCGAGCGCTTCCTCTCCGACACCGCCCCGGGGCGCCCCGCAGCGGTTGAGTTCCTGGGCGGCCTCAAGTCCGTTGAAAAGGTGGACGACTACACCGTGCGCGTCACGATGAAGACGCCGGACCCCCTTATTGAACGGCGCTTCTCCGCGCGCATGTCGGAAATCATTTCCGAAGACGGCTGGAAGAAGGCGGGAGGCTGGGACAACTGGATCAAGCACCCGATCGGCACCGGCCCCTATGAAATCGTTTCGTTTAAGACCGGGAACCGCCTGGAACTGAAGCGCTTTGACGGCTACTGGGGCGAAAAGGCCCCGGCCGAGAAGCTCTCCTTCGTCGAGGTGCCGGAGCTGTCCTCCCGCGTTGCGGGTCTTCGCTCGGGCGAATTCGACCTCATTACCGAAGTCCCGCCCGACCAGGTGAAGCCCTTGTCGAAGGACGGCCGCATTGATGTGGTCGGAGGCCCGATCGACAACATCTACTCCCTCGTCTTTGACGACAAGTCGAACAAAATCATGACGAAGGAGCTCCGCCAGGCCTTCCTTTACGCCATCGACCGCGACCTTCTCGTTGAAGCCCTGATGGGCGGAAAGACGACGCCCGCCAACAGCTTCCAGTCGAAGTCCTTCGGCGACCTCTTCATCCCGGAACTCGACAAGAAGCTCTACAACCCGCAGAAGGCGCGCGAGCTCGTGAAGGCTTCCGGGTATAAGGGCGAGCAGATCGTCTGGCGCATCCAGGCGGGCTACTACACGCAGGAGCTCACCGTTTCCCAGGCGATTGCCGGCATGCTGAAGGCGGTCGGCATCAACGTGAAGATCGAGGTGAAGGAAAACTGGTCTCAGGTTGAGGCCCCCGGCGCCACGCGCATGATCAACAACGCGTCGCTCTCGGCCTACTTCCCCGATCCCGCCTCGCAGCTCTGGCGCCGCATGAAGCCGGGCGCCTTCTGGGATGCAAGCGGCTACTTCGTCCACTCGCCCGAATATCAGAAGTTCGGCGACCTCG
>OLZW01001538.1_pt1 | contig 16970 bp, 17 predicted proteins | sample 1674281 | NCBI WGS metagenome assembly OLZW01 (sample SAMEA103958157, study PRJEB25191) | human gut metagenome | biome: human-associated habitat [ENVO:00009003]; feature: intestine environment [ENVO:2100002]; material: feces | place: Germany | collected 2013/2015
CCTGCCCAAAGGCAAAGGTCCTGCCGTTTTTTCCTTTTTGGGCCATTTGCATCCGTTGCCGCTCCGTGTTACAATGGCTATATTGCATCCAGGAAAGGAGCTGACCAGCCATGCCCACCGAAAACCGCATCACCCTCACGCCGGACACGCCGGTGCGCTACCTGAAGGGGGTAGGCCCCAAGACCGCCGAGCGGTTCGAGAAGCTGGGCATCGTGACGCTAGCCGACCTTCTGTGCCATTATCCCCGTAAATACATCGACTTTACGAAGCCCTACTCCATTGCGGAAGCCCCTGCCGACACGGAATGCGTGGTCAAGGCAGAGGTGTTTGCCAAGCCCGGCGGGCGCATCCTGCCCGGTGGACGGCGGATGGAGCGGGTCACCGCCGGGGATGACGTGTCCGGGCTGGAGATCACCTGGTTCAACAACCCCTATGCCGCCCAGAAACTGGAGATCGGGCAGGAATACTATTTTCAGGGCATCGTCACCGGCGGGATGCTGCGGCGTCAGATGGTCAACCCGCTGGTGCGCACTGCCGAACAGGTGCAGGCAGCCCCGTTCGAGGCCGTGTACCCCCAGACCGAGGGCCTTTCCAGCAGTGCCATTGCCAAGTGCGTGCGGCAGCTGCTGCCCCATGCCGAGCTTCTGCCCGACCCTTTGCCGGAGGAGATGCGCCGCAAATACCGCCTGCCTTCCAAGGCCGAAGCCGTGCGGGCCATCCACTGCCCTGCCACCGAAGAAGAAGCCTTTGCGGCCCGGCGGCGGCTCATCTATGAAGAGCTTCTGGTGCTGCAGCTGGGCATCGGCCGCATGAAGAACCGCGGCTCCGCCGCCACCGGTGCCCCCATGCAGCCCACAGACCCGGCTCCCTTCTGGGCCAGCCTGCCCTTCTCTCCCACCGGTGCTCAGCGCCGGGCTGTGGATGAGATCCTGGCCGACATGGCCGCGGAGCACTCCATGAACCGCCTGTTACAGGGTGACGTGGGCAGCGGCAAAACGCTGGTAGCGGCTGCCGCCATCTGGGCCTGCATCCGGGCCGGGTATCAGGCTGCTCTGCTGGCCCCCACTGAGATTCTGGCCGCACAGCACGCCGAGGGTCTGAACCGGATGTTGGCCCCCTTTGGCATGCGGGTGGCCCTGCTCACCGGCGGCATGAAAGCCGCTGCAAAGCGCACTACACTGGCCGCCATCCGGGGCGATGAAGCGGACCTCATCGTGGGCACCCACGCCATCCTCAGCGAGGGGGTGGAGTTTGCCCGGCTGGGGCTGGCCGTCATCGACGAGCAGCACCGCTTCGGCGTGCGGCAGCGCGGCATGCTGGCCGAAAAGGCCGTGAATCCGCACCTGCTGGTCATGAGCGCCACCCCCATTCCCCGCACACTGGGCCTGCTCCTCTACGGAGACCTGGACATCTCCATTCTGGACGAGCTGCCCCCCGGCCGTACCCCGGTCAAGACCCGGTGCATCACCGGCAAAAAACGGCGGGACCTGTACCATTTCCTCGATCAGGAGATCGACAAGGGGCGGCAGGTCTATCTGGTGTGCCCCGCCATTGAGGACACCCCCGACGGCGGGTTGAACGCGGTCAAGACCTACTACGAGGACATTGCCAAGGCCCTGCTGCCCGACCGCCGGGTGGGTCTGATGCACGGCAGGCTCAAGCCCAAGGAGAAGGCCGCTGTCATGGAGGATTTCAAGGCCGGGCGGCTGGACGCACTGGTGTCCACCACAGTCATTGAAGTGGGGGTGGACGTGCCCAACGCCAGCGTCATGGTCATCGAGAACGCGGAGCGCTATGGCCTGAGCGCCCTGCACCAGCTGCGCGGCCGGGTGGGCCGTGGTGCCGCCGAGAGCTGGTGCTTTCTGGTCAGCGACAATACCGGCGAAGCGGTGCAAAAGCGGCTGAAGTTTCTCTGCAGCACCACCGATGGCTTTGCCGTGGCCCAGTACGACCTGGAGACCCGCGGCCCCGGCGACTTTTTTGGCAGCCGACAGCACGGTCTGCCCACCTTGCAGATCGCCGATCTGATGAACGACACCCGCACCCTCCACGCCGCCCAGAGCGAAGCACTGGCCATGCTGGCGGAGGACCCGCTGCTGCAGGCCCCGGAGCACGCCCTGCTGGCCGCGCAGGTGCAGCAGATGTTCGACAAGGCCGGGCCGATGAACTAAAAAAGCGCTGTCACACAAAAACTCGTGTGACAGCGCTTTTTTCACGCTTTTTCACTCCCGACGATCCTTTGCAGAATGCAGGCAGTCAGGGCATCCAGCTTTGTTTCCAGTGCGGGCAGGCGCAGCAGGCGGTAGAGCCGCTGATACACGGCATCCACCGCGTAGCCCGCCACGGCAATCAGCAGCACCGCGCCAGTCAGGTAAGCCAGCGAGGGCAGCAGCGCCCCGCCGAACCGGGGCAGGTCTACCAGCCGCCACAGCAGCGCCCGGGTAAAATCGCTGTCGTGCAGCAGGTATACCCCGAAGGACAGCGGTGCCAGCCGAAAGACCCAGCGCCGCCAGTAATCCGAGCGGATGTGGATATTCTGGAACAGCAGAAACATCGCTGCCGAAGCAATGACCGTAGCCAGTGCCTGATAGCCGTTGACGGTATTTACAAAACCGTTCAGGTGCAAAGCGTTTTCCACCCGCAGCGCCAGCATCCGGTTGAAAAGCCCCGCCGCCGAAGCTGCCAGATATGCCAGCAAACACAGCCCGCTGGGCACAGTCACCCGGTATTTGCGAAAATAGGCTGCCATAAAATACAGGATATAGAACCAGATAAAGCTGTATCCGTTATTTACAAAGGTCACATCCGTTGCCCAGTAGAACAGCGTGCCCCACACGCTTTGCAGCAGCAGCGCCACCAGCAGCAGCGTTTTGTACTGCCGCCGGTCAAGGCTTTGCACCACCGCGTTCAGCACCGGCATCGAGAGGTACATCAGAAAATAAGCCGAGGCGAACCAGTAGCCGTTGGAGGTAAGGGGCAGCAGCGCCCGAAGCAGGTTGACTGCCGAAAGCGGAACTGCCCCGGCCCTGACCGCAACGCAGAAGGTAAGCATGGAGTAAAACCACACCTGTGCCCCAATGCGGAACAGCCGCCCGACATGAACAGGTCCCTTGCGCTCTGACAGATAATAGCCGGAAAGCATTACAAAACAGTTTGTGGATACACGCGCCAGAATAAACAACAGCCAGTAGCTCCAGAATGCCGCCGACCCCTGCGGTGCCGCACTGCCCAGCCCGCCGTGCCCGATGCCGTGCATCAGAACGATCATCACCATACTGAGAATGCGCATCGTCTCAAAGCCGCTATGCCGTTTTTGTTCTTCCATACCCCGTTTTCCCCTCTTACAACTCTCCTGTTTCCAGCTGCCGCAAAGCCTGCCGCACCTGCTGTTCCGGCCGCAGCCACATCTGATAGTAGTCCGCATTGTGCTGCGCCATGGCTAAGATCGCCGCCGGGTCTGCCAGCAGCTGCCGCAGCTGCTCCTCACACTCTGCCGGGGACGTATACGTTTTATAGTTTTTGCCTTCTTCAAAGCCGCCTGGCAGGGTGTACCGCAGCGGCTCGGTGACAATAGCACGCCCCGCCGCCACATACTCGGCCAGCTTCCAGCCGGTAGAGCCGTGCAGTCCGGTAGAAGCCACACAGATCTCGGTGTGCTGCATCCGGTGCAGGTAGGCGCGCTTGCCGGTCAGCCTGTCCGGCACGATCAGTTCCGGGCACAGCTGCCGGGCGCAGGCGTTGTCCGATACGCCGCCGGTGAACTGCGCCGGGAAGGCACTTTGCAGCCGGTGCAGCAGCTCGATGCGGTCTGCGTTCACCTGCCGCCACTCTGCCTGTAACTCCGGGTATTGTTGCACCGCCGGCTCCTCCGGGTCCCACAGACGGGTCAGGAAGAGGATGCGCGGCTTTTTGCGCACCCGGGTCAGCCGGGCTTCAAAGTCCTGCGGATAGCAGCGGGTGGAAAGTGCCCACTGCTTCAGGCGGCTCTTTGCGCTGCGCTCCGCTTCCAGCGGCGAGCCCGGACAGGTAACGTAATAGTTCAGCCCCAATGGCCGCAGCTTTGCGGAGATATCTCCTGGGAACTGCCGGTTCTTCTCAGCCGAAAAGGAGCGCTTGAACACCACATCTGCCCGGCTGAACAGCGCCTGCACCGCCGCCGGGTCGTTGTAGAAGTAACCGTCCATCAGATCAAACACCACTGTGCGGCCGTCAATTTCAGTTTCCAGCAGCGCCTCCCGGGCAATGGGGCTGCCCTGCCGCGCGTCCAGCACCCGCAAAGTCAGTTCCCCGCGCTTTGCCAGCAGGGTAAAGCCCGCCAGAATGCCGCTGATATGGGCAGCGCCCTCCCGGGTGGCAAGTTTTACTGTGACCTGCATTTTATACCTCCTATCTACGAAACAGCCCGGTGCGCCGCTCACCCATGGGGATCACGTCGCAGAACACGCAGCGGCTCTTGGTGGACAGCTGCACATCCCGGTGATAACAGCCGAAGAACCATTTTTCATAGGTCAGCTTCAACAGAATTTTGTCCAGGAACTGGTGCAGCTGGTTGGTCTCGCCGCTGGCCAGCACCGTAAAATCCAGGAATCTGCTTGGCGCGTCGTGGGTGAGCACATAATCCACCTGATCGCCGCAGGCTTCCAGGTTCTGCTCGCAGGCCGCATATTCTTCATCGGAGGGCATCTCCTGCTTCCACCAGTTCACGCCCGGCTCCCGTTCCTCCCGGTCCGGGCTTTCGGCCCCACCGAAGCACAGGTACTTTTTGCCCTCCAGCTCCAGCACGCTGCCGCGGCACACATGGTAGACATTGCCGCCCAGGCTCTGCACCCGGCCGCCGAACCGCTCCGTTTCCGGATATTGGGCCAGCAGGTCGTAATTTTCGTGGGAACCGTCCAGAAACAGCAGGGTATACGGCCGCTTTCGCAGCCAGTCCAACTTTTTCTGTTCTTCTGCGCTGCCGTCCCACACAAAGCCGAAATCGCCCAGCACCACCACGATGTCCCGTTTGCCCAGCCAGCGCAGCCGCCCGTGCCGGAACCGGTCCAGATCACCGTGGGTGTCGCCTGTCAGATATACCATTCCCGTCCTCCTGTGCCGGAGCGTGCAAAACCGCAGCCAAAAGCCGCAAAGCCCTTGTCACGTCCCGGCAAACCTGTTATTATAAAGTATACAGCGTCTGCTGTTCCATTTGTGTTTTCTGCGTACCGCTGCCGGTGCGCATTGCTTCGTATAGTTTATCGCTTTTTGAAGGAATTGTCCACATGAAACGTATTTTTGCACTGATCCTGTCGTTTGCGCTCCTGCTCAGCTGCCTGGTGCTGCCGGCGGGTGCCATGTTCGACCCCTCCCCCGTCTATCAGGTGCAGGCCCAGAGCGCCTACATCGTGAACACCGACACCAACATCATCGTCTACGAAAAGGACAGTACCAAACAGGTGTCCGCCGGTGGCCTGACCAAGTATATGACCATCGCGCTGGTGCTGACCAACTATGCCGACCAGCTGGACAACACCTTCCAGATGCCGTTTGCCATCTCGGACTATGTGCACAACACCAGCAACGCCGACATGCGCTCCAACGAGACTTTCACCTACCGCGAAGCACTGTACGCCATGGTCACCCGCAACGCCAACGAAGCCGCCATGGGCCTTGCCTATACCCTGTCGGGCGGGGATCTGGACGGCTGGGTGAGCCAGATGAACGCCCTGTCTCAGCGCATCGGCACCACGAACAGCACCTGGACGGACGCCTGCGGCATCGACAGCGGCAACGTGACATGCGCTGTGGACATGTACCTGATCCTGCGCTACCTGATGAGCTTTGACGCCTTTGTGGAGATTTCCGGCGTGCCCACCTTTACCATGCCGGCCAAGGAGAAGCACCGGTCTCCGTCGGTGCTGGTCAGCCAGAATGCAGCCCTGAGCAAAAGCAGCGGCGGCAATTACTACCGCAGCGCCATGCAGGGCGGCATGTGCGACGTGACCGCCTACAAGAAGGACAGCGGAAACCAGAGTTACGTTTCCTGGGCCAATCAGGACGGTGCCACCTATATCTTCTGTGTGATGCAAAGCCCCGACACCTGCGACACCTTCGGCTACGCCAACCGCCGCCCGGCCCTGTATGAGACGGTGCGGCTGATCGACTGGGTGTTCGACACCTTTTCCATCCAGGCCGCACTGGACACCGACCTGGCGCTGGCCGAGATCCCGGTGAAGTATTCCGCCGACACCGACACCCTGCAGCTGTATCCGGCCGACAGCATGATGACCCTGCTGCCCTCCACCGGCGACGGCAGCGTGACCCAGAAGTATTTCCACCTGCCGGACTATGTCTGTGCGCCCATCCGGCAGGGCGACGTGGTGGGCACCGTGGAGCTGAAGCTGGCGGGCGAGACCATCGGCGTGGTGAACCTGATCGCCGGGCAGGATGTGGACCAGAACGCCCTGCTGCTCACCGTGGCCAAGATCCGCGAATTTCTGGGCAGTCTGTACCTGAAGGTGGTCATCGTGCTGAGCGTGCTCAGCGCCGCCATCTACGGGCTTTGGCTGCTGCTCAACCGCTGGAACCACCGCCGCCCCACCCGGAAGATCCACCGCCGCTGACCGGATCTCGAATAAGCAAAAAACGCCCCGGAAGCCTTCCAGCTTCCGGGGCGTTTGGTTGCGCCAGCAGGAGTCGAACCTACGATGGGGGAGTCAAAGTCCCCTGCCTTACCGCTTGGCGATGGCGCATCGTGCAAAACAGTATATCATATTTTCCGGATTTTCACAAGAGGCACCGGCATGTTTTCTTCCGCGCGGAGGCAGATCTTCTTTCATGAAAAATTTTTGGGGATTCGCTGAAAAACCTTGCCAAACTGTTGCGGTTGTGGTACGCTGTGGAAGCGAAGTCATTCAAGGCCGTGCCGGAATGCCGCCCCCGCCGGGCAGGCACCGCAAGCGCTGCGGGGCACGGTTACTCCCGGGAAAGTGAGGAATTTTATGAAAAAAATTTTCCGAGCATTGACACTCTGTCTGGTCCTGCTCAGCCTGCTTTGTGCGGCAGTGCCTGCCGCCTTTGCCGCAGGAAATAAAGAGGACACCTTTTATACCATCGGTCTGGACGCCTGCGGCGGTGTGAGCTCCACCGTGGTGGTCACCACCAATCTGGACGGCAAACTGACCACCCTGCCGGAGTCTCCCACGATGGACGGCTACACCTTCAACGGCTGGTACACCGAGCCGGTGGGCGGCAGCCGGATCACCACCGCTACCGTGTTCACCGGTGACACCACCATCTACGCCCAGTGGACCGCAAAGTCCAGCTCCGCCAGTCCCACGACCCCTACCCTGCCCGTGACCGGCGGTCCTGCCCTGCAGAAGCATCTGGGCACCCTGCTGGTGGCCGGCATTCTGGTCACGCTGGTGGTCGTGGCCGCCGTCTGATTTTTACATTTTGGAAAAACATGCACTGATTTTACGAAAGAAAGGAATTCCCATTATGATGACCGAAATGAAACTGCCAGCCTGCTATGCCGTGATCGACGAAAACGAGATGACCTATCTGGACGGCGGTGCCACCATTGCCGACAGCGACGCTTACAAGGCATTCCTGAACGTGGGTCAGGTCTTTAACCAGCTGGCCCGCATCTTCTCCGGTGCAAGCTCCATTATCAACAACATCAATGTGATCTACAAGTCTGTCGTTGAGCTGAACAATCTGCTGGGCGGTTTCATCAAGAAGTAAACATTCTGCCGCAAAAAGAGCACCCTGTTTTCCGCGCAGGGTGCTCTTTTTGCGCAGCCTGAGGAATTTTGTGCGCGATTTTCAAAAAATATTTTTTGAAAACCCACTGCAACGCCATTTTTGTTATGGTTTTGTTGCATTTCGTCTGGTAGAATGCTGTATGTACGGATGTTCGGAGTTTCGTCGAATTTCTGTACGAAAATCGCTTTTTCGCGCAGCAGGGTCCGTACCGGCCCTGCAACGCTTTTGATACGGAGGTGCCGTTATGGCAGACCGTGAACTGCGGCATATGCGCCGCACTGAACTGGTCGAGATCATCTTTGCGCTCAAGCAGAGCGAAGATCAGCTCAAAGCCGAAAATGCAGATCTGACCGCCAAACTGGAACAGCGGCAGATCCATCTGGACAGTGCCGGGTCCATTGCACAGGCCGCTCTGGAACTGAACCATGTGTTTGAGGCTGCGCAGGCAGCCGCCGATGACTATCTGGCTTCGGTGCGGTCGGTCGACCGGGACGCCCTGCAGGCGCAGGCAAAGGCCGAAGCAGACCAGATCCTTGCACAGGCCCGGGCCGAGGCGGAACAGCTGAAGGCACAGACCAAGCGGGAATGTGACGCCCTGACCGAGGCAGCAGAGCACAAGCGTGCCCAGACAGAGGCCGACTGTGCCGCCTTGCAGGCCAAAACGGAACAGGAGATCGCAGCACGGCGGGCTGCTTTTGAGCAGAGCACCCGTGAGCTGCTGCGCAGCCGCTGTGACACCGATATCCTGCCGGAAGAAGGCAAGGTAAAATGAAATCAACCGAGATCAAATTTACGGCCATCCCCTCCACAGAGGAGGTAAAGGCCGAGCGCGACCGTCTGGCCTACCGCAGCCGGTACGGACGGGTACTGCGCAGCACCATTTATGCGCTGGTGGTGGTGGCCGCTGTGGCCGTGCTGCTGGCCACCCTGTTCCTGCCGGTGCTGCAGGTGTCCGGCGACAGCATGAACCCCACGCTGGAAGATAAGGACATTCTGCTGCTGGTCAAGTCCGACAGCATGAAAACCGGCGACCTGTGCGGCTTTTATTGGCAGAACAAGCTCCTGCTCAAGCGTGTGATCGGCCAGCCCGGTGACGTGATCTCCATGGACGAGGACGGCCATGTGACCGTGAACGGCACTGTGCTGGACGAGCCTTATGTGGACGAGCTGGCACTGGGCGAATGTGACATCCGGTTCCCCTATCAGGTGCCGGAAAACCGGTATTTTGTGCTGGGCGACCACCGCTCGGTGTCCATCGACAGCCGCAGCAGCGTGATCGGCTGCGTGGAAAAAAGCCAGGTCGTGGGGCGGGTGTTCCTGCGCATCTGGCCGCTGAACCGCCTTGCGGTTTTCTGATTTGTGCCTGCGGAGCGGGCGAATGTGTCCCGCCTCCGAAGCAATGTTGTGTGCATAAATTTCCCCAATCTGGAAAGGAGCGAATCATCCCCTCATGAAAAAGACGTTCAAAAAACTGTTTGCTGCCCTGCTGGCAGCAGCCTTGGTGCTGGCTATGGCCGTGCCTGCTTTTGCAGAGGCCAATGCCACCAAAGGTTCCATCACCATCAGCAACACGGTGAAGGACGAGACCTACACCATCTACCGCATGTTCAAGCTGGACAGCTACAACGCTGAAAGCAATACCTATTCCTACACCGTAGAATCGGATTGGGAGGGTTTCTTCAAGACGGGTGCCGGTGGAAACTACATCACCCTGGACGGCCAGAACCACCCCACTTGGACGGCTGCTGACGAAAACGATTCCACCACTGTTGCCGCATTTGCTAAGGCAGCTCTGGCCTGGGCAGCTGATAAGAAGATCTCTGGCACTAAGGAAACCGCAACTGGTGGCACCGTCACCTTCTCTAACCTGGACCTGGGCTACTACCTGGTGGACAGCTCTCTGGGTGCTCTGTGCGGTCTGAATACCACCAATCCCGATGCCACCATCAAGGAAAAGAACGAAAAACCTGAAATCAAGAAGGAAGTTCAGACAAGCGCCGGTGATTGGAGCAGCGAAAACAACGCCAAGATCGGTGATACTGTGGAGTATAAGGTCGAGATCAAGGTTGCTGACGGTGCTCAGAAGTACACCGTCACCGATACCATGAGCAAGGGCCTGACCTTCAACAACAGTTCCCTCAAGGTTACCGCCAATGATGCTGTGACCACCGATTATACACTCACCTCTACCACCAACGGCTTCACTCTGGTGCTTCCTGAAACCTACGTCAGCACTCTCACTAAGGGTACCACTATCATTGTGACCTACAATGCCACCCTGAATAAGGATGCTGTCATTGATGGCGATGGCAACGCCAACGAGGTCAAGCTGAGCTACGGCAATCATCAGAACACTGTTCCCAGCAAGGTCACCACCAAGTCCTACCAGTTCGACCTGGTGAAGGTGGACGGCACCACCAACAAGCTGCTGGACGGTGCTGAGTTTGAGCTGGCCGATGGCGAAACCAAGCTCTCTTTCGTAAAGGATACTGCCGGCAACTACCGTGTGGCTGCCGCTGGCGAGGATGGTGCAACCACTACCATCACCGTCAAGGGCGGCAAGGTCAACATTTACGGTCTGGCAGGCAAAACCTATACCCTGACCGAAACCAAGGCTCCGGACGGTTACAACAAGCTGGTAACCCCCGAAACCGTAAACCTGACCGAGGGCTCCAAGGCTCATGCCACCTTCGATGCCAATGTCTATAAAGACGGCGGCGTTGTGGTAAAGAACAACGCTGGCACTGTGCTGCCCAGCACCGGCGGCATGGGCACCACCCTGTTCTATGTCATCGGCGGCGGCCTGATGGTGGCAGCAGTCGTGCTGCTGGTCACCAAGAAGCGCATGGAGCACAAGAACTAAGCAACCATCCCTGAAAACACCCGGAGCGGGGGCGACCAACTCGCCTCCGCTCCTTTTTCACAGCACAGAGGGCCTTGCCATGAAAAAGCACTCCGGCACCATCCTGCTCGTCCTCATTTTCTTTGTGGGCCTTGCGGTGATGCTCTACCCTACCATCAGCGATTACATCAACCAGCGCAACCAGACCAGGGTTGTCAACAGCTACGCCCAACAGGTGGACGGCCTGTCCGACGCCGACTACACGGCCTATTTTGATGCCGCCGATGTCTTCAATCAGGAGATCGCCGCCGACCCGGATGCCCTGTACCACGCCGACCGCTTTTCCACCTACAGCACCACGCTGGACGTGACCGGCACCGGCATCATGGGCTACATCACCATTCCCCGCATCGGGGTGGAGCTGCCCATCTACCACGGCACCAGCGACGCCGTGCTGCAGGTGGCGGCAGGCCATCTGGAAGGCACCAGTCTGCCGGTGGGCGGCGAGAGCACCCACGCCGTGATCTCGGCCCACCGCGGCCTGCCCAGCGCCAAGCTGTTCACCCATCTGGACCGGCTGGAGGTGGGCGACACCTTCACCATCACCGTGCTGGACCGGGAGCTGACCTACGAGGTGGACAAGATCTCCATCGTGCTGCCCACCGAGGTGGACGAACTGAAGGTGGTGGACGGCAAGGACTACGTCACCCTGATGACCTGCACCCCCTACGGCATCAACACCCACCGGCTGCTGGTGCGCGGCCACCGCGTCACCGCCCCGGAGAACCTCAAGCGCATCCGTGTTGCAGCTGACGCCACCCGCATTGAGCCCATCCTCATTGCGCCGCTGCTGGCCGTGCCGCTGCTGCTGCTTTTGCTCATCGGCCTGCTGGTCTCCGGCAGAAAACGCAAACAGAAATGACAAAAGCCGCCTGAAATCCCCCCCGGCATAGACAGAGCAACCCCAGAGCTCTGTTTGTGCCGGGGGTATTTTCTCTCACAAAAAATTCGCCGTTTCGTAGCTGAAACGGCGAATCAAGTCTCTATTCTTTTACGGTGTGCGGATTATTTTTTCAGACGATGGTGCAGTATCACATCCTCTGCAAACCGAAAGACCGGGCACTTCTTCCGGAGCTGCCTCTGCGGAACCAGGCGTGACCCCGGTGTTCACTCCACCAGCGCCACGGCCACATCGTTGACGTTCGTGCCGGTAGCGCCTGTGCGGATGAGCCCGCCCACCGCCTGCAAAGCATGGTAGGCGTCGTTGTCGGCGAGGGTGCGGTACACGTCCCGCCCGGCAACGCGAAGGGCGGCTTCCGTCTCGCCGTCCACATAGCCGCCGGCGGCATCGGTGGGGCCGTCGGTGCCGTCGCTGCCCACCGAGAACACACAGCAGTGTTTCAGCCCGGCCAGCGCAGGAGCCGCCGCAAGGGCCAGCTCCTGGTTGCGCCCGCCCAGGCCCTTGCCGGTCAGGTGCACCACGGTCTCGCCGCCTGCAATGTAAGCCAGCTTCCGGCCTCCACCCGCATGGGTGCGGACCACCGAACCAAGGAAGCTGCCCGCCTCCCGCGCCTCGCAGCAGAGCCGGTCGGTGAGAAGCACCGGCTCATACCCCAGCGCACGGCAGGCCGCAGCGGCCGCCGTGCACAGCTCCCGCACACTGCCGGTGATGCAGGTGGTCACGTTGGTCAGAGCCTTGGGGGTCTCCTGCCGCAGCAGCTCCTGTGCCGCGGTCGACAGGCGCAGGTGGTATTTCTCAGCAATGGCGATCGCCTGCCCGCAGGTGGAGGTGTCCGGCACCGCCGGGCCGCTGGCGATCATATCCAGCGGGTCGCCCAGAATGTCGCTGAGGACGATGCTGAACACCTGTGCCGGGGCGCAAGCCTGCGCGAACCGCCCGCCCTTGACGCCGGACAGACGCTTGCGGATGGTGTTCATCTCCACGATGTCCGCGCCGCTGGCCAGCAGCTGGGACGTAATGTCCTGCAGCTCCTCTGCAGGGATGAGCGGCTTTTCAAACAGTGCACTTCCGCCGCCGGAAAGCAGGAACAGCACCGTGTCCTCTGGCTGCAGGCCCTGCACCAGCTCCAGCGCCTTCTGGGTGGAGGCAAAGCTGTTGGCGTCCGGCACCGGGTGGCCTGCCTCGCAGCAGGTCACACCGGGGATCTTTCCTTTTACATGATTGTATTTGGTCACGACCACACCGCCGTCCACATGCCCCAGCACGGCAACGGCAGCATGTGCCATCTGCCATGCGGCTTTTCCGGCGGCCACCAGCACCGTGCGCCCTTCCGGGTGAAAATCCTTCAGCGCACGGCGGACGGCCTCGTCCGGCAGCACCGCCCGGATGCTGGCTTCCACGATCTGATCCGCGCAGCTGCGCAGCGTTTTTTCCATAAACAAGAGCTCCTTTCGTTTCCGGTCCGCGTCCGACACGGCAGGCCGGTCCATCCGGCTCCATTATACCGCAGAACCGGCGTTTCGGGAATATTGAAAAAGCAGAGCGCTCCCCTTCTGCGGGATGCACTGCTTTTCTTGTCAGGTCTCTTTCTGCAGCTCTTTGTCGATCAGCCCCTGCAGGCGCTCGGTCTCTTCCGCTGCATAGGCTCTGGCATCGACCTCCACCGGCTGGAAGTAATAGCTCAGGATGTCCTCCTCGCCCGAGACGTACCCATTCTGATCGTTCCGCAGCCATCGTCTGGCCTGGTCGTAGTAGGCCGCCTGGGTCGCGGCATCGTCCCAGGCGATGTTTTCCACCACATAAGCCTGCTGTACATGAAACGCCTCGTGGGCGATGGTGTCCATGGTCTCCTGGGCAGTCCCGCTTTCCAGCACAGACCGGGAAAGCACGATCTGCCGGGAAGCAGCGCTGTAGTAGCCCAACCGGTCCTCGTCGAGCGGCTGGACCGTAACCTCTGTCCCGTCCGGCACCCCCAGCATGGCAAGCTCATAGGCGGCCAGCTGCTTTGCCAGTTCGGTCTTGCTGTCCAGAGACGCCGTTTCCCAGGCATCCTCCGCAAAGCCGGGCAGGAATTTCTTTTCGTGAAGCTGTGCCGTCGTTTCTGCCTGCGTCTGCAGGGGTGCCGCTGCGGTCAGATACACCCGGCTGCTCCACATGCCCCAGCACGCCGGAGCACTGTCAGCGCAAACAGCAGCTCTGCCGGCAGCAGCATGGCCAGGCACGGAAAAAGCGGCCCGCTGAACAGGCAGGCTGCTGCGGCCGGAGCCAGCCCCCACCAGAGCAGGAACAGGATGGTGTAACCGACCGCGACGACATTGCCGGGGACCGAAGACCCCAGAAGCTGCGGTTTTGTACAGTGCAGCCAGCCGATCACACAGCCATTGAAGATCATTGCGCCCACGGCCGGGAGCCACCCGACCAGTTTCCGGAGCTTTGCCATAACGGGTTCCTTTCTGTTGTGCGGCTGCCCTTACTGCTCAAGCTCCGGCCGCCGCTGATAAGCCTGTTCGATCTCCAGCTCGGCCTCTGCCGGAGAGGCCGCCCACACCTTGAAATAAGTACCGCCCCGGGAGTGGTGCAGCGGCACCGCCGGCGGGGCTTCGCCCTCCAGCACATAGGCCCGGCAGCGTTTGCCGGACTGCCGGAGATACAGCACGGTGTGCTCTCCGATGTAATACCGGTAGCCGCCCGACGGCAGACCGCCGCCAAAGCCGGTGCTTCCAAGCTCACAGAGCACCAGCACCAGCACGATCACCACACCGCCGACCACGGGCAGGACATTCAGCGTGAACGCGTACTCCATCCTTTCACCCCCCCTCAGTGCAGGAAGAGACGGATGAGCACAAAGGGCAGGGCGCAGAGCAGCACGACGCCCACGAACAGTGCGATGAGCGTGAAGATGGACGCCACGAACTGGTAGATCATCATACTGATCTGCCAGCGGAAGATCAGCACGAGCGCCGCCGCAGCAGCGACGACCAGCCGGGCGGGCAGCGTCTCCGCGCGCCAGATGAAAAAGGCCGACAGCAGCACGGTCATGCCGCAGATCACGATACACAGGTTGCCGAGTGCAGACTCAAACATAGTGGGTTCTCCTTTTCTGTTGAAGCAGGTTTGTCTTACACTACAGACAAGCCCGCCGGTTGGGCTGCGGTTGAAAAAACGCAAAACAATTTCAGCGCCCGCCATGGTCGTGGCCGCCGCTATGACCGCCATGCCCGCCGCTGCCGTGGCCGCCGTGGCCGCCGGGCCCATGTCCTCCGCCGCTGCGGCCGCCGCCCTGACCCAGCCCGGCACCCCGGCCCTTGCCGCTGCCCTGAGAGGCCGACACCGACTTGGAGGTGCCAAACTTCAGCCCGCTCTCGCGGCCCTGCGAGCCGGGGGCACCCGGGTCATCCCCGCGATCCCGGCCGCCGTCCTCGGAGGAGCCTGTCGCGGCTTTGCGTGCAGTGCTCTGGGTGGGTACGGGGCCGTACTTCCCGTTTGCCGTGTTCTCGCGCAGGGACTGCACAAAGGCATCGTGCCGCTGCGCCTCCGTCATTCTCGGCTGCTGCACCGTCGGTGTGTTGTTCTGGGTGTTTTTGCCGTTCTCGCTGTTTTTGCCCCAAAGGGAACTGAAGAATCCCATTGTGTGCTCCTTTCGCATTCGTCTGTTTTTGTCCGGTCACATAAGATAAGCCCGCCGGAGCAGCCGCAGTTGGAATTTTCGGTGCGAAATCTCAAAATTTCATGGTTTTTACGCGCACTTCCTGCGCGGTTCGCACCACAAAAAGCGGCATTCTTTTCTCCATTCCGCTTTTCTTTTTGCGCAGAGTGTGTTATAATGGTGCCAGCATTATGAAAAAGGTGCATTCTGCCGGTTTTCGGCCGGTCACTTTTGTTCATTTTTGCCAATCACACCCCGCAAGGGGACGTAGGAGCAAATAGTCTTATCAACAGCAGGAACAGCGGATGGGGCACAATCACACCCCGCAAGGGGACGTAGGAGCAAATTTCATGATCGATGACCCTCCACATATCATTTTCACGAATCACACCCCGCAAGGGGACGTAGGAGCAAATTTCCTTGGGATTCTTTGCCTTGATGACCGACAGGTCATCACACCCCGCAAGGGGACGTAGGATAAGGCGAAAAGTCGTTCCATACGTCTTTCTGGCTGTCCAATCACACCCCGCAAGGGGACGTTGGAAATTACATCTGGTCTCCGGGTCGATGTAGTTGTTTGCGATGTAATCACACCCCACAAGGGGACGTTGGAAATTCCACTTAAACTTGGAAAAGGTTGCCAAGCGCATTACATCACACCCCGCAAGGGGACGTAGGATATGACATCATCACATCGAAAACCAGACCGCAATGAACTAATCACACCCCGCAAGGGGACGTAGGATCCGACACGATCTTGAAGGCGGAGATAATCACAGCTATAAACATCACACCCCGTAAGGGGACGGAGAATTTGCCGTGTCAGCGTGTCCTACCTCATCACAGTGTTCAAGATCACACCCCGCAAGGGGACACAGGCAGCTGCCCCGCTTTACTGCACAGTTTTGTGCGGCGAAGCGAGGCGGCTGTTTTTTTGTGAAATTTTGGGCTGTACCCGATTTTTTCCGCAATTTTTCCAACTGCGGGAGTTTCCACAGCTTTTATATTAGAATACAGACTGTTTCCCACTGGAAATTTCCCCAAAAAAGCGGTCGAAATTTCTCTGTTTCCGGCGTTTTTCTTTGTCGGATCCCGTGCTATAATGGGAACAAACCTTTTCAAACCTGTTTTTCGCATATTCCCTTGCTATTTTGCCCGAAGGAGATGATTCCTTGAACACACTCACCTTGCAGGCCACCTTCTGCGGCCTGCTGCACAGCCTTGGCAAGCTGGCCTTCCGGGCCGACAAGACCGCAGCCGACCTGTTGGCCGCCCTGCCGGACACCCCGGAGTGGGCCGCCGTGCGCGGCGGCGCGGCCGCAGGGTCGGACGCCGCCCGCTGCGCAGCCTTTGCCCGCAGCCTGTCTGTGACCGCCGACACCCCCGCCGCCGAACCGGCCAGCACCCGCTGCCGGCCCCTGCGCTCCATTTTCAGCCACCTGAACGGGGAGCACCCCGGGTATTCCGTCCCGGCTGCCCGCCCGGACGGTGCCCTGCACGACCCCGTGCAGGATGCGCCGGACATCCCCGCCGCCGTTTACCGGGAGCTCTATCAGGAGCTGACGGGGCAGCTCACCGGCCTGCAGTTCAGCCCGGCGCAGGCAAACGCGCTGCTGGGCCTGCTGGAATCCCAGTGCAGCGGCCTGCCTGCCAGCACCGCGCGGGACGAGGACCGGGATATTTCTCTCTACGACCAGCTCAAGCTGACGGCGGCTCTGGCGGCCTGCGTCAGTGAGTACCTGCAGCAGGCCGACGCCTTTTCCCTGCTGGACACT
>OLZW01001539.1_pt1 | contig 16966 bp, 14 predicted proteins | sample 1674281 | NCBI WGS metagenome assembly OLZW01 (sample SAMEA103958157, study PRJEB25191) | human gut metagenome | biome: human-associated habitat [ENVO:00009003]; feature: intestine environment [ENVO:2100002]; material: feces | place: Germany | collected 2013/2015
GTAGATAGATATTTATATCATCAAAAGCATACTCGTTGAAGTAGGAATGAAACATGGAAGTTTATAACTTTTTATAAGTTTTCAGTAACGGGAATATTCAGATGCAGAGACAAGGAGGCTTTGTTAGAATAGGCGTTAAATACCTTATCATGCAGCGCTTTGTGGTTTATCTTAACTCTAATACTGCATCTTAACTTAAAAAGAGTTACAATACAGAAAAAGAGTTAAAAACGGAGGTGAACACATGGAATATCTCAATAAAGTCCTTGGAATCAAAGTAACTTATGAGGATGTGGAGTTCAAGCATTTGCCAAACTTTATTGTCATGCGGTATCGCCTGCAGATGGCATCTATGAATGGGAAAAAGGCGATTTTCCTTTATCCGAAAACTGAGTTGGAGCAAATTGGAGTGCTGAAAAAGCACATTACCCGGATACAGAAAAATGAAAATTTGCCTGTTGTTCTAGTGCTGAAAGAGATTATTTCTCGGCAGAAAGAATATTTGATTCGTGAGAAAATTCCATTTGTTGTAGAAGGAAGGCAGATTTATTTGCCTTTTATGGCGTTGTATTTGCAGGAACGGTGCAATGCCGAAAGGGAGCAACGAGAAGAAATGCGTCCATCGGCGCAGATGCTTCTGTTGCATTTCATTTATGGAAGCGCACAAGAATTGTCCACAAGTCAGGCTGCGAAAGACTTGGAATTAACACCTACTTCTATATCGAGAGCATCGAAACAGCTTGAAGAAATGGGATTGCTGCATATAAAGAAAAGAGGTGTACAGCGGATTTTAAAATCCGAGGATTCTCCGAAAATACTGTTCCAAAAAGCAGGAGATAAGTTGCTGAATCCAATAAAACGAACGGTTTATATTCCGAAAGAATTTGTGGGGACAGCTTTGCTAGAAAGTGGATATTCGGCATTGGCAGAGTGTTCCATGCTGAATGCACCGAACGTCAAATACTATGCAACAGAAAGAATCTCTCAATGTAAAGATGTTATGACAAACCGTTTGCAAGATTCACAGGTGCAAGTGGCTGTAGAAATGTGGAGATATAATCCCCGAAAATTGTCCACACGAAATACTGTGGACGAACTTTCGCTGGCATTGGCATTGAGAGAAGATGCGGATGAACGGCATGTGACAAGGAGCGTGAGAAAAATGAATTTATCAAAAATACATCATATTGCAATTATCGTATCTGACTACGAAGCAGCTAAGGATTTTTATGTAAACAAGTTGAGTTTCTCTGTCATCAGAGAAAACTATCGCCCGGAGCGCAAGGATTGGAAGCTGGATCTTCGTGTTAATGAACACACGGAACTGGAGATTTTCGCTGAGGAAAACCCGCCGAAGCGTGTAAACCGGCCGGAGGCCTGTGGTCTGCGTCATCTTGCGTTCTGCGTTGATAGCGTGGAGCAGACGGTGAATGAGTTGGCGGAAGTCGGTATTGAATGTGAGCCGATTCGGGTTGACGATTATACAGGAAAGAAGATGACTTTCTTCCATGATCCGGACGGACTACCGCTGGAACTGCATGAGTAAAGAGGTAGGCAAAATGATATTCCGTAAGGCAGAAAAAGAAAGAATGAAAACAATCTACTGTAAGCAGAGAAATATGCTATATGGAGCAGCTATTTTGAGATTGCAAAAAATATCAGAGCATAAAAAATTCAGCTTGCAATAATAGAATTCTCATGTTAATCTAATACCACGCAGTCATCATTCTGATGAACTGCAAAAAGATCTATGAACCAAATCGGTAATTATTCAATAAGCTCAGATTTTCGAGCAGATAATCCGATGACAACCCAAAAAGATGAATATTGTTTGAAGATTATGTGATTGAGTAAGTTTCGCGTTACTGTTTCTCAAATGTCTGATTTTAAGAGATAGTTACTTCCATAGAAAACTATCTTGTGTTAAGATAAATATAACGTTAGAATCCTCTTCTTCAGGCAATCATTCATTGCACAGAAGAGAGGAGAATTCTATGAAAGAAAACAAGAAAAGTGTATCAACAAGGAGAGCAACATCACAATGTAAAGCATCGAAAGAGAAGCAGGAAGATTTTATCATGCTTCCAACGGTAGATTTCTGTTTCAAGGAATTAATGCAGAATGATAACATCCGTAAGAACATTATTGCAGCACTATTAAATGTTCCGTCCAGTGAGATAGAGAACACAGAACTTATGCCTACGATTCTCAGAAAAGAATCGAAAGATGATAAGTATGGAATCTTAGATGTCAGGGTGAAACTGAAGAGCGGAGAACAGATCGATTTTGAGATGCAGGTAGAAGCTTTTGATTGTTGGGCAAACCGTTCTGTTTATTATCTGAGTAAGATGTATGCAGGTGAGATCAAAGAAGGTGAGGGATACGATTGTTTGAAGAAGTGTATCCATGTGAGTATTCTTGCATATAATCATTTTCTGGATGATAAAGAGTGCTATCGAAGAATTGCATTTTGTGATACGAAGACAGGAAAAGAGTATACAGATCTTATGGAAATGCATATTTTAGAATTGTCAAAACTTCCGCCGGAAGAGAAAAATGAGACAAGCCTGTTGCAGTGGATGCGCTTTCTTGGAGGAAAAACCAGAAAGGATTTTGAAAAAATGGCAAAGAAAAATTCTGAATTGGAAGAAGCATATGACGTGTTGGATAAATTAAGCGCAGATGAAAAGAAGAGGTTAGAATACGAGACAAGACAAAGAGCGATTAGAGATTACAATATAGGAATGTTAACCGCAGAAAGACGAGGAATTGAGAATGGACGTAAGATTGGGATAGAAGAAGGAAGAGCAGAAATCAATCAATTAATTCTAGAACTGTCAAAACTTGGACGTACAGAAGACATTACAAAAGCGGCGGCTGACAAAGAATATCAGAGAAAACTATTGAAAGAGTTTGGGTTACATTAAACACTTATGAAGTCGGAGAGCTTTTTAAGAAGCATGAATATCTCATGGAAAGCCCTGTGCTGAATGCAGAAGAAAAAAAGAAGTTTGATGACATTCGGTATGGACGAGCGGGGAAGATCGAAGTAATGCGTTCGCTTCAAAAAACTTGCTGTTATTACTGGCTGTCTGAAAATTGCAAAGGAAAGCATTTTCGCAGGTACAAACAATTTTTCGAGACAGAAGTTTCTAAGTGGTTTGAGGATAGTTCTAAAAAATGGAATAGAACGGAATTTATAAAAAGCGTTGCCTGGTAAATAATAAGATAAACAAAAAACAGGAGTCGCTGCGTACGACATGGGTAACGCAAACCGACTCCTGTTTCAATTTTTCACTTAATCACCGATATCAGTATGTCCCTGCTCGAACTCCCATTGGAGACCGTATTTGTCAATAAAGTAGAAATACCGTACTTCACTGAGAATTTTAGCTGTCTGCCTTTTCCTTTCATCCATTTCTTTCATATCCTGATCGAAGAAATGAACTTCATCCGGATAGGTCTCGCTGATCTGGAATACTTGATAATCGTCAGTCTCATTGATCAGACGTGTGTCCGGCATGGATTTAATATGTAAAAATGCTTCGTCGATGTTCGTGATTTTCAGTGCTACATGACGTGCGCCACTGACATCGTTGGCAGCGAAGAAGACAGGTTCTTTTCGTCCTTCCGGTGAATGGTACTGCATGAGTTCCAGTGTCAGTTTTGTGCCCGGTACATTTACAAAAGCGATAGAGACATCGCCGTCGGCAGCTTCTTTGACAAATCCGCCGGCTTTAAAGAAACCTTCGTTTCTCCAGTGGGACAGATAATGATCCGGTACAACGCCCAACAGTTTCTGGTAATAGTCAACCGCCTCCATCATATCATCCACGAAAATACATACATGGGATAATCCGGCGAATTTTGGCATAGCAGCCTGTACATTTGAGTTCATCATTTAAATCAGATCCTTCCTTCATAAATTTGGGTCACAATGAGTAACGATCCAAAGAATGTTTTATTATGTGTAAGTATAAAAGAAAAATGCAGAAAAAGCGCGTTCCTTTCGTGAAACCGTGTTTTTTCTGCGTGAAATAATGATCTGATTTTTCTGCAAAGATCAGCAGTTAAGGATGACGCATGCTGTCAGAATACCGTCTTCCATCTGATAACGGATATTTCCATCGTATTTATCAATAGCCATCAGGATACTTTCTATCCCGGTTCCTTTTGGCTTGATGATATCATCTTCGATTACAAGGTCCGTTTTACAAGGGTTACTGCACACGATCACAAGTTTCTCCTTTTTCATACGGAGATTTACCGTGATCTCATCCCGGGAACCGCATTCGATACATCCGTTTACTGCATTTTCCAGAAGATTTGAAAGGATCGCAACAAAATCCATATCTGCAATTGTTATATGCTCCGGTGTGTCGGCAGTTATAGAGATCGGAATTCCTTCTTTCTGTGCTTGATTATAAAAGTTGTTTAAAATGGCGTTGGCTGTAATATGTGGGCAAAAATCAATCTGACTTGCCACATCCAGGCTTTGGATAAATTCTTCTATATAATGTATCGCTTCTTGTGGCTTCTGTTGTTTCAGAAGCAGGTCAATATTTTGCATGTGATGTCGAAAATCATGACGCATGGCTTTGGCGGTTGATGCATGTTCTTTGGCCATGGCAAGCTGTCCCTGCAGGTATTGTACATTTTGAGTGATCAGTTCCATCTTCACTTCGGCATTCATGTGTTGGATCGTGCCAAATACAATCCACAGTACTGCACAATAAATCATCATGGTTGTGATAAACAGGATCATCTGTTCGACGGTATGACCATCACGCATGAGGAAGTTGATAAGCGTTGCAAACACGGTTAAAAACAGAAAGGACACGAGGGAAATAGAGTACCAGGTCCGTTTTCTGTCTCCGGGCACTGTACGCATATAAGGACGCGCAAACCACAGATACAGCAGGACTGCAGGAACATTCAACAGTATTCGTACCAAGCTTCGTATATACATCTGTTTTACAATGGATAAATCCGGAAATAATCCATCACAGATCAAAATAGAAAGGCAAATGATGATGCAGAACAAATTTGCATAAGTAACGATCAAAAATATTTTTTTGCTGAAACTATCAGATGAAGTATATAGGAAAAGTAGAATTGCTGGCAGGATGGTTCCGACAAATGAAAATGGAATCACATACGGAGAGTCTTTGCCAAGCAGGGAATATGCAAGTATGGTCCATAAAGTGAAGAATATAGCGTAAAGTCCATAGAGCAGAACCGTTTTTTTGATCGGATATTTTCGTTCTGTCATAGAAGCAAACCAGATGATATGTGCTACAACAGTGAGTATTGAGGTAACAGCCAGATGATTCATTGTATCATTACATCTCCTTCAGAGTGATCGAACTGTTGCTGAGTTCGGAATTGATAATTTGAGTATACCGTATCGTTAAGGGGATGTCCACTTTATTATTTTTCTAAAAATGATTGGAAGAGTCAGATTTATAGTGTATGATAAGAATGCAGGGTTAAGCTGTCAGAATTTACAACAGGAGGTTTACATCATGGAAAAAGCAAGGGTGTATTATACTGATTTCCGGGCGAAGCTTGGCGAAGGTCTTCCAACGAAGCTGAAACGTCTGATGAAGAAAGCAGGAATCAGTGAGATTGATATGGAAAATAAATTTGTGGCGATCAAGATGCATTTTGGAGAGATGGGGAATATCAGTTATCTCCGTCCGAATTATGCCAAGGCGGTTGTTGATGTCGTGAAGGAGCTTGGGGGAAAGCCATTTCTTACAGATTGTAATACACTATATCCGGGCAGTAGAAAGAACGCACTGGAGCATCTTTACTGTGCATGGGAGAATGGATTTACACCGTTGAGTGTCGGATGTCCGGTGATTATCGGAGATGGCCTGAAGGGAACGGATGATATTGAAGTTCCGGTACAGGGAGGAGAGTACATAGAGAAAGCGAAGATCGGACGTGCCGTGATGGATGCGGATGTATTTATTAGTCTGACGCATTTTAAAGGGCATGAGACGACAGGTTTCGGTGGTACGATCAAGAATATCGGAATGGGATGTGGTTCCAGAGCCGGTAAGAAGGATCAGCATTCTGTTGGTAAGCCGACGATCGATCAGGAAGCCTGCAGAGGATGTAAGAGCTGTCTGAGAGAGTGTGCGAATGATGGTCTGATTTATGATGCTGATGCAAGAAAGATGTCTATTGATCTTGAACATTGTGTTGGTTGTGGAAGATGTATTGGGGCATGTAACTTTGATGCCATTTCATTTATGGACAGTGCGGCGACAAAGGTATTGAACTGCAAGATGGCAGAGTATACAAAGGCGGTTGTGGATGGAAGACCGAACTTCCATATTTCACTGATCGTTGATGTATCACCGAACTGTGACTGCCATCCGGAGAATGATGCACCGATTCTTCCGAATATCGGTATGTTTGCCTCTTTTGATCCGCTGGCACTGGATCAGGCATGTGCAGATGTCTGTCTTAGCGCGACACCGTTGCCGCACAGCCAGCTTGCAGATCGTATGGAAGAAGAGAATTTCTGCGATCATCATGATCATTTTGAGAATACAACACCGAATTCAGAGTACAAGACTTGTCTGGCACATGCAGAGAAGATCGGTCTTGGAACAAGAGAGTATGAATTGATCTATATGAAATAAATGTCAGATAAAAGAAGTATTGTAGTGAACAGTAACAGCAAATAAGCTTTACAATAAAAATGTTTTAGGAGGAATTGAAGATGAGTGAATTAAGAGTTCAGAGAAAAGAAAACATGGCTGGTGGAAAGGGACACGTTATTATCAAGCACATTCTGGAAGATAAGGAACTGAACGGAAAGTGCAAGATGTATGCAGAAGTTACACTGGAGCCGGGATGTTCTCTTGGATATCATGAGCATCACAACGAGAGTGAGACATATTATATCCTTCGCGGGGAAGGAAATTATGATGACAATGGACGTATCCGCCCGGTAAAGGCAGGAGATATGACATTTACACCGGATGGAATGGGACACGGACTGACGAATACAGGGGATACAGATCTTGTGTTTATGGCACTGATCATTTTGGATTAATGCATCCTATTTTTTGAGACTGGCCCATAAATTTTAAAAGTGCATCCGGCAATGATTTCGTAATTGATTTCGTTGCCGGGTGCACTTTTTGTAAAGGGAATATTGTGTTCTAATTGGAACTTTTGTATTTCCTGATCAGGCAGGAGATGACTCCGGCTGCACACAGTCCAAACAATACATTGTGGAGGGAACCGTATACATCAAGAGCTCCTTTCACTCCGTAGATCACTTCCGGTGAATCAGGGAGCAACGGGCTGAAGAGGAACGCAGCATAGGAAACCGCGAATACAAGGATAAAAGACCACAGGCCTCTTCCGGTATCTTCTCTCCAGCTGGAGACTCCGTCACGTACGCGGACGCGTGTCATTGACCAGAGAAGGGAGATGAATTCGAAGAACAGGAAGAGGGCAGCTACACATAAGTAAGCGGCCAGAGTCTGGGAAATCTTCTGTGTCTGGATTGCCTCCTGGATATCTCCGTACGGTGTGCTTGCACGGTAAAAGTTGTAGAGTACAAATGCTGTTGTGGCCAGAATTAACACAATAGAAAGCTGCTGAAGCAATGTGCTTGTGAGCCTTGATAATGCCTTTCCGCCTTTTTTGATCGGTGCGGCAAGTTTTACTCCGCCACCGGAACGTTTCCTGCCGGAGGAGCGTCTGTCGTAGTCACGATCATTATATGGATTATTATATGAATCATTATAAGGATTGTTGCGATTTGATCTTCTGTTGGAAGTGTTATAATCGTCCTCATAATAATCATCCTCATAATCTGCATCATCATCTTCATAATCATCGTCATATTCAGGAAGTACTTCTTCGAACTGGCTGTCATCGGAATCGTTAAAGTTATCTCGGTAATCGTCTGCGTTCATAACGATTGTCTCCGTGTTAGAATCAGGTCTGTTTATTTGTTTTGTATCTTCAGAAGTATGAAAATTGATTTCTGGATCTTCTTCATATGTAACTTCAAAATCGTCATCGAAAATGTCTGAGAAATCATTCTTCGGGCTCATATCATTTACCTCACTTTCCATTTGAAACCATGTCGTTGCATGTATCTCACTATGTTATAACGTTTTCCGTGTTTTCTCAACCCTTTCAAATATGAATTTAAAAATTTTTAAGATTTTCAGTGTCTGAAATATCTGTTATACTGGAAGGGCGATGTGATTGATAAAAATGCAGAAAAACAGAAAGCAGGGAAAAGAATGAACTTAATTAATATAGAACATATTTCTAAAATATATGGGGAGAAAGTGATTTTTGATGATGCATCGTTTGGTGTTCAGCAGGGGGATAAGATCGGGATTGTTGGGATTAACGGAACCGGAAAGTCAACTTTTTTGAAGGTGGTTGCGGGAGAGGAAGTGCCGGATGAGGGGCAGGTTGTTCGTCAGAATGGTCTGAAGATTGCTTTTGTTCCGCAGAATCCGACATTTCCGGAGGGGATGGATATCCGTTCCTACGCACTTCAGGATGCAGATGCGGAGAGCTGGCAGGTGGAAAGTAATTTGACGGAACTTGGGATCACGCAGTGGGATCAGAAGATTGACACTTTATCCGGGGGACAGAAGAGACGTGTGGTTCTTGCGAAGATACTTGCAGGAGACTTTGACGTACTTCTTCTGGACGAGCCGACGAATCATCTGGATCAGGAGATGATTTCCTGGCTGGAAGATTATCTGAGATCTTACCGTGGAACTGTTCTTATGGTAACACATGACCGCTATTTCCTTGATCGTGTGACGAACCGTATCCTGGAGCTGAGCCATGGAAAGATGTATGGATATGATGCGGATTATTCCGGATTCCTTGAATTGAAGGCGCAGAGGGAAGAGATGGAGCTTGCAAGTCAGAGAAAGCGTCAGAGTATCCTTCGGATGGAACTGGAATGGGCGAAGCGTGGATGCCGTGCGAGAACGACAAAGCAGAAGGCAAGACTGGAACGTCTGGAAGCGTTGAAAGCAGGAAAAGCACCTGTGACGGATCAGACGGTGGAGCTTGATTCTGTAGAGACAAGAATGGGCAAGAAGACGATCGAACTTCATCATGTCAGCAAGCGTTTTGGGGAGAAGAAGATTCTGGATGATTTCAGTTATATTGTGCTTCGCAATCAGCGGCTTGGAATTATCGGACCGAACGGCTGTGGAAAATCTACGATTCTTAAGATGATCGCAGGTGTACTCAAGCCGGATGCAGGAGAGATTGAGATCGGTGAGACGATCAAGATCGGATATTTCGCACAGGAAGAACAGCATATGGATGATTCCCAGCGTGTGATCGATTATGTGAAGGATATTGCGGAGTATGTGACGACAAAGGACGGACAGATCAGTGCAAGCCAGCTTCTGGAGCGGTTCTTATTTACACCGGATATGCAGTATGCACCGATTGGTAAGCTTTCCGGAGGGGAGAAGAGAAGGCTTTATCTTCTTGGTGTTCTTGCGGAGAATGCGAATGTTCTGTTGTTTGACGAGGCCGGAAATAATCTGGATATCCCGACACTTACGATCCTTGAGGACTATCTGAATTCATTTACAGGAATCGTGATCACCGTATCACATGACAGATATTTTCTGGACAATGTAGTTGACCGTATCTTTGAACTGGACGGAAACGGCGGGATCCGACAGTTTGAGGGAGGATACACGGATTATGTAGAGGCGAAGAAACGCAGATTCGGAGAGGAAAGCAAAGTTATCACAGGAAAGTCTGAAATGAAACCGGCAGAGAAGTCCACAGAAGAGGAGACGCAGGAGAAGAAGACGGGAAAGAACTGGAAGGATGGACAGCGTCAGAAGGTGAAGTTTTCGTTCAAGGAGCAGCGAGAGTATGAGACGATCGATGAGGAGATCGCAAAGCTGGAAGAAAAGATAGCCTCTCTCGACCGTCAGATTGCCGCAAATGCAACGAATTCAGTGAAACTGCGTGAGCTGATGGAAGAGCAGGAGAAGGTAAGAGAGCAGCTCGAAGAGAAGGAAGAGCGCTGGATGTATTTGAATGAACTGGCAGAGGAATTTGGTCTGTGATGAAAAATCTCAAAAAAGAGGGTTGACAAAGCCGGTTCTAGTTGTTAATATTAAGTAAGTAAAAAACAGAACGCACTCTGTTTTATACAAATCATGGAAGGAGCGAGCCAGTCATCTTAGTCAGTCATAATATTTTCGCTTCCTGAAGTGAGAAAGAGAGGATACATATGAGAAGTCAGGTATTTTCACTGCTCGTAGATAACAATTCAGGTGTTTTGAGCAGAATTTCAGGACTCTTCAGCCGTCGTGGATACAGCATTGACAGTATTACGGCAGGTATGACAGCAGATCCTAGATTTACAAGGATTACAATTGTTTCATCCGGTGATGAGCAGATCCTATCACAGATTGAGAAACAGCTCCGTAAGCTGGAGGATGTTGTGGATATCAAGGCTTTGAAAGCGGAAGAGTCAGTCTGCAGAGAGCTGATCATGGTGAAGCTTCGTGCGAATGCCGCACAGCGTGGTGAGATTATCTCGGTTGCGGATATTTTCAGAGCAAAGATCGTAGATGTGGAAGAAGATTGTCTGATCATTGAATTGACAGGTACACAGAATAAGCTAGAAGCTTTCTTGAATCTTCTGAAGGATTACGAGATACTTGAACTTGCAAGAACCGGAATTACAGGACTTGCAAGAGGCAGCAAGGATGTTGCATTTTTCTGATCCGGTCAGGATCGGAGAACCGCAGGGAGAACTTGTAGAACAGATAAAGCTAGTAAAGGACAAGACCTTTCACTATATAGGATACCCCCGAAGAGATCGGGAGCATTCTACTCTATATTTTAAATTCATTTAGGAGGAATGCAAAATGGCAGCAAAAATTTATTATCAGGAAGATTGTAACCTTTCTCTTCTCGAAGGACAGAAGATCGCTATCATTGGATACGGAAGCCAGGGACATGCACATGCGCTGAACTTAAAAGAGTCAGGATGTGATGTTATCATCGGTCTGTACGAGGGAAGCCGTTCCTGGAAGAAAGCAGAAGAGCAGGGATTCAAAGTATATACAGCAGCTGAAGCTGCAAAGCAGGCTGACATCATCATGATTCTGATCAACGATGAGAAACAGGCTAAACTTTACAAAGAAGACATCGAGCCAAACCTTGAAGAAGGTAACATGCTTATGTTCGCTCATGGATTCAACATTCACTTCGGAACAATCGTACCACCAAAGAATGTTGATGTTACAATGATCGCACCTAAGGCACCGGGACATACAGTAAGAAGCGAGTATCAGGCTGGAAAAGGAACACCTTGTCTGGTAGCTGTAGAGCAGGATTACACAGGAAAAGCTCTTGACAGAGCACTTGCTTATGGTCTTGGAATCGGTGGAGCAAGAGCCGGAGTTCTTGAGACAACATTCAGAACAGAGACAGAGACAGACCTCTTCGGAGAGCAGGCTGTACTTTGTGGTGGTGTATGTGCACTTATGCAGGCTGGATTCGAGACTCTTGTTGAGGCTGGATATGATCCGAGAAATGCATACTTTGAGTGTATCCATGAGATGAAGCTGATCGTTGACCTGATTTACCAGTCAGGATTCGAAGGAATGAGATACTCTATCTCTAACACAGCAGAGTATGGTGATTACATCACAGGACCTAAGATCGTTACAGAAGATACAAAGAAAGCTATGAAGAAAGTTCTTTCTGATATCCAGGATGGAACATTTGCAAAAGACTTCCTGCTTGATATGTCTGAAGCAGGTGGACAGGTTCACTTCAAGGCTATGAGAAAACTTGCTGCTGAGCACCAGTCAGAGAAGGTTGGAGCTGAGATCAGAAAGCTTTACAGCTGGAGTGATGAGGACAAACTGATCAACAACTAATCAGTTGTCTGAGATTATAGAATAAGATAATAGAAGACCGGTACTTTCAGGTTAAGACTTGGAAGTGCCGGTCTTTTTGACTGAGGTGTCGTGCAGCAGCCAGGCATCTTTAAAATGCTACGCATTTTATCGATGTGGCGTATCCGCCACATAGTTCTGAACGTATAACAAAAGGCGCATCTGCCATGACGGTAGCAGATGCGCCTGAAAATTCTATTCTCTATTTATAATTAAGCGATAGAGTCAACAGCTTTGGAAAGACGAGCGATCTTTCTGGAAACTGTTTTCTTGTGATAAACACCCTTGCTTCCAGCTTTGGAAATCTCAACGATTGCTGTGTGAAGAGCAGCCTTAGCAGCCTCTACATTCTTCTCAGCTACAGCTGTCTCTACTTTCTTTACAGCTGTTTTAACCTTAGATTTGATTGCTTTGTTTCTAGCAGCTTTTGTCTCTGTTACTAAAATTCTTTTCTTTGCAGATTTAATATTAGCCAATGTGTGCACCTCCAAAATATTCTATCATATGATTTTCAAATGTGATTCATGTGTTCAATAGACTCGGACACGGACGTTCTATCGAAACATACTCATTTATTCTAGTCCAACAAACGTGTTCTGTCAATACATATTTTACAAAAAAATGCTAAAAATAGGCTGTAATAAGACAAATTATGGTTACTGTTCACTCCCGTGTCAATCATTTCGCTGATTGACACGGAGGATGCGTGTTTTGACTTGAATGCATCTCGCCCCATCGCCAAAGGCGATTTAAAATGGCGAGATGCGTTGCTGGTCGCACATCGTGTGAACAGTAACTGAATTGTGGTTACAGTATACAAGAATCTATAACCTGACACGGAGAAAAGGGAGGCTATGATGAAAAACTACAGTGTGCGTACAGATCTTGCACTTGAGGAGAAGGAACGTTTTGCATCTGACAATGTAGAAGTGCAGGGAGTTGTTCTGGAGGAAGAGTATGACGAGGAGAATGAGATCCGGCTGACCCGTGTGGTGATCGAGACGGAGAATGGAGCGAAGATCATGGGAAAACCGACAGGCATTTATCTGACACTGGAATCTCCGGATCTGGCATTGGAGGTGGAAGAAAATAGCAGGGTATTGCAGGAACGGATCTGTGATTGCATCCGGGAATTGATTTTTCATAAAATTTCCTGTGAAGATAGAAAAGAATTAAAGATTCTTTTTGTCGGGCTCGGTAACAGAGCGGTGACACCGGATGCGCTTGGCCCTTATGTTGCAGATCATCTGGAGGTAAACCGGCATATAGTAAAAGAATACGGAAAATATGCGATGCGTACGGAGCAATTGATTGTTCTTAGTGCAATTGTTCCCGGCGTGATGGGACAGACGGGGATGGAAACGGCGGAGATTGTCCGTGGAATTGTCCATGAGACGAAGCCGGATCTGATCCTTGCAGTGGATGCACTTGCTGCGCGAAACAGCAGACGATTGAACCGGACGATCCAGATTGCCGATACAGGAATTCATCCGGGTTCCGGTGTTGGAAATTACAGGAATGCAATGACGGAAGAATCCCTGGGGGTTCCTGTGATTGGAATCGGAGTGCCTACGGTTGTTGATGCGGCAACGATCGTCAATGATACGATGGAAAATTTCATCACTGCACTGGAACAGTCGCAGGCATTAAGGAGTACAGGAGAGATTTTGCGCTCTTATAGTGCGGCGGAAAAATATGAGTTTGTAAAAGAATTGATCTCCCCACATTTAAATGGAATGTTTGTGACACCAAAGGATGTGGATGAAATGGTCCATCAGATCAGTCATACGATAGCAGCGTCCTTGAATCTTCTTTTTTCTGATATAAATGCAGGAGAAAGTGAATAGAATGATAGAAATGAGCGGAAGGACTCTGCAATGCGTGTGTATAAGAAAAAAACAATCCGACGTATGAAATGGTATGGGGTGATTCTGGTTCTGTCAGGTATTCCGTTAGGAATTGGGATGGGCCGGTCATTGGAAGAGGGGAGAACATTTTTATTAGAAGAAAGTCAGATTTATGCGCAGAAATTGTACCTTCCGCTTTTTTCTTATCAGAAAGAACAGGGAACAGAAAGGGAAGAGATCTTCTGGCTCCCACTTCATGTGTGGATGCCGTTGGCAGGATATCTGGAAGATCAGACAGAAAAAAGGGGAAAGGAAGAACCGGCGGAAGTATTGGAAGATGAGGAGACGATCGCATGGATTCTTCAATGTCAGGCAAATGATGAACATGCGGTAGATGAAGAGGGAAAACTGGTCGGAGCAGAGCCGGAAACTCAGGAAAGTGCTGTAGAACAGCCGGTTCCTGGAATGGATCTTTCTATTGAGCGGCTGCGTGATTTTGAATATCTGACAAGCAATCTTTATACAATAGACAGTTCTACAATGATCGGACCGGAGCAACTTAATGTGGATGATCTTTTAAACCGGAGTATGAAGATAGATCAAAGTACAGGAGGTCCGAAAATTTTGATCTTTCATACGCATTCACAGGAAGAATTTGCCGACTCCATACCGGGTGATCCATCTACAAGCATCGTTGGGATTGGGGAATATCTGACGCAGTTATTAAATGCGGATGGGATTGAGACACTTCATGACAGCGGAGTGTATGATATTATTAATGGGAAACTTGACCGCAGCAGGGCATATGAGAATGCAGAAAGTGCAGTACGGCCGGTTCTGGAAGCGAATCCGACGATTGAAGTTGCAATCGATCTTCACAGAGACGGTGTAAATGCGGACACACATCTGGTAACGGAAGTGAATGGAAAACCGACTGCGAAGATCATGTATTTTAATGGATTGAGCAGGACACGGACAAATGGCGATATTGCCTATCTGTATAATCCATATATCCAGGATAATCTGGCGTTCTCTTTGCAGATGCAGATTGCATCGGAACAGTATTACCCGGGATTTGCAAGGCATATTTATCTGAAAGCTTACCGTTATAATCTTCATCTGCTGCCAAAGTCTCTGTTGATTGAAGCAGGGGCGCAGACAAATACGGTGGAAGAGATGAAGAATGCAATGGAGGTACTGGAACGGACATTAAAGCGGGTAGTTACAGAATAAACGGTTGTCGGACAGTTACAGTCCTCTCCTGTCAGAAGAAGGCTGACAGAACATATGAGCGAAAAAGAAGTTGAAAATCAGATGGTTAAATGATATCATATTTGTTGATTGACTGTATAGAACAGTTTGAGTTCGAGAAAGAAGGAGAAAGAGTAATGGCGGGAAATAATACATACGATGCAGGGAGTATCGCGGTATTGGAAGGTCTTGAGGCAGTACGGAAACGCCCGGGAATGTACATAGGAAGTGTTTCTACAAAAGGACTGAATCATCTGATCTATGAGATCGTGGACAATGCAGTAGATGAGCACCTGGCAGGATTCTGCAGTGAGATCCAGGTGACATTGGAAAAAGACGGATCTGCAACCGTTTCAGATAACGGTCGTGGAGTTCCGGTTGATATGCATCAGAAGGGTGTATCTGCGGCTCGTCTGGTTTATACGACACTCCATGCAGGTGGTAAGTTTGATGATTCTGCATATAAGACAAGTGGTGGACTTCACGGAGTAGGTTCCTCTGTTGTAAATGCTCTTTCTACTTATATGGATGTGAAGATCAGCAGGGATGGATTTGTTCATCATGACCGGTACGAGAGAGGAATCCCGGTGATCGAACTGGAAGATGGACTTCTTCCTAAGATCGGAAAGACGAGAAAGACGGGAACAACGGTAAATTTTCTGCCGGATGACACGATCTTTGAGAAGACGAAGTTCAAAGCGGAAGAGGTTAAGAGCCGTCTGCATGAGACCGCGTATCTGAATCCGAATCTGACGATCGTGTTTGATGATAAGAGAGATGGAAGTGTTGAGCACATCGTTTATCACGAACCGGAAGGAATCATTGGATTTATCCAGGATCTGAACCGTAAGAAAGAAGTACTTCATGACCCGGTTTATTTTAAAGGGGAAGCAGACGGGATTGAAGTAGAGGTAACACTGCAGTATGTGAATGAGTTTCATGAGAATGTACTTGGATTTTGTAATAATATTTATAATGCAGAGGGCGGAACACATCTGACAGGATTTAAGACAACCTTTACAACTGTCATGAACCAGTATGCGAGAGAGATAGGAATCCTGAAAGAAAAGGATGCGAATTTTACCGGTGCAGATATCCGTAACGGAATGACAGCAATTGTATCCATTAAGCACCCGGATCCGAGATTTGAGGGGCAGACGAAGACAAAGTTGGATAACCCGGATGCGGCGAAAGCAGTCAGCAAGGTAACAGGAGAAGAGATTGTTCGTTTCTTCGATCGAAATCTGGATACACTGAAGACAGTTCTTTCCAGTGCGGAGAAAGCTGCGAAGATCCGCAAGACAGAAGAGAAGGCAAAGACCAATCTCCTGACAAAGCAGAAGTATTCTTTTGACAGTAACGGAAAGCTGGCAAACTGTGAGAGTAGAGATCCGAAGAAGTGCGAGATCTTTATCGTCGAGGGAGATTCCGCCGGTGGTTCTGCGAAGACAGCGAGAAACAGAAATTACCAGGCAATCCTTCCGATCCGTGGTAAGATCTTAAATGTCGAGAAAGCAAGTATTGATAAGGTGCTTGCCAATGCAGAGATCAAGACGATGATCAATGCATTTGGCTGCGGATTTTCTGAAGGATACGGAAATGACTTTGATATTACAAAGTTGAGATATGATAAGATCATCATCATGGCCGATGCCGATGTCGATGGTGCACATATTTCTACCTTATTGCTCACCTTATTCTATCGCTTTATGCCGGAGCTTATTTTTGAAGGACATGTATATATTGCAATGCCGCCACTTTATAAGGCAATGCCAAAGAGTGGAGAAGAAGAGTATCTGTATGATGATAAGGCACTGGAACGTTATAGAAAGACACATACAGGTCCGTTCACACTTCAGCGTTACAAAGGTCTTGGAGAGATGGATGCGGAGCAGCTCTGGGAGACAACACTGGATC
>OLZW01001541.1_pt1 | contig 16922 bp, 13 predicted proteins | sample 1674281 | NCBI WGS metagenome assembly OLZW01 (sample SAMEA103958157, study PRJEB25191) | human gut metagenome | biome: human-associated habitat [ENVO:00009003]; feature: intestine environment [ENVO:2100002]; material: feces | place: Germany | collected 2013/2015
TCATTGTTTCACAGTAGCAAGCATGGAAAACTTCGACCCGCTGGGTATCCATACCGGTGAGTCTATCGTGGTAGCTCCTACTTGCTCTCTGACAGAAGAACAAGTCACCATGCTGCAAGAATTGTCTACAAAATGTATCCGCCACTTGGGTATTGTGGGTGAATGTAACATCCAATATGCTTTCAATGCAGATACCAACGACTACCGTGTCATCGAAGTAAACGCGCGTCTGAGCCGTTCTTCCGCACTGGCTTCCAAGGCCACCGGTTTCCCCTTGGCATTCGTTGCCGCTAAAATCGCTTTGGGCTACACACTGGACCAGATTGGCGAGATGGGTACTCCTAACTCAGCATACGAAGCTCCCCAATTGGATTACCTGATTTGTAAAATTCCCCGTTGGGACTTGACCAAATTTGCCGGTGTATCACGTCAGATCGGTTCCAGCATGAAGTCGGTAGGTGAAATCATGTCTATCGGACGTTCTTTCGAGGAAATCATTCAGAAAGGTCTTCGTATGATCGGTCAGGGTATGCACGGTTTCGTGGGTAACGACCATACTAAATTCGAGAATCTGGATGAGGAACTGGCTAACCCGACAGACCTCCGCATCTTCTCCATCGCTTCTGCATTGGAAGAAGGATACAGCATTGAACGTATCCATGAACTGACCAAGATTGACCCGTGGTTCTTGGGCAAACTGAAAAATATCGTTGACTACAAAATCAAACTTTCCACTTATAATAAGATTGAGGATCTGCCCGAAGATGTACTTCGCCAAGCTAAAGTGTTAGGGTTCTCCGACTTCCAGATTGCACGTTTCGTACTGAAATCCAATGGCAACATGGAAAAAGAGAATCTGGCCGTACGAGCTCATCGTAAAGCATTAGGTATTCTTCCGGCTGTGAAACGTATCAATACCGTCGCATCCGAACATCCCGAACTGACCAATTACCTGTATATGACATACGCTACCACAGGTTATGATGTCAATTATTATAAGAACGAAAAGTCAGTGGTTGTATTAGGCTCGGGTGCTTACCGCATCGGTTCATCTGTAGAATTTGACTGGTGTTCTGTAAACGCTGTACAGACAGCACGTAAATTGGGTTACAAATCAATCATGATTAACTATAACCCTGAAACGGTTTCTACCGACTATGACATGTGTGACCGTCTGTACTTCGACGAACTTTCATTCGAACGTGTACTTGACGTGATTGACCTGGAACAACCGGGTGGTGTCATTGTATCGGTAGGCGGACAGATTCCTAACAACCTGGCTATGAAATTACATCGTCAGTCAGTACCTGTATTGGGAACTTCACCTCTTTCTATCGACCGTGCGGAAAACCGTCATAAATTCTCGGCTATGCTCGACCAACTGGGCATTGACCAACCGGCTTGGAAGGAATTGACCAGCCTGGAAGAGATGGAAGAGTTCGTCAACAAAGTAGGTTATCCGGTGTTGGTTCGTCCTTCATACGTGCTCTCGGGCGCTGCCATGAATGTATGCTATAACGAAGACGAATTAAAAGAATTCTTGCAGATGGCCAAGGAAGTTTCTAAAGAATATCCGGTAGTCGTATCACAGTTCATGCAAGACACCAAAGAAATAGAATTTGACGCTGTAGCCCAAAACGGTGAGGTAGTGGAATATGCCATATCAGAACATATTGAATACGCAGGTGTACACTCGGGTGATGCAACCTTGGTATTCCCGGCTCAGAAGATTTATTTCGAGACAGCCCGCCGCATCAAGAAAATCGGTCGCCGCATAGCCAAAGAATTGAATATTTCCGGTCCGTTCAATATGCAGTTCCTGGCTAAGAACAATGAAGTAAAAGTGATTGAATGTAACCTGCGTGCCTCACGTTCATTCCCGTTCGTTTCCAAGGTATTGAAACGTAACTTTATTGAAACAGCCACCCGCATCATGCTGGATGCTCCATACAGCAAACCGGACAAGTCGGCATTCGACATTGACTGGATTGGTGTAAAAGCTTCTCAGTTCTCATTCTCACGCCTGCACAAGGCAGACCCGGTATTGGGTGTAGATATGTCTTCAACCGGTGAAGTAGGTTGTATCGGTGATGACTTCCATGAAGCCTTGCTGAATTCACTGATCGCCGTAGGATTTAAAATTCCTACAAAATCAGTTATGTTCTCGTCGGGTGCTACCAAGTCTAAAGTAGATTTGCTGGAAGCCAGCCGTATGTTGGCAAATAAGGGATACGAGATTTATGCAACTGCCGGAACTGCTACTTTCCTGAATGCACACGGAGTAAACACTATTCCTGTTTACTGGCCTGATGAACGTCCCGATGCAGAGAATAATGTAATGAAGATGATTGCCGAACACAAGTTCGACCTGATTGTCAATATTCCGAAGAACCATTCTAAACGTGAGTTGACTAACGGTTATAAGATTCGTCGCGGAGCAATCGACCACAATATTCCTTTGATTACCAATGCTCGTCTGGCAAGTGCTTTCATTGAAGCATTCTGCGAAATGAGCGAAAAGGATATTCAAATCAAGAGCTGGCAGGATTATAAATAATCCTTCCCAATAAATAAAAAGAGGGTGTGTCTTCAATCTGACACACCCTCTTTTTTTGATAAGATACTACTATGGGACTAATATTGGAGTACCATCCTTTTTAAAGGATACAACAGTTCGTAATGCGCTTTGGTCTAGAATATAATATTTGTTATTGTATTCTATTATTTTGTCGGCACAAGAGAACATGATGTTGTTTCCTTCGTTCAGAACAACGAATGAAGTGTCTGCAATGTGACTAGTGACGGAATCATAATAAGCTTCATCAAGAGGTATTGTTATTTTATATACATCACAATTTAAAGGAACTGTTTCAACAGAATCTTTATTCCCAGAACAAGCTGATAATAATCCTAGTAGAAATATCTGTATAATTCTATTTTTCATTTTTAACAAGCACAATCATTAATGAATAATTTAGATAAGGCTTTAATTGTCTTGTCCAAATTCTGCTCAGTATTAATACAAAGGCGTAAAAAAAGAAGTTAATAACAATCAGAGTCAGTACATGATTCGGAGTTAATGGAACGACACACCATTTTATGTCCGCCGCCATAACATTTTTTTTCTTCTCTAGGTCCCGTATTGGAAGCTCCACTTTCGCCACTTGCTAAAGCTTCAATATTTGCTAGTTGAAGTTCTGACAAGTTTCCTGTTGAATCACCAAGAATTAGAAATAAAGCAAATAAAACTACAATCTTTTTCATACATCATTATATTTAAAGTTAATATATGAACAAAGCTAAAAAATAAACCGTCACGCTGTTCTTCGCAACAAAAAAAAGTTAACCTATTTTATCTTACATCAACAGCTCCAACAACGTACACTTTGAAGCCGTGCCCCTCTCTTCAAAACAGGAATTTCCCCCTTCCCCCATCCGTTTTTGTCCTATTCATCGGCATTTCGAGATGAATGGTTTCCCCTTCGCATGCCTCGCCGCCCATTCACCCCGATTGTAGATGCCGGGAGTCTTGAAGTTGAAATGATAACCGTCTTGGCGAAGGCTCTCGAAATTCTGTATACCGATGGAATAAATACTCTGCTCTATACTGATTACCTTTAGGATTCTGCAAAAGTAAAGACAGCTATTTCTTCTTGAGATAAATCCGAATCAACCTAATTATTTTCCCTTTTTCACTTATAGTTATAAGAAAAAATCCATAACTTTGCCACGAGTTAACCAAAACAAACATAACGTTGACATTTTGATTCAACAAAACAACAAACATCAAAAGCTATGAATAACTTTTTCTTAGAAACGCATCAAGTGGTCAAACGCTTTGCCAACCACACTGCGCTGAATGGTGTCAGCATTCAGGTCCCCGAAGGACAAATCTTTGGATTGCTGGGGCCGAACGGTGCCGGCAAAACCACACTCATCCGCATCATCAACCGCATCACGGCCCCCGATTCGGGAGAAGTACGCTTCAACGGACACCTGTCGCAAGCCGAAGATATTTATCATATCGGTTATCTACCCGAAGAACGCGGATTATACAAGAAGATGAAAGTGGGCGAACAGGCTATCTACCTGGCTCAATTGAAAGGTCTCAGCAAAGCAGAAGCCACTTCACGACTGAAGCTATGGTTTGAAAAGTTTGAAATCACTCCGTGGTGGAACAAGAAATTGGAAGAGCTGTCCAAAGGGATGCAGCAAAAAGTACAATTTATCATCACTATACTGCATAAACCCCAATTACTGATATTTGACGAACCGTTCTCCGGCTTCGACCCTGTGAACGCCGAACTGCTGAAGCGTGAAATACTGGAGCTGAAGAAAGAAGGACATACCATCATCTTCTCCACGCACAACATGGCTTCGGTGGAAGAGATATGTGACAATATTGCACTCATCAACCATTCTGAAGTGGTGTTGCAAGGGAATGTGAAAGAGGTGCGTTCTCGTTTCAAAGCCAATACCTATATCTTAAGCACTCCGAAAGGACAACCCTTGAAAGAATCCCCTCTGTTTGAGATTGTAGACAGTCAGCCCACCGAAGAGGAAATCCGATATACCCTACAAAAGCAACAGGATATGTCCAACTCGGCATTACTGACCCAAATAGCCCAACAAACCGAAATAATCTCCTTTACCGAATGCCTGCCCTCCATGAATGAAATATTCATCCGTACGGTAGAAGGTTTGGATAAACACTAAATGCCCAAAGCCATGAACAAGATATTAATCATTATACAACGTGAATTTCTGAACCGAGTAAGTAAGAAATCATTTATTCTTCTTACCATCCTGATGCCGTTCATCTTTGCAGCTCTCATTTTTGTTCCTGCACTGCTGTCGACGGTGAAAAGCGATGAAGTTAAACAAGTAGTAATCATTGACCACACACAAAAGTACATCGGACAATTCAAGGATGATGAATCTTATCATTTCATCGCCGGACAAGAAATGTTGCCCGAATACCGAAGTGATACTACCCGCATAGACGCCGTAGTGGAAATTACCGAAGACCTGATTCAAAATCCCACAGCAGCCGCCATCTATTCGCGCAAAGAAGTGACTAAGGGTTTGTTGTCATTGGTAAACAATACGCTGAATGAACAAATCAGACACGATAAACTGACAAGTTACAATATCCCCGAATTACAAAATATCATGCAGGATTTTGATAAGAGATACAGTGCACGTACCATCAAATGGAGTGAAGACGGCAGTGCAAACGAATCAAATGCCGGCATTGCGGTAGCCGTTGGTATGATACTTACCTTCCTTATCTATATGTTCGTTATGTCTTATGGAGGTATGGTGATGCAGAGTGTCATGGAAGAAAAGACAAGCCGCATTGTCGAGTTAATGGTATCATCGGTCAAGCCGCTTCAACTGATGCTTGGCAAGATTATCGGTATCGGTCTGGTAGGCATTACCCAACTGCTGATATGGGGTATTCTGCTTGTTGTACTTTTGGGTATCGCCGACAATACTTTCGGTGGAGATGCAGCCATTCTAAAAGGTGCCGAAGGCATGATTAGTGCCTTACAAAACCTGAATCTGCTGAAACTCGGAACCCTCTTTACCCTGAATTTCATCGGCGGATTCCTGATTTATGCCTCCATCTTTGCCGCTATCGGAGCCTCTATCAATGCCATGGAAGATTCACAACAGTTTATGACTCCCATTATGATACTGATGGTGTTCTCCCTTTACGCCGGTATCTATAGTGGCGATAACCCGGACGGCCCGCTGGCTTTCTGGTGTTCTCTCATCCCATTTACCTCGCCTATCGTCATGATGGTACGTGTTCCGCTGGATGCACCGACCTGGCAAATTATTCTTTCGCTTTGCCTGCTCTATGCCTCAGCACTTGCACTCATCTGGATTTCAGGAAAAATATATCGTGTAGGTATCCTGATGTATGGCAAAAAGCCGACACTAAAAGAGATGATTAAATGGATTTCTTATAAATAGATTAATTCACTCTAGCCCTATCGGGCACTCTCACAAGAAACGGGGGTGTGTCAAAACTAAACCGGTCTATCAAACCTCAACTGTAGGGGCAAGGTTTACCTGCCCGAACCAACGGTCACAACCTTGGAAGTAATACACCAAGCAAACTGTTTTCGGACGAACGAACCTCGCTCCTACTAGCCAAATGACAGCATCATCAACGTTTAGACACAACCCCACTTTTATATTACTTCCACTCACCCAATTGAATACCCAGCTTTTCCCAATGCCCGATAAATGAATTCAACGAGTTACGGAAACGATCAAAATCCTTATTGGATGGATTTGTCCAACCCACTTCGGCATATGCAGCAAGACGCGGATAAATCTTTTTATTCATACTTTCAACCGTAGGAATAAATTCACCCCACATTTGGCAACCGATACCCAACACTTTACTTTGCTGAGCCTCTGTCAGTCCCTCAGGAATCGGATTGAATTCATACGATTTTTGCAAAGGAATAGATTCATAATCATAGTCCAGATAAGTATATATATGATAAGAGTTAACGATATCATATCCTTTCTCAATAGTTTCTTTAATCAATTCAGGCTCCCCTTTCCAGAAATGAACAATTGTGCCAGGAGCCAATTGCTGTTGTGAAGCACCACTTCCGTCTCTTTGATAATCATTTACCTGAGCTCCCGTAATTTCATTCCATCCCATCATGTGACGGTTTTTAGAAGCCAAGAAATTAGAAATGTTATTTGTAAAAAAGACCTGCAAGCCACCCGGTGAAGTTATCTTGTTCTGCTTCATATAATTGCGTACCATCGGTGATTCCTTCCAAGCATTATATCGTAATTCATCTCCACCGATATGAATAACCGGAGAAGGGAATAATGCAATTACTTCCTCCAATACATCTTCCTGAAATTGGATAACACGAGGATCAGCCACATTATAAGCATTGTAATGTACCCCAAAGTTACAAGGCACCTTAATCTGCTTTCCGGTAGTTCCCAACCATGGATAAGAAGCAATAGCAGCACTGGCATGTCCCGGCATCTCTATTTCAGGAACAATCATAATATGGCGTTTGGCAGCATAATCCACTACCTCTTTGATATCATCCTGAGTATAAAAACCACCATGAGGCTTGCCATCAAACACATTGCTGTGGAAATGGTTAATCTCTGAAGAGTCACGGAAAGCACCGACCTCTGTCAATTTCGGATATTTCTTGATTTCAATACGCCATCCCTGATCATCTGTCAAATGCCAATGAAATACGTTCATCTTCAGTTCTGCCATTCTATCCAACAGATTGAGGACAACTTCTTTACCTTTGAAATACCGACCTTCATCCAACATGAAAGCACGCCAGGAAAAAGCCGGATAATCCGTCACCAAAGCTTTTTGAACTGTCAGGCGTCCTTCTCTTTCTTTAATAATCTGGCGCAAAGTCTGCACACCGTTAAACACTCCTTCGGGAGTAGAAGCCTTAATTGTAATCCGGCTTCCGGCAGCTTCCAATACATATCCACCTTTTTTATCAGGTAAAACGGTCGAATCCAATAAAAGAATAACATCTCCTTTGTCTTTCCCTTCCTCCAAAGTGACTTCCACTGCAAAATCATTCTTCAAATAGGAAGCCAGCAACAAAGCCTCATTAGACAATTCATTAGAATAAACAACCATCGGCTTATCCTTCAACTTCACAAAGCCCTGAACATAATTAATCTCTTGCGGCTGAGGAAGCACGGCATACGCTTCTATCGGCGGCTGTTCACAGGAGCTACACACAACAATGCACAACAAAACGACAATAAGTGATTTGAGTTTCATAAGTATTAGAATTAAAATTAGTTTCAATAATAGCTTTTGACTACTTCAACGCTTCTTCAATGGTATTCATCAAATGATTAAACTCCTCTTTTTCATATCCAATAGAAGTATAGATTGCTTCTCCTTCCTTATTAAACAAATACGTACGAGGGATAGATTTTTCTGCAAAAAGTGAAAAAACTTCCCGCTTAGGGTCAGGATACAACGGGAAAGTAAATTTCTTACGCTCATTATAAGCCTTCAGTTGTTCATCCGTATGTTCGCGACCAATCACCAACAATACAAAGTCTTTATTATCTTTATATTTAGGCCAAAGCATCTTTTGTACTTCTGCAAGTTCCAACTGGCATGGGCCGCACCAAGTGGCAAATAAACTGACCAATACCACCTTACCCTTTAAATCGGCAGATGAAACATCTCCATAGACTGATGATTTCAACTGAAAATCCGGTAACTTATCTCCCTTCTTCAATTCCTGTGCATGCATTGCAAAGCTGGCGCATAACAACATCAATAATAATCCTAACTTTTTCATTTTCATAATTCTGAATATTTAATTTACGATATAATGAAGACAAATATATCTGTTTTTCCTATATTTGCCGACTGAAATATCATTTTTTAGCCTATGATGACTTTTATTTCGTGTGCCAAGACAATGACGGATCATTCTAAAGTAGAAGTCCCTACCACCGGCACACCACAATTTCAAGCTGAAGCCATTCAGCACGCACTTGATATGTCCAGGTTCTCTGCCGAAGAACTAGAACGCCTGTTACGGGTAAACAGTAAAATAGCAGCCGAAAATTATCTCCGGTTTCAAGATTTCTGTTCGGAAGCAAACAAAGCTCTTCCTGCCTTGTTAGCCTATACAGGCATAGTATTCAAACGTATCTGTCCTCAAGACTTTACAGCAGAAGATTTTCAATACGTACAAGATCATCTGCGTATCACTTCCTTTTTATATGGATTACTTCGTCCGCTTGACCTGATAAAGAATTATAGATTGGAAGGAGATGTCAGACTGCCAGAACATGAAGGAATATCTATGTTTGATTATTGGAAACCAATATTGACGGATGAGTTCATCAAATCCATCAAAGCACAAGGAGGCACATTGGTCAACCTTGCCAGCAACGAAATGAAAGACCTTTTCGACTGGAAACGTATAGAACAACAGGTACGCGTAATTACACCCGAATTTCAGGTTTGGAAAAAAGGGAAATTAACGACTGTCGTTATTTATACTAAAATGTGTAGAGGAGAAATGGCACGCTATATCATCAAAAACCGCATTGAAAAGCCTGAAGAGCTAAAAAGCTTCAACTGGGAAGGATTCTGCTTTGATGCAGAACACAGCACTGAATCGCAGTACCTTTTTAGCCTTCTTTCATAAAAAAATATTAAATATTCAAGCTGCACAAACTTTTTTTCAACGCTCATGTTATTTAGTTGAAATTGGGAAGATATACCTAAACAATAATTTAACTAATAGAAATGAGTATGAAAAAATTAATGTTTGCACTGGCAATTGCCAGTATCAGTTCTGCAACGTTCGCGCAGCAGAGCAACAAATCACAAAATGCTATCGTCAGCGAAAGCGTAGATGTTATGGAGGTTCCGGTAGATAAGTACAAAGTAGAAACCAATCGTTTTTTTGATAATTGGTTCTTCTCTGTAGGAGGCGGTGCACAAGTATTATTCGGTGACCAATCCGACCTGGGCAAATTCGGCAAACGTATCGCTCCCGCTCTGAATGTGTCTATTGGCAAATGGTTCACTCCCGGCTTAGGATTGCGTCTGCAGTATAGCGGTTTGCAGTCAAAGAGTTTTTCAAGCGAACCTTCTGCATACTCCAAGCCTCATATGCTGAGCGAAGGATACTATCAGGATAAGTTCAACTATATGAACTTACATGGTGATATCTTGTTCAACATCAGCAATATGCTTGCCGGTTATAATCCTGACCGTATATATGATGCCGTCCCATTCGTAGGTTTCGGTTTCGCTCATTCTTATGACAAACCTCACCTTAATTCATTGGCATTCAACTTCGGTTTGATTAATACCTTCCATGTAGCAGATGCATGGGATTTAAACTTGGAGCTTTATGGTATGGGAGCTGAAAACAAGTTTGATGGCAAAACTCTGAACAAAGGATTGGACGTTATGTTGGGGGCATCAGTCGGTGTGACCTATAAATTCCCACAGAGAGGTTTCAAACCTGCTCCTGATGTGGATGCAATGATGGCCCTTACAGCATCCCAAATGGATGCTATCAATGCAGCTTTGGCTCAACAAATCGAACAAAACCGTCAGTTGAAGGCTCAACTTGCAAATACTCCTAACGAAGTTGTTACAGAACAAGTTACCGTCAACCAGCTGACTCCGGTTCCGCAGTCTGTATTCTTCCAAATTGGTTCTGCTACTCTGCCTCAAAACAGCACAGTCAACTTGCAACAGATTGCCAACTTAGTAAAAGACAATCCGGGCATCAAACTGAAAGTAACCGGTTATGCCGACAGCGACACAGGTAGTGCATCATGGAATAAACAATTGAGTGAAGACCGTGCAAATACAGTTGCAAACGAATTGGTTAAACTTGGTGTAAACAAGAGTAACATGATTATTAGCGGTATGGGCGGTGTTAATACATTGACTCCTCCGGCATTCAACCGTCGTGTAATTATCGAAGCCCAATAATACTCTGCCTTAAAAAAGGTAAGCCAAAGAGGGTGTGCCAAAACGTGGATGATACTGTCATTTTACTAGTAGGGGCGAGGTTCGCTCGCCCGAAAACAACTTGCCTTGTGTATTACTCCCAAGGTAGTGACCGTTGGTTCGGGCAGGCAAACCCTGCCCCTACTGTTAACAATTTGACAGACCATTTTACTTTTGGCACCCCTCTTATCTTTTATCACATCTATTTAAAAAGCTTTTCCAGTTCATCCTCCTGAAGTACGGACAATACGGTTTTACCGTCAGGAGTATAATTAGGAGTAGCTACAGCAAACAACCCATCCACCAGGCCATTCATCTCTTCATTCGTCAAAACCTGTCCCGGCACAATAGCCGCAGCTTTGGCCAATGTCAAAGCCAGATTACTCTGTACTTCTTCTTTCACTTTACCTCCCTTCTCCATAGCAGTATGAACCATACTCTGAATCAGTTCCACCGGATTTAAACCTTCAATGCCCGAAGGTATGCCGTTAATGGCATAACTGCCACCTCCCAAATCAGTCAGTTCAAAGCCCAAGTATGACAAATCTTCCATGATTTCCTGCAATACAGGTACTTCCGAAACCGGGAATTGCACAATATCAGGAAATAACATGCCCTGCGATGCTCCCTGTCGACGTGTTATCTGTTCCAGGTATTGATCATAAAGAATGCGAATATGTGCCCGTTGCTGATCGATAATCATCAAACCAGATTTAACGGAAGTAAGAATAAAGCGTCCCTTAAACTGATAATGTTGAGATGATTTCTCTCCCATTGCCGCCTCTTCCGAATGATCATACAAGGTAGGAGTAACCGGTTGCTCCATTGAAACTGCCGTAAAATAATCCCCATCATCCGGGTAAGACTTCTGTATATGTTGCGCCGACGAATGATGCTCCAAGCCCTCATATAATTGTTCCCAATCACGACTGGGTTTTGAAGAGTAAGAAGAAGGAGGCACAGCAGACGTATTAAAAGGATTGTAATCCGGATTATAAGTTGTTTTCGGCGGCTGTATTCCGGCATAAGGAGAACTCTCGAATGCAGGGATATCCGGCATACCTTCCGTATCAAAATCAATAGAAGGGACAGCATTGAATTTACCTAATGTTTCTTTGACAGCTGCTGCCAATATCTGCCAAATGGCCTGTTCATTTTCAAATTTGATTTCTGTCTTGGTAGGATGAATATTTACGTCAATATTGCCGGGGTCCACATCAAAGTAAATAAAATAAGATACCTGCTCACCCACCGGTATCAGATGCTCGTATGCATCCATAATAGCTTTATGGAAATAAGGATGGCGCATATAGCGTCCGTTTACAAAGAAGTATTGACGAGCTCCTTTCTTACGGGCACTTTCCGGCCGGGCAACAAATCCCGAGATACGTACCATGGTAGTATCCACATCAAGTGACAAAAGATCCTGATTTATTTTCTTCCCAAACACACCCATTATACGTTGACGCAACTGAATGGCAGGGAGATTAAACAACTCGGCATCATTATGATACAAAGTAAAAGACACATTGGGATTGACCAACGCAATGCGTTCAAACTCAGTCAATATATTACTCAACTCCGTCTGATTGGATTTTAGGAATTTACGCCGTGCCGGTACATTAAAAAACAGATTTTTCACACAAAAATTGCTACCCTTAGGACATGATATGGCTTCCTGGCTTTCCACCTTAGAACCGGCAATAACCAGTTTGGTGCCCAACTCCTCTCCTTCTACACACGTGCGCAACTCTACTTGTGCCACCGCCGCAATAGAAGCCAAAGCCTCTCCACGGAATCCCATTGTCCGCAAAGCAAATAAATCAGCCGCTTCCCGTATCTTAGAAGTTGCATGGCGTTCAAAAGACAGACGTGCATCAGTTTCGGACATCCCTTTACCATCGTCTATCACTTGAATAGAACTCTTTCCGGCATCCGTTACCAGTACATCTATATGTTGCGCTCCGGCATCAATGGCATTCTCCACCAATTCTTTTATAACAGACGCGGGACGCTGTATCACCTCTCCTGCCGCTATTTGATTAGCAACAGAGTCCGGCAGCAAACGTATGATATCGCTCATAATACAACTACGAATGATTCATTAAAAACTTAATTCTCCGGTCACCAGATAGTGCAGGATAAAAAGTAAAATACCAATAGCTATAAACAAAGCCCCATAAGTCAATGGCTTGCGTCCACTCTCTTTTCTGCGCTTCAAGTGCTTGGTTCCTTCAATAAACTTTCCACGAATGTCTTCGGGAGAAAACTCTTTCGGAGGAAGCATACCCAAGTCACGCTTGGCATTCTCTTCCATCTTCTGCAATTTCTCTTTGCGTTCATCCACATATATGTATTGGTGGTTGAAACGACGAGGTTTTTCCATTTTAAACATTCCCATAGTTATTTCTTCTTTTTATTAAACAAGTCCTGATTTGGCAGAGGCGCGGCACCTCGATTACTCTTCTTTAACTCCTGCCCGGCTTTCTTTCCGCGCCAGTTAAAAATATCCTCTTTGTTGAGCGGACGAATATAGTCAAACCAATTAAAATTTTCCAGTTTCATTTTATCGGGTGGAAGTTGAAGCATCGGATAAAGAGTACCATTTGATTTCGGACTCATGACCATCTTTTTCATTTTCCGGTTTTCCAAATATATATTCGAAAGGCTTGTCTCCGATACATTCATGCCAATCAATGTGCTGTCGCTCTCCATCGGATAATAAACAACACGAACCGAACCGATAACATCTACCTGATGCATCTCTCCATTCTTGAAATATGCCTTGATATCTTTTCCTGTTACCTGATTATAATTAACAGAATCCAATTTTTCGACAGATAGAGTCTGATTGTGAATATGGGCCCAATCAATAGTACTGTCATTCATGTAAATCATAATTTCCTCACCCAACAACTGCTGATTATTATTCCAAAGAATCGGATCATAATACATAGTCAGACAACTGTCTTTAGACGAAAAGACTAGTGAATCACATACTCCCTGCACATCCGTGCGGTACATGCGCACTTTATGATATGCTCTTGTTTCACGGAAGGTGGAATCTGTATTCAGATTGAAAGTATACATCTGCAACGTATCGGCATGCATAAATAAACTATCGCCCTGTGAATAATCTACCGCCACCGCCTTTTGGGTCGCAATGGCATATTTAGTCAGTTCATTGTAATAACAATAGTCACCGGTAAGCATGTTTTTATTAATGGTATCGTTAAACAATACATTGTCAAAAGCTTCTCCATATCCTTTCACACGGTCATAAAACAAACTGTCGCCCGTCAACTGCTTGCCTTCATTGGTTAATACAGAACGATTGAGTAACTCTGCCTGACCAATCTGGGTATTATAGAAACCCAATTCCGAATAAATATGGTTATTATCACTGTCGATATCCGACGGACCTACAATATTGGCAATCTTACTGGCTGTATTATAACGCAAAGTATCCGAAGTCAATATAAACTTAGGATTTACAAGTTTCACATCATAATTAAAAACCGACTGTTTAGTAGCAGGACTATACTCTCCCCATTCCGAAGTCAACACGTTTTCTTCATCCATCAGCGTACCGCCATCGAAATAATAACCAAGGTTATAAATACGGTCATAGTTCAGACTATCGGTCAGCAATGTAGTATTCTTGTTCTCCATGCGCACATTATTGCGCACTTGGGCTATCTGTGTGTTTCCATCATAAAAAAGATAATCCCCATACAAAAACAGCGTATCTCCCTGCACCATTTTTACATTATCAAAAGCCTCCAGCGAATTGGTCTTTTCATAAAAGCAGGCACTGTCACAATACATATAAACACTATCATGGCGAAAAGTCACATTTCCAACCAATATCTGTGCATCAGGGTCAGGATTTAAAGGACTTTTTTTCAACACATCGGAATGCAACAGATACACTTTACTCTTGGCAGGCTTCGGTTCAGCCTTTTTAGTGGGATTAACCTGAGCCAACAAGCAAAAGACAAACAGGCACAGGACACTAAACAAAAGTATCCTATGCCTGCTCGAAGAGTTATTTTTTTTTCTTTTTTCAAGCATACGGTTCAATATACTACATTTATTCTTTTATCCAACCCGGATATTTAAAATCACATTTCTGCCACTTCTCATTAATACGCACATAGGTATGTTTTTGCTTTTCTTTGATCCACTTTTCAAGCTTATCTTCACTACGTTTTTCCATGACGATAGCCTTCAGACGCTGATAGTCTTCCGAAATGGTCGCCTTATGTCCGTTAATACGACTTTTCAGCTTTACAATGGCGCACACCTCTTTTCCTTTATCGTTTATCATAGTGAATGCTCTTGATATCTCACCTACGTTCATATTTTCCACCATCTTGGCCACTTCCTGAGAAACTTGTGCCAAGTCCTGCATTTCAAAACGCGCCGTACCGGTATTCTTGTTAGCCATCAAACCATGGTTATTCTTTGTATCCTTATCCTGAGAAATATAAGTAGCAGCATCATCAAAAGTAAATTTCTGGTTGCGGATGTCATCAGCAATAGAATCCAAACGAACTAAAGCTGCCTCCAAGTCTTTTTCCTCCACTTTCGGCTTCAACAAAATATGGCGGGTATTAATACGGTCACCGCGTTTTTCAATCAATTGGATAATGTGAAAACCAAACTCAGTTTCTACAATCTTTGAAACCTTATTAGGATCCTGCAAGTTAAAAGCGACATTGGCATATTCGGGCACCAATTCTCCTTTGCCCATAAAGCCAAGCTCACCGCCACGACGCGCCGTTCCGGGATCTTCAGAATAAAAACGGGCATATGTGGCAAATGACATTTTACCGGAATTAATACCATCTGTATAGTCACGCAAAGTTTTCTTCACACGCTCTACTTCTTCCAACGGAATTTTAGGTTCCAATGTCACAATCTGCACCTCCACCTGAGTGGGAACAAAAGGAATACTGTCTTGCGGCAAATCCTTAAAATAACGGCGCACTTCGGCAGGAGTTATCTTAATCTCCCCCACAATATGCTGTTGCATTTTCTGCACAGTCAAGCCATCGCGGATATTCTCACGAAGCATTTCGCGTATCTGGGTAGAAGTCTTATTATAATACTCTTCCAATTTCTCCTTAGAACCTCCTACTTGTTCGATTAGCCAATTGGTACGTCTTTCCACTTGACCAATCACTTCCTGTTCAGAAACTTCAATACTATCGATAGCTGCCTGGTGAAGGAACAACTTCTGAACAGCAAGCTGTTCAGGAATAATACAATACGGATCTCCGTCAAACTTGCGTCCTTCATACTGAGCATTCAACCGCTCACTTTCTACGTCAGATTTAAGGATAGCCTCATCGCCTACCACCCACACAACTTCGTCTATAACGTTGTCTTGTCCATATACAGAAACAGCAGCGAACAGCATCAGTAACAGTGCATAAACTTTAGTACACATCAATTTATTCATCTGAATTCAAATAATAATAAATAATCTTGTTTCTATCCGAAGCCCGTTGATACAAGTCCTCTTTCACCTTGTTAATAAATTCCACACGCTTCAGATTAATTAAAATCTCTTTTATTTCATCTCTGGCAAAGTCCAACGGCTTTTGTTTATCCTTGTCCAAGAAATCTTCTATATGTAAGAAATAGCAAAAGGCCGTGTCCTTGACTTCTACATTTCTATTTTTATCCAAATAGTTTGCATCCGTATCAAGCACCTTCAAAGGTATCTTGGCAGCCACATCGGGCACAGATGTCCAACGGTCATAAAAATAATCATAACTCACTGCATTACGCAAACTATACTTCTCCAATTTTTCAATAACGTCCTGATTATTCTTCCGATACCACACCCGCACATTTCCCAAATCAGGAGAACTGAGAGGAACCTTTATAAAAAGCCCTTTGACCAATGGATTGTCCAACCGGAACAGTTCTTTGTTCTTTTCATAATAAGCATTTATTTCCTCTTCACTGATATCGTTTGCCAATTTCTGATTCACCAACTCCTCTTGATAAGTGTGCATAATCAATGCACGGCGATAATTTTCCACCAGTTTGGAGATTTTATCATTATCGGGAATATTCCCCTCCGCCTTATCAAACAGCAGCGCATCCTCTATCCAGTTCCTGATATAGTGTTCGGCAAACAATACACTATCATCCTTCGATATATTGAGAGGAAGAGCCGCCTGCAAATCTTCCTTATACAGAAATTCGCCGGACACTTCCACCAAAGGAGTTTTTCCTTTATGGTTATGCTCCTGACCGCATCCAGTCATGGCAGCGGCAATCACAAGTATTACTCCCCAGTTTTTCACGATACTCATAAAGCATTAAAATAGTGAACGAAGATACTGCAATAATTAATTACTTCCGTTATTATTAA
>OLZW01001547.1_pt1 | contig 16860 bp, 9 predicted proteins | sample 1674281 | NCBI WGS metagenome assembly OLZW01 (sample SAMEA103958157, study PRJEB25191) | human gut metagenome | biome: human-associated habitat [ENVO:00009003]; feature: intestine environment [ENVO:2100002]; material: feces | place: Germany | collected 2013/2015
TGGATCATGCAGTTGTAGCTGGACTTCGGATAGCTTTTGCGCAGTTCACGCACGGCCTGCGCCACCGCCTCGTCGAGTGCGAAGCCAAAGCCGATGTATTGCAGGATGACGGCGAAGAAAATGGCGGAATCGGAACGGCCGCCAGTGGACTGCACGATGCTCGGATCGACCGGGAATGCACGGTTCGTAATGATGTTGCGGCCCTGGTCGTCAGAAATGTCGCCATTGTGGATGAAGCTCAGGCCGTTCGCATAGAAGGGCTGCTGGTTCTCAAGAATCAGCGGCAGGTTGGAGCTGGCCAAGCGCAGGTGCCACAGGCCGCCGCGCGCCGGAGTGTTGGCGAGCTCGTCGAAAATCGGATCATGACGGGCGGCGATGGTGTTTTTGTAGATCGCGGTGCCGGTTTCCGGAGTCGGCGCACCGCCGTCGCGACGGTATGGCGATTCGTCTGGCACGGTGATCAGCGCGGCGCCCCAGCCGTCGTTGTGGATCTCGCTCAGATTTCGGAAATCGCGCACGTTCTGCATGCCGAGCACGCCATTGAGGTTGGTGTTGCTGCCTGCCGTCGCGAATCCAAGTAATCTGCACATGGTTGATTACTTTAGCGACGGCAGGTTTCGACGCGCGCGTGCCGTTATCGGAGTTGGTTATAGCCTGCGATTCAGCCGCCGATTCATACGCATCGCACGTCGCAAAACGCACGTCACGAACGTAAGTTGTCCCGCAAACGAGCAGGAGGACCGACATATCCTGTTGCAGACCGTAAAAACTCGGCCTGAGCGGCCCGGAGCGTGTCGGTAATAGGATATGCCGGTCCTCCTGCGGACTTGGCGGTATTCAGCCAAAGGAAAAGGGCTGGGGCATCTCGTTCGTGACACACTCAAGGCCGTTCGGCCAAGCCTACGGTCACAAACGAAATGTCCCAGCCCTCCTTGCGTAGATAAGCCGTGCTCGCAGAGCGGATTCACACGCGCTTCAGACGCGGCGGACGCTCGGTGGCGAGGAACAGCGGCTGAATCTCAATCAGCGGATTGTAGGGAGCGAGTCCGAACCATTTGACCGGAGAGCCGGCCAAATGACGAATCGCGTACTTGATCTGCAGTGAGATCGCGCCCTTCTGGGACACCTTCGACTCGGGCATCAACGCCTTGTGAATCAGCACGTAGCGGATAGGTCCGATGTTCGGATCGGCATCCAGCTTCGGGTAGCGGGTGGTCTGCTTGGGCAGATCGCCGGACTTCGACAGATCGTTCATGATCTGGTGGATGTATGCAGGAATCGACTGCGACACCTTGAAGCCCAAGCGAATACGCACGCGGAACAGGAAGTCCGTGCCGAAATTCTCCACCGAATACTCGCGCGTGAACGGGTTGTCGGACGTTTCCACCGACACCGCCCACCATGCGCGGGCGCGCTTCGGATGGTCCGCGAAAATCGAGAAGAAGATGTCGGTATCGACACGCTTCATTTCCGGATCGGACGTCAGATAGACGATGTTGTCCGCGAAATACGGAATCGAATCGTCCTCATGAAGCCGCTTCAGAACCGGCACGCAATCGGCGGGCTGCATATGCCGGCGTTGCGCGCGTTCCAGCTTCGTGCCTTCGTTCCACGTGTACATAATCAGCAGAATCGCCAATGTCAGCAGCATGGTGAACCAGCCACCGTGCAGGAACTTCGCCATCGAAGCGAAGAAGAACAGGAACTGGATGGCCAGGAACACCACTGTGAACACGACCGCGCCGACGCGCTTGCCATCGTGCCAAATGTAGACGGCCAGCAGAATCGTCGTGGTAATCATCGTGACGGTCAATGCCAGGCCGTACGCGGCGGAAATATGCTCCGAATCGCGGAACATCGCCAAAACCAGCAGGGTGGAGACGCACAGCACAGCGTTGACCACCGGAATGTACAGCTGGCCGCGGGTACGAGCCGGATAGCGCACCTGCAGGTGGGGCATCCAGTTGAGTCGCGTCGCTTCGGAAACCATGGTGTAGGCGCCGGTGATCAACGCCTGCGAAGCAATCACGCCGGCGCACACGGACAGCAGCACCGCCACGTAACGCACGGACGGGGTCATCATTTCAAAGAACGGATTAAGGCCGTGCATGTGGTTGTACGCGGTGTCGTCCCAATGGTTGAGCATCCACGCGCCCTGGCCGAAATAGCAGAACACAAGGGCGATCTTGATGAACGGCCACGTGAAGTAGATGTTGCCGCGGCCGACGTGGCCCATGTCGGAATACAGCGCTTCGGCGCCGGTGGTGGACAGGAACACGGTGCCCATGACGGCGAGGCCTGCCGCATTGTGGTGGCTGAAGAGGAACTCCACGCCGTACACCGGATTCAGCGCTTCAAGCACGCTCCAATCGGAGCTCAGGTTCACCAAGCCGACGACGGCGAGGAACGAGAACCAGATCATGACCACCGTGCCGAACGTGCGGCCGATGCGTTCGGTACCGCGCGACTGCACTGCGAACAGGCAGACGATGATCACAATGGTGATCATCAGCGTCAGTTCTTTGTTTTCGCTCATGATCGGTTCCAGCAGCGGCAGTGTTTCCAAGCCTTCCACTGCCGAGCTGATCGAGACGGCCGGCGTAAGCACGGAATCGGCGAGGAACGCGGCGCCGCCCAGCATGGCGGGAATCGCAAGCCATGCCCCATATTTGCGGATCAGCGAATACAGTGCGAAGATGCCGCCTTCGCCGTTGTTGTCGATGCGCATGGCGATGAACACGTATTTGACGGTGGTGATCAGCGTGATCGACCAGAAGACCAGCGACAGGATGCCCAGCACCGCGGCGCGATCCGTATGCGCCAAACCGCCTTGGCCGTTGAGGAACGTCTGCATGGTGTACAGCGGCGAGGTACCGATGTCGCCGTATACCACGCCAAGCGCCACGATGGCCATGGCCGGCGTGATTTTGTCCGGGCCGGACTGGAGACGGCTCCACCAGCGGCCGATGCGGCCCTTGCTGGCGGCCTCGTCAAGTTTCGCGGCTTCCTGCTGCTGCGCCTCGTGCTCCTTGATGAGCGTCTGGCGCTCCTCCTTGGTCAGGACCTTGTGCGAGACCTTTGGCGCCTGCGTGTACGTCGCTGCGTGAAGCAGCGACTGTTCTTCTTCGTTCGGCTCGTTAGCCATAACGCTTCCTCCAAGTGGCGGGCCTTCCAACCCGCTCCCCAAAATAAAACGCAAGGTGTGACACTAGGAGCTTGGCAAACCATTGTCAAATCTTCACACGTGATTCGGCACGTCACGCATGAAATTCACATATGCTTAGTCGTTTGTATTTTGCTTATTTTCTGGCAATTACGCAACTGTTACGTTGAGGCCCATGCGACCGTCACGGAACCGCCACGGGATTACCGCGAAATCGCCATTCTTTTTAGATACCGTACACTTCGCGCGTCGTTTCACGCGTGGCTTTGGCGATTTCAGCCAACGGTCTGTCAAGATAGTCGGCGAGCGCCTGCAGGGTGTACGGGATCATATACGGCGCGTTGGTGCGGCCGCGGTAGGGCATCGGACTTAAGTAGGGGGCATCGGTTTCGACCATGACGTGGCTCATGCCGACGAGTTTCGCCGATTCGCGGATTCCGTCGTTGCCTTTGTAGCTGGATGTGCCGGAAAGGCTGAGATACCAACCGTTTTCGCGGGCGATTTCGCCCATTTCGGCGTCGCCGGAGTAGCTGTGGAACACGGTACGTTCGGGGGCTCCGTCGGCGAGCAACGTTTCGATGACTTCCTTGTGCGAGTCGCGGTCATGGATTTGCATGGGCAGGTTGAGTTCCTTGGCGAGCGCGACGTGGGCGCGGAACGCCTCGCGTTGCAGTTCCTTGGCGGATTCGCCGGTACGAAACAGGTCCATGCCGGTTTCGCCGATGGCGACGACCTGGTTGGGGTAGGTGGTGGCGAGGCGGTGCACTTCGGCCATGGCTTCGTCGAAGGGGATGTCGTGCCAGGGCTTGTATTTGATGGGCAGGCCATCGGGGCCGGGTGCGCCGCGGTGGCCGTGCAGCACGGCTTCGTTGGGGTGTATGGCGATTGCGGCGTGCACGATTCCGGGGTGTTCGCGGGCCATGTCGATGGCGGTCATGAGGTTGGGCAGCTCGCAGCCGCAGTCGATTACGCCTTCGACGCCGACTTTCTGGGCTTGTTCCAGCAGTTCGTCGACGCTGTAGACGGGTACTTCGCCTTGGCCTTTTTCCATGGCTTCGTGACTCATGGCTTGGGAGAAGGGCACGACGGATGCGACGTGGGTGTGGTTGTCGATGACGTGCGCGTCTTCGGGCAGCGGCTGTGGGGCCGGGGCCCAATTGCGATTGCGGTGGTGCTTGCTCATGTTTTCCAGATTAGTCCCGATTGGCCCTGCACTGCGGGCGAACTCTCGTTCGAGGGTTCAAACGAGGGTCCGCCCGTTTCGCGGCATACACGTCACTTAATCGTGATGGTGGTGAACGACCATGCCGGTGCCGTGTAGTCGCCGTCTGTCAGATCAATCGCGGTCTGCCGCGGCCTGGTCGGTGATTCCTCACCGACCTGTCCCGCATACGGATTGTCTCCGGCTAGGACGGTGGCCGTGGCGGATGCCGCCGATGCTGTGGAAATATTCAACTCGGCAAGAATCTGACGTAGGTCGACGCTTATTGGCGCGTCCATGGCATTGACCACGCGCACGTAGGTCTCTCCGGCTTTGTCATTACGTGATACGGTGACGGTACGCCTTGGCTCGTCCTTAACCTCCGTGCCATCCGCGATCAGCGTTCCATCGATGTACAGCTTCATGGCTTGGCCGCGATCGGTGACGTCAACGTGCACCTGCCAAGTGGTGCCCGGTCGCACTTCGTTCATGGAGACTTCGGTGCCGGCAAGCGCGTAGGCGGTGCCGTCGCGGACCACGCGCACGCTGTGTCCTCGACCAAGTGAGATGATGTTGTGGTTCTTGCCGTCGATATCGCCACAGATGAGGTCCATGCCCCATCGTCCCTCGTAATAGACGACGGTAGTGTCGATACTGTAGGAATCAGCGTGCAGATCGAGGGCGGTGTCGATGGTTCTGCCATCGTAGGCCACGCTGCCGAGATTAATCGTCTCCCCGGATGCGGTGGTGATGGTGAGATTGTTGAGATCGGCTTTGGCATTGCCCGCGATGCGTAGTTTCACGGTGTCCGGCAGGCTGCGGCGCAATGTGGACGGGCCTTCGACGGTGACGGGCCACGCGGTGTCGGCCGTGGTGGTGGCGTACATCTGCTGCACCCAATAGCTGTAGGGGTGATAGGCACGCTCGTTGTCGAAGTAGATGAGGTCCGGATTCCAGCTGTGGTGGCCGTTCTTGGCGAACAGCGGAGCGTAGGAGGCCATGGCCACCACGTCGCCGTTGAGTTCCATGCGTCCCATGAAGGCCGCTTCGGACAGGCCGTTGATCAGTTGGGTGTTCCAGGAGCCGTATTCGCCGAGGTAGACCTTCGGCCCCTTGCGGTCCGTGTGGTCGTAGTGGTCGAGGTTGTGGAACCACCAGCTGGACGACTGGTAGGAATGTTCGTCGACGATCGGCAGACCCGCTTCGCGCGCGTACTTCCAGCCTTCCTCATAATCCTGACCGCTGGGGGCGGGACCGACGGTGCCGACGACGACGATGTCCGGATATGCGGCTTTGACGGCGTCGAAAATCTGCTGGAAGCGGTTTTTGAACACGTCGTCGATGAGATCCTCGTTGCCGATGCCGAGGTATTCGAGGCCGAACGGCTCCGGGTGACCCATGGCGGCGCGCTTGGCGCCCCATTCGGTGGCGGTGCTGCCGTTGCAGAATTCGATGAGGTGGAGTACTTCATCGATGTAAGCGGGCATATCCTCCTGCGCCACCGGCACCGGGCCTTGGCTGGTGTTTTGGCAGCTCACGCCGGCGGGCAGCACCGGCAGCGGCTTGGCGCCGATAGTTTCGCACAGGCACAGGTATTCGTAGTAACCGATGCGGAATGACTGGTGGTAGCCCCAGAGGTTGAAGTTGTGCGGACGGTGCTCGACCGGTCCGATGGTGCGGTCCCAGTGGTACATGTTATCCATGCCGAGGCCGTGGGTGATGCAGCCGCCGGGGAATCGCATGAATCGTGGTTTGAGGTCGGCGAGCGCCTCCACCAGATCCGGGCGGAAGTGCTTGAGACCGTGGTAGGTGGTGCGCGGCTCCAAGGTGACGAAGTCGAGGTCGATGACGCCTTCGCCGGCGAAGGCCAGACGCAATGTGCCCTGTGTGGCCACGCTCGAGCCGGCATCGCCGTGCTCAGGAACGGTCAGCGAGGCTTGGTATGTCGTCCATGCCGAGGCTGAGACGGTGATGGTGTTTTCGGCGATGATGCTGCCGTCGTCTCCGCGCAGCGAGACCGTCACCGGCATCGCGCTTTCCGATCGCACGCGCATCCAGGCGGTGAAATCGTAGGTTTCTCCGGCGCGGAACACCATGCCGTCCCAGCCGGTGTTGTCCAGCGCGGCAGGGGCATGTTCGACTTCCACCGTCGCGTAATGCGGGTTTTCGGTGGCAACCGGGTCATTGTCATGGATACCGAAGGCTGCGAACGAGCCTTCCGGCACGATTTTGCGCCAGAAGCTGTAGTTGCTCCAATCGATGGAGTCGGCGCGGTTGTATTCGAAGGCGCCGTTCTGCACGAGGTCGGCGTTGAGGCCGCCGTCGCCGGAGTAGCTGATGTCTTCGAAGAAGATGCCCCACAGGTCGGTGCTGATGGCGCGCACGCCCGCTTTGTCGAGTGTGGCGGTGAGTTTGTCGGTCATGGTGTGTCCTTGAATGGTGTTGGTTGTTAGGTTGGATGGTGTTGGGGTATGTGCGATTGCACGGTTTGGCGTTCGTTTCGCGGCTATTCGCCGCCGGCTGGCGTCAGACGGGCTCAGTCGAGCGCGAACCAGAGGCAGCCGTGCGCAGGGATGGTGCCGCGGATGACGCGGTCCTCGCCTTCGCCTTCGATGCGGACGTCCGATCGGATGCCGTCGGGCGATTGCGGGGCGTCGGCCCACAAATCGGTGAGCGTCCAGTCCGCGTTGCGTTGGTCGATGCCGACGAAGCTTTGCAGCTGGATGTTGCCCTTGAGCTCGTACGGTTCGCTGCCGGTCCAGAAGATCGCGCCGTAGTGGCCGCGCGCATGTGCCGACGTGGTACCGTCGGCCCAGTCGGCCGCGTCGGCGGTCCATGCGATGAGCTCGCCGATGAAGGATTCCTCCACGTTCCATTCGGCGAACAGCCGTTCCCGGACGATTTCGCGGTTGCCGGACGAGCCGGCGGTCACTTCGCGCAGGGCCGGGTTGGCGAGCAGTGCGATGGTGTCGGCGTTGCTGGTAGGCAAATCGCCGCCGACCATCAACGGGGATCTGCCCATGCTCCACAGGGTGAGCAGTGTTTTCTGCTCGTCGCAGGTCAGTTTCGATTGGCGGTCATCGCCGCGTTCGGCGCGCAGGCCGATATGTCCGAGCGGCAGCATGTCGGCGTCGGCCCAATGGCCGGTGCGCTGCATCGGCGCCCATCGCGCGAGCCGGGGGAACTGCTGGTAGATGTCTTCCCAGCGGTCCCACAAATCGTCGGAGATGCGCCACATCTGCGAGACACCGCGGAGAAAATCGACATGGGTGCTGGCCACCCAGCCTCCCGGGGACAGCGATAGCGTGATCGGTCGGCCGTAGGCGGCTTCCGCGCGTTCGATGGCGTGATGGTAGGCCTCGATCTCCTCTGGGAAGAACGGGGTCTGCATGTCGTCGACCTTGAGGAAGTCGAGTCCCCAGGAGGCGAGCAGGTCGACCTGTGCGTCATACCAGGCCTGCGCGCCGGCATCGCCCCGCTTGAGACCATAGTTGTCGTGATTCCATGCGCAAGTGTGCTCGGTGTCGGCAACGTCCTGCGCATGCAGCGCGGTGCCTTTGACCGGCAGGTTCTCGTGCACGGCCTGTCTCGGAATGCCGCGCATCACGTGCACGCCGAGTTTGAGACCGAGCCGGTGCACCGCGTCGGCGAGCGGGCCGAATCCTTTGCCGTCTGCCGCACTCGGGAAACGTTGCTCGTCGGGAATCTGCCGGCCATATGCATCGATGCACAACGGCGTGCCGTCGGAATAGCCATGTGCATGGGCGTTGGGATCGAACCAGCCGGCGTCGATGACCAGCGTGTCCCAGCCGGCGTCCTTGAGATGCTCGGCCATGAAGCGCGCGTTGTCCAGAACCTCCTGCTCGGTGATGGTGGTGCCGTAGGAGTCCCAGCTGTTCCAACCCATCGGCGGACGCCAGGCTTTGACTGGCGCAGGCGCGTCCGCCGGGCGGCTGTCAGTTGGATCGACGGAAACGGTGGTAGGGATCGTCATCGAACCTCTCTTCGTTCGGGGCCGCTATGACGCAGCGGTGGCAAAAGCCGGACGCCGTCATGCGAACCATATATGTATCGTTACATATTCTAGTGCAAATCCAAGCGTCCGCAATGGACACAATACGTCGGTGAGTCTTTGTATTTGCAACGATTTTACAGAATCGAAAAAATATAATATCGTTACATATCAATTGTATTGTTCAAGGAGCGGCATATGACCAGCAGCACACCGACGCTACGCGACGTGGCCGCGGAAGCGGGCGTCTCCCCCATGACCGCGTCGAACGCGCTGCGCGGCAAGCCAGGCGTCAAGGAATCGACCCGCGCCAAAGTGATCGCCGCAGCGAAGAAACTCAATTACCGCATCAATCTGACGGCCAGCATGCTCAAATCGGGCCGCAGCAACATCATCCACGTCATCGTCAACGAATTCGATTCGCCGTTCTATTCAAAGCTCACGCAGGCGTTGAGCAACGAAATCGTGTCCCGCGGACTTATTCCATTCATCGAGCAGACGCAGTATTCGCCGGACGCTGCCGAGCACGCGCTGAGCAGCAATCCGTTCTCCGGGCAGCTGTTCGATGGCGAGATCCTGCACGCCACAGGCTTGGGCACAAATGTGCCGCTGTCCAAACTCAATGGCGGCAGACCATTCGTGCTGCTGGACGCATGCGAGGAGACGCCGACCGTCGATGCCGTGAACTTCCCCAACGAGGAGGCCGAACGCGCGGCGATGCAGCATCTCATCGACCTCGGATGCCGCAATATCGCGATTGTCGGCCACCGGTTCGCCCCCCGCGCCGATCTGGCGCATGCCCAGAACGCGTTCGCTCTGCGATTGCGCGGCGCATGCGGAGCGCTGTCCGACGCCGGACTGCCCTATGACGAGTCGATGGTGTTCGAAGCCGGGGATGTGGCCAATGGCATCATCACCGGGCATGCGATTGCGGAACGTATTCTCGCCGCACGGAGCGGACATGGTGGCACCGAGTTCGACGGCGCGTGCTGCGCCAACGATTTCGCGGCGTTCGGCGTGATACGCGGGCTCGCGGACCGCGGACTGCGCGTGCCGCAGGACGTGAAGGTGATCGGTTTCGACGGCGTGACCTCCGGCTCGTACACGACGCCGGCGTTGAGCACCATCCAGGTCGATTTCACGCAGCTTGCGAAATTCTCGGTCGATATGCTGTCCGAACGTATCGATCATGGAACAGACGAGGCGTTGCCGCCAAGACGGGCCATCATCGGCTACCAGCTGGTGGACCGGGAATCGACCGCGGTCTGAGGATGACGCCCCGATGGCAGGCAATCCGCCATAGGCAGCAGCCTTCGCGGCCAATCCCACTCAATCGGAATCACTCAATCGGAATCAATCGCTATCATTCATCAAGGAATCTCTAGGAGCATCATGAGCATCGACACCCAGGCCTATCTGTTCGTGCATTTCATCGGCGAGGAACGCAATCCCACCGACGAACAGCTGTACTTCGCGCTGAGCCGCGACGGCGTGCATTGGAGGGATCTGCGCCCGGCCGGCAGTCCGGCGTTGACGTGGCTAGGCGGCGAGAAGGGCGTGCGCGACCCGCATATTGTGCGCGACCCACGTGGTGGATTCCACATTGTGGCCACCGATTTGAGCATCTATTACCGTGGCGGCTGGGGGCCGAACGATGGCGCCACCACGAATGGATCGACCGGCCTGGTGATCTGGGACTCCCCTGACCTGGTCCATTGGAGCGAGCCGCGCCTGGTGGACGTGGCCTCGAAGATTCCGGACGCTGGCATGGCTTGGGCTCCGGAGGCGAATTGGGATCCGGATCGCGGGCAGTGGATCGTGTTCTGGTCCACGAAGAGCAACGCCGAAAGCTCCGCGGATCCGTTGGCCAACGAGCTCGGCGATCCGACGAATGTGTATTATGCGACGACCGTTGATTTCAGGGTGTTCTCCGATCCGGTCAAGTGGATCGATCGTAAGAATGTGATCATCGATTCGACCATGCTGCGCGACGATGACGGCTGGTGGTACCGCGCGTCCAAGGACTCGGAAATCACCATCGAACGCACCCGTAACCCGTATGCGACGACCTACGAGGTGCTGCGCACCGACGACCCGAATGAGTGGTCGTATGTGGGCACGCTCACCGACATCTTCGGCAATGGCCGGTATTCCATGCACTACTTGGAAGGGCCGGAACTGTTCCGTTACAACGACGAAGACGTGAAGGTGGTCAACGGCAGGACCATGCCATTCGGCCTGATGTGCGACCAGTACGCGGAGTCCAGGGGCTACCTGTCGTTCCGCGCCGCCTCGCTCGCCTCGCATGATCCGGCCGATTGGCAGCGCGCAGACGATATCGATTTCGGCGCGCTGAAGAAGCGTCACGGCGCGATTCTGCCGATCACGGCCGCCGAATACGACGCCATCGAAACCGCCTTCGCCCTGTAGGCGGCGCGATTGCCCATCCGTCGCAACCGCTCAGGCGCGGCGGATGGCGAAGATGCGGGCGGACGGCTGCTTGGAGGTGGCCGCGTTGAGCCGGACCGTCTCGGGATCCATGCGCTCGACGGTCCACGGCTTGGCGTCGGGCGCATGCTCGGGAACGGCCGGATTCGGGAAGATCTGCTCGATATGGCAGTCCTCGGACAGCGGCACGTTCACGGAAGGCGTGCCGCCACGTCGCCAGACGATGATGTAATCGCACGGATCGTCGTCCTCCGACGGGAGGAATGACGGATGGCGCAGACCGACGACGAGCCAATCGCCATCGAAATCAGGCAGACGGGCCGGCCAGAACGGCACCAATTCCTGCTGCTCGGTCAGCACACGGCGGTGCAAGGCCACCGCATCCCGCACCAAGGCAAGCCGATGCTCGTCCATGCGGTCAATGAATCCGGACAGGTACAGCCTGCCGAGTATGCCCGTGGCCAGCGTGAAGACGGCGGTCTCATCGTCCATCTCCTGCTGGGCGTAACCCCAGTTGCCTTGCTGTTCCGGCAGGATCGTCAGACCGGCGCCGGCGGCGATCGCGGCGTAAATCAGCGGATCACACTGGTCGGAGGTGGATTGCAGATCCAATCGCTGCAGCTGCGCGTAATCGGCACGCATCGCACCAGAACCGCAGTTTTCAATCATAACGTCCGGATGGCGGCGACGCAGGTCGTCCAGCCAATCCAAATAGGCACGGCAGTGGCCGAGCAGGCCAGCGCCGGCGGATTCGGCGTCGAGATCAGTGCCGACGCCGGGGACGGTGTTGTAGTCGAATTTGAAGAAGACCGCGCCGAAATCGTCAATCAGCCGATCCACGGTGCGGGTGACGTGCGCACGGGCTTCAGGAGAGCGGAAGTCGAGCAGGTAACGACCGGAATCGCACACGCGCACGCCGTGGCGCTGGAAGAACGCGTCATCGGGCAGACTTTGGGCGAGCGGCGATTTCACGCCAATCACCTCAGGCTCGAGCCACAATCCCAAGCCCATGCCATGCGCGCGGATGGTGTCGGCCAAACCCTTGAGTCCAGCTTCGCCGAAACGGTTCGTGGAGGCCTGCCATTCTCCGACCATGTCCCACCAACCGCCGTCCGTGCTGTCGTACCAGCCGGCGTCGATGCAGAAGATGTCCGCGCCGACGCGTGCCGCGCCCTCGACGAGCGGCAGCTCCTTCTCCAAGCGCGGGTCGCCGAACAGGGTGTTCATGTAATCGTTGTAGATGACGAGTCCCTGCGTGCGTTCGAACTGCTCGGAACGACCCAATTCGCGAGCCTTGGCGGCACGCAACGCACGGCGCTGCAATGTCATTTCGGCGACGGACTGCTGCCAATCGCCGGCCGAGATCGCGAAGGAGACCGGCACCGATTCGAAATCGTGGCCTTCACCCAGCTCCGTATACCAATGGTGGTCCTGATATTCCGGTCCGAACGCGCTGATGTGCAAACCGGGATCATCCTCACCGACCTCCCACTCCCACGGGCCATTGTGCTCGATCTGCCACATCACGGAGAAGTCACGCGATTGGCGGCGCGAGCCCTCGACCTGTACGATGCCGGCCGGCTCATGCACGCCGGTGCTCCATGTGGAGGCGGAGCTCATGGCGAATCGCGAGCTGGATTGGCCGGGATTGATGACTTGATTGCGATTGCGCACCGACACGTCGCGCAGTGGACGGCTGCGCCAATCGTTTTCCACCGCCCACGCGGAGTCTCCCCAGAATACGGGGAATGGTCGATTTTGCCGCAGTTGACGCGCATCGGCACCGTCAGATTCAACGACGACACCGCCTCGATAGGCAGCGGGCGCGCGGAGCTCAACCGCGTGTAAGTGCGCACTGCGGACAGACCCGGGAACGCTTCGAATACGGAAGTGACTACCAGCCCAGCCGTGGCGTCGGCATGGCGGACGGTTTCCGGCGAGGGCTGCGCGGCGGCTTCGGCCCGTTCGGCGGCGGTCGGTTCGAACGCGCGCCCGTGCGGCTCCAGTTCCGCATACGAAGCGAATTGGACGATCTCCAAACGATATGGTTCGGCGGACCCTTCCTCCGGCTCGGAAGCGGCGGCCGAGACGAATCGCAATACGCTGCCCGCCACCGTGGCGATCAAGGTGAGGCGATTGTCCTGCGATCCGGTGTTGGCGGCACGCACTTCGACGATTGGACGCGGATCACGTTCCAGCACGGTTCTTCCATCGTCGGTAACACGGCCGCCGATGGGCCCCATGCCGCGGCCTGCAACGTTGCACAATCGGACGGGGGAATCGCCTGCCGTGTCGAACAGCATGGAAACCACGCCATTGCCCCATTCGAGACGCCCGTCCTCACGGGGACATACGGGGTTCATTGCACCGGCACCGCTTATCATCTTCGACTCCTCAACCGTGTTCAGATACCGCCTGATCATTGACGTGCATCGATTGACGTACCTGGTACTAGCTTAAGCGGTAAATGGGGCAAATCGCACGTGCGTGTCTACTCGAAGCGGAGATATGCGTTGAACTTGACTGGCGCATCCTTGGTTTTGGCGATGTTGCCGAAACCAAGGACAGCCCCTTTGTCGGGCAGTCCCTTCGTCACTCGTCATGCTCACCCGCGTAGGAACACCGTCATCTCGTTCTCGCCACGGTTGGCCCATGCGAAGTATGGAATCAGCGTGGCCGTCGTCGTCTTGCGTTCGGCGGGACGCCAATCATGGTACAACGCGGAGGTTTGCGCGGAGTCTTCCACTTCACGCCAAGCGGGAATCGCCAGCGTGGTCATCGGCATATCGACGGCGTCCACCTCGCCGAGCCCCTGCTCGTCCTGCGCGACGGCGCCGGCATGGAAGACGATGCGATCAACGGACACGCAGGACGGGTCGGATGCGATGCGCGCGGTATCGGCGTGCAGCAGATGCAGGTTCGCGCCATTATCGACACCTTCCGCGCAGTAGGCCAGCGGTCCGCGCACGAACGCCACCTTTCCGGCGTCCTCGCGCACGAGCGGATTCGCGGCGACCATGTGGACCGGCATCGGGAAATCGAAATCGACGACGTCGCCGTCATGCCATGTGCCGGTCAGATACAGGTATCCGTCTCTGATGACGCGGGAGATGTCGTCGCGGCCGCGCACGGTGACCGCATCGGAAGCGGTTTCGCCACCGGCCCAAGCGGGCAGACGGAGGGCGATCGTGAAAACCGCGTCCTTGGATGCATCGGAAGCAGAATCGCCTGCATCAAAGCCCACCGCGACGGATCCCTTGCCGGACCAGGGCATATCGGACATGACGTCAAGGCGCACATCGGTGCCGGAAAGCCTGGCATGGACGCCGCCGCCCATATACAGATGCACATACAGGGTGGATGAGTCGTCTCCGATCGTGTAGGCGTACTGCTGCACGTCCTCCACGATGCGTGCGATGTTCGGCGGGCAGCAGGCGCATCCGAACCACTTCTGGCGCACCGGCTTGACGTGCGCCTTGCGTTCATCGCGATGGCATGCCTCGGGCACCACTTCGAGCGGGTTCACGTAGAAGAAGCTTTTGCCATCGAGTGCCATGCCGGCGAGCGTGGTGTTGTACAGCGCCGATTCCATGACGTCCGCATATTCGGATTTCGGCTGGATTTCCAGCATGCGGCGGGCGAAGAACGCGAGCGCGATGGCGGCGCAGCTTTCCGAATAGGCGGTGTCGTTCGGCAGATCATAGTCGAAGGAGAAGGCCTCCCCCATGTGTGTGGCGCCGATACCGCCGGTGATGTAGAGCTTTCGGTCGACGATGTTGCGCCATAGTCGTTCGCAGGATGCCAGCAGGTCGGAGTCGCCGGTCAGGCGTGCCACGTCGGCGGCTCCGGCGTAGAAGTAGGCGGCGCGGACGGCGTGTCCGAGGGCCTCCGTCTGTTCCGTGATCGGCTTGTCGGCCTGGTAGTAGGCGTAGTTCTGCTCGCGCGGCGCGTAGTTGCGGCCGTCCTCCCGGGCGCGGCGGCGGTCTTCGAGCTCGAAATAGAGCGGCTGCCGGCCGCGTTGGCGTACAAAGTATTCGGCGAGGTCGGCATAGCGCTGTTCGCCGGTGGTCTCGGCGAGTTTGACGAGTGCCATTTCGGCGATTTCATGCCCGGGATAGCCGTGCAGCTTGCCGTCGGCGGTGCCGAATCGGGAATCGATGTAATCAGCGAAACGGCAGGCCGCGTCGAGCAGCTTGCGTTTGCCGGTGGCTTGATAGTAGGCGATCGCGCCTTCGGTCAGGTGGCCGAAGCAGTACAGCTCATGGTGGTCCTTCAGGTTGGTGAAGTGCCGGTCCATGCCGTTGAGGATGTAGTAGGTGTCCAGGTAGCCGTTGTCGAGCTGCGCCGCGCAGACGATATCGATGGCGGTGTCGGCGGTCGCTTCAAGGTCAGCGTCCGGGTGGTGGGTCAGCGAGTAGCCGACCGCTTCGATCCATTTGGAGAAATCAGTGTCTTGGAACACGAAGCCGTAGAACTTGTCGGGATCGGGATGCGCCGGGTCGTCCGGCAGGGCTTCGAAGCCGCGGAACGTGTATTTCGGCGGCACGAAGGCCTTGCCTTCCTTGTGGTGTTCTGCGTTCTGCGCGGCGGCGGCCTTGAAGTTGTGCATGCAGTAGCTGGGTGCGGCGCCGGGAACGTTGTCGTTCAGCGCGTTCCACTGGTAGGGAATCACCTGGGTGCGCACGAGTTCCTGCCGCGATGCCCAGAACGGGTCGGTGACGGTGGCGTCGCGCAATGCGATTGGATGGCTGGTGCGATTGGTGGTAGTCATGAGTGCAAGCGCTCCTTAGTGCATCGTTGTCTTGTTAACGCTCACAATCCATTATTCCACGGGTTGCTCCAAAGTACATTCCGCATGGCGGCATGTCCGACGGGAATCCCACCGCGGCAGCCGGCCCAAGATGGCCGCGCATTGGCTGCGCGACCGTTGGGCAGGCATTTCGGATTGCGGATATACGGGCTAAGGGGCAGAGCAGCTAGCCGCCGGGGCTGGCGGCCGGCTGCTCAGACCTTGATCATGGCGTACTGCGATTCGTAGAGCCGGTAGTAGGCGCCATGACGGGCGAGCAGCTCGGCATGGTTGCCCTGCTCCACGATCTGCCCGTGGTCGATGTAGCAGATCTCATCCGCATTCTCGATCGTGGACAGGCGGTGCGCGATGATGAAGCTCGTGCGTCCCTTGAGCAGATGGTTCAGACCGGCCTGCAGCGCCTCCTCGGTACGCGTGTCGATATTCGACGTGGCCTCGTCGAGAATCAGGATGCGCGGGTCGGCGAGCAGCACGCGCGCGAACGCGATGAGCTGGCGTTGGCCCGCGGACAGGGTCGAACCGCGCTCCTCCACCACGGTGTCGTAGCCGTCTGGCAGTTCCATGATGAATTCGTGCGCATGCACGGCCTTGGCAGCGGCCACGATCTCCTCGTCGGTGGCGTCCAGTTTGCCGTAGCGGATGTTCTCACGCACGTTGCCGGAGAAGATGAACGTGTCCTGCAGCATGACGCCCATCTGCCGGCGCAGGCTTTCCAACGTGACGGAACGCACGTCGTGGCCGTCGATCGTCACCGAGCCTTCGGCGACGTCGTAGAAACGCGACAGCAGGTTGATGATCGTGGTTTTGCCGGCGCCCGTAGGACCAACCAACGCGATCGTCTTGCCCGGCTCGACGTGCAGGTCGACCAGGTTCAGGATGTTGCGGCCGTCCGGCTCGTAGCGGAAGACGACGTCGTTGAAGTCGACGCGACCCTCGATCTGCGGCAGATCGACGGCGTCCGGCGCGTTACGGATCTCCGGCTGCACGTCCAGCGTTTCGAAGATGCGTTCAAGATACGCGGAGCAGGTGATCAGCTGGTTGTAGAAGTTACCGATGCTGATCACCGGGTTCCAGAAGTTGTTCGCATAGCCGACGAACGCGATGAGCACGCCCGTACTCACCTCCACTCCCCCAAAACCGGTGACGCCGACGAAGTAGATGAGCGCGATGGTCATGACGGAAATCGTCTGGATGCCCGGCCACATGAGGAACTGGATGTGCACGGC
>OLZW01001557.1_pt1 | contig 16793 bp, 29 predicted proteins | sample 1674281 | NCBI WGS metagenome assembly OLZW01 (sample SAMEA103958157, study PRJEB25191) | human gut metagenome | biome: human-associated habitat [ENVO:00009003]; feature: intestine environment [ENVO:2100002]; material: feces | place: Germany | collected 2013/2015
ATAGAACAGATGGAACACATCTTTGGACAGTTCTCTTATAATATTTCTTATATATACTTTTTTTTTATTTTTAAGTTTAAGTAATATATCATCTGTTCCATCTGTTCTATAAAGGGAAAACACAAGTATTTTCAAAGGTTTCCACGGTCACAGATCATTCATTGCATCTGTTCCCATATCCGTTCCACCCACAACCGCTGAAGTGTTTTGGCGGGGGCGTTTTCTTGAAAGTTAATTTTCAAAAGTGAAAAATCCGGTATATCAGCGCCTTCACTCTGACCTTGAAGAACATCCAGCGCAGTTTCCACCAAAACTTCTTTGGGGCCTTTCCAACAAAAGTTATTGAAAAGTCATCAAGGATAGGTGGAAAATCAGATGGATCAACTTCCATTGGAATTTTGATTTCTTGAATGCTGATCACTTCAGCAATCGGTTCACCATTGACATACAGGGTTCCAGTTCTGGTGTTATTCTCCGGCCCCATCATCCACCACACCCTTTTTGAAGTATTGCGCCGGGGGTCATTTTCGTTACGGTGATCTTGATCACATTGGGATTGTTCAAAAGGTCGATAGCTTCTTCAAGGGTGGCGGAATCATTTTTATAATCGAAAACCGCCTTCCCCGAAGCATATTGAAACTTAATTTTCAACGGTATTCCCTCCCGGTCTTTTTGTCCTTCAGTTCAACCCGATTCAACAGGTCATAACCGGCCAAGCGGATAATGTACTTCAGAACAAAGATCAAGGTGTTCAGGCGCTTTTGCTGTTCATCTTCTTCCCGAATGATAGGCTTCAGCCCTTCATAAGCCGTAGGGTCAGCATACCCTTCTTTGTTCTGCCAAGGTTTAGTTCCCACGATCCTTCAACCTCCCATCTGAAACAATAGTGATCCCGGTTTCTTCCTTCAGGGTTTTGTGAATATCTTCAAGGGACACATAACCTTTTTCAAAGCTATCATACAGTTCAAGAACAGCATCCGTGAACCGTTCACACCGAACCGGGCCGAAACCAAACTTATCATGAAGGATCATCACCGGCAATCCCAACATCAGAAGGAAGGCTTTGTTGGCCGCATCCTTGGAAGCGTCCTGTTTGATCTTTTCAACATCCGCCGCTTTGATATTCACCACGGGTTCTTTTTTAACCGGAAGCCCCGCTTTCTTGGCTTTCCGCCGTTCAGCCCTGTTCATGGTATTCACTCCAAATATCATCAAAGCAAACCGGGATCATGGAATGAACTTTGTCCAGAAGGATCAGGGCCACTTCCCGCATCTGCGGGTGTGCGGCGGGGGAACAGCGCAACTTCAGGAAGTGCCGCCACTCCCGAATGTCAGCGGTCATAACCACTTCCGTTTTCAGGCTGTTGGGCAGAACAGAACGGGCTTCTTGCGGGGTAAGACGCTTTGTGTTTCCATTCAACAGCCTGAAATAATAGGCTTCTGCCATTTCACACGCATCCCGCCATACAACATAGCTTCCAGTTCCATCTTCCAAAAAGCAAGGCTTGATCACGGTGATTTCAGAACCAAAGCCTTCCTTGGAATAGTTGCAGTATCGGGTGGATTCTTGGCAATACGCCGCCAGCCGGTGCCGAACAATTTCATGGGAAACCCCACGATCACAGATGAACTTCACCGTGAAAGAACAGTGTTCCAGAACCGCTTCATGGCCCCGCTTGATGATCCCGGCCACAAATGCCGGGGCGCTGGTGTCGGTGATCTTGGCTTCAGACTTATAGCAAACCCGCCCACACTGTTCAAGGCGCTTCAGGATTGCGGCCCCATCAATCGGGGTAATAAATTCCACATCAGCATTGATAATTTTCATTTTTGTTGTCCCTCCAAACGATTAGGGTTATTTTCACAACCCTTGCAATAGTAGGATCGAATTTGTTCCGCTATATGGGGCGGAAACGGGTGATTATTGGGGCATACATCACACGGGGTTGAAATTCTGGTTGGTATATCCTGAAGTTCCGGGTGTTTGATTTCCATGTAAAGGGCAAACAGGATGTTCCAAGCCGCCGCCCGAAGGTGGGGTTCATCCTTCATGCCCATCATGTACTTGGCAAGGTGGCGGAAGGCCGAATCAATCAGGCTGTGAATGGGAATGCCCTTTTCACAGTTGCGTTCCCCGTACTTCAGCGCCCCTTCTTCACAATGCTTGGAAACTTCCACAAGGGCTTCCCACGGCAATAAATCCATGCGGCCTTTGCCGGTGTGCATATCCCGAACCGCCCCGGTATCAAACCGGGTTCGCTCTCCACTATCTTTGATTTCCATTTCAATCATCCTTTCAGTTGAACCATTTGATCACAGGATCACCGGTGAAGCCTTTTTCCCACACATACCACGCATACGCTATGGCCGAATCCGGGAACCGTTCAAAATCACCATTCTTGGCACAAGAAAGCCGTGAACGGGATATGTAAACGGTTCGGGGGGGGGGGTGTCTTTGAAAAAGGCTCCCCGTTTTTGTCCCTCCAAGAACTGTACCTTCAGGAACATTGCCACTTTCCCACCGGGCCTGATACTTTCAAGCGCCCGTTGAACAAATTCAAGCCCAACGGAATACGGCGGATTTGTAATAATATCCCCTTCAAAACCATCCAAGGTTTCTTTTAGGAAGTCCAGCGGTTCAGGATCACCAAACCCACGGTAAACAAGATCGGTGCTGATCACCTCATAGCCGTGGGCCTGAAGAACCTTTGATATGTGGCCTTCACCGCAAGCCGGTTCCCAAATTACCGGGGCAAATTGTTCCAGTTCCAACAGCATTTCCACGGCTTTTGGATCGGTGGCGTAATAATCAAAGGCTTCCCGATTTTCAAGCGCATGGTTTGAACTTCCAAGGGTTGTGAATACTTTTTTAGAACCGGCCATTATGAATCACCACCTTTTTCTTCAACAAAAATTCTGGTTTTCTTTCCACGGATATACCTTGCATCAGTGGTCAGCCCACAGCGTTTGGTGATTTGCCGTGAAAATTCAATGTTGGAAAGGGCTTGGAAGTTATTAGAAATACAGTATTCCTTATACTTCCGATAAACGGTGGCCGTTGCTTCATTGATAATTCCATCAAGGCCAATTTCATTGATAAAGCCAATGATGGGGTTGTTGTTCTGTTCATATTCGTCAAGCTGTCCCTGAACTCTGCTGGAAGTGGTGAATTGGGCATTCATCAGAACCCGGCGCAAGGCTTTCAGGCCCAACAAAATCAGATATTCCATTGAACTTTGTTCACACAATTCATCCTTGATGAACGGGCGGAAATCAGGATCATTGGGGGTAAACTTGGCATCAAATGGGACGATCACCAGCCGCCTTTGAACGGCTCCGGTCTTATCCTTCATGCGGGGAATGTTGTTGGCGCTGAATAGGAATTTGGCATAGTTGTTGAATTCAAAGGGGTCTTGTCCTTTTCGCTCCACATTCACCCGGTCACCGGTCACCAGCTTCTTGAATACAGAAGCATTGGCAATGAATTCATCCCCAATATCATCACCAATGTTCGCCAGCTTTCCGAAAAGTTCAGCGGTTTTGAACCTGTCCCCAAGTTCCTTCAGGTCAAGTGAAGCAATATTCCGATCCCCCAACATATTCTTGACCACATGAAGGAAGGTTGATTTGCCGTTGCTCTTGTCACCAATCAGGATGAAGGCTTTGCCAAGTTCATTGCGCCGGTAAAGGCAATAACCAACCATTTCTTCCAGCAAAGCCCGAACTTCAGGATCATTACAGGCAAGCCGGTTCAAAGTGTAATCCAGAAGTTCATTATGTGCGGCTGGGTTGTAAGGCCAAGGAATCTTATTGGTGATCACAATATCCGGTGTGAACTCGCTGAAAGAATCATCACGGATATTGTAAAGGCCGTTGCTGAAAGCAATCACATTGGGGTTGGTGGCTCTGGTTTCTCCCTCTGTCTGGAACATTACTTCCAAATAGGACAACACTTCTGACCGGTGCGCCCGTTTCAGGTTGGGAATGTGCTTGATCATTTGGGCTTCAATTTCCATAGCGCCGGGAACATAGATACCATCCCGGTAAATGTGAAGCTGGTTATTGATCTTTACAATGTGATTATTGTTCTTCAGATACACCGCAAACTTATCAAACAGAAAGGTTTTATCCTTGAAGAAGATAGGTTTCTTGAATGCTTCATCCCGAAGGATGGTTTCAAGTTCCCGATCCGGCAAAGGATCATCAAGGATATACCGGTTGATCATGCGGATGGTTTCACGGGCTTCTTCTTTGGTGAAGTCCTCGCTTTGAAGTGTCAGAATATAGTTGAACAGGGCTTGGTTCCGTCCGTCCCCGGCTCTCATATCCAAGAACTTCATGCTGGTTTTTACCGGGGTAAGCCACTTGGGAAGGTCTTGAATATCATCTTCCGGGCAATCCAAAAGAACTTCCCGATCAACCCCATTGAAGCGCATAATGGCATAACTGTTGTTCCGGCCAACCTTGGCATCTGTTTCAATACCAAGCGCCAAGGTTTGCTTTGTCCAGCTTTTTTCCACATACCCTTCCGGGTTTCTGAAATAGAAGTGCTTTCCCCGTGTGGTCTTATACACCCGGCATTTCAGGCCCAAATCCTGAACAATCTGGAAAAGAAGATCACTGGTTTCCGCATCATCCACATCAATCAGAATTGTTTCTTCTCCAAGAATCCCGGCGTATTCGTCAAGGTCTTGAACATCTTCAAGGCGGTTCAATCTTTTCCGCCCTTTGAATTTTTCAAGGCATTGTTTGTCCTTTGTCGGTACATATCCCCGAAAAAGTTGCATGGTTCAGATCCCCCCCCCTTCTCGTTTAACTCCAAAATCAGACAACCTGCCCCAAGCCGTATCAATGTAATACTGTTTATCCAGTTCATCAGGAATGGGAATGTTGGTCACATCATCATTGATGAAGAAACAATGTTCCGGGGTATTGGCGAACTGTTCAGGATTCTTTTCTCTCCCTTTGACCATCTTCCCGGAAACTTTGAACAAGCCACCTTTGGAACGATCCTTGGAAGCAAAAACCCTGAAGGTTTTATCCGTCTGTACTTCTCCACCACTGAACTTTTTCACAATCTTTGAACGGCCTTTTTCATCCCTGATTTTTTCCAAGGTGATAATTGGGGAATAGAGGGCATATCTGTATTTACTGGAAACCTTTACAACCTTTTGAAAGTCCCGAAGGGAATCACACTGTTCAATAGTTTCTTCCGGCTTGGTGCCATATAGAAAGAAGTTGATAATGGCCTGATTGACAATGGGAAGATCATAGTCCAGATCAGAAAGTTTCTTCACATAGGCCCCTTTACATTTCCACCGGGGCTTTCCCTTTTCGTCCCGTAACGGGCCAGCGGGGACAATCAGGTAATTGTTCACATCCTTCTGAAACACCTTTTGGAATTCATCAAATTCCAGCCGCATACCAGTTCTTTCTTCCCACTCCCAACAAATATCATCAACCAAATCAAAATCTTCATATCGGCGCAATTTGATCAAGATACCATCGGTGTTGCTCTGGATAATGTCACAGTGATCTTCCAACCGTTCAATCAAATCCAGAAGAAGAAGTTGACCACCAACACACACATTATTTGCTTGCCGGGGATCATACATGGCATTGTGGCGATCCTTCATAGCCCCATAGGTGCTATTCAGAACGATCTTGTAAGGCTGTTGCATGGGGTTCTTTTCTGCCTTCAGCTTCAGGCGGGTGTGGTAAATTTCATCATAATTGGCCGGGTCTGCAACATTCCGGCTGATCCATCCATACCGAAGCATCAAAGAAGGATAATAGGAAGCCACATCAACATTGACATACCAGCCTTCCCCAAAGTATTTGGGGGTTGCTCCATGAAGCCCGCCCCAAGCAAACACATGGGGAACCCCGGCCACTTCAATTTCAAGGGATTTGGAATAGTCCCGGTTCAAGGGGTTTTTGTACCAGTTCAAAACCTCTGTATAGCGTTCAATTCTCAAGGTTTCCGGGAACTGGATTTCAAATTCATCATTATGATCCCGTTGAACTGCTCCAAGGATTTTGGCGGAAAGCTGGGCCTTTGTCCGTCCAATATCGGAAATGGGAAGGTTAAAGGCTTTCACCAGTGACATTTGGGCATCAAATTCATCTTCTTTACGCCGCAACCATACTTCCACAGTTTCTTCCACATCATGGCGGCAATATTTGACCGTTTCAGCCAATTCTTCTTCCGTCAATGGGCGGTCAATGTCGAAGGGAACCGTGGTTTCTTTGATGGAATGCCCCATGAAGGCTTCCAGTGCCTTCAAGCTAATGGGTGGGTTCGGCATCACATCATAGTTGATCAAGGGGTAATTTCTAAACAGGCTGGAAAACCTATAACCGGGCTTATCCTGAAGGATGATCCAATCATTCACCTGTTTGGGATTGAACCCGCACAAGATACCCTTCAAAATGTACTGATCATAGTTCCGGCTGTTATATCCGGCCCAAATGGTGCCTTTTTGCTTCTCATAGAAGCGGCTCAATTTTTCAGGGTCATTGATGATCACGGTTTCTTCTTTGGCGTTCAGGTCTATCAGCACCACCAGCCAATCATAAGCGAACACCTCGAAATCATAGAAGATCATCTTTTCACCCACTTTCTAAATGTACTTTCGGTGAATCAGTGGAAACAGCCCCGCCACGGGAAGGCTTCACCTTGGGGCCAACCGGGGCAAGCGCCCCGGCCTTGAAAGTTAAGGTTCAAACCGTCTTGTATGTAGACTATTTGCCTACAATTATTGTAAAAAAATTTGCGCCGGTTTTCAATCCTCAACTTCAAAAACTTCATCAATGCTGATGGAATTGAAACGGGAATCGTCATAATCCACCGCATATTCCAGCTTGCCATCAATGGCTTCCGCAATGTCAAGGACAAGCTGGGCAAACTGCTTGTAGCTGGTGAAGCTGACGGGAATGCCGGAATCCAGCTTGTCAAGGAAACCGATAGCGGAAGCGATCATGTTCTTGTCATTCTTGGTGCCATACAGAACCCGGTTCATGAAAAGACGCTGGTTCTTATACTCGCCGGACAGAATCTTAAAGGACACAGCCAGCATGGGGCGGTTGGGGTCTGCCTTGGTTCCCTTGATTTCCATGCTCTCCACACGGGCTTCATACTTACCAGCGGGAATGGTGGGGAAATCCCCGCCGCCGTTCTTCTTGGCTTCCTCCACATCGGCCTGAAGGCCCTTCAGATCAACAGTACGATCAATCTTGTCAAAGTCGATAGCCATAATAAACTTCCTCCTAAATGTATTTTAGATATGCTTCAGAATGTCCAACAGGCCGGTCATTGCCTTGGCGGTTGCTTCCGCCTTCTTGAAGGTGGCCTGTTCCTCGTCAGTAGGGGTGAACCCTTCCACCGGCTTGAACAGTTCATCGGTTAGGATGGTTTCAAACAGGTGATCAGCGGCCTTTTCCGCTTGCTCCACATGGGTTCTTAACCATTTTGCGGCATCATAGCCCATGCGATCTTCCACCAGTTCAAGGAAATGGCGGAATTCAAACAGTGTGTGAACTGAACCATCATTCAGACTGATCACACAAGGACAAGGATCAATCTTCATCAGGCATCACGCTTCTTCCGGGTGCGCCGGGTAGGGTTCACATCCATCTTGGGTGCGGCTTCCTCCACCTTGGGACGATCCCACAGGGGGCAAGCATCGGGGCCGCCTTCCTTGTGGCAACAATGGGCGGCATCAATGCTGGGGCAAAGGGGGATTTCCGGGTTGTCCCGGTTCTGCTGGAAAATCCGGTCACCATCCGGGCATTTGGGAAGGGTGATGGTGTCGGGTTCCGTCTGCTCCACAGGGGCGGAATCATCCACTTCACCGCCGCCCGGTGTAAATGTACCATTGGGATCATCAACCGCTTCAGGATCAGGGGCCGGGGATTCTTCTGCTTTGGGCTTTCTTCCCCGTCTGCTGGGCCGCTGTTCGCCGCTGTCAGCCGTTTCAGGTGCCGGGGTTGCCGGGGTATTGCCACCGTGTTTCATGGCTCCTGCGGCCCTCTGGTTGGCTTCCTCATAGACTTCACAGAAGGCTTCATAATCCAGCGGGATTTCCTTGTTGTGAACGGTCAGCCGCCCACCGCCAAAGATCACTTCAGAAGTCTTGAAGGAAAGCACCCGGTCATTATCATCCGCCACGATACGGGCCACAAGGTCAACCATACCGGCAACCTTATTGGCAACCTTTTCCCGAAGGTTCGGGCGAATGGAACTGATTTTGTCACCGCTCTTGCGGGTCAAATCCCGGCTTCTGTCCTCATGGCTGATCAGGATGATGTTTTCATAGTCCAGACTGACCAGCCGCTTGATGGTGTTCAGGAACTCGGAAGTAACCATGTCCCACGCCCGGAAGGAATCATCACTTTCATGCTTCCAGCCCTGCCGATCACAGATATACACCCGACAAGCCTCATAGGTATCTTCCAGAAGGTCAACCACAATGGTTTTGAAGTCGTTCTGTTTCTTCTCCAACTCGGCCACGGCATCAGCAAAGACTTCCCAAGCCAAGTACCGCTTGGTCAACCGGCCTTCTACCGTCACGGTGTCCCGAATGGCGATATAGGGGGCATCCACAAACTTGATGTTGCCATCCGTGTTCAGCATCAGGGGATCAGGGAATTGATTGGCAAAGAAGGTCTTGCCGCTGAAGGGTGCGCCGTAAAGCCATACAACCTTCTTTTTGGTGGCGTTCAGGTTACGCCGTTCATTTTTGGGGAGTAACATATAGTCCCATCCTTTCTCACAGTATTCTTGATATTCACACCAACCGCAAAAGTGGTTAGGGTTCTTGGGGAAATCGGCGGCTTCAACCATGTGCTTCACATCGGTTAAAAAGCCAATGATTTTCATGGGATCATACTGAACAGGCATCAAATACGGTTCAGCTTCTTTCAAAGCGTCCTGCAATCTATCCCGAAATTGCATCAGGGTTTCCGTTTTCTTCTGCCTGATCTTCACCTTGGGGACAATCAGGAAATACATATTCCTGATCCGGTGGCCGGGGTGGGTCAGTTCATACCAATACTTGTATTCGTGAAGCTGACCGGAAACGGAATAGCTTTTTCCATTATTGGAATACTTGAAGTCATACAGATCAAAAGTGTTTTCTGAAGGGATTGTGAATTTTCCGTAAGGGCAATGCCCGGAATACGAATCATCACACCTTTTCCACTCCTGACAACGATCACAGATTTCATCTTTTCCGGTCAAATCCAAATCGACAGGAACCAGATAATCCATGAACCCGGTGAAATCAGAATCCCCAATAGGAAGTTCAAAGGTGCCGCCAGGTGGCAACAGGGCCTTTGCCTTTGGGATCATGGCTTCCAGCTTCATCATTTCATGAATGTGATCATCCGTCAGAATGGGGAAGCTGGATTGGTAGAAGGCAAGGGCCTGTTCAACCCCTTCTTCAATGCCCGTATGAAGGGCGGTGCCAAGGATCAAGGCATTATCCGGTTCAGTGTCCGGTATAGTGTTCAGCCCTTCCACATATCGCAAGCGGTATCGGTATGGGCATTTATTAAAGAGATCAACCCGGCTGTGGGAAACTCGCATTGTTTCACCCCTTTCACAATTTTTTTGAAGGTTTCAAAGCCTTCCGGGTACAGGATGAAGCCAAAGCAACCGGAATTATTGATTTGGGCCAGATTGCGCTTCTGAAGTTCTGAAGGGGTGCCGTTGGTAGCTTTCAGTTCAACTTCAAGGGTGATCCCCTTCACCACAATCTTCATATCAGGAAGGCCACTTTTCACATACCTTCCGCCGCCCCAACGCTTTTCCCAATACCCACAGGGCGGGGTTCCCATCCGGTCAACTGGTTCACCCAAAGGATAAATCCCTTCACTTTCCAGCCACTTTTTCAGGCGGGTTTCAAAGTTTTTTTCACCGGCCACGGCTTTTCACCCCCCCCCGCCGAATCAACCCATGATCCCATGCGTGTTTTGTGTTTTCTGATATGGTGGCCCACTCCAACTGGGAAGCCCTGCAATCATGCTTCTTCCCGTGTTTATGGTTCACCACAGGCTTGTTCTCCGGGTTTGGAATGAATGCCAGCGCCACAAGGATATGTAACCGGCAATTCTCACCATCCAGTTTCACCCGAAGATAACCGGAACCATCGTCATAAGGCTTTAATAATTTCCCGGTTTTCACAGAACGAACTTGGGCCAAACGGTTGATTTGATAGTTAGGGTGGCCGGGGCATGGGTGCCACTTAATAATCATTCACGGCTTCACCCCTCCAATATCTTGATCAGGTTGTGAATTCCACGGGCTTGAAGGCCCTGAATCTTGCCGGTTCCGGCATAGAACTGAAACAGTTGATCATCAGACTTCCGCCAGCAATGGAAATGGCCGGTTTGCGGGTTCTTCAACTGGTATTCAACCCCATGGGCTTCAAACTGCTGGATAGCATAAGCAATCCGATCAGGGTTCTTGGAAACCCGTTCTTGATGGTTTCGGTGGGCGTGTTCCTTCAAGGCATCCCAAAATTCATCCCTTGCCATCAGCTTCACCAATCCCCATCATCAAAATCATCTTCCGGTTCTTCCGTGGCGGCATCGTAGGCATCCTTTGTGATAACCGTTACATCCTCAACCGGAACATTCAGAAGATTTGCCGTAATGCGGCGCTGGGCTTCTACAAAAGAATCATCCGCCTGTTCTGGGTGGGAAACCCCTTGGAATGAAGAAGCGGAATACCCAACTGAACCGCTTCCACCATACATTTCACTGTTTCTGATTTCAAAGTGAAGTGTGATGGTTACAAAACATAAAGGGTTCATCATTACTTTTCACCACCTTTCAGGGTGATCTTCACATAACCGGCCTTGGCGCTGGATTTGGAGCATTCCGCCGCAATAGCCGGATATTTCTTCTTCAGCTTGGCGGCATCAATGCTGGTGCTGGCGGTGGGTTCAACCAAAGTCAGGTTCAGAACATCACTTTCAAACTTCTTGATCCCGAACTTCACCATAGCATCATACAAGGCCGCTTTCATGGTCTTTTCCTGCTCCTCAATGGCCTTTTTGTGGGCTGTCAGGGAAGCAATAGCGTTCAGGGTGGCAAGCTGGGATTGCTGGAATTCCTGAAGGCTGGTTTCTTCATCAAAGGTTGCAGTTCCACATTTATCAGGATGTTCCGAACAGGCATCGGGGCAAGTGTGGAAGCTGGGGCATTTATGGCAACACCCATCAAACTTCCCCAAGGGACAGGGGTTTTCACATTTGATCATTGTTTGCACCTTCTTTCAAATAAACATCATGATACTGAAGCCCAAATTCACGGGCCGCTTCATGGTCATCAAAGTAAATGTCAATCAGGTTTTCCCCATACTTATCAACCACCCATGAAGAAGTTCTGTCCTGAACTATGTAGGTTCCAACCCCTTCAATTTCCACAACAGTTCCAAAGGGTAGCGGGGAAGCACAGGAAACGCCGGCAACCAGTTCTTCACCAGAAGCGCCATAAACAATTCCATCAGGCCGGTTTTCAGCCCACTTGCCGCAACAGATTTCACAGGAACAATAGGCGGTGATCCTGAATTCTCCTAAATATTCCGGTTCCGGCTCCACAGTAACTTCCGGCATGGGGATCACAGATTGGGTGGGCTGAACTTCAGTGGATTGGGAAGGCTCTTGGTTCGGCTCCACCGTCACCCCATCAAAGGCAAGTGCCGTAAGCCGCCCAAGGATGAACCCAACCACCAGCCCAAACAGAAGGGCAACGGTGAACATCCGTCTGAACCATCTGTTCCTTTTAGCCTTTTGGGTGGCTATCCTCGTATTTTCTGAACAGTTCATCGTTGTAATCCTTTCTCATTTGCAAAGTGGAAAAAATGCTTTCTTCCACGGTGCCGGGGCAAATCATCCAGTAATAGAAGCACGGGCGTTCCTGCCCCATGCGGTGAATTCGCTTTTGGCTTTGCTCCCACAACTCCCAACTTTCAGGAAGGCTAAAATAAATGATTTTGTTGGCCTTTTGGAAGTTGCCCCCTCTTGCCCCGGCCTGATACTGAATGAAGGTCACAGAATTGGAATGGAAGTTATAGGCCCCCAAATCCTTGACTTCACCAGATTGGATGGATATGGGGCGGTTCATGGCCTTCACAATTCCCTTCATGCGCTCCATTTCTTCTGTGAAGTTATAGAACACAAGCAAGCGATCTTCCGTGCTTTCCACCAGTTCCCGAAATGCTTTATACCGGTTCGGGTTATACAGGCCGCAAAGCTGACGGGCATACAAGCGGCGGGTCAAACTGGTATCACCAATCAATTCCCGCTCATAATCGGCATTGGAACCCCAAAAATCTGAATCAAGTTCAAATTCCTGAAGGGTGGCGGTGTTTATGCTGATCACCCGATCATTCCAGAACTTCCAATATTCCTTTGCTGGGGGCGTTCTGACCGGGATCATAGTTCTTTCAGGAAGGTAAATCCCGGCATCATCAGTGGTCATAAACACGGCCCCATGTTCGGCCAGCTTCTTCTTCAGCCGGTCAACATTTTTATAGCCGGTGATCTTCTGCCGCCAAAACCCATCATCTTCAACCCATTCCGTTTGAATGTACTGCTTCCAGAACAGTTCCTTGGATATGCCCCACCCCAAAAGTTGGCATTGGCTCCACAGCTTTTCATATTTGCCACCGGTGGGGGTGCCGGAAAGAAGAATCACATTTTCAGGGTTCAAGGAAAGAATGAACTTTGAACGCTTGGCGGTTTCGTTCTGGATCAGTGAACTTTCATCAAGCATCAGCGTAAACCCGGAAAGGGTTTTCAAAATCTTCCGTCTGAAGGTCAGTTCATAATTGATCACGCCACAAATTCTGGTAGGATTATCGGTTTCGGAAACCGCCGCCATAAACCACTTAAATTCTTTTGGGTTGGTCAGATCATAGATCATCCAACAATGGTTCATAGCGTAGTTCTCAACCATGTGATCTATCCAATCAGAAACCTTGGAACATTGACAAATCAACAGGTTCACACGGCTATTTAGCTTCAGGGCTTTTTCTGAACCAACAAAGGTTTTCCCAAGGCCCATATCAAGGTAATAAGCGCATCGGTTATGGCCTTCTGTCTGGTCAAGGGCCTGTTGCTGGTGCTGGAATAGCGTAATCATTGAACCTGAACCACCTTGCCCAAAACCTTTTTGGCATGGGTGGTGGAACCGAACAGCTTCTTCACAACCGCCGCACAGAAGCCGCTATAATAATCGTAGGTGTCACCGTCCCCACAGGAAACAATGGTCTTGGTGCCATCCGCCCACAGAACAATGGTTTTGGGGCCGCTGAAGATAACCTTCTTCACATCGGGAAAAGGAAGCCGCTCACGCTTCCGGTGCATCCGGGAAGTACCTTCCGCCAAAGTAGCGGTAAAAGCGGCATCGTTCATCAGGTATTCCACAAAAGGCTGGGTCTGAAGAACTTCCACCTTTTCCACACTGAACCAGAACAAACCACTTTCACAATCGTTCTTCATGCCGGGGAACTCCACGCCAACCTTGGGGCCATTCTTGGCGCTCCCGTAATACTTGCCAACCTTACCGGTCATACCAGTAAACTTCCCGCTATATTCAGCATTGGGAAGAATCAGAACCGTGCATCCAATCTGCATCATCGTTACCATCCTTTCATTTAGGCAGTCAGTCCAAAGAAGCTGTTGAACGCTTCAGCGCCCACATACTCCCTGAACTTGGTGGGGTTAATGTAATAGTTCCAGTTGTTCCCGGTTCCGGGAACCGCATTGCCAAAGGGGAGAAGGCCACGCTGAAGGCCGATCCGCACAAACTGATCAGATTTGCCCATACACCGGGCCGCTTCCTTCAAGCTGATCTTCTTCACCGGGGGCGGGGCATCCTTAACCGGTGCGCCGCCATAGCCCATCAGGAATTCAAAGGTTGTGCCGGTGGCATCGGCCAAAGCCTTCACCCGTTCCGGGCCGGGGGTGTTTTTCCCGGAAAGATACTGACTGATTGCGGCCTTGGAAGCCCCGGCCTTTTCAGAAAGGGCGGATTGGCTCATATCGGCCTGTTCCATAGCGTACTTCAAACGCTCTGCAAAAGTGGCATTCATGGTGACAACTCCTTTCTCACAGGTCACACGCCTTGGAAGGCTTGCCGTTGGTGCGGGGACACACCCCATTGTGGGCCAAACACCGCTTGCAGAATTCCTTATGGGAATCCTTTGGGTAGTTGGTGGTGGGGTTCTTGACCGGCTTGTGATAACCGGTCTGGTGGTGGGTCTTGGTGTTCCGTACCACCTTCACAGGCTTGGTCTGCTCATTCTTCATGGTGATAACCTCCTATTTGCGATTAGTCGCCCCAATACTGGTCAACCAGCTTGTGGGCCATTTCCTTACCCATAGCCCAAACCCATTCTTTACGGGCTTGTTTGGCTTCATCTTCCTTTTCGACCTGTTCCGCCACATAATCCCGGTTCAGGGTGTCCGGGTGATAGTAGCGGACAATGGGGGTTCCTCCGTCCGCATTGGAAATGGTCAGCTTGATCCGGCCATTGTGATTGAACCAATCATTTTCACACCGGATTTCCAGCCCTTCAGGGCCGGTGGAAGCCTTGAAAATCGCCACATCAGACGGGGTGGCTTCCTGCTTGATGTTCAACCGGGGGTGAATCCGGCTGATCAGTTCCCATGCCTTCCGCTTGGTCAGCTTCACATTCATTGAACTTCAAACCTCCTTACTTCAAACGCTTCAGGTAATGCCCCTGATCATCCTTACCAACCGTATAGCGGGAACCGGGGAACTGCTGTTCCAGCATGATCTTCCGCTTCATGGCATCGGCATAGGTATTGATCCCGCTCCGGGATTTCAACCCCACAAACAAATTGAAAATCATTTAGCATTCCTCCTGAAACTCACAGTCACAGTCCGCACAGATCACACGAACTTCTTTTGTGGCTCTGATAATGGCCCCGCAACAGGGGCAAACATACTTCCGGGAACTCGAACCGCCCTTACTGGAACCCTTCAATCCAAGGGGCCGGGGTCTTACAAGGGTGAAACCCTGTTTTCCAAGGCTCTGAACAAATTCAAGGGCTTCCGGGGAAAGCGTGGTTTTATGCCATCCATACTTTTCGCCCTTCTCCACCGTCAGGCCGTGGGCTTCAGCGGTTTCCTTGAACTTCTTGTTGTGGTAGGTTCCAGAACGGGAAGTGTCCTGAACACCGTCCTGAAGGTTCTGAAGATGAACCATTTCATGAATCAGGGTTCCACAGGTTTCTTCAAAGGGGCGGTTCAGATATTCAGCACACAGATTGATTTCATAGTGGCCTTCATCTTCCCCGGCCTTCCAAGCCTTCCATCCGGTACATCAACCATAGGCCCCACGGGTATGATCCGGGGAAACGGTGATCACGGGCTTTTCCAACCCACCATCAAAGAAGCGGGCGTTGAACTTTGAAAATAAATTTTCAAGTTCTTCAATAACCGGCTTCAGGCTTACTTCATTCATGGTTCATGCTCCTTTTCATTTTGTAGGCATTTAGTCTACACGCTCGGCAAAAAAAATTGCCACCCGTTCTGCTTCAGATAAGCCAAGAAGATCATACAGGGCTTGAATCTCATTCGCCCGGAACTCACTCTTATTATTGATCTTGTTCAAAAGGCCCTGATAAGTGATTCCGACCTTCTTGGCAATGAATTGAAGTTTGTACCCGGACTGCTCGATTTTCTCACGCAACAGCTCTGTATTCGTCATTAGCCGTTCACCTTCTTTCCTCTGCATATCGTTGTAGACATCTTGCCTACACTCATATACTATCACCATGTCCCCTATTTGTCAACATCATTTTTGAAAAAAATAAAATTTTGTTGACATTAAGCCTACAACTCTATATAATTGGTAGTAACAAGAAAGGAGTTGATTTTCTTGCTGACAATCGGCAGTAGAATCCGTAATCGCCGGGAAGAACTCAATTTATCGCAAGATGAACTTGCCAAAAGGCTTGGCTATAAATCACGCTCATCAATAAATAAAATAGAATTAGATCAGCGTAACCTAACACAATCCAAAATCAAGGCCATAGCAGACGCTTTGGAAACTACTCCGGCATATATCATGGGGTGGGAAGAACTTGATCAGACTGTTGACCTTAAAAAACTTCAAAAAGAAGTTTCAGAAGCCGCTGTAACTATGGAAATGATTGAAAAACAATATGGTTCCAGCACATTAGAAGCCTTCAACCTTTATGTTCAGTTAGACATTGAAGATCGGGCTGAAATTCGTGGGGAAATGAAAAGAATATTGAAAGGGGATAAGTATTCTATAAAAGAAGAATCGAAAAACGCATAGGCAATGTAATCTATGTAAAATTTAGAAAGGAATGATTGTTTATGGCATCTGCGAAAAACAGGGTCATTGCTGGTGACTATGCAGGAAAACAAGTGCTTTCCACATTTGGTATGGTGCAGATTGCAACCAGTCTGACAAAAGGAATCCCAATCAATAAAACCACCATTGAAGGCTATGAACTGATCACAGACGAACACCGCAAAAGCGCCGCATCGGGCGTAGCCAGAGGGTTAGTTGGTGGGGCTTTGCTTGGCCCGGTTGGGTTGCTTGCTGGTGGGCTGTCTGCGAAAAACAAAGGAATATACCAAGTTGCTGTTCAATTCAAAGATGGAAGCCGTAGCTTGATCGAAATTGACGATAAAATATATAAGGCTTTGATCAGTTCTTGCTTTTGATAATAGAACAGATGGAACACATCTTTGGACAGTTCTCTTATAATATTTCTTATATA
>OLZW01001558.1_pt1 | contig 16781 bp, 12 predicted proteins | sample 1674281 | NCBI WGS metagenome assembly OLZW01 (sample SAMEA103958157, study PRJEB25191) | human gut metagenome | biome: human-associated habitat [ENVO:00009003]; feature: intestine environment [ENVO:2100002]; material: feces | place: Germany | collected 2013/2015
AGGGGCCGACGAAGATGATGAATTCCTTATCCTGGATCTCCAGGTTAAAGTCGGTGACGGAAGGAGCGGTAGCGCCCGGGTAGATCTTATAGATGTGCTGGCAGCTAATCGAAGCCATAATCGTTTGCCTCCATAATCTTGTGTTTGCAGCGCCCTTGACGGCGCTTCGGTTCGTTGGTATTATAATAACAGATTATTTTGTGATATAAAATAGCATTTTATTGATTTGAGGTGTCAGATATTGCTGTTTGACTGGAATGCCGTGGCCGCACCCGGGCAGGTGCAGGACGTGCAGCCCTGCGCGCCCCTCACCCTGACCGGCGACGGGCTGTGGGTCTGCCTTGTTTCCAGCGGGCGGTGCACCGCCAGTGTGCCCTCCGCCGGGCCCCTGCCCGCCGGGGCTGCGCTGCTGCTGCCGCCCCAGAGCGTCCCGGCCGGGCATCTGGTGCTGAGCCGCGCCCCGCTGGTGCTGGAGCCGGAGGGCAGCTGCCACCTGCTGTGCGTCCAGCTCACCGGGCAGGCCAGCGCCCAGTTTCTGGCCGGGCTGCACGAGCTGCCTTTTCTGGCCCGGGGTGAGACCTGCCCCGCCGCCGCCGAGCTGCTGGACCGCCTTGCCTCGGAGCAGGAATTGCCGGGCCGGGTGCGCAGCCAGCTGGCCTTTGCCCTGTTGTGTGAGCTGGCCGACGCCGACAGCGCCGCCCCCGCCCTGCCGCCGCTGGTGCAGGCCGCCATCGCGGACATCCGGGCCAACTACGCGGGCCTGTACGGCGTGGAGGAGCTCAGCGAGCGGCTGGGGGTGTCCAAGAGCCATCTGGTGCGCACCTTCACCGCCGCGCTGGGCATCCCGCCGGGGCGCTATCTGACCCGGGTGCGGGTGGAAGCCGCCCAGCGGCTGCTGCTGCACCGGGAGTACACGCTGGACGTGGTGGCCAGCCTGTGCGGCTTTTCCGGGGCCAACTACCTGTGCCGGGTGTTCAAAAAAGAAACCGGCCAGTCCCCCGCACAATGGCGGGCGCTGGCCGGTCACACTGCGCAGTCCGGGCTTTCGCCCGAAGAAGCTCTGCGCGAGCAGGAACTTTATATTTAAGATCTTGCCGCTGCCTTTTTCTCGTTCTTCACCCGGTACATCGCGGCGTCTGCACGTTCTACTCAAGCATTCTGTTTTTTGCGGATATTTCACCGCTGGAACTCACACAGTCTGCTTTTTCTTCCGCAACAGCAAAAACAGGGTCAGCAGCGCCGTCAGCAGCTCCGATGCCGGGAAGGCCGCCCACACGCCGTTCATGCCAAAGAGGGCGCTCATCACCAGCGAGCAGACCACAATGGCCGCCACGCCGCGGCAGATGGAGGTGACCGAGGCTTCCAGCGGGCGGTTGGTGGCGCTCAGGTAGCCCGCCGCCACGATGTTGAACCCGGCAAAGAAGTAGCCCACGAAGTACAGCCGCATGCCGTTGTGGGCAAACCGGGCCATCTGCACCGAGTTTTCACTGTTGAACCAGCCCACCAGCGTGTCGGTCATGCCGAACACCACCGCGTACAGCATGGCCGCCAGTGCCAGCGCGGTGCAGCTGCCCAGAATGAGCAGCTTCCGGGCTCCGGCGCGGTCGCTGTGGCCGTAGCAGCGGCTCACCAGCGGCTGGGCACCCTGGGCCACACCGTTGAAAATGGCGGTGGCCACCAGCGCAAAGTTGGCCACGACGCCGTAGGCCGCCACGGCCACATTCCCGGCCAGACCCAGCAGCAGGAAGTTGAACACCGTCGTGGTCACGCCGGAGGACATCTCCCCCACAAAGCCGGAGATGCCCAGCTGGCAGCTCTGCCCCAGCAGCTTTGCCGAGGGCAGCTGCCGCACGAACTGCACCGTGTTGTCTTTTTGGAAGAAGTGGCGGCTGCAGATGGCGATGCTGAGCATCGGCGAAACGGCGGTGGCCAGTGCCGCACCGGCCAGCCCCAGCCCCATGGGGAACATGAAGATGTAGTCGAACACCACATTGAACAGGCTGCCGCTCAGCGTGGCCACCATGGCCAGCGAGGGCGCACCGTCGTTGCGGACAAAGGCCGACACGATGTAGTTGCACATAAAAAAGGGCGTGAACAGCAGAAAGATACGCGCATAGGGGATGCCCAGCGCCACGATGCCGGCATCGCCGCCCATGAGCCGCAGCAGTGTGCCGGGGCAGAAGATGCCCACCAGCACAAAGGGCACGGCCAGCAGGCAGGCGCAAAAGACGGCATTGGAGAAATACCGCTGTGCCGCCCGCTCCTCGCCCTGTGCGCGGAGGATGGCGTAGCGGGTGGCCGCACCCAGACCGATCATGGAACCGATGGCAAAAATGAAGTTGTAGATGGGCAGGCAGAGGTTGAGCAGGGTCACGCCGTCGGTGCCCGCCGCCTGCGAGATAAAATAGGTATCGGCCAGAATATAGCAGGACGTGCCCAGCAGACCGAAAATATTCTGCGATACATATTTAAAGAACTGCTTTGTCAGATTCATCTTGGTTTTCCCTTTTTCCCGGAAATTGTCATACACAAAGCGGTATTGTAGCATACCCCGCGCGTCAAGTCAATTCCAAAACTGCCCTGCAGCGCAGAAAGAGGAAGCATCAAGAAAAGGAGAAGTGCACTATGGATTACAAACACGCAGCACAACAGGTTCTGGACTGCATCGGCGGAAAGGACAACATCGTGTCGGCCGCACACTGCGCCACCCGCCTGCGTCTGGTCATCGCAGACAACGCAAAGGTCAACAAGCAGGAGCTGGAAAACGCCGAGGGCGCCAAGGGCGTTTTTGAGGCACAGGGCCAGCTGCAGATCATCTTTGGCACCGGCACGGTGAACAAGGTATACGACGAGTTCATCCAGCTGGCCGGCATCGAGGGCGGCAGCAAGGAGGACGTGAAGCAGGCGGCCGCCGCCAAGGCACCCTGGTATCAGCGGGCCATCAAGACCCTGGGCGACATCTTTGTGCCCATCATCCCCGCCATCGTGGCTTCCGGCTTCCTGATGGGCATCATGGAAGCGCTGAACTTCATGGTGAACAACGGTTTCCTGAACATCGACACCACCGGCTCGGTGTATGTGTTCGCCAAGCTGTTCTCTAATACGGCCTACACCTTCCTGCCCATCCTCATCGCCTACTCCGCCGCCAAGGTGTTCGGCGGCAACCCCTATCTGGGTGCAGTCATCGGCATGATCATGATCCACCCCGACCTGCAGAATGCCTGGACCGTCTCCAACGGCGTCAACGTGATGCAGCCGGTGTTCGGCGGCCTGTACGCGGTGCCGCTGGTGGGCTATCAGGGCCATGTCATCCCGGTCATCATCGCCGTGTGGCTCATGTGCCAGATCGAAAAGCGGCTGCACAAGGTGGTGCCCGCCATGTTTGACCTGTTCGTCACCCCGCTGGTGTCCGTGTTCGTCACCGGTTACCTGACCCTGGCCGCCATCGGCCCCGTGTTTACCAAGTTGGAAAACGGCATCATCACCGGCGTGCAGACCCTCATCACCCTGCCCTACGGCATCGGCTCCTTCATCATGGGCGGCCTGTATGCGATCACCGTCGTGGCCGGCATCCACCATATGTACACCCTGATCGACCTGGGCCAGCTGGCCCGCTACGGCTACACCTACTGGCTGCCGCTGGCCAGCGCCGCCAACGTGGCACAGGGCGGTGCCGCTCTGGCCGTGGCCCTCAAGAGCAAGGACACCAAGGTCAAGTCCATGGCCCTGCCCTCTGCCCTGTCCGCCTGCATGGGCATCACCGAGCCTGCCATCTTCGGCGTGAACCTGCGCTACTTCAAGCCCTTCCTCGGCGGCCTGCTGGGCGGTGCCTGCGGTGCCCTGTACGCCAGCATCGTGGGGCTGGGTGCCACCGGCACCGGCGTCACCGGCATCTTCGGCATCCTGCTGCACCTGCATATGCCCCTGCAGTACATCATCATGATGGCCATCTCCTTCGGCGTGTCCTTCGCCGTAACCTGGCTCATCTGGAGCCCTGAGGAGGTCAAGGCATGAACGCACTCCAGCGCGACCTGAAAAAGCTGGTGCCTCTGGTGGAGTCGCTGGGCAAGGAAACCGTTGCCGCCGACCCCCACCGCCAGCGGTTCCACCTGCAGCCGCCGGTAGGCTGGCTGAACGACCCCAACGGTCTGTGCGTCTACGGCGGGCAGTACCACGCATTCTTCCAGTACGGCCCCTTCGACGTGAACGGCGGGGTCAAGCACTGGGGCCACGCCGTGAGCACCGACCTGCTCCACTGGGAGCAATTGCCGGTGATGCTCTATCCGGACGAGCCTTTTGACTGCCACGGTGCCTACTCCGGCTCGGCCCTGGTGGAGGATGGCACCATGTACCTCTACTACACCGGCAACGTCAAGCACCCCGGCAATTTCGATTACATCAAAGAGGGCCGCGGGCACAACGTCTGCCTGGCCGTCAGCAAGGACGGCGTGACCCTCGACAGCAAGCAGTGCCTGCTGACTAACCGCGACTACCCCGCCGGGCTCACCTGCCATGTGCGGGACCCCAAGGTGTTCGCCTACGAAGGCCGGTACTACATGGTGCTGGGTGCCCGCACGCTGGAGGACAAGGGCGAAGTGCTGGTGCTGGAAAGCACCGACAAGCTCCGCTGGACCCACATCAACACCCTGACCACCCCGGAGCCCTTCGGTTACATGTGGGAGTGCCCGGACCTGTTCTGTCTGGATGGGCAGTGGTATCTGGCGGTGTCCCCCCAGGGCATCGAATGCCAGAACATCTACGGCTGCGGCTGGTTTGCCATCCACGGTGACTGGCGCGGGGACTGCACCCTGAGCGAATTCCACGAGCTGGACGCAGGCTTTGATTATTACGCCCCCCAGAGCTTTGTGGACGGCAACGGCCGCCGCATCCAGATCGGCTGGATGGGCATGCCGGACGCCGACTACGGCAACGCGCCCACCGTGGCCTACGGCTGGCAGCACTGCTTCACCGTGCCCCGCGTGCTGACGGCCGGGCCGGACGGCACCCTGCTGCAGAACCCGGTGCCGGAGCTAGACGCGCAGCGCAGCGCTGCCGCCCTGCATGCCGCCAGCGGCGAGGAAGTGTTCCTTGCCCCGCGCTTCGACCTGACCGCCGCACCCGCCGGAGACTTCTGCCTGACGGTTGCGCAGGGGGTGCAGCTGGTGTATACTGAACAGGACTGCACCTGCACCCTGCGCTTCACCGACCCCGCTCTGGCCGACGGCCGCACCGTGCGCCGCGCCCGGCTGGCAGCCCCCTGCCGCAGCCTGCGGGTGGTGGGCGACAATTCCTCGCTGGAAATTTTCCTGAACGGGGGAGCCACGGTGTTCAGCACCCGGTACTACCCTGCCCCCGGCGACGTGAGCATAAAGCTGACCGGGGCAGCCTGTGAACTCTGCAATTTGTGATCTGGAGGTTTTCTATGCCCGGCAATACTCTGTTTTCCATCGGCGAAGCGCTGATCGACATGATCCCGTCCCGCGTAGGATGCACCTTTGACGAGGTGCCGTCCTTCAGCCCGCGCACCGGCGGCGCACCGGCCAATGTCTGCGCTGCCTTTGCCCGTCTGGGCGGTGCCAGCAGCTTTCTCACCCAGTTGGGCGATGACCCCTTCGGCCACAAGATCGCACGGGAGCTGGAAGCCTGCGGCATCGACCTGAGCCATCTGGTGTTCACCGACAAGGCCAACACCGCCCTTGCCTTCGTGAGCCTGGAGGAGGACGGCAACCGCACCTTCAGCTTTTACCGCAAGCCCTCGGCCGACCTGCTGTATGCCCCGGAGCAGATCGACCTGGCCTGGTTCTGCGACGCTTTTGCCCTGCACTTCTGCAGCGTCTCGCTGGTGGACAGCCCCATGCGCCACGCCCATCTGGCCGCCATCGGAGCCGCCCGGGAGGCCGGTGCGATCGTGAGCTTTGACCCGAACCTCCGTTTTCCCCTCTGGCCCGACCGGGAGATGCTGCGCCAGACTGTGCTGCAGTTCCTGCCGCTGTCCAACATTCTGAAAGTCTCGGACGAGGAATTGGAGTTCCTCACCGGCACCGCCGACATCGAAGCCGCCCTGCCCCAGCTGTTTGCCGGGGATGTGCAGCTGGTGCTGTACACCTGCGGCAGCAAGGGGGCCTACGCCTACACCCGCGCCGCCCATGCCTTTGCCCCCTGCCAGAAGGTCAGGGCCGTGGACACCACCGGTGCGGGCGACGGCTTCATCGGCTCCTTCCTGTGGCAGCTGAGCCGGGACGGCGTGACGGTGGACAAGCTGGAAAAGCTGTCCTGCAAAAAGCTGGAGGAGTACCTGGACTTTTCCAACCGGTTCTGCGGCCTGAGCGTACAGAAGCACGGTGCCATCGACAGCTATCCCACCCTGCCCGAGATGGGCCTCTGATCCTCTCGCATCCTGCGCCCGTTCCGGCCTTTGCCGTCGGAACGGGCGTTTTTGCTTTCCGTATTGTAATATTGCACAACAATATAACAGATGTAGCTTATTTCTGCACTCCTGTTTTTTGCCTGCCGGGTTGTGGTGGGCCGGAAGATGCGTTACCATAGAACCAACAGACAGGAGGTTCTTTATGCCGTTTGAATTCGCATTTCTGGACTGGCTGCAGCAGTTCCACAACCCGGTGCTGGATACGCTGGCCGTCTTTCTCAACTACGCCGGTGAGCACGGTGAGATCTGGATCGCGTTCACGCTGCTTTTGCTGCTTTTGCTGCTGTTCCGCCGCACCCGCAAGGCCGGGTGTGCCATGGCCACGGCGCTGGTACTGTATCTGGTGGCCGGGGACTGCATCCTCAAGCCGCTGTTCGCCCGGCCCCGCCCCTGCGACGTGAACACGGCGATCACCATTCTGGTCAAGCGTCCCCACGGGCACTCCTTCCCCTCCGGGCACACGGCCTCGGCTTTTGCGGCAGCCTTTGCGCTCTGGCTGCAAAACCGGAAGTTGGGCGTCCCCGCGCTGGTGCTGGCGGCTTTCATCGCCTTTACCCGGCTGTACCTGTATGTGCACTTCCCCACCGATGTGCTGGGCGGCCTTGTGCTGGGCCTTGCACTGGGTGCCCTCGCCTCGTGGCTCGTTGACAGCCTGGCAAACAAGTCCAAGAAAAAACAAAGCGTATAATGTAAAACACCCTCCGCTGGAGCAGAACGGCTCCAATGGAAGGTGTTTTTATTTGCTTTGTCGGCCACACTTTACGGTACCGGCCCACCACAGCACTTCCCTGTGAGGGCCGAAAAAAGAAGAACCGCCGCGTCGTTCTCTTGTGTGATGCAGCGGTTTTTCTTTTGCAGATGGGATCTTGCTTTTCTTCCTGTTGCAGGGGCTTATTTCTTAGCTTCGGCGCGCTTGCCCAGTGCGTAGGTTGCAACGAATCCCAGGACCACAGCCACAATCATCACGATGACCGAGACGATAAGGTTGTAACTGGAACCGGTGGGGTCAATGTAGGCAGGCAGGCTGATGAAGCCCGGCGTGGAGATAACGTACTGGGTCATGCCCAGGATACCGGCCAACAGACCACCGATGCCGCCACCGATCATAGCGCCAATCAGCGGGTAGGTCTTGGGGAACAGCACACCGTAGACGCCCGGCTCGGTGATGCCGCACAGAGCGGTGATACCGGCGGAAACGCTGACGGACTTTTCTTCCACATTCTTGGACAGCAGGGATGCGGCCAAGCAGGCACCACCAACGGCCACGTTTGCGGGAGCCATGCCAGTGCAGATCAGCGGGTCAGAGTTGACAGCTGCCATCAGGGCAAAGACCACAGGGTAGGTGGCGTTGTTCATGCCAAAGAAAACCATCAGCGGGGTGGTGATGCCGATGACCATGACGGCCAGCGCGGGAACTGCCTGGTACAGAGCGTAAACACCGTTTGCCAGCCAGGTGCCCACGGTGTTGCCGACGGGGCCGAGAACGATCAGGGTAACAGGCACCGTGATCAGCATGGTCAGCAGCGGCACGACGATGGTCTTGAGAAAGACCGGGAGATGCTTTTGCAGGAACTTGTAGACCACGCTCATGAACAGTACGCCCAGAATGACCGGGAACACGGTGCTGTTATAGCTGATAGCCTGCACCGGGATGCCGAAGAAGTCCAGACCTTCGGCACCGTTGATGCTGGAGTACAGCAGGATCGCGCCCAGAAATGCTCCCAGGAAACCATTGGATTTCAGGCGGGCAGCGGCTGCAAAGCCGATGAAGATGGGCAGGAAGTAGAAGGTCGCCTGGTTGATAGCGTAGAAGATGGTGTAGGTGCCAGACTCCGCCGAGACGCCGAACACGTTGGTCAGCAGGGACAGCACCGCACCAGTCAGGCCGCCTGCCACCAGCACCGGGATCACCGGGCCGAACGTGCCGCCGATGAAGGAGAGGATCGCGTTGCCGATGTTGCCGTGATCCTGTGCCAGATCCTTGGCTGCGGCCTCATCGTCCTGCACGCTGCCGCCGGCCTGGATGCCGTCGATCTTGACGACCTCTTCATACAGGTCAGGGACATCCTGGCCGATGACCACCTGATATTCGCCGTTCTGGATGATGACGTTCAGCACGCCGGGCACCTGCTTGACGGCATCGGTGTCAAACTTGGATCTATCCCGCAGTACAAGGCGCAGACGGGTCATGCAATGGGTCGCGCTGACAATGTTGTCCGCTCCGCCGGCCTGCTTGATGATGCCGGCCGCCATGGCCTTATAATCCTTCTTTGCCATTATTTCAGCATCTCCTTTCCCCAGTCCTGACCGTTGGAACGGATCAGCTTGGAGTACCAGTAGAAGGAATCCTTCCGGATACGTTTCATGGACAGCTCTTCCACGCTCTTGGCCGCGTTCTGCTCCTCATCGGTGGTGTCGATGTACACCAGACCGTAACGCTTTGCCATGCCATTGCCGGTGGACAGCAGATCGGTGAAGGACCAGGGGTTGTATGCGATGACCTCGCAGCCGTCCTCGATGGCCATGCCCAGCTGATAAATGTGCTCCCGCAAGTAGTCGATGCGGCCCTGATCGTGCACCTGGCCGTCGGCGTCCTTCGTCTCATGGGCGCCGTAACCGTTCTCGGTGATCATCATGGGCAGGTGATAGTGATCCCACAGGTAACGCATCTCATAGCGCAGGCAGGAGGGGTCAATCTCCCAATCCCAGTCGGTGTACTCGACATAGGGATTGCGGGTCAGAGCGTAGCGGCCCGGCTCCACGGGGAACACCATCTGGCCCTTGACGCCGTTCTTATTCAGCAGATAATCCTGCTGTTTTGCGTCATGCGGCGCATACTTTGCAACGTTGCTGCGGTAGCAGTTGACGGCGATGAAATCGATTTTGGCGCTCTTCATCAGTTCTGCATCGCCGGGCTGCATTCCGATGTCGATGTCGTTCTCTTTCCAGTAGTGCTTGATAAAGTTGCTGTACTCGCCGTAAACATAGGTATCGATCCAGAGCTTCTCGGTGAACTCCTCGGCGTTCATAGCAGCGATCTGATCCTCGGGGCGGCAGGTCTCCGGGTAGATGGGCACGCAGCCGGGCACAGGGCCGATCTTGCCGCCCGCCACCATCTCATGGCAGGCGTTGACAGCCTTGGCATGGCACAGGTTCATGATATGGTTGATCTTCCACTGATCCTTGAACCAGTCGTCACAGCCCTTGCTGACGCCCAGCCAGTTGCCATAGCAGATCTGCATATTCTGCTCGTTCAGCGACAGCCAGTATTTGACCCGGTCGCCGAAGTTCTCAAAGCAGACGCGGCAGTAGTGCTCGAATCTTTCCACGGTGTCGCGGCTTTTCCAGCCGCCCAGCTCATCCACCCAGACCGGCAGGTCGTAGTGATACAGGGTAACGATGGGGGTGATGTTGTGGGCCACCAGCTCATTGATCAGATCATTGTAGAACGCGATGCCTTCGGGGTTCACCTTGCCGTCTGCATGAGGGATGATGCGGGACCAGCTGAGCGAGAAACGATAGCTGGAGAAACCGCACTCTGCCATCAGGGCCACATCTTCCTTGTAGTGATGATAGTGATCCGCCGCATAGGTGTTATCCGCAAACGGCTTCTTGGTCTTGGAGTTCAGGTCGATGATGGCCGGCGTGCGTCCGCCATCGGCGACTCCGCCTTCCACCTGCCAGGCAGCGCTGGAAGCGCCCCACATGAAGTTGTCCGGGAATTTGGGGTTGTGTCCGTAATACATAGTGTGATCCTTTCCATCTTTGTCAGTCTGTTCTGCCGTCGCAGAAGCCCCCGCGGGTTCAATTCTTTGCAGGACTATCGTAACACATCTCCGACAAAAAATGGGGTTCGCGATGCGAACCCCGTTTGGATGGTTGAACAATTTATTCTTTTGTTTTTGAGCAGTTCCACGGTTTCACCCGTCATTCTGCACATCTTTGCACCCGCATTTTTTGAGAATCCGACAAAGGCAGTTCAGAAATTGGACCCTGCAGCAGGTCAGTCTCCCGGTATTTATTCACATAGTAGCTGTACAGGATATCAAAGAAATAGGTCATACCATACTGGGAGTACACCGTGCGGGCACCGCTGTTGTCCTTTTCGCTCAGGTAGATCACCTGATCGTAGCTTTTCCACATTTTTATGGCGTGGTTGACCGTCACCAGCACCTTATAGGCTGCAACCTTCTGCACCATTGGCTCCATCAGGGTGGCAAAGTTGCCGGTGGCTGAAACTGTAATGAGCAGGTCCTCCGGTGTCAGCACTTTCAGATAATCCAGCGTATAGTGGGCATCAGACACGATCTGCACCAGCTTGCCCATGACCACCATGGACTGCTGGAAGCTGCGAGCCGCCATGCCGGAAAAATCCGAGGTGAAGAGCACCACATGTCGGCTGGCATGAATACTTTCGGCCAGCTTATCCAGTACAGCGGGAGTGGCAATGCGGTTGATCTCCTCCATCATCTCCCCGATGCTGCCGGAAAGGTGTTCCTTGTAGTCCGGACGCACGCTGTAGCCGATGAAGTAGTTGCACTGGCGCTTCCATTCATCGGCCTCAGCCTTCAGGTCGGAAAAGTTGTCAAAGCCGATGGACTGGCAGAACCGCCGGATGCCGCTGCGGGACACATAGCAGGCATCCGCCACGTCGTAGATGTTCAGATCCCGCAGCTGGTCGAAGTGATACAAAAAATACTGCGCCAGCACATAGTACGGATCTTTCGGTTCACTTTCGTTCATCACTGCCAGCAATGCCGTCATCAGGCTGAAAGCCGTATTTTTCATGGTTTTCTCCTTCTCTGTTTTTGCAGGAATCACACCCCAAAGAATTCCTTGGCGATGTCGGCGCTGCGCTTGGCGTCCTTGGCGTACCAGTCTGCGCCGATCTTTTCGGCGTATTCCGGGGTGAGCACGGCACCGCCCACCATGATCTTGCAGTCCAGTTTGGCTGCATGCAGGGCGGCGATGGTCTCCTCCATGCTCTTGAGGGTGGTGGTCATCAGGGCCGAAAGGCCCACCAGATGCACATCCTTTTCCCGCACGGTGTCCACCACGGTCTCCACCGGCACATCGCGGCCCAGGTCGATGACCTCAAAGCCGTAGTTCTCCAGAATGACCTTGACGATGTTCTTGCCGATGTCGTGCACGTCACCCTTCACGGTGGCCAGCACGATGCGGCCCTTGCTGGCGCTGCCCTCACCCTTCTGGGCAATGGCCGTCTTGATCTCCTCAAAGGCGCTCTGGGCGGCGCTGGCGGCCTGCAGCAGCTGCGGCAGGAAGAGGGTGCCCTTCTCATATTTGGCACCCACGATGTCCAGCGCCGGGATCAGGGCTTCGTCCACCACTTCCAGCGGCTGCTTTTCGGCCAGCAGGGCGCGGGTCTGGGCGGCGGCGTCGCCCTTCAGGCCCTTTTCCACCGCCTTGATCAGCGCCGCATAGGGGCCGGAAATTTCAGCGCTCCCGTCGGAAGCTGCCGCCGCAGGTGCGGCCTGGGCTGCCTGCTGCAAGGCCGTGGAGGCAGGCACCCGGTTTGCGTAGCGCTCGATGTACTGCATGCTCTGCGCGTCCCGGTTGGTCAGCACGTTGTAGGCATATACGGCGGCCATCATCTCTTCACTGGAGGGGTTCATGATGGCCAGATCCAGCCCGGCATACATGGCCATGGTGAGAAAGGTGGTGTTCAGGTAGGGGCGGCAGGGCAGGCCGAAGCTGATGTTGGACACGCCCAGGATGGTGCGCACGCCCAGCTCCTTCTTGCAGGTTTCCAGCGCCTGCACCGTGGCCAGCACATCCTTCTGCTGGGCGCTGGCGGTCAGGGTCAGGCAGTCGATGTAGATGTCCTCGCGGGGGATTCCGGCTTCCAGTGCCGCCTCGGTGATGCGGCGGGCAATGGCCACGCGGTCCTCTGCGGCGGGCAGGATGCCCCGCTCGTCGATGGCAAGGCCCACGATGGCCGCGCCGTACTTTTTGCACAGGGGCAGAATGGCCCGCAGCTTTTCCGGCTCGCCGTTGGTGGAGTTGACGATGGGCTTGCCGTTGTACACCCGCAGGCCGTTTTCCAGTGCCTGCACGTTGGAGGAATCCAGCTGCAGCGGCAGGCTGACCACGCTCTGCAGAGCCTTGACCACCTGCGGCATCAGGGCCGGTTCATCCACGCCGGGGGCACCCACGTTCACGTCCAGCACCTGCGCCCCGGCTTCCACCTGGCTCACGGCTTGTTCCAGAACGTAGTTCATATCATTCTCCCGCAGTGCCTGCTGGAAGCGCTTTTTGCCGGTGGGGTTGATGCGCTCGCCCACCACGGTGATGCCGTCCACGTTGACATAATTCATGGGGGTGCACAGCACCGAGGGCATGGCGTGGGCCGGGCGGCCCGGCACACAGCCCTTGAACACCCCGTTCAGCAGCCGGATGAACTCCGGCGTGGTGCCGCAGCAGCCGCCGGCGGCAAACAGATTCAGCTCCCGGTAGGGCTTCATTTCCAGCGCAAACAGCTGCGGGGTAATGTCGTAGCCGCTGCCGTCGGCCCGGGGCAGACCCGCGTTGGGCTTGACGAACACCGGGAAGTTGCCGGGCACGGCCTCGGTCAGGCGCTTTGCCATGGGGAAGATCTCCTTGGGGCCCAGCGAGCAGTTGATGCCCACGGCGCTGGCCCCCAGCCCCCGGGCGGTGACGCCGAAGCTCTCCACCGTGCAGCCGGTAAAGGTGCGGCCGCCGGCTTCAAAACTCATGCTGGCCAGGATGGGCAGGCTGGAGTTTTCCCGGGCGGCCAGCAGCGCGGCCTTGAGCTCGTACAGGTCGGTGAAGGTCTCAAAAAAGATCAGGTCGGCCCCGGCTGCCGCACCGGCCCGCACGATGCGGGCGTATTCCTCCACGGCATCCTCAAAGGCCAGGGTGCCGTTGGGTTCCAGCAGCTCGCCCAGCGGGCCGACATCCAGCGCGGCAAGCGCACCATAGGGCGCACAGGCCCGCTTGCAGTTGGCAATGCCCGCCGCAATGATCTCTTCCAGACTGTAGGTGCTGCCCGCCAGCTTGTGGGCCGACGCACCAAAGGTGTTGGCGTTGATGATGCGGCTGCCCGCTGCGGCATACTGAGCATGGATGCCCTCGATGAGCTGCGGGTCGGTGATGTTCAGTTCCTCCGGCCGGGCGCCCAGCTTCAGGCCTGCCGCCTGCAGCATGGTGCCCATGCCGCCGTCCAGCAGGATGGTATTGCTCTGCTTGAAAAGTTCACTCACTTGCACAGGTCTTTCCCCTCTTTCTGTATTCGCAGCGGGTGCGCAGCACACAGTGCCCGCACCCGGCCAGATGTCCCTTGACCGGATGATCGCTGACCCCCAGAATGGCGGTCACGCTTTTGCGGGGGGTCATCAGGTTGGTATCGGTGACGCACAGCCCGGCCCGGCGCGCCGTGTCCAGCGCGGCGGCCACCAGCGGCTGCACCGCGATGTCCCAGTCGCCATAGCCCGGCGAGAACCGCCCGGTGAGGTAAGTTCCCTCGGCTGCGGCCAGCTGGCGCAGCTCGGCTTCCGCCGCGTCGGCGGTCTGTTCAGCCAGGGCGCTGCCCAGCGCATCGGACGCTACACCGGCGGCGATATCCCCCACCCCGGCGCGGCGGATCTGGGCGTCCACCCCGGGGCCAAGGGTCACGGCCAGCAAAATGGCCTGCCCGCAGCCCTCCAGATGCCGCATCACGTCGCTGCCCCGCAGGATGCCGGCTTCGGTCAGCGCCTTCACCTCCGCCCGCAGCCAGACGGCGCGGGGCGTCGCAGCGGCCAGCAACGGTACGGCACAGCGCTGCAGCAGGGCCATGGTGGCGGTGTCCGCCTCCCCGCGCGCGCCGAAATACCGCGCTGCCTGCGCAAGGTCGATCTGCTCCGGTTTTTCCACCGGCAGGGTCCTGCTCTGCCCCAGCTGCATCTGCGGTTCCTCCTTGCTTTTTTGAAATAAAGTGGTTTTAAGTATACCGCAGCTGTGGGATTTTATCAATCCCGGAGAATGCAAAAAATCCCTCCGTCACGGCTCACGCCGTGCCAGCCCCCTCGGGGAGGGGGCCTTGACGGTCCGGAAACGTTCCGCTTTCAACAGGAAACATCCCGGTTCCGTCAGAAGGCTCCATCTCAGAGGGAGCTGGCAAACCCGAAGGGTTTGACTGAGGGAGTACTCTTATTTGATGCAGGTGGAGCAGGGCGTGTAGCCTGCCTCGATGGCCTCGTCGTAGCTGGAGAAGAGGATCTGGTTCTTCTCGGCCGGCAGGTTCGGGCAGGTGGGCAGGTGGAACTTTTTGCTGTTCACATTGCCGATGTAAGCCTGCTGTGCCGTGCTGGCAGCCGCCGGGTCGGTGGGGTTCAACTCAGCATCGGCGGCAAAATGCTCGGTGCCCACGGTGTAGTTCTGGCCGTCGCTGCCAATGGTGATGGTGCCCAGCAGGTCGGTGCGGTACACGTTCACCCCGGCGTCCCGCAGAATGCTCAGGGTCTCCTCATGCGGGTGGCCGTATTTGTTGTTCACCCCGCAGGAGATGATGCCCATCTCCGGTAGGACCGCGTTCAGGAAGGCATAGCCGGTGGAGGTGCTGGAACCGTGGTGGCCCACCTGCAGCACATCGGCTTTCAGATTGGCACCGCTGGCCACAAGGTCGCTCTCTGCGGTCTTTTCCATGTCACCGGTGAGCAGAAAGCTGGTGGAACCGTAGTCGATGCGCAGCACGATGGAGGTATCGTTGGTGTCGCTGTACTGCGCCACGGGGCCCAGCATGGTCACGCTAGCACTGCCCAGGGGCCAGGTGGTGCCCACGGCGGGCACTTCCACCTGCAGGCCCTGCTGCTGGGTGTACTTGACAAAATCCCGGAAGCACTTGGTGGAGGCCTCCGTCACCGGGCTGTATACATGATTGGCCGGGAAGTAGGCCAGCGCAGCCGCCAGGCCGCCTACATGGTCCTCGTGGGCGTGGGAGCAGAATACATACTGCAGCTCTTCCACCCCCTGCTTCTGCAGGTAGGACACCACCAGGCTGCCGTCGTCCACGTTGCCGCCGTCGTACAGCATGAACTGGCCGTCACATTCCACCAGCACGCTCAGCGCCTGCCCCACGTCGATGAAGTGCATCTCGAACGGGGCATCCACGCTGGCTGCCGTAGAGGAAGGGTTGGGCACCACGTCGGCACTGCCGCCCGGCACCACAGCCGAGGTACCACAGCCTACAAGGCTCAGGGCCAGTGCGACCGCAGCGGCCAGCGACAGCAGCCGCTGCAGCAGGCCAGCTTTCTTTTTCGGGATCACTTTTTCTTTGTTCCAGTTTTCCACGATGTATTCTCTTTCTGTTGATTCTTTTTGGGTTTGTGTCCGGGGGCCGAGTGCGGCGCAAAGCGGGCCCCCGGGCTGGGCTGACGCCCGGCAGGGGCGGCGGTGCGGTTCGGGCCGTGGGCAGGCTTGCCCTTGCCCTTCTGGTTGGGGCGCACGGTGTAGGTGCCGTCGTTGTGGATGGTCACCTCCGGGCTGTCGGCGCGGCGGGCCGAGCGCTGCACCGCGCGGCGGCCCTCGGCGGGCACCAGCAGGGGGATGAGGTCCTCCCGGTGGGTCATCCTCAGGGCCTTGACCACCTTTTCGGCGTTGCGGGGCTCATAGTATTGCAGCAATGCACGCTGCAGGGCCTTGCCCTCGGGGGTCTTTTCCACGAACACCGGCTTGAGGGTGTAGGGGTCGAGGCCGGTGTAGAACATGCAGGTGCTCACGGTGCCGGGAGTGGGGTAGAAATCCTGCACCTGCTCCGGGCGCATGTGGTTCTTATAAAGGTACTCGGCCAGATAGACGGCATCCTTCAGGGTGCTGCCCGGGTGGCTGGACATAAGGTAGGGCACCAGATACTGCTTTTTGCCGGCCTTCTTGCTCAGCTCATAGAACTTGTCCTTGAACTTGTTGAAGGTCTCGATGGGCGGTTTGCCCATGTAGGCCAGGGTGTTGGGCGCGCAGTGCTCCGGAGCCACCTTCAGCTGGCCGGAGACGTGGTACTCCACCAGCTCCTTGAAGAAGGTGTCGTCCGGGTCGGCCATGAGGTAATCAAAACGGATGCCGCTGCGGATGAACACTTTCTTCACACCCGGCAGCTCCCGCACCCGGCGCAGGATCTTGAGATAATCGCTGTGGTCCACGATCATGTGGGAGCAGGTGGTGGGGGCCAGGCAGTGCTTGCCGCCATTGCACATGCCCCGGAGCATCTGCTCGCGGCAGGACGGGAACCGGAAGTTGGCGGTGGGGCCGCCGACATCGTGGATGTAGCCCTTGAAATCCGGCTCATGGGTCATGCGCTCGGCTTCCTCCACGATGCTGTCCGCACTGCGGCTGGTGACCC
>OLZW01001562.1_pt1 | contig 16768 bp, 13 predicted proteins | sample 1674281 | NCBI WGS metagenome assembly OLZW01 (sample SAMEA103958157, study PRJEB25191) | human gut metagenome | biome: human-associated habitat [ENVO:00009003]; feature: intestine environment [ENVO:2100002]; material: feces | place: Germany | collected 2013/2015
TAGATCCAGAGAAGCAATTGCCGTAAAAGAGATGCGCTCAAGGTTAAGGCCGGATCACGGACTCCGTTCTAAGCTCGGCCTCCGCCCGGGGCGCATCCTGACCGCCGAAACGCATGAATTCCGGAAGGCTTTCGGAGCCGGGTTCATGACGCCGGCGGTCCGGCATTTCCCCTCAAAAAGAAAGCCCGGGCGCACTTTCGAGTGTATCCGGGCTCTTTCTTGAGACTTCTGAGCTTGAAGGTTAAGGCACCTTGAAGTCGAAGCTGTGGCACTGAGCGCAGTAGTTTTCGCTCGGCTCATGGCCCACGTGGCAGTTGACGCAGTCGAGCTTCGCGCCGTAGTGAGGCGACGTGTGCGGGTTGGTGGGCTTCACGTTCTTGGTCGACTCAACGAGCTTGTCGGTCGGGTGGCAGCCCGTGCAGGTCTCCGTCGTCGGCATCGTGTCGGGCGTCTTGTGGCAGGTCGTGCACGGGAGCTTCAGCGTTTCCGTGTGATAGTCCGCAAAGCCCTTGGCGTCGGCTGCGAAGGGTAGCGCAGCCAATGCCATCGCAAGAAGAATCAGGGTCTTTTTCATTTGAAAAAGGGGCGGAGAGGTTCATTGGCCTTCCGCCCCGGCGGGGAAATTCGCTTCATTCTCTCCCGGAGGCTTTTGCCCGCGGGAGAGAATAAGTGGATTCATCAGGCCTTCGCAGCTTCCTTGCCGGCGATGCGGCCGTTCACGAGGCAGTCGAGAATGGCGCAGGAGCCGAGACGCACGGCGCCGTGCACGCCGCCAGTCGCTTCACCAGCAGCATAGAGGCCGGGAACGGGCTTGCCGTCGGAAATGTCGATCACCTGGCACTTGAGGTTGGTGACGAGGCCGCCCATGCAGTGGTGAACCTTCGGGCTCATTTCGCTCGCGTACCACGGGCCTTCCGTAAGAGGAACCTGCTCGTTGTTGATGTAGCGGCCGAATTCCGGATCGTTCTTCGCCTTTACGGCCTTGTTGAAGTCGTCAACCGTCTTCGCGAGCACGTCGGCAGGCATCTTGTAGTCGGCGGCGATGTCGGCGAGGGACTTGTATTCCTTCACAATGCCCTGCTCAAGGAGCTTTGCGAGCATGCCCGGACGAGCGTCCTCAAAGGCCTTGGTGTTGGCCTTCGTGCAGATCGAGACGGCGCGGAAGCCGTTCGTCTGCTCAACCATGATGGCGTCGGCGCGGACCTTGCGGTTGGCGAGTTCGTTCACGAAGCGCTTGCCGGAAGTCGAAACCCAGAGGCCGTATTCAGCAGCAGCGGACTGCGAGAAAGTCCAGCCGATGCCCATGCCCTTTTCCTTGGGGTTGTTCCACGGCGTGCACTGAATCCAGTCGTTCTGAATCTGAGCGCAGCCGATGCGGCTCGTTTCGCGCCAGAGTTCCGAAGTGGCGCCCGGCTGGTTCGTGCTGTCGAGCTTCGCGGTGAGCTTCGGATCCTGCATCATGCGGTATTCGACGTCGCGCGAGAAGCCGCCGTAGCAGAGAACGACCGCCTTCGTGGCGCGGATGAACTTGGTCTTGCCGGATTCAGCCTTCGGGAAGCGGTAGCCTTCCTGAACTTCAGCGCCGAGAACGCGGCCCGAGGCGTCGCGGAAGAGGTGCTTCACATAGACGCGGGTGCGGACCTTGACGCCTAGCTTTTCGAGGTATTCGAGTTCCTTCGAGACAATGCCCGAACCCGAACCGTTCTTGGTGAAGACATAGCGCGGAACGCTGTGGCCGCCTTCCTGACCAATCGCATCCTGGTTGTATTCGACGCCGAGTTCCTTCACCGTCCATTCGTAGTTGGAGAGCGCGGAGTTGGCGACGAGCTTCACCTTTTCGGGCTCATTCAGATAGAGGCCGGCAACGAGCATGTCGTGCGCGAGGAGCTCGGGCGAATCCTTAATGCCGTGCTTCAGCTGCTGCGGGCACCCGGTCGCCGTCAGAATGCCGCCGTTGATGATGGAGTTGCCGCCGGGCATGGCCATCTTTTCGAGGACCTCGACCTTGGCGCCCGCCTTCTTCGCTTCAATGGCGGCGGCAAGACCCGCAAAGCCCGAACCGATGATGAGCACTTCGGTGGTTTCGTCCCACTTCTTGGGGAGCGCAACAGCGCCGGCGGCGTGAGCCGCTTCAGAGCCGAAGAGCGCAGCAGCGCCCATCGCGACGGAACCCTTGAGAAGCGTACGACGATTCATTTCAGTCATTTTTCTTTCTCTCCTTTAAAGAGATCGGTCGTCCATTTTGTCGGACAACTCTTGATATTTGTTTCCGGAGGATGTCCGCGCAATTTGCATCACGCTTTCAATTTCCTCTGATCACGAAACGCATTCTGCGTCCGGGGACCTCCTAGGAGATTTGCTTAAAGTCGAAGGGAATTCACTTCGATTTTTCGCTTTGAAAAAGAGATCTTCAAAAGCCTCAGCTGAGGCGGCTAGACTTTCCTCATCATGCGGATGAGACCCAAACCTCTCAGGATGCTCTGCATCCTGCTTCTTCTATCCATTTCTCTTTCTGCCGGCGCGGAAGGAGCGCCTGCCGCGCTTCAAGACGGACCGGACGCCATGAGCCGCGCCACGTTTTCTCTTCCCTCGGGGAAGGCGCTCTCCGGGACGACGGAACATCCTGCCGGGGCTTCAGAAGTGCGCGTCGGATTTCTCGCCTATTCGCCCCCTTGGTACGACGGCGCCTTTGTGGACGAATCGATTCGCTACCTCGCCTGGCGGCTTCCCGAGTACCGCTTCACCGTACACTTTCTTTCGGCCGAGGCGCTTGAAAAGTCGGTGGCCGAAAAGAATGTCGACCTCGTGGTGGCGCCTGCCGCATTCCTTGCCTTCAGCGCACCCAATTCGCTTCACGAGCTCGCAAGCATCGTGTCGGACGCGGCGCCCGACTCGAGCCGGTCGCTCGGCGCCGCCGTCATCGTGCGGCGCGACCGGGAGGATCTGAAGACGCTCAAAGACCTCGAAGGGAAGCGCGTTGCGGCGGTCGTCGACGAACCATCCCCGGGCATTCTCGAAGTGAAGCGCGAGGTGGTGCGTCTGAATGCTGATCCGGATGATTTTTTCGGCAGCATTCAGACGGTGCCGAGGCTTCGCATGAAGGAAGTGCTCTCGCACGTTCTCTCGGGACGCGCGGATGCAGGCATCCTCCGCGGATGCTTTCTGGAAGATCTCTGGAAGGCCGGAAACCGCACCTTTGAAGCGGAAATCCGCGTGCTCGATGCAAAGCGCGATGACGGGCTCGCCTGCCGTCACTCGACGGCGCTTTATCCGGGATGGACGGTGGCAGCGACGGAAACGCTCTCCCAGGATGCTGCGCGAGCGGTAACGGCGGTGCTTCTCACAAAACCCACCAATGCCTGGGGGCAGTTCTGGACGGTCTCGACCAATACGTCGAGCTACACGGATCTCATGAAGACGCTCCGGATCGGCGCCTATGCGTATCTGCGCGAATGGACGCTTTCGCGCGTCTGGACCGAGTACCGGCCCTTCATCCTGGTGGCTTTTGTAGCGCTTCTCGGGCTCCTCGCGCACAGCGCGATTCTCGAAATGCTCGTGAGAAGAAGAACTGAGGAACTCGAGCGCGTTCATGCCGGGCAGCAGGCGGCCGAGCGCCATGCCCGGGAGATGACGGAGCGCCTCGATCAGCTCCAGCGTGCGGGCGCCGTCGGACAGATTTCCTCCATCGTTGCGCACGAGATGAAGCAGCCTCTTGCCGTCATCCAGAATCTTTCGCGCGGAACGATCCGCATGATCGAGGATGAGCCGGAAACGCTCGACGGGGTTTCAAAAGCCGTCGAATCGATCAACGACGAGGCCGGACGGGCGGCAGCCATTATCGACCGCGTGCGGAGCTACAGTCAGGGACGGTCCGAAAGGCGCGAGGTTGAGTTTTCCGACGCCCTTCATGATGCGGTGACGCAGTTCCGTGCGACCCGCCGCGGCAGGCTCGCGCGGATTGCGCTCGGCCGAATCGACCGGGGAGTGGTCTGGATCGATCCCCTCGACCTTGAGCTCATCATCATCAACCTGCTTGCCAACGCGGTCGATGCCGCAAAGAATGTTGAGGATCCGCTCGTTTTCGTGGAATTGCTCCGCATCCCGGGGAGCGCGGCGTCTGAGGAGACGCTGGAACTCCATGTCACGGACAACGGTCCGAGGATTTCGGACGACGCCTTTGATGCGCTCGGGAAGCGCCTTCTCAAGTCGACGAAGCCCGGAGGCCTCGGGCTCGGCCTTTCCATCGTGCGCACGCTCGCTGAAAACTGCGTGGGGAGGCTCTCCTTCGAGCGCTCAGATGGCGACGGCATCACCGCGGTCGTCGTGCTTCCGGTCATGCATTCGAAAGACGTGACGAATCCCTGATGCGGGAGAGGAGAGAAGAAAATGAATGCTTTTCAAACCATTGAGCCGCCCCTCATCCGCATTGTCGACGACGAGGAGCGCATGCGCGAGTCGCTTGCCTTCATGCTGAGGCAGGAAGGCTTTGAATGCGCGATGTATCCGAGCGCCGAGGCGTTCCTGCGGGAAGATTCGCCCTCGCGCCCGGGGTGCCTGCTGCTCGACGTTCAGATGGACGGCATGACGGGGCTCGAACTTCAGGAGGAAATGAACCGCCGCGGCATGACGCTCCCGATTGTTTTCCTCTCCGCACATGGCGACCTCGATATGGCGGTCGATACGATGCGGCGTGGAGCCGCCGCCTTCATTCAGAAGACGGCGGACCGCGCGCGCCTGATGGAAGCGATCGTGAGCGCGGTGGAGCGCTCGAGCGCACCCTCAAAGAACCCGGGCGAAGAGATTGCGCGCTGGCAGAGCTTGACGGACCGCGAGCGCGAGGTGGCCGAACTCATTGCCGAGGGGCTTCTCAACCGCGAGGTGGGCGAGCGCCTGGGCGGCATTTCGGTAAAGACCGTGCAGGTGCATCGCGGAGAGGTCTGCAGAAAACTCGGCGTCAAGGGCGCCTCCGGAATCGCTCAGGCCGTGAGGAGCGTGAAGCGGATCCTCCGGGAGGAAAAATGATGCGGCGCAGAAAAATTCTTGCCGGGGCCTCGCTGCTGCCATTCCTCACCTCCGGAGAGGCCGGCGCCAGGCTCCCCTCTCCAGAAATCGGCTTCGGGAGCTTCCCGGAAAATCTCCCCGGTCTTCCCGAAACGGCTGCCGACGTCGTGATCGTTGGCTCGGGCGCCGCAGGCCTTGCCGCCGCCGTTGAAGCGAGAAAGGCGGGCTCGAGCGTCATCGTGCTCGAAAAGATGGGAAGCATCGGCGGCAATTCCGGCATTTCGCAGGGGCTCATGTCGGTGCCGGGGACGCCCGTGCAGGAAAAGCTCGGCATCCACGATTCGCCGGACCTCTTTGCCGCGGACATGCTGACGGAAAGCTACTGCGGTCACCCGGGCCGCATCCGGCTGATGGCGGAGAAGGCCCTCGAAACCTACCAATGGACCGAAGAGGAGCTCGGCGTCAGCTGGAAGCCCGATCATCTCGAAAAAGAGATTGAGGCGAGCGTTGCGAGAGCGGCCGTCATCGGGAGCGGAAGCGGCGCCGGGCTCATCATTCCGCTCTATGAGCGTGCGCGGGCGCTCGGCGCCCGGTTTGAGGTCGGGATGCGGGTGGAGCGCATCGTGACGAACCCCAGAGGCGTCGTGCTGGGCGTTCTTGCGCGAAATGTCCGCTCGGGCGCCCTCATGCGCTTTCGCGCCCGCTTCGGGGTTGTTCTTGCGGCGGGCGGCTTCGGCGCCGACATCGACTTCCGTGAATTCTGCAATCCGAGGCTCTCGGAGCGCGTCGGCACGACGACCCAGCCCGGGAGCACCGCGGAGGTGCTCCGAGCGGCCGCGAAAATCGGCGCCTGGACAATTCATCTCCAGTACATCTCCTGCATTCCGGATGCAAACCCAGACGAAAAAGGCTGGGGCACCGGCTGGCAGTTCACGCGCTACTGCGCGGGAGCGCAGGGGATCTGGGTTGAGCGAAATACAGGCAAACGCTTCACCAATGAAATGGGAAGTTCCGTCGACCGCACGAATGCAGTCTTCGATGCCCTCAGGAAGGAGCACGACCTGATTGCGATCGCGGACGCCCGGGCCGTGCGCCACCCGCGGTCCGGGATCTTCACTGAAGAAGACGTGAGGACGCTCGTCGCCCGCGGCTACGTGACGGAGTTCGATACGCTCGAGAGCCTTGCGGATGAACTTGAAATGCCGCTTGAGAGCTTAAGGCAGGAAATTGCGGCTTATTCGCAAGCGGTTCAGAAGGGCGACCCCTATGATCGTATGGGACGACGCATCGAGAAGGGCGCAGAGCCCATGGGCGAAGCGCCCTGGTATGCGGCGCCCCTTACGGCCAAGGTCTTGAGCTGCTCGGGCGGCATCGCGATCGACCTGAGGGCGCGCGTCCTCTCGGTTGAAAACGACCGGCCGATTCCGCATCTCTACGCCGCCGGCGAAATTACCGGAGGACTTCACGGCGTAGGCTACCTCGGCTCATGCGGGCTTCTCGATGCGCTCGTCTTCGGCCGCATTGCCGGCCGCGAAGCAGCAAAGCACGAGAAGGATCAGACCGAAGCGTCGGCACTCCTCTGAAAATCAGCTCTCTATTCATGGGAAACAAATATGAAGATCATCTGCCACATGATTTCGTCCGTCGACGGACGCCTTTATCCCTCTCGCTGGGGCTCGCCTCAGGAGCCGGCGGACATTACGACGCTCTATGAAGGCGTGGCGAAGCGCTTCCCGTCTCAGGGCTGGATCGTGGGCAGAACCACGATGGCGGACTATTGCGACGAGGTGAAGGAAGGCGACCCGGCGCCGCTTCGCGAAGCGGATGCGCCCGCGTCCTCCGCATTTGTCGGGAATCGCGAAGGCCGCCCGATTGCGGTGGTAATCGACCCGAAGGGAAAGCTCCTTCCCGAAATTAATGCGCTCCCCACGGGCGAGCATCTCGTCATTGTGCTTGGGGCCAGGGTTGCTGAAAGCCACCTCGAAAAACTTCGTGCCGCCGGCGTCTCCTACGTCTTTGAAGGCGAGGGCGGGAGCAACCGTGAAAAGTTGGTCCCTGCGCTTAAGGCCCTCGAAGACCTCTTCGGCGCGAAGACGCTTCTCCTTGAGGGCGGCGGCATCATCAACGGCGCCTTCCTCACGGCGGGGCTCATCGACGAGATTTCCGTGATCGTCTATCCGGGGCTCGACGCGCTCTTTGGTTCCGCGGCGATTTTCGGCGTCAAGGCGCCGGCGGATCAAATGCCGGGTGCTGGAGCCCATCTGAAACTTCTCGATAATGAAGCGCTTGAGGGCGGCGCCGTCTGGCTTCACTACGACGTGAAGAACGATTGACTGCCATCGCGGGAAAAAATGAGAAGTCCTCGCGCGATTGCGTGCGTGAGGACTTCAATGCGTGCTTTCCGCCTCAGGGAGTTTTGTCTTACGCCTGCAGCTTCGGATTTGAATCGCCTTCGACTTCCCGTAAGATGCGCTCGAGTGCATCCGCACCCGCAACGCCCCGTTCGCGATAGATCCGCACGACCTCGCTGTAGTACCAGAGCGTGAGGCGCTTTTTCTCTTCGAGTAAAGGCGCAGAACTCACAAACCGTTTGAAGACCTCGTCGCCTATGTTGAGCTGATCATCGCGGATCGAAGAGAGGTTGTGCCACTTGTCGGCGGCGGAGACGAGGAGCACTTCCTGGTCGGCGTCTGCGAGGTGCGCGAGGTATTCGGTCTTTCGCTCCACCCAGGGCTTTTTCTTTTCTCCCGCCTTCGGGAGCGCGTCGGAGAGGGCTTTAACGATGCGGAGCACATTGGGTCCGAAATCGGCTTCAATCGTCTCCGCATACTCGACGCCGCCGTCCTCGAGCACATCGTGCAGGAGCGCCGCGATGAACTGGTCTTCCGTTCCTCCCCAGACCAGAACCTGCGAGGCAACGACCATCGGATGCGAGATGTAGGGAATCGCGGTTCCTTTTCGCTTCTGGTTTTCATGCACTTTCGCGGCGAGCGCGAAGGCGGCGGCAATGCGGGGCGTATTGAGAAGCGGCATGGCTGATGTCCTCAGGTATTGAAAAAACGCTTGAGAGCATTATGTTAGCCCGGTATTGCGCGAATAAATGATGCAAAAGAAACGTCCCGGCAATTCTCGAAAGGAAATGCCGGGACGCACTCAATCCGGATGACGGGTACGGATTACTTCAGCTCCGCGCGGAGGAATTCAAAGCCGCCGTCGGGGAGGCTGTGGAAGTTGACGAGGTTCTTCGCATGCGCGGAGATGTCATGGTCGACCGTGAGGAAGACCCAGGGCGCGTCCTCCCAAATCATCTTCTGCGCTTCGTCGTAGATCTTCTGCTTCGTGGTGCGGTCCGTGGTCTTCAGAGCAGCGACGAGCGCGTTGTCAACCTTCGGATTGCTGTAGAAGCCGTAGTTTGAATTGGCAGGCGGGAAGCTCGAGGTGGCGAGAAGGGGACGGAGCACCCAGTCGAGTTCGCCCGTGGAAGCCGACCAGCCCCAGGTGAACATTTCCATCTGGCTCTTATCGGGCCCCACCGACTGCACGAGCGAAACGCGCTGGCCGGCTTCCAAAGCGCGGACCTGGAGCTTCACGCCGATGCGCGAATACTGCTGCTGCAGGAACTGCAGAAGCTTCTGGTTGGCGGAAGAGTTCGAAGCCGCCCAGAGGGTGGCCGTGAAGCCATTGGGGTAGCCCGCTTCCTTGAGGAGCTCCTTCGCCTTATTCACGTCGTAGGGCCAGGCGCCGAACTGCGTTGCATAGTCGATGCCCTTGGGCGCAACGCCCGTGGCGGGGGCTGCATAGCCCTTGAAGAGGACCTTGACGAGCGCTTCCTTGTTGAGGCCGTAGTTCAAGGCCTTTCTCACGCGAACGTCGCTGAAGGGCTTCTTCGTGTTGTTGAGGTAGATCTGGCGCTGCACGATCGAGGGCGACACGGAAACAACGATGTCCTTCGATTCCTTCAAGCGCTCGACCTGTTCAGGGGGCACCACGTCGCAGTACTGGGCCTCGCCCGTGCGAAGCATCGCGACGCGGGTGGCGTCTTCAAGAACCGGGCGGAAGTTGATGCGCTCGAGCTTCGGGAGTCCCGCCTGCCAGTAGTTCGGGTTCTTCTTCACGATGAGGTACTCGGCCGGGTTGTACTTCTCAAGCGTGTAGGGGCCGGTGCCGCAGGGGTTGAAGGCAATGTCCTTCTTCGGGAGATTGAGAATCTTCGGGCACATCATCACGCCGCTCGGATGAGCGAGCTGGTTGATGAAGGCGGAGAAGGCTTCCTTCAGATGGAATTTGACGGTGTAATCGTCCACCGCCTCGATGCGGTCGATGTTCTTGTAGAGCGTGTAGCGGGTGAGGTGATTGTCGGGATTGATGACGCGTTCGAAATTCGCCTTGACCGCAGCTGCGTTGAAGGGTTCGCCGTCGCTGAATTTGACGCCCTTTCTGAGCTTCACGGTGTAGACCAGGCCGTCGTCGCTCACTTCATAGCCTTCGGCAAGAACGTTCTGGAGCTTCATGTCCTTGTCGAACCCGAAGAGACCTTCGTAGAAGGACTTGGCAACGTTCTGCGAAAGCGTGTCGCTTGCATCGTAGGGGTCGAGCGTAGTGAAGGCGGAATAAACGCTCACGGTGATTTCTGCTGCCGAAGCAGCGGCGCCGACGCCCGCAAGCGCGAGGACGAGAAGAGCCTTGGGAAAACGGGTCATGAATGAAACTCCTCTGAAAAGAACGTGCGAGGAATGAGGAAGGGGGCCCGGGAGGTCGGGAAGAACGTTCACTTCATTCTCTTCACGCGAATAGCTTCCCTCAGAGTAGACCGTGCGCCGCGGGAATGCTGCGTTTACCGCATAGAAAAGCGCCCCGAATGTGATGAACATTCGGGGCGCCGCAAAAAGAACAGGGTTTAGTCCTTAGTTCTTCTTCGTTTCCACCTGCACGAGCACTTCGGCTTCAGAAGCTTCGACGCTCGACTCGACCTTGCGGCCCGGCTGAATGACGGGGGCATAGTCGACCGGGCGGCAGAGCTCGGGCTTCGTGTGAACCTGCGTGAGGGGGCCTTCCTCGGCTTCAGCTGCGGCGTGCTCGACCACGCGGCCGGGCTGAACCACGGGCTCATAGCCCGTTGCCGCCGAGGGCTTTGCAGTGTGAACCTGCACGAGTCCCGCAGAGCGGAGGTTTTCTTCAAGGCCCTCTGCAATGGAGTCCGTGAGCGCGGGATGCTCAGTCTGAGGTTCCGCGGCAGGTGCGGCAGGCGCTTCCGCTGCAACTGCAGGGGCGGCAGCTTCCGCCGGCGCTTCAGGCGTCGTCGCGGGAGCTGCTTCGGGTGCCGGAACCTCGGGAGCCGCTTCAGGAGCCTTGCGGGTCTCAATCTGAATGAGCTTCTCTTCGGGTTCGGGCGCCTTCACGGCTTTCTCCTGAGGCGCCGCGGGCTTTTCTTCCTCGCGGACCTCAGCGCGCTCAGCGGCCTTCTCGCCTTCAACGATCCCTTCGTCGAGCGAAATCACTTCAGCGAGGACGGGCGAGGAGGCGGCAGCGCCTTCCTTCGTTTCCTTCGCCTCGGGGATCCGGTCGGCCTGGGCTTCCGTGCGGGGCTTTCTCGAGCGGCGGCTGCGGCGGCGTTCGCCGTCGTGAGCGCTGCCTTCCGTCTGAGCGCCGGCAAAGGCGCCTTCGACGGCCTGAGAGACCGCGGACTTGGTTTCGATCTGCACGAGCGGTTCCGCAGCAGGCGTCCAGACGGGCTGCTGGGCGACCTCAGCGGCAAGCCCCTGGGGTTCTGCCGGCTGAGCCGGCTGCGCTTCAGCGCCTTCCTGCGCCTCAGCGCCGCGGCCGGAACGACGACGGCGGCGCGGACGGCGGCGGGCGCCTTCCTCATCCGATTCCTCGCGGGCTTCGGACTGTTCGGCGGCCTTGTCGCCCTCAACGATCCCTTCGTCGAGCGAAATCACTTCGGCGAGTGCGGGCTGAGGAGCGGCCGCACCTTCCTGGGTTTCCTCGGCTTCCGGAATGCGGTCGGCCTGAGCTTCATCTTCCGCGGGACGACGGCGCGAACGGCGGCGGCGAGAACGACGCTCTTCGTCGCCCGATTCCTGTTCGACCGTAAAGACCGGCGCTTCGACTTCCGTCTGGTTCACGGCATCGGGAAGGCTTTCTGCCGTCATGGTCGCGATGTCTTCGGCCGGACGAGCGGATTCCTCCGTGCGGCGCTCCTGACGACGATCGTCGCGGTCGCTGCGCTCAGTGCGCTCCGTGCGGGGCGTACGCTCGGCGCGTTCCGTACGTTCGCTGCGGTCCGCACGATCGGTGCGCGTTCTGCGGCTGCGGCCTTCGGTCTTCTCCGTACGTTCAGCGCGTTCCGTACGTTCCGAACGCTCGGGTCTTTCAGACCTTTCCGTCTTTTCAGAACGATCGCTCCGTTCCGCGCGCTCGAGACGTTCGGTGCGCTCCGTGCGGGTGCGGCCCGAACGCGTGCGGCGGTCGTTCCTGCCGCCGCGGGTGCGGCGCCTTTCGTCCGTCTTTTCAGCGGGCTTCTGCTGAGGCTTCTCCTCGGTCTTCTTTTCCGTGCTGTCGCCGCCCGTGAAGAAGGCGATGATGCGCTGGAAGAGGGACTTCTGAGGCGTGACCGGAGTGAGCTGCTTCACCTTTCCGGCATCGGGCTTCTGAGCCTTCTCTTCCTTCTGGGCTTCAGCCGCATGGACGGGAGCCGGGTCGCGCTCGATCAGGTTCTTGATGACGGGAACCTGCTTGGGACGCTGGGGCTTCTCTTCCTGAGACTTCTGAGCGTACGGGTCGTCGGCCGTCGTTTCGATTTCCTCGGCGAGGTCGAAGCTCGGAACGTGCGTATCGAGGCGCTCGTCGTCCTGACGGATGCGCTCGATGTGATAGTGCGGGGTCTCAAGGTAGGTGTTGGGAACGAGCACGATCGGCACGCGGTGGCGCGCTTCGAGCTTCGTGATGTCGTTACGCTTCTCGTTGAGAAGGAACGTGGCGACATCGACGGGCACCTGGGCCTGAACGGCGCCGGTACCTTCCTTCATGGCCTCTTCCTGGAGGATGCGCAGCACCTGGATCGCGCAGGACTCGGTGTCGCGGATGACGCCGACGCCGTTGCAGCGCGGGCAGGTGATGTGGCTGCCTTCGGAGAGGGCCGGACGCAGACGCTGGCGCGAGAGCTCCATCAGGCCGAAGCGGCTGATCTTTGCCGTCTGGACGCGGGCGCGGTCGTAGCGGATGGCGTCCTTCAGGCGCTGCTCCACCGCGCGCTGGTTCTTCGATTCGGCCATATCGATGAAGTCGATCACGATGAGGCCGCCCAAGTCTCTCAGGCGCATCTGGCGGGCGACTTCGTCCGCGGCTTCGCAGTTCGTGCGGAAGGCCGTGTCCTCAATGTCGGCGCCGCGGGTGGCGCGGGCGGAGTTGACGTCGATCGCGACGAGCGCTTCCGTGTGGTCGATGACGATCGCGCCGCCCGAGGGGAGCGGAACGGTGCGCGAGTAGGCGGTTTCGATCTGCTGCTCGATCTGGAAGCGCGTGAAGAGCGGAATGTCGTCGCGGTAGCGCTTCACGCGGTCGACCATGTCGGGCATGACGTTCGCCATGAACTGGCGCGCCTGCTCGTAGATCTCATCCGTGTCGACGAGGATTTCGCCGATCTCGGGCTGGAAGTAGTCGCGAATGGCACGAACGACAAGGTTCGATTCCTCAACGATGAGGAAGGGAGCGGGATTAAGGCACTTGCCGCTTCTGCCGTTCTTCGTGGGCTCGGACGAGACCGAACGGACCTTGCGGCCGTTTTCTTCCGTCACGTATTCGTACTGCGGGCGCGCAGCGTCGACGATCGCATTCCAGAGCTTCAGGAGGTAGTTGAGGTCCCACTGAAGCTCCTCGGTCGTGCGGCCGATGCCGGCAGTGCGGGCAATGGTCGACATGCCGCTCGGGATGTCGAGCTTGTCCATTGCTTCGCGCAGCTCCTGACGCTCCTCGCCCTCGATGCGGCGCGAGACGCCGCCCGCGCGCGGGTTGTTGGGCATGAGCACCAGATAGCGGCCCGCGAGGCTGATGAAGGTCGTGAGTGCGGCGCCTTTGTTGCCGCGCTCTTCCTTCTCAACCTGGACGATGAGCTCCTGACCTTCGCGGATGGCTTCCTTGATGGTCGCCATGCGGACGTCGACGCCTTCGGCGAAGTAGCTCCTCGAGATTTCCTTAAAGGGAAGGAACCCGTGACGCTCTTCGCCATAGTCGACGAAGCAGGCTTCAAGAGAGGGCTCGATGCGGGTGACGACGCCCTTGTAGATGTTCGACTTGCGGGCTTCGCGGCCGGCAGTCTCAATGTCGATGTCGATCAGCTTCTGGCCGTCGACAATGCCAACGCGCGTTTCCTCGGGATGCGTGGCATTGAAAAGCATGCGCTTCATTTGGGATTTCACTCCTCGCCGCCCATTGGCCGCGGGCGGACTGTGGCGTGCCGCAACGGAAGGCAGGAGGGTTTCCCTGAAGCATTTCAGGGCATTCGTCTCGTGAGGGTGCCTGACGGTATTCCTGCGAAACGATTCTTTCTCTCATCTTCTGAGAAAAAGCCGTAGGGAGCTTCCCTCAAGCTGAAGCCCCCTGCGCGGCGCAACGGGAGAAAAACTTCTCTCAAAAACGCATTGCCGCGTCGCTATCCGGCTGATGTGTTGCGCTCATTTCCTTCGGTCCCGAAACGAATTGACGCGGGATGCGAAGGAAAAGAACGGTTTGGGGAGAGTCACATCCGACCGGAAGAAGTTCCTCTGCCGCTCGTTCTGAAGGACTTCTCTTTGAAGCGAGAAGCTTCGAACCCAAGCGGGGAATTCTTCGGGAAGGGGCTCAATCCCTCACGATCTGCCGGCAAAACTCACGAAAAGCCAGGCGCTCATTCATGCATCAGAAAAGGACGGGAAAGCCGCATGAGGCCCGATGCAAGCCCCGGGGAAGCCCATTCAAGCTGAAATGGATCGGGAGCCAGCAGAAAGCAGAATGCATTCTGCGCGAGGGACTCTCTTCAGAAAAATCCGGACGATCGGAGGGAGGTTCCGCGAGCCTTTTTCTTTTCAGGGACTGAAGGGCGCTGGTGAAAGCGCTTCATCGAGCCCGAAAGGATGAAGGGACTCAGCAATCCGGCATCAATGGATCCTCTCGCCTCAGGGCCGAAAAGTCGGCCTCAAAGTTTTCCGCAGGAGCGTCTCACGGCTGAGCTCAACCAAAGTGCAGCGAAGCATTTCTGTTAGCTTCGCCCCCGGGAGCACGCAAAAGCCGCAATCGGACCTGCTGAGAGGCGGTCGGAGGGATCGAATTGCCGGAAAGTGAATCCTTCATTTGCCTTCAGGCTCGGAGCGTTCCGGCGCTTTTCCTCATTGAAAGAAAAGGTCTGCAGGAATCTTCCGGGCGTCCGTCTCTTCCTGAAGAAAATCCGCAAGCGCGAAAGCTTCCGCGCTTTCAGCTCGCCCGAACCCGATTTCCGAAGAACGGACCTCAAGGGGACAGGGTGCCTTGCGTTTACTCTCCGGCGCTTTTCTGGAGCGCATGTCAGAGCGGATGGCGAACGAAAAAAAACTTTGCCTGTTGCGGCATCAGCCCGAAATTCATCCTGCCTGAGCGCTCAACAGCTCAACGCAGGAATCCTCACGGACCGAGCCTGCGGCGCCGCATTCCTTTTTCAGGTACTGCGCCGCCGCGTCAAAAAAACTCTGCCTCCTTCGTTCATGGGAATCCTCGACGCCTTTTTCGGGCGGAAATCGTTCCGGGTGAACGAAGGAACAAATCCTTTGTGAGGCGTGAGAAAATGACCCTCCGCGCCGGCTGAAGCTTTCGTGCTTCGGCCGCATTGCGCGTGCGGATTCATCCGCTCATGCACTCGATCGCTTCGAAGCTGAAAAGCCGACTTCGAACGACAGCCCCTAAGTATAAGCACTACAGGATATGACAGACACAACCAAGGCCGAAATTAAGCCGCTCGCCTCATCACGGGTTCGCGCGCTCCCGTCGGATCGGGTGAGCTACATCGAGATCGGCGAGGATTCGGACGGCCAGCGGCTCGACAACTTCCTCATGCGTCTTGCGCGCGGCGTGCCCAAGGGTCATATCTATCGCGTCATTCGGGCGGGCGAGGTCCGGGTGAGCAAAAGCCGCGCGAAGGCAGAAACGAAGCTGAAGCTCGGGGACGTCGTCCGCGTGCCGCCGATGCGCGTTGCTGAGCGCTCCCCGGCAGCCGAAGCCCCTGCGGCGCCCCTTGCCAAGGGGCAGCTTGAAGTCCTGCACGAGGACCGGCATCTCCTGATCGTCATGAAGCCCTCGGGGCTCGCCGCTCACGGGGGATCGGGAATCGCGCACGGCCTGATCGAGCGCCTGAGGGCAACGCGTCCGGAAGAGCCTTTCCTCGAGCTTTGCCACCGGCTTGACAAGGAAACGAGCGGCGCCATCGTGATCGCCAAGACCCGGAAAGCGCTCGTACGCATGCACGACCTCATGAAGGAAGGCGGCATCGAAAAGCACTACAAGCTCCTCGTGAAGGGAGACTGGGTGAATGAACGGCGCCACGTGAAGGCGCCGCTTGAGCGCTATCTCCTCTCTTCGGGAGAAAGGCGCGTGCGCGTTTCCGCGCTCGGCATGAGCGCGCACACGATCTTCACGGTGTTGAAGCGCTTCGGCGTCGTCACTTATCTCGACGCCGAACTCAAGACCGGCCGCACGCATCAGATCCGCGTTCATGCGCTCTCGGAAGGCTTTCCGCTTGCAGGCGACGACAAGTACGGCGACTTCGCCTTCAATAAGGAGCTTGCCGCGGGGCTTCTCGGCGCCCCTTTGAAGCGGATGTTCCTTCATGCCTGGAAGCTCAAATTCATTCATCCCGTTACGGGCGAGCTGCTCGACATCGAGGCGCCGCTCCCCGAAGAACTCGCTCAGGTAATCCGTGCTCTGGAGAAAACCAATGACTGACGAAATGAATTCCGCCGGGAAAGTGCCGCCGGCCGGCCCCTATAAGCTCGTTGTTTTCGACTGGGACGGCACAATCCTTGATACAACCGCCGCCATCGCGATCAGCATTCAGTATGCGGCGGAAAAGATGGGGCTTCCGGTGCCGTCGGCCACGAAAGCGCGTTCGGTAATCGGTCTCGGCTGGCGCGACGCCATGAAGATCATTGCGCCCACTTGTCCGGAAGAAGAATTCCCGCAGTTCGGCGCCTACTACGTTGAGCGCTATCGTCCGGAGGAAGGAAAGGTTCACCTCTTCCCCGGCATAGAAAATGTGATTCGAACGCTTCATGAGCGCGGCGTCACGCTCGCGATTGCCACCGGCAAAAGCCGGCGCGGCCTCAATCGGGTTCTGGAAGCGACGGGACTCGGAAAATACTTTGCCGATACGGAAACGGCCGACGAAAACCCGTCGAAGCCCGATCCGGGAATGCTCGAAGCCGTCGCCATTGCGACCGGCATCGATCCCGCCGACACGATTATGGTGGGCGACACCACGCACGACCTCGGCATGGCCAATGCCTGGGGCTGCCGCTCGATCGGCATGACCTACGGCGCGATGACGGCTGAGATGCTCGAACGCGAGAAGCCCGTGGCCCTCTGCCGCGATGCAGAGGAGCTCGCCCGGGTTCTCGGACTGAGCTGAAGGCGAATGGCGGCGGGTTTCCCTCAGAAATCGAGAGGAAGACCCTTGAGCTCCCGGCATCTCTTCCCAGATCACAATCTGGCAGATCGTAATCTGCCAGATTACGGTAAGTCCCCCATTGGTTCCATTTTCGTGACT
>OLZW01001587.1_pt1 | contig 16590 bp, 12 predicted proteins | sample 1674281 | NCBI WGS metagenome assembly OLZW01 (sample SAMEA103958157, study PRJEB25191) | human gut metagenome | biome: human-associated habitat [ENVO:00009003]; feature: intestine environment [ENVO:2100002]; material: feces | place: Germany | collected 2013/2015
GTCAGTGGACTTTCACCACATAAACACACGTGCGCTGCCGGGCGCACAAGAAAACTCCGCGCGTCCTCAAAGCTCAAGCTCTGAAGACGCACGGAGCGGCAGAGAATCTCAGAGATCCCGCAGGATCACATTTCGATTACTGGCTGAAGGCCTTCGAAAGATCCACCGGCATGGCCTGGTAGCCCGAGGTGCCCTTGAACTGGATTTCGACGGAAGGCTCCTTCTCGCCCCACTTGAATTCATCAATGTAGGGGTTGGGCGCCGATTCAAAGGCGCCGGTCTTGAAGTTGTAGGTTGCGCCTGCCGTTGCCGAATAGACGAAGACGGACTTCTTGTCGGGCATGTATTCCGTGAGCGACGTCACCGGGCTGTACCAGTCATGGCCGCGTTCCTTGCCGTATTCCCAGATCTGCTCGACGGTCATCTTTTCCTGATCGATCTTGAAGAAGACCGCGCGGGAATACTTCATGTCGGGAAGCGGCGGCTGCTCCATGCCGCGGGCGTCGCCGTTGTCGAAGACGGAAAGAATGAAGGTCTTCTTGTCCGACATCGAGTCGACGCGCCAGCCGGTGTGCTGCGTCCACGTCCAGTCGAACGAGCCTTCGCACTTGCTGCCTTCGCACTTAATCTTGTTGCCCTTCGAATCAACCGGCGTCAGGACCTTGTCGGCAAATTCCTTCTTCCAGCCTTCGGGCGAGCCCATGATCCACTTCACCTTCTTGTCGCGGCCGATCTTGATGAGCGCGGACTGGTGGCGCGAGGAGATGATGATCGAATCGTCGGTCGGGTCGTAGTCGACGGAATTCACGTGAACCCAGTTGCGGCCCGCGCCCGAACCCACGATGTCGCCGAACTTGTCGCTCTTATCCTGTTCGGCGAGCTGCTCGGCCGAAAGGGTCTTCCCGGCCTGAGAAGCGTCGATGTTGAGGCAGACGGCGCCCTGGTCGAGGACCTTTAAAACATTGTCGCGATAGGGGTCGAGAATGTCGAAGAGACGCCATTCATCCACCACATTGCCGTTGGGATCGACTTCAATGATGACGTCGCGAACCGTGCGGACGTGCTTCCCGTCGGCGCGGACATGGTCGGAAGAGGCCACGCGCACGAGGTAGTTTCCGTTCTGCATCGGATCCATGGCGTGCGAGAAGTCGTTGTAGCCGTCAGGAAGCCGGCGGTTCCAGATCTCGCGGCCCATGAGGTCGTACTTCACGTAGCGCTGTCCGTACCCCCAGGTGAAGGCGCCGTCCTTGTTCTGACGGAAGCCCATCATGATGCCGGCGCGGTAGATGTCGTGATAGTTGAAGATCGACGACGGTTCCATGTACCAGCGCAGTTCCCCCTTCGTGTCGTAGATGGCGTTCTGCGGGTAGCGGTTCCATTCCAGAGCGCCGCCCATCGGGTTGTTCCAGACGGCGCGGGTTGATTCCGGCGTCGCCGCAATCATGTTGTTGATGAGGTAGAGGCGGTCCGAGAAGGCCGGATCCATCTTCTTCACTTCCGCCTTCGGGAAGACGGAAGTCACGCCGGCATAGCCGGCCGTGCGGATATTCGCGGGACCCGCATAGATGCGGTAGATCTCCTTCTCAACGCGTTCGGACTTGCCGTTGGCGAAGCGCGTGTAGGAGACCTCAACCGTGTTTCGGTAGTCGGGATAAAGACCAAAGACAGGAATGCCGCCGTGCGTGCGCACCTGCGTGTCGCTCACCTTGTATTTGATTTCCTGACCGCCCTCTTTCGGAACAATGCGCACTTCGGCGTCGGTCACGGTGTAGCCGCCATTCTTGATCACGGCGGTGAGCGGAGCGAGTTCATAGGGGTTGAGCACCACAGCGCCGAGTTTGCCCGAGGCCGGGTAGCCCACGTGCGGGCCCGAGGCGCCGCCGATCGCGTACGCGCCCGATGAAATAGCCAGGCCGGCCGCGACACAGGCCGCGGCGATCCAGGTCATGCGAGTCTGCATGATGTTTCTCCTTTGATGAAAAATTTCGTCAGCCGATCGCTCGCCTTGGTCGAAAACCAGGGCGCCGGGAATAGCGCGGCGCCTGGGCGGCGAACGTCTCAGCAGTACAACCAGTGTAGAAACATGACGAGCGCGGTACCATGGAGAGAAACATGAAGGAATTTGCAAGATATGCCCGAGACTTTTGCGGTTTCTGAAAAACTCTCCTCCCTCACCATCGAAGATCTGCGGTTTTTCGCTCGGATCTATGAAGAGCTGTCGCTTTCGAGCGCAGCGCTTCGCTGCGGCATCAGCTTGTCGCGCGCGTCAAGGATCCTCAAAAAGCTCAGGGAAACCTTCGACGACAAGCTCTTCCTGCGCTCCATGCCGGAACTCATTGCGACGGATCACGCCGCCATGCTTTATCCCAAGGTGATCGATCTCGTCAACCGCGCGTCGCAGCTCGGGCAGGTTGAAATTTTCGATCCGGCGACCCTCACCCGGACCTTTCGGATCGGAGCCGTCGACAATGCGATCTTCGCCGTCATGACGGATGTGATTGAAGCCTTCTTCAGGCTGGCTCCTCATGCCCGGCTTGAGATCAGTCAGCTTACGCCCGACCTCATGCAAAAGCTCGAAAAAGGCACTCTCGACTGCGCGATTTTCCCGTCTTCGCGAGAGCTTCCTCCGGGCATCCGGGAACTACGGCTCTACCAGGTCCGCTACGCGGTCTGCGTGCGATCCGGCCACCCGCTTGAAGCCCTCTGGCGAGAAAAAGGCTCGATCGGTCTTGAGGACCTCAAGCGCTGGCGGAAGATCCGCATTTCGAACGAAACCTCTACGGACCCGCTCCTCTATTCGCTCGATGAGAAGAGCTTTCTCGGCGAAAACTTTCTTGACTGCGCAGTGACGGTGCCCTTTTTCCTCAGCGTGCCCTCCATTCTTCAGGTCACCGACTTCACGGCAATCCTTCCGCTCCAAACAGCCATACGCATGCAGAAGAAGCTCGCGCATCCTTCAATTGCCGTGATCCCCGTCATGATGCCGGCATCCAAAAGCGATCAGGATCCGAGGTCCTTCTATACGCGTCTCATCTGGCACGAGCGGATGGACGGCGTCCCGGCATTGGAATGGCTGCGGGGCCTCTTTGCGCTTTATGCCCGCTTTGACCTCTCCGACCATCCGATTCGCCGCTGAAGCCATTTACCGGTAGGTGCGAAAACTTTGCACAACCGTCTTTGACCCCGGAAGGAAGCCCACGACATAACGGGCGTTGAGGAGTGACGTGCAGTAAACCGTCGAATCCTTCAGCGCCCGCCGTTATGCAGTTACTCGCCGCGAGCCACGATTTCCATGAGCTTCAGCGTCACTCCGAGGCTCTTTTCCCAGGAGGACATGGGAAGGAACTCGCAGTTGCTGTGGAAGTTGTGAGCGCCCGTAAAGTAATTGGGCGTGAGAACGCCCTTCACGGAAAGGTAGGAGCCGTCCGTGCCGCCGCGCATGGCCTTGGTCTTCGCCTCAACGCCGGTTTCCTCGAGCGCCTGATAGAGACAGTCGATGCCGCGGCGGTTTTCGTTCGTCACCGCGTCCGCAATGTTCGCGTAGGAGTCGGAGAGCTCGAGCTCAATCACGGCTCTGGGATGCCGCACGCGCAGGAATTCTGCTGCGGCCTTGAGAAGATTCTTCTTTTCCTCGTAGAGCTTGCGGTTGTGGTCGCGCACCTTCATCGTGAGGACGGCCTTCGACGGGTTCGACTGGATTCCCTTCACGACGATGAAGCCTTCGCGACCTTCGGTGCATTCCGGTGTGGCGGCGCGGTCGAGCATGTTGAGGAAGTCATGAACAACGAGCGTTGGATTCACCATCACGCCCTTTGAGGACATCGGATGCGCCGGGATGCCCTTGACGGTCAGTTTGGCGTTCCCCGCATTGAAGGTTTCCCAGACGACTTCACCGAGTTCGCAGCAGTCGATCGTATAGGCCCAGTCGACCGGGAACTTCGCAAGATCGAGCTTTCTCGCTCCCTGTTCGCCAAGCTCCTCGTCCGGAACAAAGCAGATGTAGATGTCGCCGTGGGGACGCTTTTCACGGATCACGATGTCGAGTGCCGTCATGACGTTCGCGATGGCCGACTTGTCGTCGGCGCCCAGAACGGACGTGCCGTCCGAAACGACAATGTCGTCGCCCTTGTAGCGCTCGATTTCCGGGTGCTCCGCTGTACGGAGCCAGATATCCTTTTCCGGATTAAGCAGTATGTCGCCGCCCTGGTAATTGCGGACGACATGCGGATGAATGTCGGGAGAGAGGCCGACGTCGACCGTATCCATGTGCACGATCCAACCGATCGCCGGAACCTTCTTTCCATCCGGGAGATTTGACAGAAGCTTCGACGTCACGACAGCAAAGGGCGACACTTCTACATCCTCGAGTCCGAAGGCGCGCAGCTCGCCCGCGAGCATTTCGGCAAGCACGCGCTCGCCCTCCGAGCTCGGGACCGATCCGGTCTTGAGGCAGCTCTGGGAAGAAATTGCGGCATAACGGAGGAAGCGCTCAAGAAGTTCCTCGCAAGGCTGGGTCGACATAACGGGCTCCTTTGAAAAAACAGCTTTAAGAGAATCTCTGCGGATCTCTTGTCAGTGCTCATAAAAAAATCCAGAAGCAATTCTGAGGAGCGCAATTCAATCCGTCTTTGAACCTTGGTTCGATGCCGCCCAGGCGCACTTTTGAAAAAATTTCCGCATATCGTCGGATAAGAACGCTTCCACAGGCATCTCCCGGCGAAGTCTCAGTACAACCTCTCTTCTCAGACCCGACCATCCAACAAAAGGAAGAAAAGCCATGATCGGCGTGATCTTCTCTCTCTTCGTGACGATTGTCATCGTCCGGATCCTTCTTAAAAAATTCAAAGCACAGTTCGTCCTTTTCTTAGGCGGCCTCATCCTGCTCGCAGGCGCGGTTGTCATGGACCTCCTCGGGCTCCTTCCCAACGGAGCCCAGATCCTTCCCAAGGGCGTCTCGAGCACGGGCTTCATCGGATTCGACCTCGTGAAATGCATAACGTCGATCATGTCGTCGCGTACTGCCGGCATCGGCCTTCTCATCATGTCGGCCGCCGGCTATTCACGCTACATGTCTCTCATCGGCGCCTCCGCGATCATGGCCGACTACCTCTCGCGGCCGCTCAGGCTTCTCAAGTCGCCCTATCTGGTGCTCTCTTTGAGCTACGTGGTAGGTGCCTTTGCTGACCTATTTATTCCGAGCGCTTCGGGTCTCGCGATGCTTCTCATGGTGACGCTCTACCCGGTACTCGTACGTCTCGGCAATTCCCCGCTTTCAGCCGCCGCGCTGATTGCCACAGTTTCCTGCCTCGACATGGGACCGACCTCGGGCGCCGCAAATTACGCGGCCCAAGTTGCCGGCATGGATACGATGACCTACTTCATCGACTATCAGATTCCGGTCGGCATCGCCATCGGCATCACGATTGCGGTGCTGCACTACTTCACGCAGAAGTATTTCGACAAGAAGGACGGTGCTGAAGCCTGGAAGGTCGAGGGTGACGTCAAGACTGCCGACAGCGTCGACACGAAGAATGCGCCGGTCTGGTACGGACTTCTCCCCACGATTCCGCTCGTTCTCCTCATCGTCTTCAATCCCTTCGTGATCGCGAGCGTGAAGCTTGACGTTCCGACGGCGATGTTCATTTCCTTCATCATTGCGATCGCCTGCGAGCTCTGCCGCAAGAACGCGAAGGAAGTCCTCAACACCGGCATGGAATTCTTCCTCATGATGGGAAAGCAGTTCGCCACCGTCATTACGCTCATCGTTGCGGGCGAACTCTTTGCGAAGGGCCTCATGGCGACCGGCACCATCGATACGCTGATTGAAGGCACGAAGAACCTCGGACTCCCCGCCTACGCCATTATGATCGTAATGACGGTCTTCATTTCAGTTGCGACCGTGGTGATGGGATCTGGAAACGCCCCTTTCTTTGCCTTCGCACCCCTCGTTCCGGGCTTTGCCGAACAGTTCGGCGTGAGCACAACGCTGCTTCTCATCCCGATGCAGCTCTCGACCGGCATTGCGCGCTGCATGTCCCCCATCACTGCATGCGTGGTGGCAGTGGCGGGCTGCTCCGGACTCTCTCCCTTCGCGCTCGTGAGACGAACGGCGATCCCCGTCATCGGCGCGCTCCTCATGCTCATCGTCATGACGATCGTCTTCAATTGATGCTCTGAGCTTTCCCTGATTTCACAGTCGTCCGCATCTGAGGCACACTTTTCCTCAGATGCGGAATTTCCTTTTTTCCTCTGACGCTTTTCCATGCCGGGCATTCGAGCATTCCTCAAGGTCTTTCTCTCTCTTACGGTCGTCGCGGCCGCTTTGATGACCGGGCTCCCCGCGGCGGCAGCCGCAGCCTCGGGAGCAGAACTTCCGGCGACTCTCCGGCTCGGCATCATCGATGATCCCGACAATCCGCAGCAGACTGAAGTGCTGAAGGAATCGGCGGAAGCGCTCCAGAAAGCGCTCCCTGACCTGCAGATTGAACTTTCTGCACTCGGAGAACTCGAGCTCCAGAAAGCCGTGCTCGACCGCAGGATCGACATGTACATGCTCTCGGCGGGCTTTCACGCCTATGTGGCTGATCTTGGTGGAGCAGACCTCATTGCCGCGCTCAAACCCGCTTATGCGGCTCAACCCAACGCCGCTGCCGGCGCAGTCTTTCTTGTTCGCGCCGATGACCGGGAGCACTCAAGCCTCTTCAGCCTGCGTTCGGCGCGCGTAGCCGCGGCGAGTCCGGAATCCTTCAACGGCTGGGCCGCGGCGCTCCTCGAGGTCGCGAACGTTACGACCTACCCGGAAGTATTTTTCGGCAAAACCATCTTTACGGGAGAATCCGCACTCGCCGCGATTGAGCTTCTCCGAAGCGAGCGCGTGGAAACGGCCATCCTTGAAACATGCCGATACGAGATGCTCCTCGCTTCCGGGCAAATCCGCCCGGACGAATTCCGCGTCGTAAGCGAAAAGCCTCAGACGAGCGGCTTCCGGTGCTTGAGATCGACGCAGCTCTATCCGGGAATCGTCGCAGGCACCCGAACCACTGTCGACGGGCGCATCAAGGAGCGCGCCGCGGAAGTGCTTTACGGTCTTAAATTCCCTTCCGCACCAGGCTTCGAAGCAGCATACGGAAGCGCCTCAGGCTGGAAATGGACGCTCTCAACGGACCTCCGGTCCGTTCGTCGGGTATTGAAGCGCTTCTCCTTCGTGCCGACCGCCGCAACGCGGCTCGGCGTCACGCAGACAGTGACGCGCTACAAATTCGCGCTCCTCATCGGCTTTCTCGTTCTCGCCGGCGCCTTTGCCTACAGCTATGTAGTTTCGCGCACGGTGCAGGAACGAACAAAGAGCCTCAACGATGCGCTCGACGAAAAAATCCGCCTCGAGCGAAAAGAAAAGTCGGCCCGCGAGCGGCTCTCCCAACTTGAGCGCGCAGGGATGGTTTCCGAGCTTTCGAGCATGATTTCGCATGAACTCCGCCAACCCGTGGCGTCCCTCATCAACTACGCAGACGGACTTCGCGTCTATCTTGGCGACAGAGCAAAAGCGGACCCCATTCTGACCGAAGCCACCGGCGAAATCATCCGCCAGGCGACGCGCGTTTCTGACATCGTAACCCGCGTGAGGAATTACGCCAAGAAGCGGGCGGGAGAGCACGTCAGATGCAATCTCTCGGAAATTGCCAATCTCGCGATCGACACCTTCATTGCCGGAAGCGAATGCGAACACGCCATCCGCAGCATTTCGCTACCGCACGATGCACCTCTTTGCTGCGATCCTCTTGAAATTGAGCTTCTCATCGTCAATTTCCTCAGAAACGCGCTTCAGGCCGTAGAGCACAACGACCCCGATGAGGAAAAGCGCATCGACGTGAGGATCCTCAGAGATGGCGGCTCCTGGCGGCTCGAAGTTGAGGACAACGGTCCGGAGATTCCCGACGAGACGCTCCGCGACCTCTCTCACCCGGTTTCGAGCGACAAGCTCGAGGGCCTCGGCCTCGGACTTTCCCTCTGCCGCGTCATTGCGGAAAGACATACCGCGAGACTCGGCTTCCGCCGCGCCCTGCCGCACGGTCTCATCGCTTCCCTTACCATTCCTGCTGTCTTAGAGAAGACGGACGCAGCCCATTGACATGCCGACATTTCCCTCCCCCGACTTCTACTGCCCGATCGCCCGCATCGTCGACGATGAGGAGACCGTGCGCAATTCCGAATCCTTTACGCTGCGCGTTGCAGGCATTCAGACCGTCGTCTACGAGAGCGCCGAAGACTTTCTCGAGCACGACGACATGCGTCATCCGGGCTGCGTGGTGCTCGACGTCCGCATGCCGGGCATGAGCGGGCTCGAGCTGCAGGAAGAGATGACGCGGCGCGGCATCGACCTCCCGATTCTCTTCATATCCGGTCACGGCGACATTCCGATGGCGGTCTCTGCATTGAAGCGCGGGGCGCACGACTTCTGCGAGAAGCCTGTTGCACCCGACAAATTCCGGACGGCCGTGCGCGAAATGATTGAAGCCAATGTCGCGAGCCGAAAAGCCGCCATCGAAGCCGCCGGGAAGCGCGAGCTTTATGATTCGCTCACGCCCCGCGAAGCCGACATCCTGAAGCTCGTTGCTCAGAATCTTCTCAACCGCGAAATCGCCGAAAAGCTCGGGATTCAGGAACATACCGTGAAGATTCACCGCTCGAACGGCTGCCGCAAGCTCGGCGTCCGTTCAGCGCTCGAAGTGAGCAGCCTGCTCCGCGAAATCGGAGAACTTTGATTTTCGTTAGAACTTTGGTCCAAGGCGCCCGAACGGCTGATTGAGGAGAATGATTCCAGCTTCGGCGGGAAGCCCTGCGGCTGCGGGCTTTCAATTCTTAAAAAACAATGGACCAGGAGAAAGGAATGAGTCTGCTTCAGGAATATTTGAAGGATCTCGAGGAAGTCGTCAACGTGGACTGCGGCTCCGCCTCGACCGAGGGCGTCACGAGGGTCGCCAAAATCATTCAGCGGCATTACGACGAGATGGGCTTTCATACCGAACTCGTCGACTTCGGACCTGAGGCCGGGAAAGGCCTCTTTGCCACCAACAAGCCCGGCGCCGAGCGTTTTGATCTCTTGCTCAACGCCCACCTCGACACGGTCTTCCCTGACGGCACGGTCGCGAAGCGCCCCTTCCGCATTGAAGGCGACCGCGTTCGCGGTCCCGGCTGCGGCGACTGCAAGGCGGGCGTGATTGCGATTCTTCATGCGCTCAAAAACGCCCGTCCCGAGGATCTCGATCGTCTCGCCATCGCGGTCTGCCACAATCCCGACGAAGAGATCAGTTCGATTTATTCCCGAGACTGGCTCGCAGCAATGGCAAAGCGCTCGAAGCAGGCGCTTGTTCTCGAAGCCGGCCGCGCCAACGGCGAATTCGTCCGCTCGAGGAAAGGCCGCTCGGTATGGTCCGTCACTTTCCACGGCGTTTCCGCACATGCCGGCAACAACCCGAAGGACGGCCGCTCGGCCATTCTCGCCGCCGCCCGCTTTGCGCTCGAGGTGAGCGCGCTTCAGGATCTCGACGGCAAGGGCACATCCGTCTGCGTCGGCACGATCGAAGGCGGCACGGTCTGCAATACGGTTCCCGACACCTGCACGATCAAAATCGACACCCGCCGCTGGAACGACCGCGACGGCGAAGAACTCGACCAGGCGATCGAAGCGCTCGCCCGCAGGGACTGGGGCGACGGAATCACAGTCGAGGCGAAGCGCGTATCGGTTTCGCCCGCCATGCCTTTTACCGAAGCCACCCGCGGGCTCGTGCAGAAAATCGAGGAAGCGGCCCGTCTCGAAGGCTTTGAAGCCAAATGGGTCGATGCTGGCGGCGGTTCTGACGCCAACCGCATTGCCCAGGCTGGCACGCCCGTGCTTGACGGCGTGGCGCCCGCCGGTGCGGGCTTCCATTCGGAACGCGAATATCTCCGCATCGACACGATTGAAAACCGCGTCAGGATGCTGAGCCGCTTCCTCTCGCTCATTTAATCCCAAACGCTTCTTCTCCGGCGGATTGATGCGGTCTTCAAGGACAGCAATCCGCCGGATTTCCTGACTTCTGAATCAGAAGTCCGTCCAGTTCTCCATACGTCAAATCGGGCGCGTTAATTTGGTGAGTTTCTCGGACATGATGCCCACCATGTCCTGACGTCATCTCAAACTGCGGCGGTTGTCCGCCGGATCGACCCGACTTCCTGACAGCCTTTTCAAAGACACGCGCCTTGCGCTTCCGGGCATTTTCAGAGCAGCTGCCGTCCGGGAGCGCAAAAGCGAGTGAGGCAATCGTTAACCTTCGAAATAGGCCGCAATGGCAAGCACAAAGAAGATCACCGCCGCAATCCGGCGCATCAGCTTCATCGAGATCCTGTCGGCGAGCTTGTTGCCGATGAAGACCGCAGGGGCGTCGGCGATCATGAGGCCCAGAGTCGTGCCGCAGATCACCCAGAAGGCTTCGAGGGGATAGCGGGCGGCGAGCGCCACCGTCGCCACCTGGGTCTTGTCGCCCACTTCCGCAAGGAAGAAGAGCACGACAGTCGTCGTAAAGATCCCGAAGCGCTTCATGCGGTCATGGGACTCATCCTCCTCGATTTTGTCCGGAATGAGAATCCATATGCCCATGGCGATGAAGGAGACGATCAGGATCCATCTCAAAAGATCCGCGCTGATGAAGCTCGCGAGTGCGGCGCCGAGCGCGCCCGCAATGGCGTGATTGAGAAAGGTTGCGGCAAAGATGCCGAGAATAATCGGCAGAGGCTTTCTGAAGCGTGCGGCGAGCACGACGGCAAGGAGCATCGTTTTGTCGCCGATTTCCGCGGCGGCGACAACGCCGGTGGAGAGCAGTATGGTCTGGAGGGTTTCGAGCATTTTCCTGGGGTCGGAGCGGCTCGGCGCGGCAAGGGGAATGCACGTAGACGTGCGGCGCGGCAGGCATCGCTTGTGCCGCAGGCCGCTCCTATACTGGATTTAAAGCGTCTGCAAGCGAGTCCGCGCCGCAGGTCTGGCTTATGAGGAAGGGAAAAGTCCGAAAAGCACTCATTTTTAGAATTGACTTTCTTCGCGGAACTTCTCACCCGGGGTCTCATTCAGTCGCCATGAGATCGGGGAACCTCAAGCATGTTGACGACCGAAAAGGCAGCTTCAGATTCCGGGAAATGAATCGAAGGCGCCCCTCAAGCTACTCCCCTGCGGAGTTGCAGGCGGATTCTAGCGGATCCCGGCCGAAAATTCATCGTTGAAGAAATTCTTTCGACGCCTCTCTTTCCGGCGGTTCGCTAGACTGTCGGGTTTCGACGATTCTTTTCCCCACATCCTCCCGCGCGATGTCTAATCCCAATCTCCTTTTCGAACTCCGCCAGTCGGGGCTGCTTCTCATTACGGCCTTCATCTGGGGCTGCTCCTTCGTCGCTCAGTCGATCGGCATGGAATCGGTCGGCCCCTATACCTTCACGGCGAGCCGCATGGCGCTCGGATTCGTGTTTCTGCTTCCCATCGTCGCCATGCTGCGGCAGCGCCTTGCGGCCTCGCAGCCCGATGAGTCGAAGCGCCGCCGCTCGCCCGAATACCGCCGGAACCTCATCCTCGGGGGCTTTCTCTGCGGCCTCTGCCTCTTCGGCGGCGAAGCGCTGCAGCAGTTCGGCCTCGTGCACGACACCGAAGTCGGGAAAGCGGGCTTCATCACCGCGCTCTACATTGTGTTCGTGCCATTGATCGGTCTTTTCCTGGGGCAGAAGTCGCGTCTCACCCTCTGGCTCGCCGTCGCCATCGCTGTCGCCGGACTCTGGTTTCTCTGTCTTCCTCCTGAAGGCTTTTCGATCGCGCTCGGAGACACCTACATCTTCCTCTGCGCCATTGTCTTTTCGCTTCACATTCTCGTGATCTCGCGGTTCGTGACGAAGGTGAACGGCATTGAACTCTCAATGATGCAGTTCTTCTTCGGCTCCATCATCGCCTTCACGAGCATGATGCTTTTCGAGCATCCGACGATGTCGGGCTTCATGGCAGCGCTCCCCGCCATTCTCTGGGCGGGCATCATGAGCAACGGCATTGCCTACACGCTTCAGATCGTGGGTCAGCGCGGCATGAACGAAACTGCGGCGAGTCTCATTCTCTCGCTTGAATCCGTCTTTTCCGTGCTCGCGGGCTGGGTTGTTCTCAACGAAGTACTTACCCCCCGCGAAGGTCTCGGCTGCGTGCTGATGGCGGTAGCCGTCGTCCTCGCGCAGCTCCCGGAAAGGAAGAAGAGAATCGATCGCAGCTGAACGTCGACCTGCCCGAAACTCCCTCGTTTCTGCCTTTTTCTGCTCTCATTTTCTGAAACGGGATAACCCTTAGATTAAGATGGGTGAGTTCAATACTGTCGAATTTCAAAGCCTTCTCAACGATTGCAGAAGACTTATGGACATTCAGGTTAAAAAGGGAAAAAATATGCAATTTCTGATCGTTAATGCCGGCTGCACCCACTTCGGTCACGGCGGCACGCTTTCTGCCGCCATGGTGGAGAAGGCCCGCGAAACGCTCGAGAAGCTCGGCCACACTGTTGAAGAGACGCGTCTTGAAAACGGTTGGAACAACGCCGAGGAGGCTCAGAAGATTCTGCGTGCGGACGTCGTCATCATTCAAACGCCGGGCTGGTGGATGAGCACGCCCTGGCAGCTGAAGAAATACGAGGACGACGTCTTCGTCGACCCGATTCTCTGCGGCGGCGACGGCAGAAGCCGCAAGGATCCGCAGAAGAAGTACGGTTCGGGCGGAAAGCTCACCTCGAAGCGCTACCTCCTCTCCTCGACCTGGAATGCGCCTCTTGAAGCCTTCACCGATCCCAACCAGTTCTTCGAAGGCAAAGGCATCGACGGCCTCTTCATGCCGCTCCACAAGACCTTCGAATTCCTCGGGATGAAGCCCTGCGAAAGCTTTATGGTGAATGACGTCTTCAAGCACCCGACCATCGAGGCCGATATGAAGCGCTGGGAAGCGCACCTCATGAAGCTCTTCGGTTGATTGCCTTTATTCGAGCGGCCTCCCTGACGGAGGCCGCTTTTCTGATGATTCAAACGCTTTTCCAGGCGGCAAACTCACGCTTTTCGGCGTCAAAGACCAGCGCAACGCGGATGAGTTCACGATCGTGAGGCGTTTCGCCGCAACGGCGCGTGAGGAGCTGCTCCGCCGCTGCCGCAAGAAGCCTCGAAACTTCGCTGGCTTTCCTGGCGGACTTGAATTCGAATACCCATTGACGATTCCGGGTACGGACCTCGAGATCACTCCGACCCGGAGCGGAGTGCTTCTCAATATCCGTCGCCATGGCGGCGCCCATCAAAAGAACTTCGATATGGCTACGGCAGGAATCTTCGTCGCGGATCGGGCAGCGCCGGTAGTCAATCGCGTTGAGTACGGCGTTGAACTGTCTGACAACGGTATCGACATTTTCGCAATCGAGCATTTTTTCAAGCCGCGACACGCCGACCTCAAGTCGATTGACGTTCCGGAGCATCTCGTCCGCATAGAGCCGGGCAATTGAAAGCCTCACTTCCAGGTTCGGGTACCCGAGCTCGACCTCCGCATCATTGAGCTTGTTTTTGATGGTGAGGTACCCTGCCTCAAGAAGAAGCGCCGTAGCGAGGAAGTCGCTGACCTCTCTTGAAGCCGAGAGCTCATCCAGCGGGATTCCGATCGGCGGGTCGAATTGGTCGGGAGAGGCGATCGCATGTTTCCCCGGAAGTTCGAGGAATCGCGTCGGCAGCCCGCCGCTAGCAAACCAGTAATTTTTGAAGCCCTGCCCGGGGTGCCTCAAGAAATTCAGCACCGACCAGGGAGAGAAAACGTGCGCTTGAGCTTCCGGCTCAAAAGAATAGCCGCCGTAGTTTTCCCTGAGCCTCCCGACGAGGGCGTCCTCGGTCAATCCCAGTTTCTGTTCTGCTTCTCTCAGATAATAGGGAAAAGCTTTTTTGATTTCTTCTTCAGTAAAGCCAATTAATGTTCCATAGACCCGATTGAGTGAAATGTCATCCAGAAAATTAATTTCCGGAAAAAAGGTCTTCAGCCGCGTGATCCCCGTCATGAAGAAAAACCTGAGGCAGCCTTCGTTGGATTTCAAAACTTGAAAAAAGGCGTTTATGGAGGCGCGAATGCGGTCAAAAAGCGCCGGATCGTCAAGCGACGCCGTTAGCGGTGCGTCATATTCGTCAATCAGAATGACGAGTGAGGATGGCGGCAGCGAGGAAAGCCAGTCTGAAATCTGGCCCATGAAGAGGCCGCCCTTTTCTGCATAAACGAAGCCCGCCTGACGAAACTTCCTCAGGAGCTGATCGTGGAATTTGCTGACAAAATCAGCCTCTGTGAAACAGTCTTTAATTTCAGAAAAATCAAGTCTAACAACCTTATATGCTTTGTCTGACCACAGAGTTTCGACGGCAAGGCCTTTGAAATCCCGTATGCCGAACAGAAATAAAGACGCAAAAGTCGAAACGAGCAGCGACTTCCCGAATCGCCGGGGTCTAGCAATAAATACCTTGCTTGATTCACGGCAGAGGTCGAAAAGCATCCGCGTCTTATCAATATAAATAGAGCCGTCGTGCCGAAAGGCAATGAAATCGGATCTTCCCAGGGGAAGCGGATGTCGCAAGCGTTCTGTCATTTCAAAAAGCTCTCAATCCCTAGCTCTCGGCAAAGACTGCGGCGCCGCCTCCATTCAGGCTGAAGTATCCAGCGGCATCACATTCAATTCCCGCCTCTGCGCTCAGCAAGTGGACGGGAACAATGCCCGCAGGCTCACTTCAAATTTGTTTCTCATCATGCCTCTGCGATATTAGCTTTCGGAGGCGTCCCTTGAAGCGGTAAGCTTCCTTCCCGGCGGCAAGCCCGCAGATTTCTTGAGTTTGCACAAATGCTTTCGTTTTCGCGCCGCCCCGTCCCTTGACCCGTCGTCTCATTGCGCTATCTTTTCGACTCTTCCCGCGCATGAGGGGCTCTCTCCCTTCAGAAGCGCCTGAGGCTTACACAACCCAACGCCTGTCTATCAAGAAGGATTGCTGATGCAATACGATTTTGACCGCGTGATTGACCGCAGAACGATCGACTCCGCCAAGTGGACTGCCTATCCGAAGGACGTGCTTCCCCTTTGGGTTGCGGATTCGGACTTCCAGTGTCCCCAGCCCGTTATCGATGCCGTTATGAAAATCGCCGAAACCGGCGTCTACGGCTACCCGAACGGTCATGCCGGGATTGTTGAGAATGCGACCGTTTCCTGGTGCGCCCGGCATTACGGCCTTGAGGTGCTCCCGAGCGAAGTCCAGTACTGCCCGTCGATGTGCTTCGGTCTTGCGGTAGCCATCCGCGCCTTCACGAAGCCTGGCGGCAAGGTTCTCATGCAGGTTCCGGCCTACCCGCCCTTCATCGAACTCACGAAGTCGAACGGCCGCATTCCCTCGATGAATGCATGGAAGCTCGTGGAAGGACGCTTTGAAATCGACTTTGAGGACTTTGAGCGCCGCGCAGCCGACCCTGAATGCACGCTTTTCCTGCTCTGCAGCCCCCACAATCCGACGGGACGCGTTTTCTCGAAGGAAGAGCTCGAGCGCATCGTTTCGATCTGCTGCCGCCACAATGTGGTGATCCTCGCGGACGAAGTCCACTCAGGCTTTGTCTTTAAGGGCGAGCACACGACGCTCCTCACGCTCTCCGAAGCCGCGCGCAGCATTACGGTCTACGGCAACAGCCCGTCGAAGACCTTCAATACGGCAGGGCTCCGAGCCGCCGTTCTCATCAGCAAGAATCCCGCGCTCGCCGCCCGTGTCAAGGCGGAACTCACAGCGAGCCAGACCGACCGCAGCGCCTTCTCGCAGGCGGGCTTCGCCGCCGCCTGGACCCAATGCGACGACTATGCCGAACAGGTTCGCGCCTACGTGAAGGAGAATCTCGCCTTCGCGCACGACTTCTTTGAAAAGCGGATCCCGTCAATCAAGAGCTACATGCCGGAAGCGAGCTACCTGATGTGGCTCGACTGCTCGGCGCTCGGCTTCAATACCCAGGCCGATCTCACCCGCTTCTTCCTCGATGAATCCCGGAGAATCCTTCGGACCGGGCGGAAAGAACCACATGAGGCTCAATACCGCCTGCCCGCGCTCGATTCTTGAGGAGGCGCTCTCGCGGATTGAAGCTGCGGCAGAAAAGCGCATGGCGGAGCTGGCCGCGAAATAACGCTGCGCTTAGTAACAGTGAATCTGCGGCAAGGCTTCTGCATATCTGAAACCACCAGGACACTTGCCGCAGGAGAGCCAGGACCGCAACAGATGCTCTCCACCGAAACCGTAAGGCAGCTTGATTCTGTCTGACGGTTTCTTTCAATTCTTTCCGCTACTGCCGCAGCACTTTTCTTCCTCTGCAAAGCCGCACTGTTGAATCTTTATGGAGTCTCACAGTCACTACTCAGCGGAAATGAGTAGGGGTTTATCATCTACAGCCGCCTGGCTCTAGACTCAAACACTTGAAAATTCAGGAAAGACATTAAAGCGTCTACAAGGTTAGAGGTTTTCATGATTGATAATAGATTTCATTATCAATCTCAGATGTCTGGGAAC
>OLZW01001590.1_pt1 | contig 16575 bp, 13 predicted proteins | sample 1674281 | NCBI WGS metagenome assembly OLZW01 (sample SAMEA103958157, study PRJEB25191) | human gut metagenome | biome: human-associated habitat [ENVO:00009003]; feature: intestine environment [ENVO:2100002]; material: feces | place: Germany | collected 2013/2015
CACGGGGCCATGCGGTGTGGGAGGGGGTACCCTGCAAAGGGGCCCTCTACCCGATCTTGGGTTCGGGAGAGCGCTGCCGGTCAGGAGAGCGCCTGATGAATGCCGTCGAGCAGGTCGGCAACATCGAGATAGGGGCCGGCATCTTTCCCGAGCACGCGGATGGCTTCCGTGATCGCCGGGATAAGCGGAGCGGCGTGCGTCTGATAGAAGCTGAGCCCCGTTCGTACGTCGCCGCGGAGCGCCGATACCGCGAGGAACCCGAGCATGAGACCGAGATGGTCTTCGGGAACAACGGAGCCGCCGGCGAGCTCGAGACCGGCATCTTCATAAATCCGGCGGCATTCGAGCTCTGCACCCTGGCAGAGGAGATGCTGAGCGCTCGTCCATGCGCTCTCGCAAAGCGGAATGGTTTTCTCGCCTACGCCGAGGAAAAGCTTCGCGTAGGCTTGCGCGAGCTGAAGGTCGCTTCCCGGCGTGCCGGCTGCGATTTCGTCGAGCCGGTTTCGGGAAGTCTGGGTGAGGCTGCCTCCGGCTTCCAGTATCGCTTCGGCTGCGTGGGGCAGCTGGGCGGCGGCGCCAAGCGTTTCGGGCTGCAGGAAGAGAAGCGCCAGGGCGTCAAAGGCAGGCTGAAGCGCGGAAAAGGTGTTTTCTGTAGGCATCGGGGTCTTCTTTGGAAGAGAAATCGGGAAACTCAGAAGGAAAGCGAATCAAAAGCATGTTGAGACGCCGCTTAATCCTAGCAATCCTCAGCGCCGGCATAGCGCCATGGGAGCGGAAAAGCCGGGTATCCGATAGGTTCCCGGCTGCCGTTGGCCCCAATATGCAAAAACCGCGGCGTACCTGGAGCACGTCGCGGTTTTCTAAAAAATTGGTGGAGGCGGCGGGAGTTGAACCCGCGTCCGAAAATCGTTTTCTGGCGGATCTACATGCGTAGCCGAATGATTTGGATCTCGACAGCCGTTTTGCCAATCGGCGGGCCAGCGGCTGCCCAGTCATCTAAGTTTCGGAACGCCGTCGACGACAGCCGGCGAACCTAGGCTTTGTAATTTGATGCTGCTGCAGGTTGCCCTGCCTGACCCAAAGTCAAATCAGTGCAGCATCCCGCGGGATTAAGCCGCGAGAGCGAAACGCTTGTTGTTGGCGTTTAATTGATTGCAGCGGATTTACGAGGTGACTGCACCTCGGCATGCACCGGACAGCGTCAGTATCCTCGTCGAAACCAAGGCGCCCCCGGATGTGGTGACGCGAATCATACCCTGAAGGCGCCCGGTGGTGCAGGAATGGTCTGAAACGCAAAGTAACCGAGAGGTGTTTACACAACAAATCAACGCCCCTCGGGTGCAGTTCACCGCCGCAGCATCCAGGACATCAGGTCGGCAGGGGTCCTGGCAGCGCATTCATAGAGCTGAGCGTCCGGAAGTTCCTGCTGGCAGCCCCAGGCAACAAAGGCGAAGGGCATGCGTGCGGCTTGAGCGGCAAGTGCATCCTTGGTGTTGTCGCCCGCATAGAGCGTTTTTTCTGCCGGAATCCCGGTTTTTCTAAGTGCCAGGAGAAGCGAGTCCGGGGCAGGCTTCAGTTTGGTACCTTCGGGACCGAGGCCGATCACGACTTCCATGAAATCCGCAAGATCGAGGTCCCGGCAGACCTTGTCGGCAAGTTCCTGCGGCTTATTCGTGACGACGCCCATGGGAACGCGCATTTCCCGGAGCGCTTCGAGAAGCTCGCGGATGCCGGGGAAGAGCGGCGAATGCGATACGCCGCGTGCGGCGTAGTTCCTGAGAAACTCGAGCCGCATGGCGGCGTATTCCGGATCCGTCGTTTCCATGTTGAATGCGGTTTTGAGGAGCTTCGGCGCACCGTGGCCCGCGGGTTCTCGCAGGCAGTCGAGCGGCAGCGGTTCGAGTCCTCGTGCAATGCGCATGTCGTTGACGGCGCCTCCAAGATCGGGTGCAGTATCGACGAGCGTTCCGTCAAGATCGAAAAGGAAAAGGCCGGGCAGCATGATTTTTCTATAAAGGAAAGCCCCTGCCTAAAGACAGGGGCTTTGTTGCGATCAGCCTACAGATGCATCGGGCATCTGAGGAAGATTACATAGCCGGACGGGAGCCGACAACTTCAACGACGGCGCGGCGGTTGGGCTGCAGGCAGTCAACGAGCGCGCGGAAGTTCTTGATCTGACCGGCCTTGGAGGGGTTCGGGCAGTTGACGACGGGGTCAGCGGAGCCCTTGCCTTCGGTCTTGATCAGAGCGGCATCAACACCCTTCTGAACGAGGTAGGCCTTGACAGCGTCGGCACGACGCTGCGAGAGCTTCTCGTTGTAGGCGGCCTTGCCGAGGCGGTCGGCGTAGCCGGTCGAGAGGATGACTTCGATGTCAACGCCGGCGATGCGGGAGACGAGGTCGTCAAGGACGGCCTGGCCTTCGGGCTTGAGCGTGGCGCGGTCGAAGTTGAAGAGCATGTCGGCCGAGAAGGTCACCTTTTCAGCGGACTTCGTGGCAACCGGGGCTTCAACCGCGGTGCAGGCCTGCTTGTCGAGGATGTCGGCATCGCAAGCGCAGCCGGCGCCGTCAACGCCCATCGCCTCGGCGAGAGCCGGGGTCCAGAAGCCGGTGCGCCAGCAGAGGTCGGTGCTGTTCTTCACGATCTGGCCGGAGGAGGAATGAACATAGGGGTTCACGGTCTCAGCGGCAGAAGCATTGAAGGAAGCAGCGAGAAGAAGAGCGGCGGCAATGCCGCAAAGCTTCGCGGAAGTCTTCATTTGAGGATCCTTTTAGGAAACAGGACGAGGAAGAATGCCTGTCCTTCTTTAGACGGCACTGACTGGTCATCCCGCAGTGGGAAATCAAGCTGCCCTTCGACTGCTCCATGGATTTCAGAGCGGCTGATAGGGTCAGCATGGGAATAGTTTTGAGTATTGCTCATTATAGACAAAGCGTCCGGTGCGGCTTTGCGTCGAGATCAGGATGCAAAGCTTTGCTCTCCGGAGATTGATGCCTCTTTGTCGCCCGACAAAAGGGTTTGACGACGACAAGGAGGCTGAAACGGCATATCAAATTCGACTTTGCCACTTGGCGGCAAGCGACTGGGCTCTTTCAAGCGCCGCGGGGTCAGGGTAGATCGTTTTCGCACTCTTTTCCATGATGAGGCCGCCGTCCACCCAGGTATGCGTAATGCATTCGCGTCCGGCCGAATAGAGAATCTGTGCGGCAGGATCCTGGACAGGAAGCGATTCCGGGGTGCTGAGACTAATGGCAAACATGTCGGCAGCCTTGCCTTTCTCAAGCGAGCCGATATCCTCATCCCACTTGAGCGCGCGGGCGCCCCCGAGGGTTGCGGCTTCGAGCATGTCGAAGACGGGGGCGGCCGTGGGATCGCCCGCAACGGCCTTGGCAAGCATGGCTGCGAGCCGCGTTTCGCCGAGCATGTCGAGCTTGTCGTTGCTTGCGGCGCCGTCGGTGCCGATGCCGAGATTGATGCCCGCGGCGAGGAACTTCGCAATCGGGGCGAAACCCGAGGCGAGCTTCAGGTTGGAGCACGGGCAGTGGCAGACGCTCGCGCGGGCTGCCGCCATCGCGCGGATGTCGTCGTCATTTGCGTGAACGCTGTGAACGGCAATCAGGCGGTCGTTGAGAAGGCCGCAGCGGCTGAGACGCTCGATCGGACGCTCGCCATGGTCGCGCAGACTGTCGGCGACCTCGCCTGCCGTCTCATTCACGTGCATGTGAATCGGAACGCCGTAGCGGTCTGAAATCGCTGCGCAGGCCTTGAGGGAATCATCCGACACCGTATAGGGCGCATGGGGCGCAATGGTTGCATGAATAAACCGGTCGCCCTCAAATTCGCGGATCAGCGCTTCGGATTTTTCAAGGTATTCGGCGTCGTTCTTCGCCCAGGCGGAAGGAAAGCCGATCACGATGCCGGAAACCGCACAGCGCAGCCCCGCCGAGCGCAGACCTTCGGCGGCGGCCTTCGGGAAGAAGTAGTGGTCGGACGTGGTTGTGACGCCCCCTGCGGCCATTTCGAGGCCGGCGAGCCAGGAGCCCTCGCGCACGAATTCCGGACTCATGAGCTTCCCTTCGGCGGGCCAGATCTTCTTCGTGAGCCAGTCCATGAGAGGAAGGTCGGCGCCAAGGCCCCGAACGAGATTCATGGCGGCATGCGAATGAAGATTCACGAAGCCCGGGAGAAGCGCGCTCGAGGGAAGAGAAACGACTTCCGGGGCGCTGTATTTCGTGTGCGCTTCGGAAATCGGGAGCAGATCGATGATCCGGCCGTCAGCAATCACCACGGACGTGTTTTCAAGAATGACGCCCTTCGGGGCGACAGGAATGACCCAGCGGGCCTCAATGATCGTATCTGCGTTGAGCACTTCTTATCTCTTGCAACGAAAGGGAAGACGCAACCGGAGCGAAAGCGCCGTGCGGCCTTTGAAAAGGCCTCGTGATCGTTCGCCCGTGCGGAATGGAAAGAGGATGGAAGCTGATAAAATAGCTCGTTTCTGATATTGCCGCAGGCGGCCGGCTCCCGCATGCATGCCTGAGATTGCGCATGCGGTGGAGCCCGAGAGGCGCCCGCGGCCTTTTGTGCGCTTTTTGAGGCGCATCTCTAACAGGTGAGCTGATGGACGAAGACAAGAAGAACGAGGGTGAGGCGATCAACGAAGAGGAAGGTCAGCCCGAAGGGTCCTCCCCGACCTCGGGCGATGCCATTGCCCAGGAGCTTCTCCCGGTAGCCATTGAGAACGAGATGCGCCAGTCGTATCTCGACTACGCAATGAGCGTCATCGTCGGGCGCGCGCTTCCTGATGTGCGCGACGGCCTGAAGCCCGTGCACCGCCGCGTGCTTTACGCGATGAAGGAAATCGGGAATGTCTGGAATTCGCCCACGAAGAAGGCCGCCCGCGTGGTGGGTGAAGTGCTCGGCAAATTCCACCCGCACGGCGACAGCGCGGCGTATCAAACGATTGTCCGCATGGCGCAGGATTTCTCCATGCGCTATCCGCTCATCTACGGTCAGGGCAACTTCGGCTCGATCGACGGCGACAGCGCGGCGGCCATGCGTTATACGGAAGTCCGCCTCATGAAGATTGCCGAGGAAATGCTCGCCGACCTTCATGAAGATACCGTCGACTACATCCCGAACTTCGACAATTCCGAAATGGAGCCCGTGGTTCTGCCCACGCGTCTCCCGGAGCTGCTCGTCAACGGCTCCTCGGGCATTGCGGTCGGCATGGCGACCAACATTCCGCCTCATAACCTCCGGGAAACCATCGACGCCTGCGTTCACGCCCTTGAGCACCCCGACTGCACGATTGACGAACTGATCCGCCGCATGCCCGCACCCGATTTTCCGACGGGCGGCATCGTTTTCGGCATCAGCGGCGTTCACGAGGGCTACCGCACCGGCCGGGGACGCGTGCTCATGCGCGCGCGCACGCACCTTGAGGAATTCGGCAACGGCCGCACCCGCATTGTGGTCGACGAGATCCCCTACATGGTCAATAAGCGCGTTCTCTATGAACGCATGCATGAGCTCTGGCGCGAGAAGAAGCTCGAGGGCATTTCGGAAATGCGCGACGAATCGACGCGCCAGATCCGCATTGCAATCGACCTGAAGATGGGCGCCATGCCGGAGGTTGTGCTCAACAACCTCTTTAAGAACACCCAGATGCAGGAAAGCTTCGGCATGAACATGGTCGCGCTCGTTGACGGCCAGCCGATGCTTCTCAATCTGAAGCAGATGATCACCTATTTCCTCGCGCATCGCCGCGAGGTGGTCACGCGCCGTACGGTCTTCCGTCTGAGAAAGAGCCGGGAAGCCGGCCATATTCTTGCCGGTCAGGCGATTGCACTCGCCAATATCGACGAATTCATTCGCCTCATTCGTGCCGCGAAGACCGTTGAGGAAGCGCAGGCTTCGCTCATGAACCGCGGCTGGCCGCTCGGTTTTGCGAAGGACATTACGGAGCGGGCCCTGAGCTACGGGCGCGACGCCGATCCCGAGGGACTCGAACCTTCGCGGGGGCTGCAGCCCGACGGGCTCTACTATCTCACGAAGACGCAGGTCGACAATATTCTGTCGATGAACCTGCGCCGCCTCACGGGTCTTGAGCGCGAAAAGATCATTGCCGACTATTCGGCCATGATGGAGCGCATCTTTGATCTCATTGACATTCTGAGAAAGCCCGAACGCGTGACTGCGATCATCCGCGAGGAGCTTCTTGCGATTCGCGAAGCCTATGGCGACGAACGCCGTTCGACCGTGGATCTCGAGGGCGACCCCAACTTCAATAAGCGCGATCTGATTCCGCGCCGCGACATGGTGGTGTCGATCACCCGCGGCGGCTACGTGAAGAGTCAGGAGCTCTCCGACTACAACGCTCAGAAGCGCGGCGGCAGCGGCAGAAACGTTCAGGCGACCGTGGCTGACGATGCGATTGAAAAGCTCTTCATCGCCAATACCCACGACATCATTCTCTGCTTCTCGACCCTAGGCCAGGTTTACGGCATCGACGTCTTTGATCTCCCCGAAGGGAAGGCAAGCTCGAGGGGCCGTCCGATCGTGAATCTCCTTCCCCTCGACGAAGGGGAGAAAATCAGCTTCATCCTGCCGATCCAGGGCTTTGACGATGAGAAGTTCGTGCTCTTCGCGACCAATAAGGGCATCGTGAAGCGCTCGAGACTTTCTGAATTTGCGGGCGCCGTTCGTCTGCAGCAGGGCGTGCGCGCCATGAACTTTGATGACGGCGAGCATCTGATCGGCGTTTCGCTCACATCGGGCGAAGACGACGTCTTCCTCTTCAATACGGACGGCTTCTGCGCGAGGTTCAAGGAAACCGACGCCCGCGTTATGGGACGCGCTGCGCACGGCGTGCGCGGCATCCGCCTTGCCGAAGGGCAGAGCGTGGTCGCGCTGGCGACGTGTGCGGATACGGCGAAGTTCGTGCTGACCGCCACTTCGAAGGGCTTCGGAAAGCTGACGGCTATTCCCGATTTCCCCGCGAACAGACGCGGCGGCAAGGGGCGGATTGCCATCCGCACCTCAGAGGAGAATGGCTCTCTCGTCGCGGCGCTCATCGTGACGCCGGAGGACGACATCATGCTCCTTTCGACGGGCGGCAAGGTGGTCCGCACCCGGGCGGGCGAAATCCCGGTGAGAGGACGCAGAACGAAGGGCGTGATTCTGATCCGCATGGGCGAAGATACGCTTGCAACGATCGAGCGCATCGACCGCACGGGCGAAGAGGATGAGGACGAGGTGACGCATCTCGAGATCGAGAATGTCCCTGATGACGATGCTTCGGAAGAAGAAGAGTCTGAGGAGCTCGACAACGATGAGGCTGAAGACTCCGACGAGGACGAGAAGTCCGATGCCGGCGACGAAGCCGGCAAACTGAAGCCCTGATCCAACATGCGCTCAATGCTCAAGCCCGGTCCGCACGCCGGGCTTGAGTCTGATGGGAGATCCCAATGAAACGGCCTTTCAATTTCGCTCCCGGTCCGGCGATGCTGCCCGAACCGGTGCTCACGCGAATCCAGTCGGAGCTCCTTGACTACCAGGGGCTCGGCTTTTCAATTCTCGAAGCCGGCCACCGGGGACCGCAGGTCGCGGAGATCATGCGGAGCCTGAAGGCCCGGATCCGTTCGCTCCTCAAGGTGCCCGACAATTACGACATCCTCTTCTGTCAGGGGGGCGGGCGCATGCAGTTCTCCATGGTGCCCATGAATCTGCTGGGCGCGGGGACGCTCTCCACCTACATCATCACGGGAGCATGGAGCAAGGCGGCCGCAAAGGAAGCACTCCGGTTCGGGCGAGTTCAGACGGCTTATTCCGGTTCGGGCACGCGGGCGCCCGCTAATGAAGAGCTCGAAGTCCTCCCTGAATCGAGCTACTGCGCCTATTGCGACAATGAAACCATTCACGGTGTGGAATTCCCGGCGACGCCGATGCTGACTGATGCGCCCGATGTGCCGCTTGTCGCGGACATGTCGAGCAACTTCATGACAAGGCCCGTGGATGTCAGCCGCTTCGGCCTCATCTGGGCTGCCGCGCAGAAGAATTTCGGCATTGCCGGCCTGTCGATCGTGATTCTTCGGCGGGATCTCCTCGGCCTTGCCACGGCGGAGGTGCCCACGCTCCTCAATTACGGGGTCTACAGCCGCACCGAGAGCGTTCCCAATACGCCGCCCGTCTTTCAGCTCTATGTGGCGAACCTCATGGCCGAGTGGATCGAAAATGAGGGCGGGCTCGAGAAGCTCAATGCCCGGGCGCTCGTTCGCGCGTCGCAGCTCTACACCGTCATTGCAGAACTTCCCGATACGTATGTCTCGCATGTCGCCGAAGGCTCGAGAAGCCGCGTCAACGTGGTCTTCCGGCTTCGTGATGAAGCCCTCACGAGCGTATTCGTGAAGGAAGCCGCGGCAGCGGGCTTCATTAATCTGGCCGGCCACCGGTCCGTGGGCGGCATCCGGGCATCCATGTACAACGCCATGCCGATTGAAGGGGCAGTGAAGCTTGCCGACTTCATGAGGGACTTTGCCGTCCGCCATCCGGCTAAAACGAAGATCGTCGTTCCGGCATAAAGACCGGAAGACAAGTGATTTATAAGCGAGAGAGAAACAATGACCGTACCAGTGATCACCATTGACGGACCGGCCGCGAGCGGCAAGGGCACGATTGCCGAACGCGTAGCACAAGCGCTCGGCTTTCATTATCTCGACAGCGGCGCGCTCTATCGGCTTGCCGCACTCGCGTCCCTTGAGGCCGGAATTGATCTCTCGGACGGACCTGCAGCGGAAGCGGTCGCCCGGAATCTGAAGCCCGTTTTCCGTGATTCGCGCATCTGGCTCGAGGGCCGCGATGTGACGGAAGCCATCCGCACGGAAAAAGTGGGGGTTGCCGCTTCTCAGGTGGCGGCCATCCCGGGCGTCAGAAAAGCGCTCTTCGACCTCCAGAGAAATGCGGCGCAGGCGCCTGGACTGGTTGCGGACGGTCGCGATATGGGGACGGTGGTGTTTCCTGAGGCGCCGTTAAAGATCTTCATGACGGCGTCTGCTGCGGTGCGGGCCGAGCGGCGCGCGAAGCAGCTTGAGGCGAGAGGGCTCAAAGCCGACCGCGAGGCATTGACGCGCGATCTAGAGGAGCGCGACCGGCGCGACCGCGAGCGGGCGGCAGCGCCCCTGAAGCCCGCAGAGGATGCAAAGCTTCTCGACACATCCGACATGACGATTGAAGAGGTCGTTAAAAAAGTGCTCGACTGGTGGCAACTTGCGCGCTAAGTTGCTGTAACATAAACGTTTCCTTCGGGTGGTGTCCTGATCAACGGACGGCCGCCCGAATTTTTCCATCAACTCCGCCCGTTCCGGGTCTTAGCGACCTGAGAATGCGGCGTGCTTCAAAACATTATTTTTTCCACAATGTCCAACGAAACCAACAAGCCCGAATCCTTCGCTGAGCTCTTTGAGCAGAGCCTTGCCAGCCAGGAAATGCGTCAGGGTGAAGTCATCACCGCTGAAGTCGTCCGCGTCGACTACAACTTCGTCGTCGTCAACGCCGGCCTGAAGAGCGAAGCCTACGTGCCTATCGATGAGTTCAAGGATGACCATGGCGAAGTGACCGTCAAGCCGGGCGACTTCGTCTCCGTCGCTATTGAGTCCGTCGAAAACGGCTACGGCGATACGATCCTCTCGCGTGACAAGGCCAAGCGCCTCGCCGCCTGGATGAACCTCGAGCAGGCGCTCGAATCCGGCGAACTCGTCACCGGTACGGTCACGGGCAAGGTCAAGGGCGGCCTCACCGTCATGACCAACGGCATCCGCGCCTTCCTCCCGGGTTCGCTCGTCGACACCCGTCCGGTCAAGGACACGACGCCGTACGAAGGCAAGACCTTCGAATTCAAGGTCATCAAGCTTGACCGCAAGCGCAACAACGTTGTCGTCTCCCGCCGCGCCGTCGTCGAAGCCAACATGGGCGAAGAACGCGCCAAGCTCCTCGAGACGCTCCAGGAAGGCGCCATCGTCAAGGGCGTCGTCAAGAACATCACCGACTACGGTGCGTTCGTTGATCTCGGCGGCATCGACGGCCTCCTCCACATCACCGACCTCGCCTGGCGCCGCGTCCGCCACCCGAGCGAAGTCGTTCAGGTTGGTCAGGAAATCACCGCCAAGGTTCTCAAGTTCGACAAGGAAAAGAGCCGCGTCTCCCTCGGCCTCAAGCAGCTCGGCGAAGATCCGTGGATCGGCATCAGCCGCCGCTATCCGAAGGGCACCCGTCTCTTCGGCAAGGTCACGAACATCACCGACTACGGTGCGTTCGTTGAAGTCGAAGCCGGCATCGAAGGCCTCGTGCACGTTTCCGAAATGGATTGGACGAACAAGAACGTCGATCCGCGCAAGGTTGTTCAGCTCGGCGATGAAGTCGAAGTCATGGTTCTCGACATCGACGAAGACCGCCGCCGCATCAGCCTCGGCATGAAGCAGTGCAAGCCGAATCCCTGGGATGAGTTCGCTCAGTCCCACAAGAAGGGCGATCGCGTCAAGGGCCAGATCAAGTCGATCACGGACTTCGGCGTCTTCATCGGCCTTCCGGGCGGCATCGACGGCCTCGTTCACCTCTCCGACCTCTCCTGGAACGAGTCCGGTGAAGAAGCTGTCCGTCAGTACAAGAAGGGCGACGAAGTCGAAGCCATGGTTCTCGCCATCGACACCGATCGTGAACGCATCAGCCTCGGCATCAAGCAGCTCGGCGGCGATCCGTTCGGCACGTTCGCTTCCACGCACGAGAAGGGCGCTGTCGTCAAGGGCACCGTCAAGTCGGTTGACGCCAAGGGCGCCGTGATCGACCTCGGCAACGACGTCGAAGGCTACCTCCGCGCTTCCGAGATCTCCACGGATCGCGGTGAAGACGCCACGACCGTCCTCTCCGTCGGCCAGGAAGTTGAAGCTGCCGTGATCAGCCTTGATCGCAAGAACCGCAGCATCCAGCTCTCCATCAAGGCGAAGGACGCCGCTGAAGCCCGCGTTGCGCTCGACCGCGTCAACGCTGATGCCGGCTCCGCCACGGGCACGACGAACCTTGGCGCTCTGCTCAAGGCCAAGCTCGAGCAGAAGTAATTAGAGTCAGAGGAGGCAACCATGGGTAATTCCATGACCAAATCCGAACTTCTTGCTGAGCTCTACGGGCGTCTTCCGACGTTTCGCGAGCGCGACTGCATGGATTCCGCTGCCGTGATCATCAATACGATGGCCGACACGCTGGTTGAAGGCAGCCGCATTGAGATCCGCGGCTTCGGCTCCTTCGGACTGAAATATCGTCCGGAGCGCGTCGGCCGCAATCCCCAGGATGGTTCGGCAGTTGCTGTGCGCGCCCGCTACACCGTCTTCTTCAAGGCCGGCAAGGGTCTGAGGGAGCGCGTGGACGCGAGCCGCGAATCTGATGTCTGACCAAAGATGATTTTCGGGAGATCCTGATTCACTGAATGAGGATCTCTCAGCAAAATCATTCTGAAAGCCGCATTCCTTTTCGAGGGAGTGCGGCTTTTCTTATATGTGTCCCGGGGACGACGGATTGTGACGGCTGTTGCTTCTATCCGACAAAAATCACAATTAGGAGGTAATTGAAAAATCGAGAAAAATTCTCATTTACGAAAACCTCGGTTCAATCGGCGTTCCGGTCTTGTGCAAGGAGTCCGCTACGCCAGTGCTGCGATTGCCCCCAGGGCAATCGTTTCACGTCCGCCGAAGCATTTCGCCATCAGAGCACTATGCCGGCGGGCTTTTAAATGGGATTTCTGAAAATGAAAAAGACTCTTGCTGCACTCGCCGTCCTCGGCGCGTTTGCCGGCTCCGCCATGGCTGCTGATGTGACGCTTTACGGCGCCATCGACCAGGGCCTCTCTTATTCCTACAGCGACGTTAAGGACTTTGACGGTTCGAAGATCGCTGATGGCGAAAATAATTTTGAAATGGCTTCCGGCATTGATACGGCCAGCAAATTCGGCCTCAAGGGTGTGGAAGACCTCGGCAATGGCTACAAGGTCGGGTTCAAACTTGAAAGCGGCATTGATTCTGACAGCGGCGAACTCAATCAGGGTGGTCGCCTCTTCGGTCGTGAAGCCGCTCTGACGGTTTACGGTCCCTTCGGTGAACTCGCTTTCGGCCGCATGGGCGGCATTGGTTCGTCGGCAGGCACCTATGACCTGCTCAGCTACGTCGAATCCTTCGACGGCGGCGACAATGTCATCTGGGGCTTTGATGCGAGCTCGCGCTATGACAACATGATCACCTATGCCACGCCTCGCGTTGCGGGTCTCCAGGGTATCCTGCAGTACTCGCTTAAGACTGACAGCCAGGATAAGGTTGGTGACGAGGGTCAGTCCACCGCCGAGCGTTACTTCTCTGCTGGCCTGACCGGCGAATATGGCCCCGCCCAGTTTGCTGTGGGTTACGAGCTGACGAAGTATTCGACGACGGAACGTGATGCCGACACCAAGTACGAACCTGATGATCACAATCTCGTGTTCATCGGCGGCAACTACGATTTCGGTGTCGCAAAGGTTTTTGCGGAAGCTCAGTACTTCTCCGGCGCTCGCGCCGTGTTCTCGACTCCTAGTGAAGAGTTCGAAATCGGTACCGAGAAAATTAATGTGGTTTCGGAAAAGGGCTTCACGGGCTACGGCCTCCACCTCGGCACGGTTGCTCCGATCGGCGGCAATGGCGAACTCTGCGTTGGCCTCTACTATGTCGATACGACGCTTGAAGATGTTCAGCTTGGTGCCGATAAGAAGGACGTCGACGGCCAGTACTACGGTCTCGCCGCTCGCTATGGCTACCAGCTGAGCGAACGCACGAAGATCTACGTCGGCGGCGGCTATGCTGAAGCCTCGCTCGACAAGTACACGGCTGATCAGACCAACGACCTTGAAGAAAAGGTTGCCAACGTCTACGTCGGCCTTGCTCACACGTTCTAATCTCACTTCTCTGAGATTGATCTGATCCGAAGCCCGGTTTTCCGAGGTTAGGATCAAAAGAACGCCAACGGCGCATTTCCTAGAAGGGAGGTGCGCCGTTTTCATATGCCGCTTTTGAAAAATGTGCTTCACGCAGAGAAGAACGATTCTCAAAAAGTCCGGAAACTCCGGAGCGCAGTAAAATTTCTCTCTTTGACTTCGTGCGGCGATATCCAATGCCGTACGCTGATTTATTTCTGGGAAGCACCGCGCGATGGAATTCGACTACTGGTATCTGATCTTTGTTCCGGTTCTCTTCTTTGCCGGCTGGTGGTGCCGCGGCTGGGATCAGCGGCAGCGCGGCGAAGCCGCAAAAGTCCCGGAAGTCTGTTCCCGGGGTCTCGCGCTTCTGTTGGACGGAGCGCCGGATAAAGCCATTGACGCCTTTATTGAAGTCGTGCGCGTCGACCCGGAATTGACTGAGCTCGAGCGCGTGCTCGGCAACCTCCTGAGGAGCCGAGGTGAATTCGAGCGTGCGGTGAGGCTTCACAGGCATCTCTACAATCGCGCGGATCTTCCGGATGAAGAGCGTGCGCTCGCTTTGAAGGAACTTGCCCGTGACTTCCTCTGCGCCGGGTTCTTTGATCGCGCTGAAGCGGCATACAGAAAGCTCGCAAGCGTCCCCTCGGAGCACCTCCATGCGCTTCGCGAACTCCTGAAGATCTACGTCACCGAACACGAATGGGCGGCGGCTACGGAAACGGCTCGTCTCCTTGAAACGCAGGCCGGTGAAAATCATGCTGAAGAGATCGCACACTTCTATTGCGAACGCATCGACCTTGCGTTGAAGCACAAGAACCTTGAGGAAGCTCGTCTCCTTGTGACGCCGCTTCTGCGCTACCAGGATGCCACGCCCCGCGTCGACATTACGGTCGCGAAGGTCGCCATGGCGGAGGGTTCAGCCTCGGAAGCCATCCGCTACTGGAAGGATGTGGTTGAGAAGTACCCTGACTATGCGCCTCTCGTCATCGGTCACCTCGCGGACGCCCTTTCGGCGGAGGGCGACCAGGCAGGCGCCCTCGCGCTCCTCCTTGATGTTACGGAAAAGTTGGGCACTGCCGACGTTATGGAAGCGACCCTTACCCGCATTGCCGCCTGGCAGGGCGTGTCATCGGCCGAAAAGATCGCAAGGCGCTTCCTTGAAGAACACCCGAGCCTTTCGGCCTTCAACGCCATGATGCAGATGAAGCTGAAGGGAAACCCCGACGACGAGATGACCAAGATGATTGCGGGGCTGCTCGAGCAGAACGCCCGCCGCTGGTCGCGCTACCAGTGCAGAAAGTGCGGGTTCCTCGCATCGAGCTTCTCGTGGCATTGCCTGGGCTGCGGCGCCTGGGACAGCTTCTCGCCGCGGCGCATTGAAGACAAAAAGCGCGCGGTCTAAAAAATCGAAGAATCTCCCGCGCATTTGTTACAAAAGGGGAGAAAGCCGGTTAAGGGAATTTTTTCTCCTCATCCGTAAAATCACAACTAACGCATCCGCACGCCTGAATACTGGATGCCTGCGGCGCCGCAACCCCAAGAATGCTAAGAAGCGGCGCTCGTCATCTCTCACAAAAGCATTTGTGTCTCCAGAGGACGCTAAGGAAAGGAATAGAAAGCCATGTTCAAACGCATCGGCCTTTTAATACTCGCTAATTTCGCCATCTTCATCATGCTCTCCGTGATTCTCACGGTGATCCAGATGGTGTTCGGCATCAACTTCGGGACGATGAGCGGGAAGTCGCTCAATCTCGGAACGCTCTTCGTCTTTGCGATGGTGGTGGGCTTCTCGGGCTCGATCATCTCGCTCCTGATGTCTAAGACGATGGCGAAGATGTCGATGGGTCTGCAGATGATCGACGTGAATAATCCTCAGACCCCGGTTGAGCGCTATCTCGTCGACGTTGTCCGCAGCGAAGCCCAGAAGGCAGGTCTCCCGATGCCTGAAGTAGGGATTTACGACGGCGAACCCAATGCCTTTGCAACGGGCGCCTCGCGCTCGAGCTCGCTCGTCGCCGTGTCGACGGGGCTTCTCAACCTCATGAACCGCGAAGAGGTTGAAGCCGTGCTCGCGCATGAACTCTCGCACGTGAAGAACGGCGACATGGTCACGATGACGCTCCTTCAGGGCGTGATGAATACCTTCGTCGTCTTCCTTTCGCGCATCATCGGCTGGGTTGTCGACCGCCAGATTCTGCGCAATGAGGACGATGCGCCGGGCGTGGGCTACTACGTCACCTCGCTTGTGCTCGACATCTGCCTCGGGTTCCTCGCCTCTATGGTTGTCGCCGCCTTCAGCCGCTACCGCGAATTCCACGCGGACGCGGGTGCTGCGGACATCATGGGCTCCACCACGCCGATGATCAACGCTCTGCAGCGCCTGGGCGGCATTGCTCCCAACGAGCTTCCGGGCAACGTCAAGGGCTTCGGCATTTCGGGCGGCATTGGTTCGCTCTTCGCGAGCCACCCCTCGATCGAAGACCGCGTGGCCGCCCTTCGCGAGCACCGCTATACGAACGCGCAGTAATCTTCATGTGTTCCTGACGCTTCAATGAGGCGGAAGGGAAAACAAAAAGGCTTCCCATGGAATCCAAGTTTCCGGGGAAGCCTTTTTTGCGTCTGGCGCTTTTAAAGCAGTTGGGGAATGAGTGAGGTTAATAACTCACCGTGCATTCGAGACCCGCTTCACGAAGCCGTGCGGCAATGCGGTCGAGCTCTTCGTGAGTGGCCTTCTCAAGGCTCTTGTCCGGCGTTTCGCGGTCGATCGTATAGATGGTGACGAGCTTCGGGCGAATGGCCTTCACGGCGGCGAGCCAGGGTCCCACGAAGCGTTCGGACGTGTTGTCGACCGATTTCCCTTCCCAGGTACCTTTCATGAACATCGTCTGGATCATGCAGTCGCCCTTAAATGCCTTCATTTTTTCGACCAGGCGCTCAAGGTCGTAGCGGCCCTGAGGGCGGTTGACGAACTCGATGTATTCGAGGTTTACAGTGTCGAGCTTCAGAAGCGGATTGTCGACGCGCTGGAGCGCGGCGAAGACTTCGGGCTTGAGAATGTGAAAGGCGTTCGTGAGGACGCTGATTTTGGCTTTGGGCGCAAAGCGGTCGCGAAGCTGAATCACGTCATCCACGATCTGTGCAAATTCCGGGTGCCCCGTAGGCTCCCCGTTCCCGGCAAAGGTAATTGCATCAGGCTTTTGGCCGGCTGCAGCCATTTCGGCAAGCTTAGCCTCAAGCTCGGAGCGCACCAGTGCGCGCGAGGGCATCTTCAGGTGAGGACGGTGGGAGCCGTTGAGACCGCATTCGCAGTAGATGCAGTCAAAGGAGCAGATCTTACCGTCCGCGGGAAGAAGGTTGATGCCGAGCGAAATGCCGAGCCGCCGGGAATGAACGGGGCCGAAAATGGGACTGGGGAAAAGAATCGTGGACATAGGATGCCCTGAAATGTCAGGCAGCTTTGTTGTCAAAAAGAGATTCCCCGAACATAACACACGAGAGTCTTTCCGGCTCACGGCTGCTTCATCCTGAGACAAATCGGGTAGAGGGCCCCTTTGCAGGGTGCCCCCTCCCACACCGCATGGCCCCG
>OLZW01001592.1_pt1 | contig 16569 bp, 13 predicted proteins | sample 1674281 | NCBI WGS metagenome assembly OLZW01 (sample SAMEA103958157, study PRJEB25191) | human gut metagenome | biome: human-associated habitat [ENVO:00009003]; feature: intestine environment [ENVO:2100002]; material: feces | place: Germany | collected 2013/2015
AGCACCATGACCCGCACCACACGTCCCACCTGCCCCTTCTGAGCATAGGCCTCCAGTTTATCCCGCAGCAGCTCCCGTACGGCGGCGGCGAACTGGGCGGTGCCGGCGCCGCCCTTGGCGTTGGCCTCCAGCACGGCATAGCCCTTCTCCCGGAAGTAGGCAGCCCAGCGCCGGGTCTGGCCGGGATCGGCCTGATCCACCCGGTTCAGCACCACCAGACGGGGCTTGCCCGCCGTCAGCTCGTCCACATCCGGGTTCCGGCTGGCCAGCGGGATGCGGGCATCCAGAATTTCGCACACGGCGTCCATATGCCCGATCTCGGCGGCGATCATCCGCCGGGTCTTGGTCATGTGACCGGGGAACCAGCTCAGGCTCTCTACCTGCATCTGTCTCACACCTTTCTTCGTTGGATATTTACCTTCTGATCCAGGCTATCATACCACATCCGACGCCCCCTGTCCAGCGCAGAAACCCCTGTCCCGTTCCTCCGGAGGGCATCAAGCTTTTTCTTGAAAAGCGGTGGGCCATCTGGTATAATGTAAAAAATCAACAGGGAGGGCTCCGGTATGAAGAAAGCGGTATACTATATCCTGCTGGCGGTATTCATAGGTGTATTTCTCTTTGCGGCCTATCAGATCGGCAGCTATATGCTGGAAAAGCACAAGAGCGACGAGGTGCTGAAGGATGCCGGCAAATACGTCTACATCCCGGACCTGAGCAGCGATGAGGAGCCGGAGCCGGAGGGGGAGCCGGAGCAGGTCTACGTTGACTTTGCGGCGCTGGAAGGCGTCAACAGCGACATCGTGGCGTGGCTCTACGGGGCGGACACGGGCCTGAACTACCCCATCGTGCAGGCGGAGGACAACGACTACTACCTCTATCGCCTGCTGGACGGCACATGGAACAAGAACGGCACCATCTTCATGGACTACGTCAATCGCTCGGACTTCTCCGACCAGAATACGCTGGTCTACGGCCACCACATGAAGTCCGGCGCCATGTTCGGCGCACTGGTGCAGTATAAGAAGCAGGAGTTCTACGACGCCCACCCCTATCTGTATCTCTACACTCCCCAGCAGAGCTACCGGCTGGACCTGATCGCCGGGTCCGTGGTGGACTATGACGACGCCGGCTCCATCGGCAAGCGCTACCGCCGTCAGGACGAGATCGGCACCCCGCTGTGCATCACCGTGGACTTCCAGACCGTCGGCGACGACAAGGTCGAGGCCGACGGCTGCGTGACCGTCCGTGACCGCGACACGATGGAGCAGGTCCGTATGCCCATCAGCGAGCTGCGCGACTACGTGGCCAAGAAGGTTGCGTTCTGATTTAGCAGCGTTATAAAGTAAAAAACCTGTCTGCACGGATTGTGCAGGCAGGTTTTTTAGTTTGTGGAAAACGGTAAACAGCCGGATGTGAGAACCGAACCGGTTTACCCTACCTTCTCCACCGTCACACTGTTGACGGTGACATTGGCGTCGTCCAGCGTGTGGACGGCGGTGCGCCAGTAGTGGAGCATCTCGGTGGCCGTAAACTCAAAGGTCATCTCGTTCGGGTCGATGCCGGTGAAGTCGATGTCCAGCTTGTAGGTTTCCTGATTGATGAGGCCGTACCGGGCGTAAATATAGCTGTGGTCAAAGCCGCTGCCGGTCAGCGTGACGCGGTAGCGCCCGGGAAAAAGCGTCCATTCCTCGGTCATCATCTCGCCGCCGGTTTCCAGCCCTACACTGCCGTCGGCAAAATGGGCGTTGATGAGGTCGGACTTTGTCAAATCCATCGTGTGGGCGGGCACTTCGGGCGCAGGCTCCTCCTCGATGCCGTCGATGGGCTCGACGCTGCCGATCAGGATGCCATCCAGCCGGTAATAGTGCAGGTCGTAACTGTTCCGCGCCAGCTCGTCCTCGTCGATGAAGGCATAGAGCGTGTCAGCGGAAAGCTCGTTCAGCTCGCCCGGCAGCGTGACCGCAGCCAGGTTGCCGTCCATGTGTGCCATGTAGAAGCTATTGGAGGTCCAGCCGTGGTCGGCGGCAAAGTCGACCAGATCCCAGAACTCGTCATGCTCAAAGTCAAATGTGGCAAATGCCAGATGGCTGTACCTGCCGCTGGCGGCGACCTGCTCCCACACGGGGTCGGTCAGCAGGGTCTTATTCTCGTAGCGGAAGCCGTAGTAGTGGTAGTCCGTCCAGCGGTTGAACAGTTCCGACCTCTGGCCCCAGCCCTGCGCCACGGCGCAGACGGCCAGCATCAAGGCAGGCGCGACACCGTTATCCCAAAAGCGCAGCACCAACCCGCAGCCAACGGCAGCCAGCAGCATACCTGCTAACCACGCCAGCCGCGCGCAGGAGGAAAACATTGCCCAGAAGTTCATCAAAAACTGCGGGATGGGCACGGTGAACAGCGTTTTTCCGTTCACCGTGATGGCGTTTCCGCCCGCGGCAATCAAATCCAGCACCAGAACCACAGCGCCGGCAATGAGCCAGTCGCGGTGGGCGGCAAAGAATTTTTCCGCCTTGCGGGCGTTGCAGACTATGCCGAACACTGCCAGCACCACGGCCAGCGATGTTCCGATGCCTGCATAAACATTCTGCTCCCAGCTTTGCGCCAGCCACGGCACAAACAGGCCGAAGTAATCCGCGCCGCTGAGGTAGCCGTTGGAGTAGCCCGCAAAGTTGACAGCGAACGCCCCCAACAGCACCAACTCCGCCAGCGCCGCAGCACAGAACGCTGCAATCGGTGCCAGCACCGCCGCCGGGCCGCGTTTTTGCAGGGCGCGGCGCACCGCGTATCCCACAAGCACAAGACCGACCATCGGCAGATAATAGAGGTGGATGCCTGCGCACAGCAGCCCCATGCCGCCCCAGATAAGGCAGGCGCGGCGGGTCGTGGGCATGAGCTCGTCACTGCGCAGCCAAAGGTAGAGTGCCAGGAGCACAAGCCAGTTGGCGGCCAGCGCCGTGTGGGCAAACATGCGGATCGTAAGCGCCGGGAACAGCACGAGCACGCCCGCGCCCAGCACACTGCCCCACAGCTTGGCGGTCTGGCCGGGGCTCATGCTGATGGCGATGGCGGCCTTGCCCTTGTCGTCCCGGCCAAATGTGGGCTGCACGCCCGCAATGCGGGCAATGACCGCCTGCGCCAGCCCGCCCTGCAGGGCATAGCAGAGCAGACCCCACCAGCCGAAATACTGGAACCGCGTGGGCAGAATCCCGCCCAGCAGCTTAAAGAACAGCGCCGCCAGCGGCAGAGAGTCCGTGAACAGCACGCTGGTGCGGAACGGGTAGACCGCGTTATAATTCGCGCCGATGTAGGGCAGATGCACCGGGCTGCGGCGGAAAAGTTCCCACCCCAGATAGTGCTGGATCGGGTCGGGGCTGAGGCTGTTCAGGATCCAGTCAACACTCGTCGGGTCAAGCACCCGCACGCCGTAAACAGCCAGAAAGACCAGCACCCCCAGCAGTGCGCCGGTCAGCGGCCAGCGGTATTTTTTCAATGCTTTCATCTGATTTTCAGCGGACAAAGGTCGTGGACAGCGTGGTGGACCAGCTCTCACCCTTCTTCAGGATCGCGGCGCAGGGGCGCTGCTCCCAGTCGATGGGGCCGTTTTCCTCGCCGGGCAGGCTGTGCCACGGCTCAATGCAGATAAAGTGCAGCGGCTTCTTGGGCGCGGACCAGATCAGGGTGTACGGGAAGTCGGAGACATCGCAGATGACGCTGCGGCCCGTGTCCTTCTCGATGACAGAAACATGCGCACTGCGCAGGTTGACCATGGCGTGGCTGTCGTTGTCAAACAGGTCGTCGGTCAGTTGGATAGCCTCGACGTTGCGGGCCAGGTAGTAGCTCTGGCCGTTGAGCAGACCGTTGGGCTGAGCACTGACGCAGAGCGGCGACTCGACGCCGTCAAACCGGATCTCGTAGTCCTCGGTGACGTGGCGGTCATCGAAGGGCAGCGCAAAAGCCGGATGGTAGCCGATGCCGAAGCAGAGCTTGTCCTCGACGGGGTTCTCGACGGTCAGCGTGTGGTGGACGGTCTCCCCCTCCAGCGTGAAGGTGGAGCGCAGCACGAAGGCATACGGCCACTTGGGCAGCGTCTCGGCGTTCGCGTGCAGCTCAAACTCCAGCAGATTGTCGGCGTGATGGGTCATCGTGTGCTCGACATCGCGGGCAAAGCCGTGCTGACCGCCTGCGTACTCCACACCCTTGGCCAGCATTTTGCCGCCGGTCAGCTTGCCTGTGTACGGAAAAAGAATCGGCGCATGACGCTTCCATACCGCAGGGTCGGCCTGCCAGAGCAGCTCGGCCCCGGTGGGCTTATGGATGACACTGACCGGCTCGGCACCGTGGGAGTCGACAGTCAGGCGCAGAATGTCGTTTTCAATACTGTATTGCATGGGGAGTCCTCCTTTTTAAATATACAAATTGTATAGTATACAGACTGGAGATGCTAAAAAGCCTTCCCCCGTGGGGGAAGGTGCTGAACGAAGTGAAGCGGATGAGGGGCAAGTGTGCCGCAGCGACTCGTGAACGGGTGGTGTTGGGAAGCCTGCCCCTCCTCAGTCAGCGGGCGGGGCCGCTGACAGCTTCCCCGGGGGGGAAGCCTTTTTGTATCAAAGCGGCAGCAGCTGCAGCAGCATACCCGTCGCAGCGCCGACGGCCCAGAGCAGGCCGGTCATGAAAAGGTTCTGCTTCCAGCTGGGGTTGACGCGCCAGAGCACAGCCAAGCCGACGCCCGCACCGGCGGTCAGACCGGCGAACAGGCTGCCGAAACTGATGGCTCCCTGCACGTAGAGCTGGGCCAGCAGCACGCTGACCGCGCAGTTGGGCACCAGGCCGACCAGCGCCGTCAGCATCGGCTGGAAGATGCCCATGCCGGACAGCGCCGCCGTGATGGGCTCCTCGCCGAAGCCCTCAAACAGCAGACTGATGATAAAGCTGAACAGCAGGATGAACACGAAGATTTCCAGCGTGTGGCGCAGTGCCGCCATAAAAATGCTGCTCGATTCCTCATGTTCCTCGTGGCAGTCGACGTCGTCGGCATGGCCCTCGTAACCGCCGTAGAGGGAGTGCGGCAGAACGCGGCGCAGCGGGATGTCCAGCAGCCAGCCGCCCACGATGGCAAACGCCACCTTGCAGGCCAGCAGCAGCACGAGCGTGACCCACTGGGACGGCTCCGCCGCCAGCAGCGGGATGGCCTCGTCGCTGGTCGCGATGAACACCGCCAGCAGCGTACCGGGCGTGATGACCCGGCTTGCGTACAGGTTGGAGGCCACCGCACTGAAGCCGCACTGCGGCACACAGCCCAGCAGCGCACCGGGAATGAACCCCCAGCGCCCGCCGCCTGCGAGGGCCCCCTCGATGCTCTCACCGTGATGGCGTTCGAGCCACTCGATCAGCAGGTAGGCCAGATACAAAAACGGCAGCATTTTCACGCCGTCGATCAATGCGTCCAGAAGTGCGTCTAAAAACAATTCCATGAATACCTCTCTATATAAATGGGTCACTGAAAGCTGCGCAGCAGGCGGACCGCCGGGCGCACAGCCTTATCCGGAATGCGGGCGCGGAACCGCGCCACCGTGCGGGACGAGAACGGCACCGCGTCGGTGAAGCTCTCGAACCCCAAAAAATATTGCAGGTAGGGGCTTTCCTGCACCAGCGCCACGACCTCGCGGTCCGACGCCGCATAGTGCAGCTGGATGATCCGGCAGCCCAGCGCCACGCGGGCGGGCAGCGCCACCTTGCCGCCGGGGGCAAACAGCGCACTGTAGGCTTTTTCAAAGCCATCCCAGTCGATGGCGTCAGCCAGCCGCACCCAGCGGTTGGCGTTGCACAGCTCGCCGTGGTAGGGCGGCAGATAGTCGTAGATCGACATCTGTTTTTCGCGTGCACGGTACATTGGGGATCCCCTTTCCTAACATCATTCTGTGCTGCCTTAGCGCTGCATCAGCGGGAAGAACAGCGTAATGACCAGCCAAGCGGCCTGATACAGCACAATGCCGATCAGGGGCAGCGCGACAATGCCGCCGGTCAGCGTCATCAGCACACCCACCGCGGTGCTGGCCAGCACCGAGAGGGTCAGCGCGTAGGAGGCGTACTTCTCGCCCTGGGCGGCCCCTGCGGCAGCGACCAGGCCGCCGACCAGACTGCGGAAGCTGCCCAGATGCAGCATACTGCCCTCACTCTCGGGCAGCCAGGCCACCGCCGGGGCAACAGCCTCGTGCTCGGCGCCGGACAGCACCTTGACCGAGCCGGTGGGCAGGCCGTAGGCAGTCTCCAGCAGCCGGACATCACAGTTGAAGTCGTCGCAGTCCACAACAAGGTACATTCCCGTGCGGTGCACGAGCTCCAGATCCGCGGCGATCTTGGGGTCGCTCTGGTATGCAATGCGGAACATGGCGTACAGCTTGCCCGCCACCGCCATATACACGATGCGGCGCTGGTTCAGCGTGTAGTGCTGCTCATACTCCTGGCTGGGTACCTTGATGCCGTAGTCCATCATCATGGCGCGGTTGCCCAGGATCACGCGCTCCTTGCGGATCCAGCCCATATAGCCCTTGCCGGGCACAGCCTGACGATCCGTGACCTTTTCCAGCAGGCTCTTGCTGGCGACCATGCCGGTAAAGAGCTTGTTCAGCGTCGAGTCCGTATCGGCCAGCATCGAGGCCGCATAGATAATGGCGGTGTCAATGTGCTCCATCTTGACGGGATGGATGTCCCGCAGCGTGACGCACCCCTCCGGGAAGAGCTGGCGCGACGTGGCCTGCACAACATTGATGCGGCCCAGCTGACGGATGTCCCGCCAGCCGGGGATGACCGCGCCGACCTTGTAGGCGCGCTGCTGCATCATGCGGGCCGGTACCGCCGACATCAGCGTACCGGCCAGCGGCGCGGCCAGGCAGAACAGGCTGGTCATGGCCGTGGCCGCCGTGGCTGCGCTTTTGGACGTGATAAGCGTGAACAGGAAGGCCGCCAGACCGCAGCCGCCCAGCAGCCAGACAAACTGCTGCTGGTTCTTATCGCTGGTGCCGTGGGCGGCACTGTTGGTCAGAAAGCTGCGGAAGATCTGGGTCGGGCGGGTGACGAGCACGCAGGGATGCGGCTCGGACAGCCCCTGCGAGATCGCACGCAGGGCTCCGGCGTCCTTCAGGCGGTAGGCAACGGCGTAGCCATCCTGCCCGCTGACGCTCTCAAAGGCATCGCAGACCGTGGCCGCGTTCAGGGCGTGGCCCACCGCGTTCATGCAGAGCATCAGCGCTGCCGGACCGGCCAGCATCAGCGTGCCGTCGGTGTAGCCGCCGGTGGCCAGAACGGCCAGGCACTGCACCACAGCACCCAGCGCCGGTAAAATCGAAAGACTGTCCGGCGAGGGGGTCTTGCCCAGTCCCCTGAAGCCGTCCAGAAAAGTCCGCCAGTTGACGGCGCAGCTGACCAGCAGCAGCACGAGCAGCGCCGCCGGGTAGACCATGGGGTCGTTCAGGGCGGCGGGGCGCACCGGCAGCAGTGCCAGCACGATCATGACAAGCGACATCGCACCCGAGACGATGCAGGCAATGCCTGCCCGGGCACGCTTTTTCGCCAGCAGAGCGCGGATTGCCGGGGCGTCCTCGGCACGCTCATACTCGCGGCTGTGGGGCACGGGGATCTCCGCTGTGTCAAACGGGGAGGCGGCGTTGTCCTCTGTCTCGTCGTCGGCGCGGCCCGTCAGGCGGGCAGCGGCCTTTTTGACCTCTGCCGCCGTCGGGATGCGGGCGCGGGTGCGGGTGGCTGCGGGATCATCCGCCAGCGAGTCCGTCAGCCGCGCCGCAGCGCTGTCATAATCGCGCGTATCCCCTGCCGGCTGCTGCGTGTTGATGGCCGCGGCGATGCCGTTGACAAAGGAGGCCGTATCCGGCGCGGCGGAGGCCTGTTGGTTCAGGTTCTGGGTGTAGCCGCTGTGGGCGGGCTGCGCCGGGGCCGGGTCCAGCCTTTGGGTAAAGCCGGTGTGGGCAGGCGCGGGGGCCTGACTGCCCGCGTTGGCCGGACTGCCGGGCGCAGGTGCGGCGGGCATATCGATGCGCTGCGTAAAGCCGCTGTGCGCCGGAGCGGACGGGGCCGTCCCGGAGGCACTGTTTTGGGTATAGCCGGAATGCTCCGGGGCCGTCGGCGTCAGGTGGATGTTCCCGGTCAGCGTGTTGACCAGCGTGTCCACGTCGTCCCACTGGCGGGGCACGGGCCACTGGCCGGTGCCGTCGTGCTTCGCCCAGGAGGACTCATCAACGGCAGCCGACTCGTCATAGGCATCCGCCGCGGGGGGCGTCTGCACGGGCGCTGCGGGCTGCACCGGCGCGGGAGCCGGGCGGCGCTGCGGGCGCACGGCGTTGTAGGCGGCCATAAAGTCCTGCGTGCTGTCCACGGGGACGGCATCCAGCCCGCCGATCTGCATCGTGTAGCCGGTGGACGTCTGGCTGCGGGGCGTCTCGATGGGCTCGCCCACAGGCTCCCCACTGCGCTGCGGCACAGGCTGCGGCGGCGGGGCCTTCTGGATCTTCTGGCCGGGGGTGAACTCCACGGTGTTCTTCTTTTTGCGGTAGATCGTGCCGGTCATGCCGGAGGGCGACGGCGCGGACGGGTGGTTTTTGGCATAGCCCACCGTGCCCTGGATGATCTCCACGGTATGACCGCTCTCCTCCGCGGCGCGGCGGGCCGGGCGGGTGTACTTGCTGCGCCAGACCTCCTGCGTGGAGGTTTCCTCCTGTGCAGGCGGCACGGGCGGCTCCGGCTGCACAGGCACAGCTGCCGCAGAGGGCGTCTGCACAGGCTGCTGCGGAGGCACGGCAGCTCCCGGGCGGTACGGGGAAGGCTCCTCGGCGCGCTCCTCGGGGATCATCAGCTCCTCGGTCTCCTCCTCGCGGTCAAACAGACTGCCGAAGAAGCCGTGCTTTTTCGCAGAGCGGGCTGGCTGGGCCGGGGTCGGCTCAAGCTCGGCATCGGGGTAGTACTCCTCCTCGGGTTCCGCCTGCCCGACGGCTCTGCCGCCGCCCATCGTGACATTGATAGGCTCAAAGGCACCCGTATCCTCGGCGTGCTTTAAGCCGAACAGGCTGCGTTTCTTCTTGCCGGGCTCGTGCAGGCGTCCGTTTTCATCGGGCACAACGGCCACCGAGGTGCCGAAGAATCGCTTGAACTCGTTCTTACCCTGGTCCAGTGACTCGGCATCGCCGCCGGGGGCCATCTTACCGAGAAAGCCCTTGATGATGCCGGTGCCGGTGGTGTCCCCGCTGAAGGTCTGCGTGCCGGTCTTGTCCGCCGTCGGCAGCGGCTGCTCCGGCGGGCGGGTCATCCGCGCGTCGGGCTGCACCGGCTGTGGGTCAGGCTGCTGCACCGGGGTATACGGGCGCGGCTGTGCCGGGGCGGGTGCAGGCTGCGACACCGGCTTTTGCAGCAGGTCGTCCAGCGCGTCTCCCTCCGGGAAGGCGAGTGTGTCCTCGGGCAGCGGCTCGTCAGGCAGCGATAAAATGCCGACGCTGCGCAGGATCTCATCGACCTGGTGGTCGGTGACGCTGTCCCGCAGACCGGCCTGCGCCTGCTGCATATTCAGTTCTTCCAGGATCCGGTCAACCGAATCATTGGTACGTTTGCTTGGCATGTTGATTCCTCTTTAGTAAAAGGACGGCTTTCCTGCCCCGCTCTCCGGGGGCCAGGTGGAATTTAGGCAATACCGCATAATTCTAAGTGCCGATACGGCGAGCGAGGTGCGGCAGCTGCTAAGCCAAAAGCGCAGATAATACTTTGTGTATTATCGAGCATTTTGGCAACGCAGATGCCGTGCCGCAGCCGCCGGAGCGGTGCTTAAGCCGTAAGGCGGGAATTATGCGGTGTTGCCTTTACTTCTTTGCAAGACGGCGGCGCATGACATCATAGCACAGGATGCCCGCCGCAACGCTGACGTTGTAGCTGTCAACGCCGGTAGCCTGGCCGGGGGCCATCTCCAGCGTGACGGCAGCGTCACACAGCTTGCGGGTCAGCGCACCGGGGCCGCCGCCCTCACTGCCCAGGACAAGCGCCACCGGGCCGGAGAGGTCCGTTTTTGCCAGCGGGGCACCGCCGAGGTCCGCGCAGTAGACGAAGATATTGTGCTCCTTGATCGTACGGATAGCCTGGGCCAGGTTGGACACGCGGGCAATGGGCAGACGGGCCGCAGCACCGGCGCTGGCCTTCATGACCGTGCCGGTCACGCCGACGCCGCCGCGCTTGGGGATGACCACGCCGTGCGCACCGCACAGGTAGGCGGAGCGCACGATGGCCCCCAGATTGTGCGGGTCCTCGACGCCGTCGCACAGCACCAGAAAGGGCTGCTCGCCCCTGGCCTCGGCGGCGCGGAACAGATCGTCCAGCGCGGCGTACTCGACCTCGGCGGCACGGGCGGCCACCCCCTGGTGGTCCGGCGTGCCGCACATTTTCTGCAGCTTATTGCCCGGCACCCGCTTGACCACCGCGCCGCTCTCCTTGGCCAGGGCTGTGTAGTAGCCCGCCACGGCCTGGGGCATCGTGTCCGTCAGGTAGACCGTATCCACCGCGCCGCCGCTCTTGAGCAGCTCTGTCACGGCATTCTTGCCCCACACAAGGGTATCAGTGCGCTCGGCGCGCTCAGGCGCCTGCTCGCGGGCGAATCTTTCCATAGCATCCTCCATCTGGCTTGTAAAATCGGCCATAAGCCGACAGTAACCGACTATGCTTTATAATCAGATAACAGTATAACACAAAGCGGGGGCATTTGTCATCTTTTTTTACAGCTTTTGGGCGCATGCGGCGGCAATTTTACAAGTTTGCCGGGCAAAATGCGCCAAAAGTGCAAATGCCTTTTGCACCTTGTCGAAACAGCGCTGTTTATACAAAGCGTAGAGGACGCACCGCTTTTCCACCTGTTGAAAACTCTGTGGAAAGTGTGCAAAACCTGCTTTGTGATGGGCTTTTCCACCGTTTCCACAGAGTTTTCAACAGCCGTTGTGGAGAAATTTTCCACATAACAGCCCGGATAAACCGCGCTGTCAATCTGGAATAATGCCGATTTTGGCCGTTTTTCCGCCCCGTTCCCTGACAGAATTTACAAATTTGCCACAAATTCCGCAGGTTTTGCGCCCTGGTGACAAAAGTACATCCTCCGCAGCGAAAAAACCTGTTGATTTTTTGTCAAAGTCGGGTTATAATAAACTTGATGGCGCACCGGACCTCGGTACGTCAACCACTGATAACGTTTTACGTGGAGGTATGAACTATGCTGGTAAATGCTACCAATATGCTGCTGAAAGCGCGCGATGGCCACTATGCAGTCGGTCAGTTCAACATCAACAATCTGGAGTGGACCAAGAGCATCCTGCTCACTGCGCAGGAGATGAACTCCCCTGTCATCCTCGGTGTCTCTGAGGGCGCAGGCAAATATATGACGGGCTTCAAGACCGTGGCTGCCATGGTCAAGGCCATGGACGAGAGCCTGGGCATCACCGTTCCCGTTGCCCTGCATCTGGATCACGGCACCTATGAGGGTGCCAAGGCCTGCGTTGCCGCCGGCTTCACCTCCATCATGTTCGATGGCAGCCACTACTCCATCGACGAGAACGTCGCCAAGACCACCGAGCTGGTCGCCCTGGCCCATGACCACGGCCTGTCCATTGAGGCTGAGGTTGGCTCCATCGGCGGCGAGGAGGACGGCGTCATCGGCATGGGTGAGGTCGCTGACCCCGCTGAGTGCGCGAAGATCGCCGCTCTGGGCATCGACTTCCTGGCTGCCGGCATCGGCAACATCCATGGCAAGTACCCCGCCAACTGGAAGGGCCTGGACTTTGTCGCGCTGGACAAGATCCACAACGCCACCGACAACATTCCTCTGGTCCTGCACGGCGGCACGGGCATCCCTGACGAGATGATCAAGAAGGCCATCTCCCTGGGCGTCTCCAAGATCAACGTCAATACCGAGTGCCAGCTGAGCTTTGCCGATGCTACCCGCAAGTACATCGAGGCCGGCAAGGATCTCGAGGGCAAGGGCTTTGACCCCCGCAAGCTGCTCGCTCCCGGCGCAGAGGCCATCAAGGCTACCGTCCGCGAGAAGATCGAGCTGTTCGGCTCTGCCAACAAGGCTTGATTTCCTAGCTGCTGCTTAAAATAAACACCACCGCCCGCAGGTATGGTTTAGCACCACGCCTGCGGGCGGTTTTTTATTTAAATTCATCTTTGTGGCTCTGGAAAAATTCCCACGTTGCCCGCACGTTTTCCAGTTCCGTCCAACGCTTTGTTGCGATAGGCTCGCTGTCCAAATCGTAAATTCGCGCCCCCGGCATCGCCAGCAAAAACGGCGAGTGGGTCGCTATGACAAACTGGCAGTTGTAAAACCGCGCCGAATCATGCAAAAACCGTGCAAGCTCCAGCTGCCGCTCGGGTGAAAGACTGTTTTCCGGCTCATCCAGCAAATACAGCGCGTTCTCGCGGATGCGTTCGCTGAACACGGCCAATGCGCTCTCGCCGTTGGAGCGGGTGCGCACATTGGCGGGCAGCGTGCGGCGTGCCATCTGGGATTGGCTGTATCGCCGCGCGGCGCTTACCTGCTTGAGCCGGTCATAGTCCTTCATGCCGTGCATCTGAAACTTTTCCCGCCGAAGGTCGTTGTAATCCGCAAACATCTGCTCACGCCGCGTGTCCACGCCATCGTTCAGCGCCCGCAGATCGAGCATATAATCAAACACATCGTCACTTGTCAAAATCATGCTGCCCGTGGGTATGGGGCGCATAGTCCGCGGCTCACACAGGCGCGCATAATCGTCAAAAAAAGGCGTGCGATTATACTCTGCGCGGCGGTAAAGCCGCAGGGCATCGGCCATTACATTTAATAAAGTCGTCTTGCCGCTGCCATTGCCGCCGTACAGAATCGTGATCTCAAGAAAATCCAGCTCGGGCAGCGTGCGGCCCTCGAACAATCCAAACGGATAGTACGAGTCATAACAGGTCTGCCTCGCGCGCGGGCTGAACGCCATGTAGTTCGCTTCTTGTGCCCGGTCTGGGAACCGGAACCCGGAAAGATATACCATAATCGCTCCTCCTGCCCCCATTGTAACACAGTTGTGCGCGTTTGCATAGCGTGGGGCAGGAGGTGTTTTTATATGTCCAAAGGCAGTATACTGATCTATACCTCTGCTGCCGGGCAGGCCGCGCCGCTGCCCAGCGTGACCCTGACCGTAACGGATGCGGGCGGCAGCGTCCGCGCCCGGCTCGTCACCGATGCGGACGGCTTTGCCGAAGCCACCGACCTGCCCGCCCCCGATGCCGCCTACAGTCTGGACGCCGCCAACACAACGGTGCAGCCCTACGCACTCTACCGCATCGAAGCTGCATTGGACGGCTGGCAGCCCCTTGTGCTGAACGGCGTGCAGGTCTTTGACGCCCAGCAGACCGTGGCGCGGCTGAACCTGTTGCCCGCAGGGGCGGCCCCCGCTTCCGCCATCAGCCGCACGGGGGAGGTCGAGACCGACATCGTCACGATCCCACCGCACACCCTTTTTGCCGGGAACGGCGGCAGCGGCCCTGCGCCGGAGGAACTGCTGCCCGGCAGCGTGCTGAACCGCATCGTCGTACCGAAGAAGATCACAGTACACCTGGGCAAGCCATCGGCCAACGTCCGCAACGTAACGGTCAGCTTCCAGTCCTATATTGCCAACGTCGCATCGAGTGAGGTCTACCCTACCTGGGATAGCGCGCCCGGCACACGGCGCACTTCTATTTAAAAGCTCCACCGCAGCTCTATACGGCGTGTGCCGTCCTGCGGCGGGTAAACGGTAATGCTTTGCAGCAGGGCCGCGGCCTGGTCCTGCGTCAACTGCCCCGGCGCAGCGACATAGCGGGACAACTGCTTTTCGACAAGCGCCTCGGCGTCGCACAGCGGCCAGTAGGGCTGGCCCGGGCAGGCGGTCTTACTCCGGCGCGCCGTACGGCAGCGGAAGTACCGCCGCGCCGCCGCGCCGGTCAGCTCCATCTTGCCTCCGCAGACACCACACCGGACAAGCCCAGCCAGCGGGTGGCGCGCTGCCGCTGTCTGTCCGCCATGCGCCGTCAGCCGCGCCTGCACCGCTGCAAAATCCGCCCGGCTGATGAGCGGCACGTGGGTGCCGGGTACGATGATCCAATCCTCCCGCGGCAGGCGGATGACTCTGCGGGACTTGTAATTCAGCTTGCGCACGCGGCCCTGCTCCAGATCGCCCGCGTAGGTCTGCGTGGACAGAATGCGCCGCACCGTTGCCTTGCACCACAGCGACGCGGGCGTGGGGCGCGGCCGGCCAGCACTGACCGCGCGGTAGGCGGACGGCGGCGGCACGCCCTGCGCGTTGAGGGTCCGGGCGATCCTGCCCGCGCCGTTTCCCTGCAGGTACAGCGCAAATATCTGCCGCACGATCTGCGCGGCGGGTTCGTCCGGGAGCAGACGGCTGTGATCTTTCGGGTCCTTCCGGTAGCCGTAGAGCGCAAAACTCGCAATGTAGCTCCCGCTGCGCCGCTTGTGGTCCAGCACAGCCCGCACATTCCCGGACAGATCCTCCAGGTACCACTCATTGATAAGTCCGTTGATCTGGCGTGCCTTTTTGCCTGCAGGGTCGCAGGTATCCACATGGTCCAGCACCGCGATGAACCGCACGCCCCATTCCGGGAACAGTCCGTGCAGATATTTTTCTACCAACTCCATGTCACGGGTGAACCGCGACTGCGTTTTTGCCAGAATGACCTCAAATTTGCCCGCCCGCGCGTCGGCCAGCATCGCGTTGAATCCAGGCCGCGCACGGTCAATGCCGGAGTAGTCCTCGTCGGTGTATACCCTAAAAATGCGGTAGTCGTGCTCCGCAGCCCAGGCCAGCAGCAGCGCCCGCTGGTTGCGGATGCTCTCGGACTCGCGCGCGGTCTTTTCCTCGTCCTCCTTGCTCAGGCGGCAGTAGACCGCCGCCCAGCCCTTACGCGGGGGCATCGGTGCCGCCGTCCTTTGGGCCGTTTATCAGCCGCAGCTGTTGTAAAAGGCGTTCAAGGTTTCGCCGCCGCTCCTTCTCGGTTTCCGACTGGAAAAATTCGATAACGGTATACTGCATTCTCACCCCTCCCCTGCTGCATTGTACGTCGTATCCTGCCCAGGCAGCACAAAAGCGGCACAGCCTTCGCCGTGCCGCTTTTTCCTATCGAATCCGACGCATTACGCCATATAAGGCGCAATAAAATCAAACACCGTATCCCAGTAGCTGTCCCCCAGCGCGTACATGGCCTCACCGTGGCCCGCGCCCTCAGCGGTCAGCTCGGCCTTGTTGTCGCCGGGCTTGGCATTGTACAGTGTATCCATCATCTCGTAAGGGATGAAGTCGTCCGCCGTGCCGTGGATGAAAAGCATAGGCTTTTCGCAGTGCGCTACCTGCGCAAGGGCGCTCGCCTCGGTAAAGCTGTACCCTGCGCGCAGCCTGGCGACACCGCTGGCCGTATACAAAATCGGGAACTCCGGCAGCCCGAACCGCAGCTGCAACTCACTGGAAAAAATATCCCACACACTGGTGTAGCCGCAGTCCTCCACGAAGGCTTTCACATTGTCGGGTGTGCTCTCCCCTGCCGTCATCATCGTTGTAGCCGCTCCCATTGAGATGCCGTGGATAACAATTTTCGCCTGCGGATCGTCCGCAAGGATGAAATCGATCCAGCGCAGTATGTCCTTGCGGTCCAGCCACCCCATGCCTACATAATCGCCCTCGCTCTCGCCGCAGGCCCGCAGGTCGGGTGCGATCACCTGATAGCCAGCTTCATAATAGGGTGCTGCCAACTGCAGCGCGCCTGTGTAGTCACCGCGGTATCCGTGCAGTACAAGGGCCCAACGGTGCGTGTCAGCGGTCTCTGCATTGGCGTAGTAAACGCCGTGCAAGGTCAGGCCGTCGTCCGCGGTCAGGGTCACATCCCGGCCAGGGTGTTCCTTCGTGAAAGTATCGATCTTACTTTTATATGCCGCGCGGTTGTCCTCCATGACCGCCTCAACACTGTCCGCCGGTGCATCCACCTCCAGTGCCACCTCTCGGTCACCACCGTTGCCGCTGCGGCCAATCGCATAATTGACCAGATAATTACTGATAAATACCAGCGCCGCAGCCAACGCAACGACCACTACGCCCGCTGCGATTAGAAGTTTCTTTTTCGTGTTTGCTTTCGTTTTCACTTTGCTTTCCCTTTCTACCATTGCATGATTGCTCAACAATAGTTGCCAGTATACCGCAGAGTTCTTGATTTGTCAACAGTATAAATAAAAAAGTAAAGCCGGGCGCTCTTGCAGGCGTATCGTTTCCTCCGGCTGCTGTACCCGCTTGCGGCAGTAACAGGCTTTCCGAAGAATCCCTGTAGGGGCCGGACATGTCCGGCCCGCCACCTTCCTCTATCGTCCTTTTCCATTTCCGGCACTCTGCATAAACAAAAAAGCCCTGCTCAAATCTGAGCAGGGCTTAAAGAGAAGCCGGCATCTACCTATTTTCACAGGCCGTTTCCAACCAACTATCTTCGGCACAAGTGAGCTTAACTTCTGTGTTCGGAATGGGAACAGGT
>OLZW01001602.1_pt1 | contig 16490 bp, 13 predicted proteins | sample 1674281 | NCBI WGS metagenome assembly OLZW01 (sample SAMEA103958157, study PRJEB25191) | human gut metagenome | biome: human-associated habitat [ENVO:00009003]; feature: intestine environment [ENVO:2100002]; material: feces | place: Germany | collected 2013/2015
CTAGGGGCGGTAGCCCCAGTAATATAGCCCCTTCCCACGGGGAAGGGGTTTGGGGATAGGGATAGAGAATTTGCTCTATTTTATAAAAAACAGACTTTTTCTACAAACTCTCGGTTACAAATAACCGTTCGGCTAAGCCTGACGGCACTGGCATATCCGCATTATTTGAATGTTTGCGGCTGTCAGAACAGACAATTTTCAAAAATGACTTGACATCGGCAACCGATTAAGGTATAATATTTAATTGCATAGGCGCAAGACAGGCACACATCGGTGCCGAGTAATAACAGGAGGAAGAAAGAAATGAAAAGAACATACCAGCCTAAGAAGCTCCAGAGACAGAAAGAACACGGATTCAGAAAAAGAATGTCTACAAGAAACGGACGTAAGGTTCTCGCAAGAAGACGTGCAAAGGGCAGAAAGCACTTAAGCTACTGATTCTGTCAATGAATGAGTATGCAAAGAAATACGTCTGCATAAAAAAGGACAAGGAATTCAGATTCCTGTTCAAAAAAGGTGACAGTATTGTTACCGATGCATTCGTATGCTACGCAAGGGAAAGCAAGAGGCGGGTAAACCGCATAGGAATCGTTACAGGCAAGAAGGTCGGCAATGCCGTAAAACGCAGTCGTGCCAGGAGAGTCATAAGAGAAGCGTTCCGCCTTATTGAGCCCCTGCTCCGTGAAAAGACACAAAAAAGATACGACTTTATTTTCGTTGCAAGAGCAAAAACTCCTGCGATGAAATCGACAGAGGTATATCTTCGGATGGAAAAGCAACTGCTGAAAAGATATGCCACACCGGCGAATAATCAACCGGACAAAATACAAAAATAAAATGAAATATGTACTTTTATTTTTCGTAAAGATATACAGAATGACTTTGTCAAAATGGCTGCCTCGTTGTTGCCGCTTTACTCCGAGCTGTTCGGAATATGCGATGATCGCACTCCGCCGCTTCGGTGCGGTAAAGGGCAGCTATTTGGCTATACGGAGAATTATCAGATGCAACCCTTTTTCTGAGGGCGGCTATGACTATGTACCCGAACAATTTTATTTTTTCAAAAGGACTAAGCCGTAATATCGGCACTACTAACGGAGGGTGATTTCCATAGATTTCTTATACACCATAATCGGTACGCCTCTCGGCTACATTATGTGGCCTATTTATCTTCTTTTACAGAACTTCGGTTGGGCGATACTGATATTCACTGTAATAGTCAAATTAGCAATGCTGCCGCTTCAGATAAAGCAGCAGAAGAATATGGCGTTTTCTCAGCTGTTTGCTCCCAAGGTAAAGGAAATACAGCAGAAATACCGCAACAACCGTGATAAGCAGGCAGAAGAAATGCAGAAGCTGCAGGCACAGGGCTATAACCCTGCCGGCGGCTGCGGACCTCTTGTTCTGACAATGATAATACTGTTCGGTGTCATCGACGTTGTATATAAGCCCATGACACACATGGAGCATCTGTCATCGTCGGATATTTCAAGCACCATAACGGTAGCACAAGAAACCGAATATGCAAAGATATTCTTAAACGAATACAACAAGCAGGATGCCGAGCTTATTTTAAAGTATAAGAACGGCGATAAGGATGCAATTTTCATTTCGGAATCCAACGACGGCGCTCAGCTGACGCACGAGTTCAAGGATGACGAGAATTTCAAGAACAATTACACCGATAAGGATCCCGAAACGATCAGCACGGCAGACAGAGAAACCTACGGTTCATTCTCTGCCGAGCAGTACAGTGATTTAACAGGTGATAAGTCAAGACTTACAGCTGAAACAAAGAACAGACTTGCGGCTGTTGCAGGCAAGTACAAAGGTATGCAGATGGAGCTTCTTGCTCTGCAGGTTTATGAGCAGTACCCCGATACGTTCAAGGAAAGCAATATACTTTCAGATAATGTAAAGGGCAGACTTGCGTCACTGTCACACAATATGATGTTCTGCGGTCTGAACTTCGGTTCAACACCTAAGCTTGCTTTCGAGCCGCTGATAATCATACCGATATTTGCATTCGTTCTTTCTCTTGTACAGACTGTACTTTCCCAGTATCTCAACAAGAAGAACAATCCCGAAATGGCAAACGCAGGCGGTGCGGGTATGAAGGTAATGCTTTATATCATGCCCTTATTCTCACTTTGGATTTCGTTCAGCGTTCCTGCCGGAGTAGGTTTCTACTGGGGTGTCAACTATGCACTCGGCATTGTGCAGTCGCTGGTAATGCAGAAGCTGTACAGCCCTGAAAAGCTCAGAGCCGAGGCTGAAGAGAAGATGAAGGAAAGAAAGCTCAAGGAAAGACAGGTCACAACGACCGCTGTTGTTACAGATGCCGATACAGGCGAAGAAAAGACCGTAACAAAGACAGAAACACTTTCACAGAAGGAAATCAACAGACGTAAGCTGGCGGCGGCAAGAAAAGCCGATGCCGAAAAATACGGCGAAGAATACCACGAAGAAGACGACGATTGAGAATCGACGGAAAGGACGGACTTATGAAAAAGATATATACAGGTAAGTCACTTGACGAGCTCAAGGCGCTTGCCATATCAGAAATCAAGGAACTCGGCGTTGATGAAGCTGACATAAAGATAACCGTAGTTGAAGAACCGGTCAAGAAGCTGTTCGGCAAGAAGGGCGACTATAAGATAGAGGTTGAATTCGAAACGGTTACCGAAGCCGCTCCTGATGCTGCCGATGAAACGGCTCCGGCAGAAGCCGCTGAAGCCGCTCCTGCCGTAACAGATGCTGACCACACAGAAAAGGTAGCTATGGCTGCGGCTTATCTTGAAAAGGTTCTTACCGCTCTCGGCGTTGAGGACTTCAAGGTAAACATAATCGAAAAGGAAGACATAACTGTTCTTGATATAGTAGGCGAAAAGCTCGGTATCGTAATCGGCAGAAGAGGCGAAACACTCGACTCTTTACAGTACCTTGCAATTCTTGCAAGCAACCGTCACGATGAGCCTTACTGCCGTATCACAGTTGATTGCAACGGCTACAGGGATAAGAGAGAGGAAACTCTCAAGTCGCTCGCAGAGCGTACCGCTAATAAGGTGCTCCGTCAGGGCAGACGCATTACCCTTGAGCCTATGAATCCTTATGAGCGCCGTATCATTCACAGCAAGGTCGCTGAGATCGAAGGCGTATACAGCAACTCTATAGGCGAAGAACCTTACAGAAAGGTTGTTATCTCGGCTTCTCAGCCCCACAGAGATAACAACAGAAGAAACGACCGCAAGGGCGGAAGAAGAAACGGCAACGGTGCAAACCGCTCATACAAGCAGAGTACCGGTTTCTCGACATCTTTTGAAAGAGAGTACAAGCGTTCGCAGACTGCTGTTGAAAATACTGCGTCAGATGCAGGCGAATTCTCTAAGGAAGCGGTTGAAACAGAAAGAAACGCTACGCTTTACGGCAAGATTGAGCTTTAAGACTTGCAGAAATCGACGGTTTTTCAATGGTTTTTACGCAATTTTGAATTATCGCACAGGCAAACTTTCAAAATTTGTGCAAAATGACATATTGACAAATCAGCCGATATAGTGTATTATAATAACTGTAATCAGAAACGAGGACGTTTTGAGGAATCAAAGCGTCCTTTTCTTATTTTTCAAAGAACATCTAACGAAAGTAGGAGGAAAAGGAAAATGGCAGAGAAAACTTATGATGTAACGGAGCTGTTCGGCTCGGACGTGTTCAACGAGGCAGTAATGAAGGCAAGACTCCCTAAGGCTATCTTCAAGGAGCTGATGAAGGTAATGCACGGTAATGCTGAGCTTACACTTCCCATTGCCGAAGTAGTTGCCAGCACAATGAAGGACTGGGCAGTAGAAAAGGGTGCAACACACTACACTCACTGGTTCCAGCCTATGACAGGTATCACAGCCGAAAAGCACGACAGCTTTATTTCACCTGTAGGTGACGGTACGGTTATTATGGAGTTCTCAGGCAAGGAGCTTATCAAGGGCGAGCCTGATGCTTCGTCATTCCCCTCGGGCGGTCTTCGTGCTACATTCGAGGCAAGAGGATACACAGCGTGGGATCCGACATCATACGCATTTGTCAAGGACAACACATTATACATACCCACAGCGTTCTTCTCATATTCAGGCGAGGCACTTGACAAGAAGACACCTCTCTTAAAGTCAATGGACGCTGTATCAAAGCAGGCATTAAGAATTTTAAGACTTTTCGGCAACACCACAGCAAAGAGCGTTGTTGCTACAGTCGGTGCCGAGCAGGAATACTTCCTTGTTGACAAGAAGACATACGATAAGAGAAAAGACCTTATCTTCACAGGCAGAACACTTTTCGGTGCGGCACCTGTAAAGGGTCAGGAGCTTGAAGATCACTACTTCGGCGTTATCAAGCAGAGAGTAAGCGACTATATGAAGGATCTCGACAAGCACCTCTGGGCGCTCGGCGTTTCTTCAAAGACAAAGCATAACGAGGTTGCTCCCGCTCAGCACGAATGTGCTCCTATCTTCGAGTCTGCAAACCTTGCGGCCGATCACAACCAGCTTATGATGGAAATGATGAAGAAGGTCGCTCTTGAGCATAATATGGTATGCTTACTGCACGAAAAGCCGTTCGCAGGCGTTAACGGTTCAGGTAAGCACGATAACTGGGCGCTCTCAACAGATGACGGTCAGAATCTTCTGAACCCCGGCGATTCTCCTATGGAGAACGCACAGTTCTTGACATTCCTTGTCGCAATCATCAAGGCTGTTGACGAATACGCAGATCTGCTCAGACTTTCGGTAGCTACAGCAGGCAACGACCACAGACTCGGCGCTAACGAGGCACCTCCCGCAATCATCTCTATCTTCCTCGGCGAAGAGCTGAACGATGTTATCAATGCGCTTGTTGCAGGTACAAACGTAGAAGCAAAGCACGCACAGTTCGATATAGGCGTAACCTCACTGCCCAAGTTCCCCAAGGATACAACAGACAGAAACAGAACATCGCCTTTTGCATTTACAGGTAATAAGTTTGAGTTCAGAAGCGTTGGTTCTTCACTCAACATTTCCGGCCCCAACATCGTTCTTAACACAATCGTAGCAGAGGAGCTTGAACAGTTCGCCGATGAGCTTGAAAAGGCTGACGACTTCAAGAAGGCTCTTAAGGAACTGCTCGTAAAGACAATAAAGGAGCACAGCAGAGTAATTTTCAACGGCAACGGTTACGATGCCGCTTGGGTAAAGGAAGCTACAGAGGTAAGAGGTCTGCCTGAGCTTAAGTCTACAGTAGACGCACTTCCGCACTTCCTTGACGAGAAGAATGTCAAGGTGTTCACAAAGCACAAGGTATTCACAGAAGTTGAAATGCACTCAAGAACAGAGATTCTGCTTGAAAATTACAGCAAGACCATCAATATAGAGGCTCTGACAACAGCAGAGATGGCTACAAAGGAAATTCTCCCTGCCGTTATGGCTTACGAGAAGCAGGTTTGCGATGTACTTCTGTCAAAGAAGAACGCAGGCGTTGCTTATAACCTTGAGCAGTCTATCGCAAACAAGATTGATTCTCTTGCTGAAAGTCTGAACTCCAAGATAGCAGAGCTTGACAGCGCAATAGTTAAGGCACAGGGCATTTCGGATGTTTATGAAGCCGCTAAGTGCTACCACGATGAAGTATTCGCTACAATGCAGAGCCTTCGTGCTGTTGCAGATGAGCTTGAAACAATCGTCGGTGAAAAATACTGGCCCTTCCCGACTTACGAGGAGCTTCTGTTCAACGTATAATTATAGAGATACGCTTTTAAAAACGGCTTAGAGGGATTTTACCCTTTAAGATAATCTGCACCCTTTTCCTATGGCTATGGCACTTCGGTGTCATAGCCTCTTTTCTTTGTAAAAATCTATTCAAAACAGCGATATTTACCGATTTTTCGTCATATTTTCACATTATACGCTTTACAAATCAGTAAAAATGGGGTATACTGTAACAGTCAGATTAAATCGACAAAGTTACGAAAGGAATTTAGCAAATGACCGAATATAACGATATACTATACATTGTAGTACCCTGTTACAACGAAGAAGAGGTACTTCACGAAACATCAAAGCGGCTTAAGGAAAAAATGACAACTCTTATCAACGACAGAAAAATATCCGACAAGAGCCGTGTGTTATTCGTGGATGACGGAAGTAAAGACAGGACGTGGGAGATAATCGAGGAGCTTCACGAAGGCGATGATCTGTTTTCTGGGCTTAAGCTGTCACGCAACAAGGGTCACCAGAACGCCCTTCTTGCAGGCCTTATGACAGCAAAGGACCTTGCGGATATATCAATTTCAATGGATGCAGACCTGCAGGACGATATAAACGTGGTTGACAAGTTTGTAGACAAGTATCACGAAGGCTGTGACATAGTATACGGAGTACGTTCTTCAAGAAAGAAGGACACTGTTTTCAAGCGTGGAACAGCAGGAATGTTCTATAAGCTGATGCGGCTTCTCGGTGTCGATATAATCGACAACCACGCCGATTACAGACTTATATCGAAGCGTGCGCTTGAAGCACTGTCACAGTTTAAGGAGGTCAATCTGTTCCTCAGAGGTATAGTAAAGCAGATAGGCTTCAAGAGCGACATAGTATATTATGAACGCAGTGAGCGTTTTGCCGGAGAATCGAAGTATCCGCTTAAAAAGATGCTTGCTTTTGCGTTTGACGGTATCACCAGCTTTTCGGTAAAGCCGATAAGGCTTGTTACCGTAGTCGGATTTTTAGTGTTTCTTGTAAGCGTAGCGATGATAATATACGCTATTGTGCAGAATTGCCTTGGTGGAAATACCGAAGCAGGCTGGAGCTCGCTTATGTGCTCGATATGGTTCTTAAGCGGACTTCAGATAATGGCGCTTGGCATTGTCGGTGAATATATCGGAAAGATTTATATCGAAGTAAAGGCAAGGCCGAAATACATTATAGACAAATTTATAAATAAGCAATAAGAAAAGAGCCGTCGGACAGGAAAAGACCGACGGCTCTTTGATTTACTTCTTCTTTGAAATTACTTTTTTCAGCTTTTTTCTGCCGTTTTTAAGTGACGGGAAAGCCTTGTAAAGACGTTTATGCTTTGCTTTAAGCTCTGACAGCTTTTCGTTAAGCTCGTTAAAGCGTGCTGTAAGCACCTCCTTGCGTTCCGAAGCATTGCCCTTTAATTCACTCAAGCGTTCCGAATTACGTTGTTTAACGCTGTCTGAGGCTGTTTCCAGCTTAGCTTTGAACATATCCGCCTTTTTTTGCATTTCTTCCGCTGTGATTCTGTGTTCCTTTGTAAATTCCACAGCCTGTGCAGTCTTATCGGACAGATCTGAACCGATAGCGTCGGATACGGCGGTAAGCTGTTTTTCAAGGTCGTCTATAAGCCTTATTTCGTTTCTCAGCTTCTTTACTTCGGGGAAGGTCAGTATAACGTCTGTTATTATTGCCGCATAGAACAGGCACAGTGCCGCTATGCCGACAGGCTTCCAGATAAGCCCTACGGCAAAAGCTATCGCAGGCTGTACCACCTTCATTATAAGCAGGCAGGCAAGCCCCCACACAACCGTGAACTGCGGACAGATGTAACCGCCGATGTTGAACTTCTTGTCGCTGTAGTCCCACCAGCGTCTGCCGAATAGCTTATCAAGCACAAAGCCCGTTATAAATTCAAGTACGGTCGTAAGAACGGCAGAGCCGGCAAAAAGCAGAAGCCATGAATCTTTAATCGGTGTAAGGCAGACGATAACCGTTATCAGCCCGAAGCCGTATATAGGACAATAAGCGCCGTGCAGCATTCCACGGTTTACAAACTTTCCGTGGCGCACAGTTGCAAAGACAACCTCTCCGCACCAGCCGGCAAACGAGTATATTGCAAAATAGAACAAAAGGTTGTAAAAGTACTCCATTATTACCTCACAGTTTTTTATTATATTATACCCCGATTTTGCCTACAGGTCAACCTCGTGCAAAAGCAAAACGAGGTAAAACAAATATCCGCCGACCGTTTTTGAGCCGACGGATATATTTCTGTTCTTTTGACAGCATTACTGCTGTTCTACTTCTGTATTCTTTCCTACAAGCACAGCTATCGCTCCGCCTACAATAAGGGCTGCTGCACCTGCGAGCGTTTCAAGGTTGAAGCCGAAGCCGTCAGGGAACACAGCATACAGCGAGCCTATTACAAGTCCCATAATTGCACTGTAAACAAGCAGAGAATAGCGTTTCATAAGCGCCGAAATCAGCTTTGCACCGAATACAATGCCGATAAACACACCGATAGCTGTCGGTATCAGTATCATAAAGTCAAGGCTCTTTATCGCACCGATGACCGTGGTGTATAAACCGAGCAGTACCATTACAAACGAACCGCTGACACCGGGGATTATCATAGCTACAGCCGCTACGGTAACTCCGAGCAGAAGCGTTATGAACAGCACAGGATTCATCTTATAGGTATAGGTGAAGCTGTCGGTCTGTATTGAATCAATATCCGTGCTTTCGGGGAGAGTGAGCGTAATGCTCTCACCCTTTGCAATAGTGCTGTTTTCCGTCCCTGTGAGGACGGTAGTATCGGCTGAGGATTTCTTTACAACACAGCCGGTAAGCTCTCCTTCTACCTTGCCGTTGACCTTTAACTGCCAGTTTGATTTAATATCATAAGAGCCGTTGTTTGTGATAGTCACCGTGCAGTCGGTAGCGTTATGAACAGCATTGACAGTGAAGCTCTCGTTCTGGGGAAGCTTATTTATATAAGTCATTCCTACCACCAGTGCAAGTGCCGGGATAAATGCAAAAAGGCATTTCAGCGTGATTTTTCTGCCGCCGACGGTCATATTCCTGTAAATAAGCGGAATACTGCCGATGATAAGTCCCATAAAGAACATATTCGTTGCCACAGGGAAGTTATCAAACAGCCACGTTATCACAAACGAAAAGCCGAGTATACCGATAACGGCGCCGATTCCGAAAAAGACGATGAATCTGATGTTCTTTTTGATAGCCGACAATTTCAACGTCAGCACGTCTACCACCTTGTCATACACGCCGAAAACCACCATCATAGTTCCGCCGCTTACACCCGGTATAATATTTGCCACGCCGAATACGATACCGTAAACGATATTCAGTAGATGTGAGATCATATTTACTCCTTACTTATGTTCTTATTTGTTGAGGTATTTCTTTATCTGAAGCCCTGCGGGAAGAGCGACTCCTGCAAGCACTGCTGCTATGCTTGCAAGCGGATTCGGCACCGCAAAGCCAAACAGCAAGTTTATAAACGGAATATACGGCAACAGCACCGATGCTGCCGATGTAACCGCTGCTGTAACCGTCATATATTTCGGTATTGCTCCGTTTTTGAATGCTCCTGTACGTTTGTCTGTGACAACAAGGCACATTGCGCCTGTCATAACCGTGAGAAGTGTAAGCATTACCGATGAAACCTGCTGTGCTGACATAACCCCTCCCGCAAGAGTGAGGAACAGAGCGGATATTGCACCGCAGATAAGTCCGCAAACAGCACTTCTTATAAAGAATTTCTTATCCGGCTTTCCCTGCGAAATGAAGCCCGACGGGGTCATATTACCCTTAATATCCGATTTTACGTTTCTGAAGCCGGTACAGCAAAGAGGTATCACTGCCGCTGTAAGAACAGCCGCAAGCATAGGGGTAATTATGCCGTATCCCGTTATCATATCGGCAAGAGAAGTGCAGGCAAACGCTATAAGCGTTGATAGGAGAATAAATATACAGCGTTTGATGTTTCTGTGAAGCTGTCTTGCCTCTTTTATCATTTCAACGACTGATGAGAAATTATCGTCACGGACGATAAGCCCGCTCGCCTCATAAACGCTTCCTGTCGTATTTTCGAGCGATGTTATGCCAAGATCCGCATGGGCAACAAGGTCGTAATCGCTGTCGCTGTAACCCACAGTTGCTACTGTTTCGCCCGCTTCCTTCAGCTTTTCTATAATATCCACACGCTGAGCCGCATTTACACGGCAGAATATCTCAGCCTTCTTATAATCAAGCGGTTCTCCCGTTACAGCACTTTCTGCTATTTCATCTCCGGAAATCATTCCTGCGTCGGAAAGTCCTATTTTTTTGCCCATTGAGCTTGCTGTTTCGGGGCTGTCAGAGGAAGTCAGCACAAGCCTTACTCCCGCTCTTTTGCAGCCCTGCAATGCAAGAGGTATCATATCTCTTGTCGCATTCATAAAAGAAACAAGCCCCATATAATTATATTGCACTGCGTAAAGGCTCTTGGGTATTTCTTCGCCCTCAGGTATTATATAATATGCAACCGTCCACACTTCAAGTCCACGTTTTGCAAGAGCCGCCGCACGAGCGGTTATTCTGAACATTTCTTCAGGGCTCATATTGCAAAGGCCTGTTACCTTTTCTACAGCGCCCTTTACGCACACAAGATGAGTTCCGCCCATATTATAGATATTTCCGCCTATTCTGTCGGCATCATTATAAGGGAACTGTGCTGTAAGTTCGTTTCTTTTTACCGTTGCCACATCGGTTCCGCCCAGAGCTGCATTAAGCAGGAATGCCTGCTCTGCAAGCGTCGGTTCATCCTTATCGCACGCAAGCACCGTTACTGTTGTCATAAGGTCTGTATCCTTGCTGTATATTCCTGCGACCTCAAGTGTATTAGGCGCTACAACAGCGGATTTATCAATGACAAGCACGGACAGGCTGTTGAGCTTTTCGGGAACGGTAAGATTTTTTATGACAGCCCCCTTTAGCTCGGCACGGCGTACAAAATTCATATTGTACATTCTTATATACAGCTCTACAAACGGCATAAACATACATATAAGCCAACCGCAAGCACTTACGATAACACCTGTTACATTGTCTGTTCTTCCTGTTAAAATCTGTGACAGAGTGCCGATAACACAAAGCAGTATTGCCGCTACCGCAAGCGGAAGCCTCAGCTTGACGCAGGTTTTCTCATAGCGTGAGAAATTCGGATCTGCCGCTTTTCCGTGCTTTTCACCTTGTCTTGCTCTGTATGTATCTTCACCCGTTGCCACTACTCTCGCTACAGCAGAGCCGTTAAGCACTCTTGTACCTGCATATATACAGCTTTTCTTAAGTCCGGTCGCCTTCGGGTCCGCTCCGTCATGCTTTTGCACAGGGGTATTGTCGCCTGTAAATCTGCTCTCGTCAACTGTAAGTCCGACATACTCAAGTATATGTGCGTCCGCAGGCACTATTTCTCCTCCCTGAACAATTATTATATCATCCGGAACAAGCCCCGCCGCCGGAATAAGCTGTAATATCTCGTCACGCACCACTCTGTATTTCATCTTTGCGGACAGGGTACGGTTACGGATATTTTCGTTATTTTTCTGACATATCACACAAAGCGTAACCGTCTGTGCTATCGCCATTATTATGCACATTATGCCTGTGACATACTGCGACAATGTAAATATCTGAAGTAAGCCTGAGATCAACAGCAGAACTGCCGTGGGGTCAAGCAGGTAGTGATATGACTTGAAGCTCTTGTCTTCGGTTTCTGTAAAAATATTATTTCCGTACATATTGAGATTATCAGAGGCTTTCTTTTCGCTGAGTCCCTTATAATCTCCCTTGAAATTTAAAAACTGTGCCATATTTCTCTTTTCTTTATCTGTCGTTTTATTTCCCGTTCCGAACCGTCTGCGGCGGTTCGGATAAACTTTCCTATTTTATATTATCTCATAATTCAAGCGAAAAATCAAGAGCCTTGAAACATACGCAATAATATCACAGCCGTAATTTCGCATTAAAATGACGTTTTCACAATACTTTCACCGTTTTGTAAAGTTTTTGTAAAGCTCTCTAAGGTTTCTTTAAGGCAAAAGAGTTATCATTACAGCACAGACAAAGAGCAACACCGAAAAAACCGAAAGGAATGAGATAAATGGATAAAAGCATTTTTAAACGTCACGAGCTTAAATATCTTGTGAGCGCTGAGCAAAGGGAGTTTATCGAAAGCAAATTCGCACGGTATATGATTCCCGACGAACACGGCGAAAGCACGATATGCAACATCTACTATGATACTCCTGACTTCAGGCTTATAAGAAGATCGCTTGAAAAGCCCGTTTATAAGGAGAAGCTAAGGCTTCGCAGCTACGGTACTGCATCAAAGGACGAAAAGGCTTTCCTTGAGTTGAAGAAAAAATACAAGGGCATCGTCTACAAGCGCCGTATATCGCTCAACTGCGATGAAGCACAGGAGATTTTAGAAAACGGCGAAAGACTTCCCGAAAACAGCCAGATAGCAAAGGAGATCAACTATTTTCTTGACTTTTACGGGGACATTTTCCCTGCTGTCTATCTTTGCTACGACAGAACGGCATATTTCGGAGCGGACGATTTGGATTTAAGAATTACGTTTGACCGCAACATACGTTGGAGAACGGAAGATATCGACCTTAAAGTCGAGCCATACGGCGAGCAGATTCTTGACAGAGGATATTCGCTGATGGAAATAAAGGCGGCAGGTTCGATGCCTTTATGGCTGGCAGAGCTTCTTGCACAGGGCGGTATAAAGCAGACATCGTTTTCAAAATACGGAATGGCATATATGACAATGCTCAGACGAAGCATGGGCATAAAAATAAAAAAAGTAAAAAGTGAGGTAACAGTAAATGTTTGATACGGTAATACAAGGAATTTTCAGCAGTACGGCTGATATAACACTGGGCGGTTTTCTTATCGGCGTAGGCTCGGCGCTGGTACTCGGAATAGCGATGGCTTTTATGTATATGTACAAAAACAAATACACAAAAAGCTTTGTTATCACTCTTGCTACACTTCCTGCGATAGTCAGCATAGTGATTATGATGGTGAGCGGTTCGATAGGCGCAGGCGTTGCGGTAGCGGGAACCTTTTCTCTTGTAAGATTCCGTTCTGTACCGGGTACGGCAAAGGAAATAGGCTCAATATTTCTTGCAATGGCGGTAGGACTTGCGTGCGGAATGGGCTATCCGCTGTACGCTCTTATCTTTGCGGTGATAATGGGAGTTGCAAACATAGTACTTACCGCTGCCCCCTTCGGAGAATCAAAGAAAAACGAGCTTGACAGGGTACTGCATATAACCGTTCCGGAGGATCTTGAATATGCGGGAATATTTGACGATATATTTGTAGAATACTTATCACAGTACAAAATGATTCAGGTAAAAACAACGAATCTCGGCAGCCTCAACAAGCTGACCTATAACATCACGCTCGGCAAAGCAGGCTGTGAAAAGCAGATGATAGACGAGCTGAGAAGCAGAAACGGCAATCTTGAAATAAACATAACTTCTCAAAGTACAGACGGCAGAGAACAGCTCTGAAAAACGTTATGATACGAAAGGCGGTAATTTTATGAAAAAGAAAATCTTAGCTGTAACAATTGCTGCAGCGCTTATAGTTTCATGCTTTACATCGTGCGATAACAACACATCATCGGATTCGCAGGCATCACAGGCTGAAAGCAGTACGACCGTCAGCTCTGACAGTGCTTCTTCAGCCACAGATATAAGTTCGGCATCGGACAGTAAGACTTCTGACAGCGATAAACAGCTTACAGCGGACGATATGTTCTCTGAACGTGATCTGTCGGGCGATTACTCGGAATGCACAGATATAATTCTCAGCGACAGTACTGCAAGCTGTTCTGACAGTTCTGTAACAGTTGCAGACGGCTCGGTCACAATAACCAAAGCCGGAACATATAAATTCAGCGGAACATTCACGGGTCAGATAATCGTAAATGCCGGCGACAGCGATAAGGTACAGCTTGTGCTTGATAACGCAAGCATCACTAAAGAGGGAAGTGCGGCACTTTATATTATAAATGCCGACAAGGTATTTATAACAACGGTAAAGGAAACAGAAAACACGCTTTCAAGCACGGGCGAATTTGCTTCATCAAATGATGAAACAAACGTTGACGGTGCGATATTCTCAAAATCGGATATAACCTTTAACGGCAGCGGTACTCTGAACGTAAAGTGCGAAAGCAAGCACGGCATTGTAACAAAGGACGACCTCAAGATAACGGGCGGAACATGTAACATCACCTCCGCATCACAGGGTCTTTCGGGCAAGGACAGCGTAAGAATCGCTGGCGGTAATATTACCGTTACATCCGGAACGGACGGAATACACAGCGAAAACACAGACGATACCGAAAAGGGATATGTATATATTTCCGGCGGTACGCTGAACATCACAAGCGGCAAGGACTGCATCGATGCATCGGGTACGGTTGACATAAAGGACGGAATATTCACCTTTAAGGCAGGAGGCGGTTCGTCCGAAAAGACAACAGGCGGCAGCACCGAGTCATATAAGGGTATAAAGGCTGACGGCGTGCTGACAATATCGGGCGGTACGTTTGATATTGATACGCTTGACGATGCAATCCACAGCAGCGCAGATGTTACGGTATCGGGCGGTACGCTTGACATAAGCACGGGCGACGACGGCATTCACTCCGGCAACAACACGGTTGTCAGCGGCGGCGAGATAAACATCGCAAAATGCTATGAAGGTCTTGAAGGTCAGACGGTAACGGTCAGCGGCGGCAAGGTAAAACTTACGTCATCGGACGATGGAATCAATGCCGCAGGCGGCGACAATCAGGGCGTGGGCGGAGGCTTCGGCCCCGACTCATTCTCAGCCGACAGCGACGCTAAAATCACCATAACAGGCGGCGAAATACACGTCAATGCAAGCGGCGACGGACTTGACTCGAACGGCGATATTGAAATATCGGGCGGTACGGTTTATGTATACGGCCCTACAAACGACGGTAACGGCTCGCTTGATTATGAAAATAACGCTGTGATAACAGACGGTACGGTAATTATGGCAGGCTCAAGCGGTATGGCTATGAACTTCGGCTCGGAGTCAACGCAAGGTTCGATACTTGCAAGCGCAGGTAACGCAAGTGCGGGAACAGCAGTAAAGCTCACCGATTCAAGCGGAAACGTAATTGCAGAGTTTACACCCACTGTATCGTTCCAGACCGTAGTAATAAGCACTCCGGATATTACTTCTGACGGAACATACACACTTACAGTAGGCGACAGCACGCAGGAGATCACCATGTCCGGCTACATCTACGGCAGCGGAATGAGCGGCGGCTTCGGCGGAGGTCAGCATGGAGGAAACGGCGGATTTGGCGGAGGTAACCGTCCCGGCGGTAATAATCATGGCGGCTTTGGCGGAGTCAATCCTCCCGATATGAACGGCGGTCAGACAGCCACCGCATAAGACAGCAAGTTAAATCAATATATACCTTACAGTGAAAATTCCTCCGGACTTTTGGGCTCGGAGGGATTTGCTATTATTTTAGTCTAGAATAATGTGGTATTTGACCTTTCTTGCTTTGAACCAACAATAGTTGTCACTGAGTTTTGAGGGACTGATACCGTCACAATCATAGAAGTAGATAAAACCGTCTTCAATAACCATTGACGATTCAAACCGGTAAGGGTCTTCATAATCGGGATTCCGACTTTCTGTGCTGTATGATACATCATTTTCAAGCCACATCTCTATTTCACAGCCCCACGCCCCTTTATTCGCCCGTTTCTTAAGCCTTATTCTTCGTAAGGTTCAATCAGCTGTTTTCCCGAGTCTGTCACCTGATAATACTTATCATTTTCCGTATCTACCATAAGTACCGGAATAACTCCGCTGTCGAGAACAGTGCCGTCTATGTAATAGTGAGATTCTCCGTCGAAATAAATGTCGTGGAAGAACTTGTCGCCGGATATTTCGGCGGTGCCGACATGACCTGCGACTACTTTCATATCAAGCCCCTCGATTTTGCCGGTTTCAGCGGGATATTTTGAGGTGAATACATCTTCTGATGTTTCCCATTTCCACATATCACCCGCTTCTTCATCAATACCGGCGTGAACGAAAATCGTGTTTCCCTCCACATAATACAGCGGAAGGGAAGAGAGCCAGTTGATATACTCATCATCATCGCTCTCATCCTCCCACTCTTCTATACGGGCATATACAGAATTGTTGCTTATGGTTGACGATCCGTTGACTACCCATTCGTCGTGGTTGCCGAGCAGAGCAATAATTCTGTCCGAACCGAAACGTTCACGAAGCCTCATTATCCTGTCCAGAACACCACGGTTATCCGGACCGCCGTGGATATAATCGCCGAGAAGAATGAGCTTTGCCTTGCCCTGTTCTATATCATCAAGAACAAGTGAAAGTGCGTCCTCAAATTCCGCAAGGCAACCGTGGATATCACTCATACAGTAAATTATCATTGTAAACTCCTTTCACGAGCCGCATTCTTTAGCGTAAGAGTATATGCAACAGCATACAAAACACTGAGATTAATCATTCATCATTCTCTTTGTTCTTTTTCAAACTGGAGCTTGTCGCGGAGCCTTCTTTCCTCTATGGCTCTTTCCGCGATCATATCTTTGACCTTCATCATTCTTGTTGTTCCGGCTCTCTCGT
>OLZW01001646.1_pt1 | contig 16193 bp, 16 predicted proteins | sample 1674281 | NCBI WGS metagenome assembly OLZW01 (sample SAMEA103958157, study PRJEB25191) | human gut metagenome | biome: human-associated habitat [ENVO:00009003]; feature: intestine environment [ENVO:2100002]; material: feces | place: Germany | collected 2013/2015
TTTCAAAGATCATAATAGGGCTCTGAAAAGGGGCCTGACGATTAAGAAAGGAGTTTTACCATGAAAATCATTTTACCAGATGGAAATGTACAGGAGGCAGAGGATGAGTTAAGGGCGATCCGTCATACCGCTTCCCATGTGCTGGCACAGGCAGTAAAGAGACTGTATCCGGAGACAAAATTAGCCATCGGACCGGCTATTGATGATGGCTTTTACTATGACTTTGACAGAGAGGGCGGATTTACCCCAGAGGATCTGGAGAAGTTAGAGGCTGAGATGAAGAAGATCATCAAGGAAAATATTCCATTAAAGCCATTTGTGCTTCCAAGAGATGAGGCAATCAAGTTAATGCAGGAAAAGGGCGAGCCTTACAAGGTAGAACTGATTGAGGATCTGCCTGAAGAGGAGACCATCAGCTTTTATCAGCAGGGAGAATTCGTTGATTTATGTGCCGGACCACACCTGATGACAACAAAGCCGGTAAAAGCATTCAAGCTTACAAGCCTTGCAGGTGCTTACTGGAGAGGCAGCGAGAAGAACAAGATGCTCACAAGAATCTACGGTATCTCTTATCCTAAGAAAGCACAGTTAGATGAATATCTGACAATGCTTGAAGAAGCAAAAAAACGTGACCACAGAAAACTCGGCAAAGAACTTGGACTTTTCATGATGTGCGAAGAAGGTCCGGGATTCCCGTTCTTCCTTCCAAAGGGAATGGTGCTTAAGAATACATTGCTTGATTACTGGAGAGAACTTCACAAAAAAGCAGGTTATGTAGAAGTATCTACCCCAATTATTTTAAGCAGACATCTTTGGGAGACATCCGGACACTGGGATCACTATAAAGAGAACATGTACACAACACAGATCGACGGAGAAGACTATGCTATTAAACCAATGAACTGTCCAGGTGGAATGCTTGTGTATAAAGCAGAGCCACGTTCATACAAAGACCTTCCACTTCGTGTCGGTGAGCTTGGTTTAGTACATCGTCATGAAAAATCCGGTCAGTTACATGGACTGATGCGTGTACGTTGCTTCACACAGGACGATGCACATATCTTTATGATGCCAGAGCAGATTCGTGACGAGATCAAAGGTGTTGTAGCATTGATCGATGAGGTATACAGCCTGTTCGGATTTAAATATCATGTAGAACTTTCTACACGTCCGGAAAACAGTATGGGAACGGACGAAGACTGGGAGCTTGCTACAGAAGGACTTCGTGGTGCGTTAAATGACCTGGGACTTGATTATGTAGTCAATGAAGGTGACGGAGCATTTTACGGACCGAAGATTGACTTCCATCTGACAGACTCTATTGGCAGAACATGGCAGTGCGGAACAATTCAGCTTGATATGCAGCTTCCACAGAGATTTGAACTTGAGTACACAGGAGCTGACGGAGAGAAACATCGTCCGATCATGATCCACCGTGTAATCTTCGGATCGATCGAAAGATTTATCGGTATCCTGATTGAGCATTTTGCAGGGGCATTCCCGACATGGCTTGCACCGGTACAGGTTAAGGTGCTTCCGATTTCAGACAAATATATGGATTATGCACAGAAGGTTCTGGATGAACTGAACAATTCAGGTGTTCGTGCAGAAATTGATACACGTGCAGAGAAGATCGGATACAAGATACGTGAAGCACAGATGAAGAAGATCCCGTATATGCTGGTTGTTGGAGCAAAAGAAGAAGAGGACGGACTGGTATCTGTAAGAAGCCGTTTTGAAGGGGATGAAGGACAGAAGTCACTGACGGACTTCCTTGCAGCAATCAAGATGGAGATCCAGGCCAAAACAGCAAGGGAAGTAAAAAAAGAAGACGATAAATAGAGTTTTAAATAAAATCTGAATAAGAAATAAAACTTTCGGGCATAATGATACTGATTTTCAAAAAGGAGGTAACATTATGCCTGAATTAAAATGTACAGTACAGACATGTATGCACAACAAAGATTTTTATTGTGATCTGAACGCAATTACGGTGGGAGGAAAATCTGCACGGAAAGCTGCAGAGACAAGCTGTGACAGCTTTGAAGAAAGAAAAAGCGGCACCTACAGCAATGTGACTGGTGAGGCGGGTCCGACAAGCAAGATCGACTGCAAGGCCACGGAGTGCCAGTACAATAAGGAATGCCAGTGCCATGCAGGAAAGATCAGTGTGGAGGGCAGCAAGGCATGCAGCTGTGATGAGACGGAATGTGCAACTTTCAGTTGTGGATGTGCGTAGATGAAAGTGATGGGTGTGGGAGAGTTTCTCCTGCACCTGTTTGTTTGTGTGCAAGGAATGAGAGAAAAGGTGCGAAAAGGATGGTTGGGGAGGTTGACGGGGGTGTTAGAAAGAAGGTATAATAAAAATCGGACTTTTGAAGAAAGACAGGGAAATTAAATGGAAAAAAAAGACAATGTAGAGAAAGGGGTTTCGGGGAAGCCGGAAAAGAAGAAATCGGCAGCGTATTATGAAAAGCGTCCGGAATTTGGTAACAGAGGGCCGTCAAAGATTTTGCTGCATTTCAGGAAGGGGATTACCTTTTTCCTTGTTATTGCGGCTTGTGTAATCTTTTATTTTCTGTTACTCCGAATAGAGGATATATCAGTAGGTGTCAGTAAAGTAATTGATGTGTTAAAGCCGATCCTATACGGAATGGTGATCGCATATTTGCTGAATCCGATCGTAAAGCAGATTGACCGGTGGCTGATTCCACAATTAAAAAAGAAAATGTCTCAGGAAAAGGCAAAGAAGGTTTCGCGTAGTGTCGGTGTTTTTGCAGCGCTGGTTATGCTGCTTGCTTTGATCCTGGCACTGTGCAATATGCTGATTCCGGAACTTTATAAAAGTATCCGTGACATGGTTCAGACTCTGCCGGGACAGATCAGTGATATGGTTACGAAGATCATAAGTATCCAGAAAGATACCAGTCCTGCCGGAGTCATGGCACGTAACCTGTTAGAAAAGGGATCGGATGCATTACAGAACTGGATCAAACAGGATCTTTTAACCAAGGTTAATGAAGTGATGTCAAACCTGACGGTTGGGATCATCAATTTTGTCAGTGAGATCCTGAATTTTCTGATTGGTCTTATTGTATCAGTCTATATTCTGTTCAGTAAGGAAACATTTTCCGCACAGAGTAAAAAGATCGTCTATGCAGTGTTCCGTACAGATCATGCCAATATGATCCTGCATCTGACAAAGAAAAGCAATGAGATTTTCGGTGGATTTATTATTGGAAAGATTATTGATTCTATGATTATCGGAGTGCTTTGCTTCTTTGGACTTACGCTCCTGAAGATGCCGTACATACTTTTGATCAGTGTAATCGTTGGTGTGACCAATGTCATTCCTTTCTTCGGACCGTATATCGGTGCTATTCCGAGTGCCGTTCTGATTTTGCTGAATGATCCGATCAAGGGCTTGTATTTCCTGATCTTCATTCTTGTACTGCAGCAGCTTGATGGAAATGTGATCGGACCGAAGATTTTGGGCAATTCGACCGGATTATCTGCATTCTGGGTTGTATTTTCAATCCTGCTCGGAGGCGGTCTGTTTGGATTTGTAGGAATGATCATGGGCGTGCCTACATTTGCAGTAGTTTATTATATTATTACAATGCTGATCAATCATTTGCTGGAGAAGAAAAAGCTTCCGCTTCAGACTTCGGAGTATGGGGAAAAGAGTTATGTGGATGATAGCGGAAGATTTGTCAGAGAAAATCCGGAAGAAAATGATACAGCGGTAAAAAACGGGGAAAATAAAAAAGAGAGGAAGTAAGCAGAAATGCCAATTCGTGTACAGAATGACCTTCCGGTAAAAGAAATACTGGAAAAAGAAAATATATTTGTAATGGATGAGAACCGTGCGGTTCATCAGGACATTCGTCCGATCAAGATCGGACTTCTGAATCTTATGCCACTGAAAGAGGATACAGAACTTCAGCTTCTGCGCTCCCTTTCCAATACACCGCTGCAGGTTGACATTGTGTTTTTGGCAGTGAAAAATCATGTTTCAAAGAATACTTCAGCGAATCACCTGAACCGGTTTTATGAGAATTTTGAAAATGTAAAAGATCAGAAATTTGACGGATTTATCATAACCGGAGCACCGGTAGAGCAGATGCCTTTTGAAGAGGTGGATTACTGGGAAGAACTTGTAGAGATCATGGAGTGGACAAAGACACATGTTACTTCAACGATCCATCTCTGCTGGGGAGCACAGGCAGCACTTTATTATCATTATGGGATTAATAAAGTACAGCTGGACAAAAAGCTTTTCGGTATCTTTGAACATAAGGTTATGAACCGTAAGATTCCTCTGGTACGTGGATTTGATGATGTATTTTATGCACCGCATTCGAGACATACAGATGTGCCGATTGAGAAGATCCGTGCAGATGAGAGACTGATGATTCTGGCAGAGTCGGAAAAGGCAGGAGCATACCTTATCATGGCACAGAATGGAAGACAGATTTTTGTGATGGGACATCCGGAGTACGACCGGGTGACACTGGATCAGGAGTATAAGCGGGATCTGAGCAAAGGACTTCCGATTGAAATGCCGGAGAATTATTATCCAGACAATGACAGCACACAGAAGCCACTTCTTACATGGAGAGCACATGGTAACTGTATGTATGCAAACTGGCTGAATTACTATGTTTACCAGGCAACCCCGTATGATATGGTGGGGACACCGGATTTTCATTAGGATTCAGATAGAATTTCATATACCGATATCCTGAAAGGCATATCAGAAAGTACTATGTTTCAGAAGAGAAATCCTTTGCTATAATAGGAAAGCAAAAATAAGCGGGAGGAAAAATATGTTATTGGAGCAGAAAACAACTGATTTTTTGGAACAGCTCTCATCGTCAACACCGATTCCGGGAGGTGGCGGTGCATCGGCAGCAGTCGGAGCGTTTGCATCAGCTTTGGGACTTATGGTTACAAATCTGACTGTCGGAAAAAAGAAATATGCGGATGTTGAAGAAGAAATTCTAGAGATAAGAGAAAAACTTGAGCAGAAGAAGCAGGATCTGGTCCGGATGGTAGATGAAGATGCCGAGGCTTTTGAACCACTGGCAAAGGCTTACAGAATGCCAAAAGAGACAGAGGAAGAACAAGCAGAGAAGGAAAAAGTTATGGAGGCCGCACTTAAAAATGCGGCAGAAGCACCACTGTGTATTATGAAAACAATTGTAGATACTATGGAGATGATCCGGGTGCTGGGGGAAAAAGGAAGCAGGCTTGCAGTCAGTGATGCAGGAGTTGCAATCCTCTTTGCCCAGGCAGCCCTTGAAGGAGCTTCTCTTAATATTTTTATCAATACAAAGATGATGAAGGATCAGGAAGAAGCTGAAAGACTGAATTATCTGGCTGATCAACTGATTGCGACAGGCAAAGAACTGAAAGAGACAACTTATGATGCTGTACTTAAGGGTATCAGACCATAACAGATAAGACAGACAGGAGGAAGACATGAGCATACAGATGCGAGGGGCTGAAGTGGCAAAAGCCATGAAAGAAAAGCTGATCAGAGAAAGAGAAGAGTTGAATGCGGCGGGAGTAAATCCATGCCTTACGATCATTCGGGTAGGAGCGAAAGAAAATGATCTTGCCTACGAACGTGGAGCAAAAAAGAGAATGGAAATGATCGGAATCGAGTGCCGCATTGCAGAACTGCCAGAAGATATTTCACAGGAAGAATTTGAGGATGCTTTCTGTAAGATCAATAAAGATCCGGAGGTTCACGGGATTCTTTTGTTCCAGCCGCTTCCGGAGCAGCTCGATGTAGAGAAGATCAGACAGATGATCGACCCGGCAAAGGATATGGATGGAATGAGTCCTGTAAATCTTGCAAAAATATTCGAAGGTGACAGAACTGCTTATGCGCCTTGTACTTCTGAGGCAGTGATGCACATTATGAATCACTATGGAATTGAACTCCAGGGGAAAAGAGTGACCGTCATCGGAAGAAGCATGGTTGTTGGAAAACCGCTTTCCATGCTGATGCTTGGACAGAATGCAACTGTAACTATCTGCCATTCACGTACAAAAGATCTGGCGGACAGATGTCGCGAAGCAGAGATAATAGTAGCTGCGATCGGACGGGCAAACCATATCACTGCCGATATGATCGCCGAAGGAGCGGTGGTAGCGGATGTCGGAATCAACGTACTGGAAGACGGAACCCTCTGTGGAGATGTGGACTACGGAAATGTCCGGGAAAAAGTATCCCATATCACACCGGTTCCGGGAGGAGTAGGAAACGTCACAACATCTGTACTCGCCTCTCACGTGCTACGTGCCGCCCGTATAGGTCAGAACGAACACGGACAACGCAGAGGGTAACACCGCCTCTCTGTCGAACACAATACAAATGGGCGAAGAACAGTTACAACCGGTAACCCAGAGCGCCCCGGAAGAGAAAAAATCCTATAGATTCAACTTGAATCTATAGGATTTTTTTCTCCTCCGTGGTGGCATAGACTACATTTATTTTTCGCCCATCTCTGGTGGAATCTTTTCTAACAACTGTCGGATATTATCACGGATCAATCGTTTATAATTATCAGGAAGCGGTGTGATCATATCCAGGATCTCGGCATTGATCGGATCCTTTGAATGAATTGAATCATCCAGGTAGTCACAGATCAGATAATCAAATTTGACATCTAATGCTTCTGAAAAATTAAGCATGGTTGCAAAGGATGTTGCCTGGCTGCCATTTTCAATCCGGCTTATCGTTGTCTCATCAAGATTTAGTTTTTCTGCTAGTGCTGCCTGTGTAAGACCGGCTTTGTGACGTGCCTGCCGAACGCGTGTACCGAAATTCTTTTCCATGCTGTATCTCTCCTTCATAAAAGTAGTGTAGCATTTCAATTTGAAAAAAGAATGATATTATATGCAAGTTAACTTTACAAAAACGCTGTGATAGGATATGATTAAAAAAAGGAGGGAGAGAAATGGATTGGGAATCGTACAGAACAGATATTGAGGCGATAAAGCTTGCGGTGAATGAATGTGAAAGACTTGGAGTGGATAAAGAAGAACTCCTCATAATCAGTATTTACCGTTTGTATGAATTTTATAAAACAGAAGACGACAGAGTCTATCTTCTGGGGGCATTATTGCATCTTAAGGCTTATCTTGAGCTGGGGATGGAATATGAAAAGAACCGTAAGATTTTTTCGCTGATTTTAGATAATTACGGGGTATGTTATCAGGATATTTTTCAGGGAGCTGAGAAAATGGAGTGAAAAAATCTGAAAAATTCCAAAAATCAGGTTGACAAACAGAGAATAAAGAGGTAATATATTAATCATAAATTGTAAAACCGTTGAGAAAGAGGAGTAGGTTATCGAACGATATCACAGAGAGCAGCAGGCGGTGGGATTGCTGTATGGAGTTGATAATTGAATGGACTTTCGAGGGCAGCCTGAAATCAGATAATTGAGAGTATGGTTTGTCGGGAACCAAACCCGTTATCAATAAGGGATGTATGTTAGTACATAAAAGAGGACAGGAAACTGTTAAAGTTGAGTGGTACCGCGTTAGTAGAAGATATTAGTCGCCTCAATCCGGAGAAGGATTGAGGCGTTTTTTGTTTCATAGGAAATTCCGAAGGAACTTCCTATGAAATAAAAAGTCTCCGGCAGGATGTTACATATGTATTCCTGCTGTGGTACGGGCGGAATCAAGAAACACCTTCTCTTGAAAGCTAACAAAGAAAATTATTTATCAAGAAGAGGAGAACAAAATTATGAAAAAGAGAACAATCGCAGTATTATTAACAATGGCAATGGCAGCAACAATGATGGCAGGATGTGGAAGCAAGTCGGATTCCAAGACAGCAGATGGAGAAAAGAGCTATACAATTGGTATTTCCCAGTTTGCAGAGCACGGATCTTTAGATAACTGCCGTGAAGGATTTTTAGAGGGACTGAAAGAAGAAGGTATCGAGGAAGGAAAGAATCTGAATGTTGAATACAAAAACTCGGCAGCAGATATGGGAACTGCATCACAGATCGCAAGCAGCTTTGTATCCGATAAAGTAGATCTGATCTGCGGAATCGCAACACCAAGTGCACAGACAGCATACAATGCTGCGATGGATACGGATATTTCGGTTATCTATACTGCGGTTACAGACCCGAAAGCAGCAGAGCTTGCAGATGATAAAGGGAACCCGGTTGGAGAAGTCACAGGAACCAGTGATAAACTTCCGATTGAAGCACAGCTGAAAATGATCCGTGAACTTCTTCCGGATGCAAAGAAGATTGGTATCCTCTATACAACAAGTGAGGCAAACAGCGTATCTGCAATTGCTGAATACAAAGAAAAAGTCGGTGACTATGGATTTGAACTTGTAGAAAAGGGAATTACAAATACATCAGAAATCGCACTTGCAACAGATGATCTTCTGTCACAGGTAGACTGCATCAGCAACCTGACAGATAACACGGTAGTAAGCTCACTTGCAACCATTCTGGATAAGGCAAATGCAGCAAATATCCCGGTATTCGGAAGTGAGATCGAACAGGTGAAGCTTGGATGCCTGGCAGCAGAAGGCCTTGATTATGTAGCACTTGGCAAACAGACAGGTAAGATGGCAGCAAAGGTTCTCAAAGGAGAAAAGAAAGCATCTGAAATGCCATTTGAGACGATCACAGAAGCAGGACTTTACCTGAATACAAAAGTAGCAGAAAATCTTGGAATCACAGTGGAAGACGATCTGAAAAACAGCGCAGTAGAGACATACGATTCTATCAGCGAAAACTAAATTTGAATTAGAAAAGTGAGGAGCAATGCAATGAGCTTTGCAGTATCAATTTTGGAGCAGGGACTGATTTACGGAATCCTTGCATTGGGAATTTATATAACATACAAAATTCTGGATTTTCCAGATCTGACCGTAGATGGCAGCTTTCCATTAGGAGCTGCCGTAACGGCGCTTATGATCACAAAAGGAGCGAACCCGTATCTGACCCTTCCGGCTGCATTTGCAGCAGGTGTGGCAGCCGGTATCTGTACCGGACTGATCCATGTCAAATGCAAGGTAAGAGATCTGCTTTCAGGTATCATTATGATGACAGCGCTCTGGACGATCAACCTTCGTGTGGCAGGAACAGCCAATGTACCATTGTTTTCCCAGAAGACAATCTTTAAAAATGATACACTGGATAAGCTGCTTCCGTCAGGATTTTCCGCTTACTCTACATTGCTCATCATTCTGATCATTGCGTTAATTGTGAAAATCATTCTCGACCTTTACTTGAATACCAAGTCCGGATACCTGCTCCGCGCAGTCGGAGATAACGATAAACTGGTAACTGCAATGGCAAAGGATGAAGGAAATGTGAAAATCCTGGGACTTGCGATCGCAAACGGGCTGTGTTCGCTTGCGGGATGTATTTTCTGCCAGGAAGAACGTGTATTTGAAATTTCCAGTGGTACAGGGGCGATGGTAATCGGTCTTGCAAGTGTTATCATCGGAACCAGTATTTTCAAAAAAATCAGTTTTGTAAAAACAACGACAGCTGTACTGATCGGTTCTATCATTTACAAGGCCTGTGTGGCAATCGCACTGAAGAACTTCGAACCGCAGGATATGAAGCTGATCACAGCCGTATTATTCCTGGTAATTCTGGTGCTTAGTATGGAGAGAAAGAAGAAGGTGAAGAAGAATGCTGGAGCTTAGAAATATTCACAAATATTATAATCCGGGTACAGTCAATGAGATGTGTCTTTTTGAGGACTTCAATCTGACGATCAATCAGGGCGAATTTGTATCCGTAGTAGGAAGTAACGGTTCCGGTAAAACTTCGATGCTGAATATCATCTGCGGAAGTATTCCGGTAGAATCCGGACAGATCCTGATCGATGGAAAAGATATCACAAAGGTAAAAGAATACAAGAGAAACCAGAAGATCGGACGCGTGTACCAGAATCCATCTATGGGAACCTGTCCGTCCATGACGATCTTGGAAAATATGTCTCTTGCGGACAATAAAGGAAGGTTCTACGGACTTGGACGGGGAACTAATAAGGCACGTATTGATTATTACAGAGAACAGCTCGCCCAGCTTGGTCTTGGACTGGAAGATAAGCTTCATGTCAAAGTCGGATCACTTTCCGGAGGACAGCGCCAGGCGATGGCACTGCTGATGTCTACGATGACACCAATCGAGTTTTTGATCCTGGATGAGCATACTGCTGCGCTGGATCCAAAGACAGCAGAACTGATCATGGAGCTGACCGATAAGATTGTAAAAGAAAAAAATCTGACAACGGTTATGGTCACACACAATCTCCGCTATGCAGTAGAATATGGTAATCGTCTGATCATGATGCATCAGGGACATTGTGTGATGGATAAGGCAGGAAAAGATAAAGAGGATACCTCGATCGATGAAATCCTGACGATGTTCAATGAAATCAGTATTGAGTGTGGAAACTAAAAAATACAAGATTATGAATTAAAGAGATAAGCAGAAAAGGAAACAGTTTCGGCTTATCTCTTTTTGTATCTCCAAAGGTTTTGGAAAAATTATTCGAGGATTTTCAAAATGAAAGGCTATTGTCTGAATACAGAAGGAGAAGCCTGTCCGGTATAAAATGTCAATGGATTTTCAGGAATATGCCTGTAGAAGATTTGGTTGTCTGGCTGCCGGAAAATTGGTTATTTTCACAGATTGACGCTCTCTCTGTGATAGTGCTAAAATAGAGGAAAACGGTCAAGATATAGTATGCCTTTTAAATAGAATACAATATATTGTAGTTATCAGAAAGGAGAAGAAGATGAGCTTAAACAATGTGAAAGTTGTAAAAAAAGATGGGACAAAAGAAGAATTTAACGTGCAAAAAGTCGTTGTGGCAGTCAATAAGTCTGCATATCGTGCACTGATCAAATTTTCACAGAAAGATATTGATTTTATCTGTCATTTTGTAGAAGAAAAGGTAGAAGAACTCGGAATGCATGAGATCCAGATTCCGGAAATGCACAATATTGTAGAGGGAGCGCTTGAGAAAGTGAATCCGATCGTGGCAAAAAGTTACCGGGACTATCGGAATTACAAGCAGGATTTTGTGCAGATGCTTGACGAGGTTTATAAGAAAAGCCAGTCGATCATGTATATCGGGGACAAAGAGAACAGTAATACAGACAGTGCGCTGGTATCGACCAAGCGAAGCCTGATCTTCAATGAGCTGAACAAAGAATTATATAAGAAATTTTTCCTGACGGTGGAAGAATTACAGGCAATCCGGGAAGGATATATTTATATCCATGATATGTCAGCCCGAAGAGATACGATGAATTGTTGTCTCTTTGATGTGAAAAGCGTACTGACCGGTGGATTTGAGATGGGAAATCTGTGGTACAATGAGCCAAAGACACTGGATACGGCATTTGATGTGATCGGAGATATCGTACTGAGTGCGGCAAGCCAGCAGTACGGAGGATTTACCGTGCCGAGCGTAGATGAGATCCTGGAGCCTTATGCGAAGCGTTCCCATGAAAATCATCTGAACAAATACAGAAGCCTTGGACTTTCGGAAGAAGTAGCACAGGAGATTGCCTGGAAGGATCTGGAAAAAGAGATGGAGCAGGGATTCCAGGGATGGGAGTATAAGTTCAACTCCGTATCCTCAAGCCGTGGAGACTATCCATTTATTACCATGACCAGCGGAACCGATATCAGCGAATACGGAAAGCTTGTCACAAAGACGATGCTGGAAGTAAGAGCAGGAGGACAGGGAAAGCCGGGACATAAAAAACCGGTACTTTTCCCGAAAATCGTGTTCCTTTATGATGAAAATTTACATGGACCTGGAAAGCCGGGAGAAGATCTTTTTGAAGCCGGAATTGAGTGCTCCAGAAAGACTATGTATCCGGACTGGCTCAGCCTTACCGGAAAAGGCTATGTGCCGAGTATTTACAAGCGCTACGGAAAGGTCATCAGTCCGATGGGATGCCGTGCATTCTTATCTCCATGGTATGAAAGAGGCGGTATGAATCCGGTGGACGAAAAGGATGAGCCGGTATTTGTCGGAAGGTTCAACATCGGTGCGGTCAGTCTCCATCTTCCGATGATCCTTGCCAAATCCAGACAGGAGAACCGAGATTTCTTTGAGGTACTGGATTATTACCTGGAACTGATCCGGAAGCTTCATATCCGTACTTACGAATACCTCGGAGAGCTGCGTGCTTCTACGAATCCGCTTGCTTACTGTGAGGGTGGTTTCTATGGCGGACATCTGAAGATCCATGACAAGATTAAACCGGTGCTGAAATCGGCAACCGCTTCCTTTGGAATTACGGCGCTCAATGAATTCCAGCAGCTTTATAATAAAAAGTCCCTGGTAGAGGATGGAGCATTTGCCATCAAGACCATGGAATATATCAACATGAAGGTCAATGAATTTAAAAAAGAAGACGGCTATCTGTATGCGATTTACGGAACACCGGCTGAGAATCTGTGTGGTGTGCAGGTACAGCAGTTCCGTAAGAAATATGGAATCGTGGAAAATGTATCGGACAGGGCATATGTGAGCAACAGTTTTCACTGTCATGTAACCGAGGATATTACACCGATCGAAAAGCAGGATCTGGAAAACCGTTTCTGGGATCTGTGTAACGGTGGAAAGATCCAGTATGTAAAATACCCGATCAATTATAACAAAGAGGCTATCAAATCACTGGTACGCCGTGCAATGGATATGGGATTTTATGAGGGTGTTAATCTGTCACTTGCCTACTGTGATGACTGTGGTCATGAAGAGCTGTCTATGGATGTGTGTCCGGTATGTGGAAGTAAGAATCTGACGAAGATTGACCGTATGAACGGATATCTGTCTTATTCGAGAGTCAAGGGAGATACCAGACTCAATGATGCCAAGATGGCAGAAATTGCGGAAAGGAAAAGTATGTAAATGCGTTACCACAATATAACAAAAGATGATATGCTCAACGGGGATGGTCTGCGGGTTGTCCTCTGGGTTGCAGGATGTGACCATTGCTGTAAGGAATGCCACAATCCGGTGACCTGGGATCCGAATGGTGGGCTTTTCTTCGATGAAAAGGCGAAGGCAGAGATTTTTGAAGAACTGGAGAAGGATTATATCAGTGGGATCACATTCAGTGGAGGCGACCCGCTGCATTCGGCAAATGCCTATGAGGTCATGATGCTGGCAAAAGAGATTAAAGAAAAATTTCCGTCAAAGACGATCTGGCTTTACACCGGTTATGAATGGAAAGATATCAAGAATATGGATATTGTAAATTATCTGGACGTTCTGGTGGACGGAGAATTCGAGGTTGAGAAGAAAGAACTGGATCTGCACTGGAAAGGCAGCGCGAACCAGATGGTCATTAACGTACCGGAGACATTAGGAAAAGGAGAAATTGTATTACATGAAGAGAATTGCTAAATTTCACAAAGTAAGTCTGGAACAGTTTATGGAAGGATGGAAGGATACCTTTGGTGAGCAGTATACAGAGGATCAGATCAAGGCTTTATATGAAGAAATCAAATTGCCGAAGCGTGCAACGGCAGGAAGTGCAGGATATGATTTCTATGCACCGGATGATTTTGTGATCGAGCCGGGAAAGACGATCAAGATCCCGACAGGGATCCGTGTGGAAATGGAAGAAAACTTGACTTCAGGTTATGATCTTGTTTTTTATAGTGAATTTGAAAATTTAGAGGCATTAAAGAATTTTCAAAATCATTCATTACATGAAGCACATAAAAAGCGTTGTAGGAATCTTGTTTGTGAGCGTTTATGTGGAGATATTGAAAGATGAAAACAGAACATATTGAAGTTGTAGATTATGATTCGAAGTGGGTAAATGATTTCAATCAAATTAAAGGGGAAATAGAAGAAGCTTTAAAAGATTTAGTGCTTGCTGTTGAACATGTAGGAAGCACTTCTGTTCCTTTACTAGCAGCTAAACCAATCATTGATTTAGATGTTGTTATTGATCAAAATGATTTAAAAGTTCAAATGCTCTTTTAACATTATGATTCGCTACATTTAACATATGTTGAGTTTCATTAAATAATTGAGTATTAGCGATAGCACTTGTTCCAATATGAAAATCATTTTCAAAAATACTGAAATCTAAATATTTAAGAGACATATGTTCGCTTTCTTCTTTATCTTCAGGTAAAATCTTAGTTGCTAGATCAACCAATTTAGTCCCAATTGGAAGTAATAATAAAGTTGTTGTGATATTAAATATTGTATGTACATTAGCTATTTGAGCAGCTACATTATTTGGTGTAATACTTTCAATTAAATGAGCAAATGGGAATAATAAACTAATCGTTACAAAAATAACAGTTCCGATAATATTGAAAGATAAATGAATAATTGTTGTTCTTTTAGCATTCTTACTTGTTCCAATAGAAGCAAGAACAGAAGTAATGCAAGTTCCAATATTTTGACCAAATAATACATAAATAGATGATGATAAAGTCATAACACCACTTTTAGCTAAAGCTTGTAAAATACCGACAGATGCTGATGAACTTTGAATAAGTGCAGTAAATAAAGCCCCTACGATAATACCAATAAGTGGATTTTGGAACTTAGAAATCAATCCTACAAATTCAGGCATTGTTCTAAGTGGCACCATAGCCTTTGACATTGTTTCCATTCCAATAAATAAAATACCTAAACCACCAATAACCGTACCAATAGCATCTAATTTCTTGCTTTTAAAGAAAACAATCATGGCAACTCCAATAAAAGCAAATAATGGAGCAAGTGCAGTAATATTGATAGCAATCAATTGACCTGTAATTGTTGTTCCAATATTGGCTCCCATAATTACCCAAACAGCACTTGTTAAAGACATCAATCCAGAGTTAACAAATCCAACGACCATGACAGTTGTCGCTGAAGAAGATTGAATAACAGCTGTAACTAAAGCTCCAACTAAAACTCCTAAAATACGATTAGAAGTTAATTTTTCTAAAATAGATTTCATTTTATTTCCGGCAGCAAGCTCTAATCCATTAGACATCATATTCATTCCATAAAGGAAAAGCGCTAAACCACCTAACATTGAAAAAATATTCGATAGTTCCATATATATATTCCTCACAATCCGTAAGTAGATTAACACTTTCTTAATGTGAAGTAAATAAACTTAACATTAACTTAACAAAAAAGCTCCTAAGAGCTTTTTACCATATTCCAAGAAGATGTTGCATGAATAAACTCATACAAGCAATACATATCCAACAAATAAAACCTAAAATAATTGGTTTACCACCATTTTTAATCAATTTAATAACATTTGTATTTAAACCAATAGCCACCATTGCTAGAACAATAAAGAATTTACTTAATTCTTTAAAGGGTGTAAAGAAATCAGCAGAGACTCCCATTTTAATAGCAACTGTTGTAATAATAGAAGCTAACACAAAATAAATGATAAAAAATGGAAAAACTTTCTTTAAATTAATTTTTTGACCATCTTTATTCTTTCTTAACTTAAAAAAAGATAAAACCAAAGTAATCGGAATGATTGCAAGTGTTCTTGTAAGTTTAACAGTTACGGCTTTATCTAAAGTAGCACTTTGTAGATGGTACATTGAATCCCACGTAGAAGCTGCTGCTGTTACAGAAGATGTATCATTAATAGCAGTACCAGCAAAGATTCCAAAAGCTTCACCGCTTTTTGTAGAAAAACCTAACAGTGTTCCAAGTGTAGGAAATAATAAAGCAGCAATCATATTAAATAAAAAGATAACAGAAATACTTTGAGCTACTTCTTCATCACTGGCTTCAATAACAGGTGCTGTAGCCGCAATGGCTGAACCACCACAAATAGAAGAACCAACACCAATTAGAGTAGAAATCTTACTTGGAATATGCATGATTTTATGTAACAGGTAAGCGACAATTAAAGATGTAGAAATAGTAGCTAGAATGATTGGTAAAGATTGTTTTCCTGTTTGTAACACGACTGATAAATTCATTCCAAATCCTAACAAGATAACCGCATACTGTAAGATTTTTTTGGATGTAAAAGTGATGCCTGATTGTAATTCATTTTTATCTTTAATAAATAAAGTAATGATCATTCCAAGAATAATTCCAAAGACAGGACCACCTACAATAGGAAACTTCTTTCCTAAAAACCAACAAGGAATGGCAATAATCAAACATAATAA
>OLZW01001647.1_pt1 | contig 16191 bp, 15 predicted proteins | sample 1674281 | NCBI WGS metagenome assembly OLZW01 (sample SAMEA103958157, study PRJEB25191) | human gut metagenome | biome: human-associated habitat [ENVO:00009003]; feature: intestine environment [ENVO:2100002]; material: feces | place: Germany | collected 2013/2015
GCCGCGGCATCGGCAAAGAAATCGCAAAGACTCTGGCAGCAAAGGGAGCAACCGTTATTGTTAATTATAACGGTTCTGCAGAAAAGGCTGAGGAGACGGTAAAAGAGATCGAGGCACTGGGTGGAAAGGCTGAGGCCCTGCAGTGCAACGTGTCGGACTATGACAAGGCAGCTGAGATGATGGCATATGTGGTAAAGACCTACGGCCGTGTGGATATTCTGGTGAACAACGCCGGGATTACCCGGGACAATCTGCTGATGAAGATGAGCGAGGAAGATTTTGATGCAGTGTTAAATACCAACTTAAAGGGCGCTTTCAATTGCATCAAGCACATTTCCCGTCAGATGTTAAAGCAGAAGAGCGGACATATTGTAAATATTTCTTCTGTATCCGGCGTCATGGGAAATGCAGGACAGGTAAACTACAGTGCTTCCAAGGCGGGCGTGATCGGCATGACCAAGGCAGTGGCAAGAGAGATGGCAAGCCGCGGCATCACCTGCAATGCAGTGGCCCCGGGATTTATCAAGACCGATATGACCGAGGTGCTGTCTGATACTATCAAGGAAAATATCAGTGCACAGATTCCAATGAGAGCATTCGGCGAGACTGCGGATGTAGCAAATCTGGTAGCATTTTTAGCATCTGACGAAGCAAAGTACATTACGGGACAGGTCATCTGCGTAGACGGCGGAATGGCTATCTAATATAGGAGAACAGATATGAGCAGACGAGTAGTAGTAACCGGCATGGGTGCCATCACCCCGATCGGCAATAGCGTAGAAGAATTCTGGAATGGTTTAAAGGAAAAGAAAGTCGGTATTGCACCGATCACCTATTTTGATACGACAGATTACAAGGCAAAGCTGGCAGCAGAGGTTAAGGATTTCGATCCGAAGCAGTTCATGGATCCGAAGGCAGCAAAGAGAATGGAGCAGTTCTGCCAGTTCGCAGTAGCTGCAACCAGACAGGCTGTTGAGGATGCAGGTCTTGATATGAGCCAGGAAGATCCGTTCCGTGTGGGCGTAAGCATTGGTTCCGGTATCGGAAGCCTGCAGTCCGTTGAGCGTGAGTACAAAAAGCTTCTGGAAAAAGGACCGGGCCGTGTAAATCCGCTTCTGGTTCCGCTGATGATCAGCAATATGGCAGCAGGAAACGTTTCCATCCAGTTTGGCATGAAGGGCAAATGCATCAATGTAGTAACCGCGTGTGCAACCGGTACCCACTCCATTGGTGAGGCATTCCGTACCATCCAGTATGGTGATGCCGACGTGATGGTAGCAGGCGGCGCAGAGGCAAGCATCACTCCGATCGGCGTGGCTGGATTTACCTCCCTGACTGCATTGAACACCACAGATGATCCGGCCCGGGCATCGATTCCGTTTGATGCAGAGCGCAGTGGTTTTATCATGGGCGAGGGTGCAGGTGTCGTTGTATTAGAGTCTTTAGAGCATGCAAAAGCCAGAGGCGCAAATATCCTGGCAGAGGTAGTGGGCTACGGCGCAACCTGTGACGCATACCATATCACTTCCCCTGCTGAGGACGGCAGCGGCGCTGCGAAGGCCATGGAATTTGCCATGAAGGACGCAGAGATCATGCCGGAGCAGGTAGATTATATCAATGCTCACGGCACCAGCACTCATCATAATGACCTGTTTGAGACCAGAGCTATCAAACTCGCATTTGGAGAACATGCTTATGATCTGAAGATCAATTCCACCAAATCCATGGTAGGGCATCTTTTAGGAGCAGCTGGTGCAGTGGAATTCGTCACCTGCGTAAAAGAAATTCAGGAAGGCTATATCCACCGCACCGTGGGACTGCGTGAGACGGAGGAGGAACTTGACCTGAATTATTGCCGGGACAGCTACAAAGAAGAGGTGCCTTATGCATTGACCAATTCGTTGGGCTTCGGCGGACATAATGCGAGTCTGTTGCTAAAGAAGTACATAGAATAACCGCAGCAGATGTTCAAGACACAGGATAGAAGGCAGAGCATCAACGAGGACGATTGCAGAATGCGAGGAAGTAGTTGATACGACAGCATTCGCGGAACGGAGGAACAATGTCAGTATATAACACCCAGGAAATCATGGAGATTCTGCCCCACAGACATCCATTTCTGCTGATCGATACGATCGAGGAGCTGGAGCCCGGTGTTCGGGCAGTGGGACGAAAAAATGTGACCTTTAACGAACCGTATTTTGCCGGGCATTTTCCGGGGGAACCGATTATGCCCGGTGTTCTTATTATAGAAGCGCTGGCACAGGTGGGTGCGGTAGCCATTCTTTCCCTGGAGGACATGAAGGGAAAAACCGCTTATTTCGGAGGTATCAACAAGTGTAAATTCCGCAGAAAGGTAGCTCCGGGAGACAAGCTCCGTCTTGAAACAAAGATCATCCGCAGAAAGGGTCCTGTAGGCATTGGTTCTGCAGTGGCATCTGTGGATGGCGAGGTTGCCGTAGAGGCTGAGCTTACATTTATGATCGGGTAAGGTGATTGTATGATTCGAAAGTTACTGATCGCCAACAGAGGCGAGATCGCGGTGCGTATTATCCGTGCCTGCAGAGAAATGGGAATTGCCACAGTGGCGGTTTATTCTGAGGCAGATGAGGAAAGCCTTCACACACAGCTGGCGGACGAAGCAATCTGTATCGGACCGGGACCATCTGCACAGAGCTATCTGAATATGGAACAGATCATCAGTGCAACCATGGTTTCCGGTGCGGATGCCATTCATCCGGGATTTGGCTTTCTTTCTGAAAATGCCAGATTTGCGGAGCTCTGTGAAAAATGCGGGATCACATTTGTGGGTCCTCCATCAAAGGTCATCCGTATGCTGGGCAACAAAAAAATTGCAAGAAGCACCATGATCGCAGCTGGTGTTCCGGTAGTTCCGGGCAGCGAAGGGGATGTGGAGGATATTGAAACCGGTCTTAAGGAAGCTGAGAGGATCGGTTATCCGGTGATCATCAAGGCAGCTCTTGGCGGCGGCGGAAAAGGCATGCGTGTGGCAAACACACCGGAGGAATTTCCGGAAGCCTATGCAACCGCCAGAAAAGAGTCTGAGATCGCTTTTGGCGACGGTACCATGTATATTGAACATTTCGTGGTAAATCCGAGACATATTGAGTTTCAGATCCTTGCAGACAGCTTCGGAAATGTGATCCATCTGGGAGAGCGTGACTGCTCCATCCAGAGAAATCATCAGAAGATGATCGAGGAATCTCCAAGTGCTGCAGTTTCTCCGGAATTAAGAGAAAAAATGGGTCATGCGGCGGTGACGGCGGCGAAAGCAGCCGGTTATGTAAATGCGGGAACGATCGAATTTCTTCTGGAACCGGATGGAAAATTCTGGTTTATGGAAATGAATACAAGGATCCAGGTGGAGCATCCGGTGACAGAGTGGGTAACAGGTATCGATCTTGTAAAGGAGCAGCTGAAGATCGCTTCCGGAATGCCTCTTGAGATCGCTCAGGAGGATGTCCGGATCCAGGGACACGCCATTGAGTGCAGGATCAATGCTGAAAATCCTCAAAAAAATTTCCGTCCTTCGCCGGGAACTATCCAGGGAGCGCATTTTCCGGGAGGAAACGGGATCCGTGTGGATACCTGTGTGTATAACGGCTGTAAGATCCCGCCATATTATGATTCCATGCTTGCGAAGCTGATCGTTCATGCAGGTAACCGAAAAGAAGCCATTGCAAAAATGCAGAGTGCTCTTGGTGAGGTGATCATTGACGGAATCGATACAAATATTGACTATCAGTACGAAATCCTGAAAGATGAGGATTATCAGTCCGGAAATTTTGACACTGGCTTTCTTGCCAGCCATATCATTGCGGGAGTGAAGATCAATGAGAATTAAGCACATGTTCAAAAAAACAGTCAGGGATATCCGGGGTGAAGAACAGGAAAACACTCCGGAGGTGCCGGATAACCTGATGCGTAAATGCAACGCCTGCAAAGCGGCGGTTTTTGTAGACGAGGTAAAGCAGAATCAATACATCTGTCCCCACTGCGGAAATTATTTCCATGTACCCGCTTATCGTCGGATCAAACTGATCGCAGACAGAAAGAGCTTTGTGGAGTGGGATGCTCACATGGAAGAAAAGAATCCCCTTCAGTACAGAGGCTACGAAGAAAAGCTTCAGGGGCTTCGTGAAAAGACAGGGCTTGATGAGGCTGTAGTTACCGGAAAGTGTACTATAAAAGGGACACCTGTGGCACTTGGTGTCTGTGACTGTCGTTTCATGATGTCCAGTATGGGAGAAGTCGTGGGGGAAAAGATCACGCGGGCTTTTGAACGTGCCACAGAGGAGAAGCTGCCGGTAATCCTCTATATCTGTTCTGGTGGTGCCAGAATGCAGGAGGGCCTGGTTTCCCTGATGCAGATGGCAAAAACCAGTATGGCCATCCGGAAGCACAGCGATGCTGGACTTCTTTATGTGCCGGTCCTCACAGACCCGACAACAGGCGGCGTGACGGCAAGCTTTGCTATGCTGGGAGATATTATCCTGGCAGAGCCGAAAGCGCTGATCGGTTTTGCAGGTCCCAGAGTGATCGAACAGACCATCGGGCAAAAGCTTCCCAAAGGCTTCCAGAGAGCGGAATTTCTTCTGGAACACGGCTTTGTGGACAAGATCGTAAAGCGTGAGGAGCAGAGGATCGTATTGGCGGATATTCTAAGATTACATCAGGATAAAATCCTGAATAATGTACAGTCCGATAATACGGACATTAAAAATGGGTTCAAGTCTGACAATCAGGAATCGATGAAAACTGTTGAGGAAGATAATAGGATCTGGCCGGACTTCGTTCCATCCGGAGATTTCACTCCCTGGGAACATGTTCAGCTTGCCAGAGCCAAAACACGCCCTACAGGAAAGGATTACATCGAAGCGCTATTTGACGATTTCATGGAATTTCACGGAGACCGTCACTGCGGGGATGATCCGGCAGTGATCGGTGGTGTGGCATTTTTCCACGGACAGCCGGTAACTGTCCTTGCACAGGAAAAAGGAGAGGGTACAAAGGAAAACATTACCCGGAATTTCGGAATGGTATCTCCGGAGGGGTACTGGAAATCCCTGCGCCTGATGCAGCAGGCAGAGAAATTTCACCGTCCGGTGATCTGCCTTGTAGATACACCAGGCGCATTCTGCGGGCTGGAAGCAGAGGAACGTGGACAGGGTGAAGCCATTGCAAAAAATCTCTATACACTGGCAGGTCTCACAGTGCCGGTGCTTTCCGTTGTGATCGGTGAAGGCGGAAGCGGAGGTGCCCTTGCCTTGGCGGTGGCAGATGAGGTATGGATGCTGGAGCATTCCGTTTATTCCATCCTGTCCCCGGAGGGCTTTGCCTCCATTCTCTGGAAAGACAGCAAAAAGGCAAAGGAAGCAGCAGCAGTGATGAAGCTCACAGCTGCAGACCTTTACCAGATGGGGATGATCGAGCATGTGATTCCGGAAGCAGAGCCTGTAAGCCGTGAGAACATAAATGATATTGCGGGTTATCTGGAAAACGGAATTGCGGATTTTCTTGAGAAATATGGCGAAGAAGAGCCGGAGAAGCTTCTGGAACATCGCTATGAACGTTTCCGGAAAATGTAGAAGCAATAAGTGCAGTGATTTTGTAGCCCGCAAAGTAAAAATCCAGTGGAAAAAATGCCATATTTATGTTACGATGGCTTCATAAACAGAGAACCGGAGAAGCCTTTTTGCTCCGGAGAAACAGGAGCGGGTAGAGTGGACAATCGGGAAGTTATAAATGACGTGCTGGTGAATCTGTTCAATGAGATCCTCCGACTGGAGGAGGAAGCCATCATCACAGATAAATATAAAGATATTTCCAACAATGATATGCACATTATCGAGGCTGTAGGTCTTGGAGGGGGGAACATGTCCTCCATTGCAGCCAAGCTTAAGATCACCGTAGGCTCCCTCACAACATCTATGAACAGTCTTGTAAAAAAAGGCTATGTGAAGAGAGAGCGAAGTGAGAAGGACCGGCGTGTGGTATTTATCCAGCTTACAAATAAGGGACGTATGGCATATCATCATCATGCGGAGTTTCACAGGCAGATGACAGAAGCGGTGATCGCAGAGCTGAATGAGAATGAGACAGAAGTGCTGGTAAAAGCACTGGACGGACTGCGTAAATTTTTCAGACAGTATCACGAACAATGAAGAAATGTATAATGAAAGCATCCGGATCGGTAATAAAGGACAATTACCGATCCGGATGCTTTTTGCATAACAGGCATTTTCGACACGGACATTTATTGAAAATGATATTAAATGTCGCCTTTGTTTTTGTGATACGAGAGTTTATTCGTCCCAGCCATCCTGGAAGCGGATATTTACAGAGATATTGCGGACAACGTCTCCCTCCTGAAGCTCCAGATCGCTCTCATCGGAAACAGGAGGAAGCTTTCCCTCAAATTCCATAAGCTCTGTGTAGATCCAGTCGTATGCAGCTGCATTGGCATTTTCGATGGCATCATCTAGCGTGTCACCGTTGGCTTCACAGCAGGCAAGATCCGGAAAAAAAGCATTGTATTTTTTGTCCTCTGTGGGACGGAAAACTGCGGGATATATAAATTTCATAGGTAAGATTCCTTTCTTTTTTAAAATGAAGTGATCCGTGTAATACCATGAATATGGATAGTTTTACCTGACCTAGTACAGCGAATATTAAGTAACCGCCATATTGACTTGTCTGATTTTTCATCTGCTGCGTTGTCGTCAATCGTCGTAGCCACCGCTACGCCTCATTCCTCCGCCTTGCAGATGAAGAAATCATCCTGCGTCAATATGGCAGAAACTTAATTTTCGCTGTACTAGTAAGTATATACTAATTTCAGAATGAGGGCAAGCGAGTTCATGATCCAATGAAAGATCTAAATAAGAACAGCAGAGTTTTGGGAATGCTATAATCAGAAAATTGTCGTATATAAGTAAAAATGATAGATATATAACCCTTTTTGTCCTTGTATATAGGAAATATAGATGCTATACTGTGTAATACAGAGTATGAACGGGGGGTCGAAAGACCTGACGGGAGGTACAGCTATGATTTATACAGCTTTGACGAAAAAAGCTATGAAGGTGGCATACGAGGCACATCATGGACAGACAGATCGAAGCGGGACACCTTATATCTTTCATCCATTTCATGTAGCGGAGCAAATGGATGATGAACTCAGTGTATGTACGGCACTTCTGCACGATGTGATAGAAGATACAGAGATCACATTTGAGGATCTTACCGGAGAATTTCCGGAAGAGGTTGTGGAGGCATTACGTTGTCTTACAAGAGATAAGAATATGAATTATTTCGATTATATCCGGAAGCTTCGGAAGAATCCGATCGCAAAAAAAGTGAAGCAGGCTGATCTGCTCCACAATTCTGATGTAACACGTCTTTCTGACTGCGAAAATATGTCTGCTGAACAGATATCACGGCTGCATGGAAGATATAAACGGGCTTTGGAGATACTTCATGATGCCAGGTGATACTATTTTCACACAAGTCATTTATTGACCTTTATTCAGTTTTTTCATGCGCATGGTCCACACAAAATATCCGTGACCTCAGATATTATTGTGGATCTTCTTAGCGGAAATATGGATTTCTTGCATTGATCTCCACGTAGCATTTGATCGCATATTTGATAAATTCTATGATTTTTTTCATTTTATTTTCCTCCTCTTTTCTTTAACTTACAAATGCATTATAATAAACTCTCGGAAACATTACGTGCCAAAAACACAGAAAAAGTAGTCAAATATTGCGGAGAGAAAAATCCATGTTTCCAGTATACGAAGAAAAAAAGAAGAATCTCCATATTCATCTGCGGACCTAAGCCCATGCTTCACCCCATCTTCATAACTCCATAGAGTTTATCTATATCACAGAGGGAACTCTGGAGCTTGGTATGGGACAGGAGCTTTATCATATGGAAGAGGGAGATTTTGCAGTGATCTTTCCGGATGTGATCCATCACTATCAGGTGTTCTCTCCGGGAGAAAACAAGGCAGTCTATCTCTGGGCAAAGCCGGTATTGATTGGTCAGTTTGCGGATATCATTCAGAACAGCTGTCCGGAAGACCCGGTTATAAAAAAGGAGCAGGTGCATCCGGATATTGTAAATGTGGTACGGTGTCTCAGGGCAAACCGCAAGGAGAAGGATGATAATCTTGCAGTGGAACAGGCGTATGTGCAGATCCCGGGATTTGAAAGTCAGAGGACTTTTAACCGGGTATTCCGGGAACGGTACCGGATGACACCAAGAGAATACAGAACATTATATAAGGAAAAATATTTACGAGAGGAACAGACATGATCACAGTAGAACTGGAACATTTCAGCCTTGATAAAATATGCGATTCCGGACAGTGCTTCCGGATGAGAAAGCTTGGAGACGGACATTTTTCCATGGTGGCGGGAGACCAGTATCTGGAAATGTATCAGAAAGACGGAGTGGTGGATTTCTGCTGCTCTCAGGAGGAATTTATCTGTTACTGGGTGCTTTATTTTGATCTGGATACGGATTATGAAGCTTACATGAATGCTGCTAATCCACGGGATAAATATCTGGGTGCCGCAATAAAGGCAGGAGACGGGATACGGATATTAAGACAGGATCTCTGGGAAATGATCGTTACGTTTCTGATATCTCAGCAGAACAATATCAAGCGTATCCGCAAATGTATCGAAACCATCTGCCGGAAGTACGGAGAGCGAAAAAATTCATCTGCAGGTGTGGAATACTACGCTTTTCCGACTGTAGAGGCGCTGAGTCAGGCAACGGAAGAGGAGTTAAGAGGATGCGGCCTGGGATACCGGGCAAAATATATCGCAGTAACTGCCAGGACCATTGCATCCGGCCAGATCTCCCTGGAAAAAATCTATGATATGCGTTACCCTCAGGCAAAGAAGGAGCTGATGAAGCTCTGTGGTGTGGGAGAAAAGGTAGCTGAATGTATCTGCCTGTTTGCACTGCATCATATGGATGCTTTTCCCATAGATACCCACATCCGTCAGGTCATGGACGTGCATTACAAAAGAGGATTTCCCAACCGCAGATACAGAGGAATGCGTGGGATCATGCAGCAGTATATTTTTTACTATGACTTGTACTCATAGACTGCGGATGCTATCATAGGTGAAAATAAAGGAAAAATCCACGGAGGAAAAAGTAATCAGAAAATATTTACTGCGATTGAGACAACCACGTATAAAAAAGAAAGAAAACAGATATTATATCCGGGGCTATAAGGGAACGGAAGTGATCATCCGTACAGATCATGAGATCCTGAAGAGGATTGCCTACAGGCGTACCTGCGTGAAACAAGTCTGCATTCCTGGAAGATACGAAACAGAAACAAAATATATCTATACAAGAAAAGAAAACAGAAGAAGCCGCCCAGTCATAGTTCCGGGCATTCCGACCGGGAGAGAAACTGCTATGCCACGTGCCGTGCGGACAGTGCTCCATGCTCTTTCCTATGGCGGGATCGAAGTGGAGGCTTCCAGAAAGCTGGCAGATCTTAAGAAGATGGATCCTATGAGGATCTTTTACAGGACACTGGATGCGGAAGTTTATAACGGAGACTATAAAGTGCCGATCCGTCTGTTTTTTCCAACAGAAGAGGACATGGAAAACGGTGCCGCCTCCGGAAAAAAACCACCGGTGATCCTGTTTTTCCATGGCGGTGGCTGGGTTACGGAAAGTGTAGAGAATTATCAGCGGGTTTGTGCCAGAATGGCACAGTCTACCGGTCAGATCGTGGCGTCTGTTGAATACAGGCTGGCACCGGAATACCGTTTCCCGGTGGGACTGATGGATTGTTATGCAGCTGCGAAGACTTTTTACACCAATCGTTTTCTTCTGAATACGGATCCGGATCGTATCACCATTATGGGAGATAGTGCAGGCGGAAATCTGGCAGCGGCTGTATGTATGATGGCCAGAGACCGCGGAGATTTTTTTCCCAAAAAACAGATCCTTATTTATCCGGCACTGAACAACTGTTATACGGAAGACTCTCCCTTTGAATCCGTAAAAACAAACGGAACCGGTTATCTTCTCACAGCGGAGAAGATGGAAGATTATCTGAAATTCTATGAGAGTTGTCCAGAAGACAGGAGGAATCCCTATTTTGCGCCGATCCTGGAGAAGAATTTTCGAAATATGCCGGATACACTGATACTTACCGCTGAGTTCGATCCTCTTCGGGATGAAGGTGAAGCATTTGGTGAAAAACTGAAGGAAGCGGGAAATCGTGTGGAAGTGCACAGGATCGCAGGTGCGTTTCATGGGTATTTTGCACTGGGGATCAAATTTCTGCATGTGCAGGAGAGCTTTGCATATGTAAATCGTTTTCTGGAAACAGAGGAACAGGAAGAAGGAAAGCATCATGAAGAACGAATATGCACAGTGGAGAAAACTTGACAATGCGGCGCTGGCGTTCCCGGCGGTGACAGGAAAGAATGACACCAGGGTATTTCGTTTTTACTGTGAACTGAAAGAAGAGATAAAAGAAGAAAACCTGCAGGAAGCCCTGGAGAGGACATTGGAAAAATATCCTCTTTTCCGTGCAGTTTTAAGAAAGGGACTGTTCTGGTTTTATCTGGAGAGACGTGATATTCCGGCAGTGGCAAAGAAAGAAGCAGGTGCACCCTGCAGCGGACTTTATATTCCGGACAAAAAAACGCTTCTTTTTCGGGTGAGCTATTATAAGAACAGGATCAATTTCGAGGTATTTCATGCGCTGACGGATGGAACGGGAGCCATGCATTTTCTGATGGAGCTGGTGAAAAATTATCTTCAGGAGACGCACCCATCCGCAGAGCTTCCGGAGCTTTTTTCGGATGAAAACATTACGGGCAGGGATATGGAGGAGGACAGCTTTTCCCAGTATTATTCCTCCGATGCGCCAAGAAAGAGAGAGTCCAAGAAGCCTGCCTTCCAGTTAAAAGGCGAGAAGCTCAGGCAGGAGGATATGAGTATCACGGAAGTCTGTATTCCGGTAAAAGAGATCCACGCCCGTGCAAAAGCGGCCGGTGTGTCGATCACGGTTTTTCTTACGGCAGCACTTATCTGGGCGATCCATGAAGAAGTACCTCAGAATCAGGCGAAAAAGCCCATTGGTCTGATGATCCCGGTAAATTTGAGAAATTATTTTCCATCCCGGTCTATGGCAAATTTTTTCGGATGGATCGAGATCAGCTGTTATTTTCAGCCTGATACAGCCTTTGAGGATATTCTGAGCTCCGTAAAGGAGCAGTTTGCAAAGGAACTGAGTAAGGACGTGATCGAAGCAAAGCTGAATGATCTGGTAAGCCTGGAGAAGAATCCGATCCTGCGTCTGGTACCACTGGAGATCAAAACCCCGTTCCTTCTTGCCGGGACGACTCTGGGAGGGAGGTCTATCACGGCGATCTATTCCAATGTGGGGATCATCCGGATGCCGGAGGAATATCGGAAATATATTCAGAGATTCGGACTTTTTGCAAGCACAGACAGTCTGCAGCTGTGTTCCTGTTCTTTTGGAGATGAGATGGTTTTAAGCTTTACGTCCAAGATCCCCAATGGAAATATTGAGCGGAATTTTGTGGAGAGACTGAAAAATGAGCAGGTATCCTGTACAATTCGGGAGAATGATCTTCCGGGACAAAAAGAGGAGCAGAAACAGCAGATGAAGCTTTTTGAGAGCTTTACATTTCTGTGTATTGTGCTGGCTGTGGTATGTAATCTGATCGATTATCTGCTGGATGGTCATATAGGCTGGGCCTGGTTTGTGACTGCAGGGGCGTTCTGCACCTGGCTGATGGTTTCAGTGGCTTATGTGAAGCGGCGGAATCTTCTGAAGAATGAGATGTGGCAGCTGGTGATCGCAGCTGTTGCAGGAGTGCTTTGGGATGTGTTTACCGGCTGGCGTGGCTGGTCTGTGGATTATCTGCTTCCTCTGGCTTCGCTTGCTGTGATCTGCTCCATGTGGGTGATCACTGCGGTACAGAAGCTGGAGGTGGCGGAATATATGATCTATCTTCTGGAAGCAGGAGCTTTTGGAGGAGTGATCCCTGTGATCCTGTTGGCTGCCGGTGTGGTAACGGTGCTGTATCCGTCGCTGATCTGTATATGCGTCAGCTTTCTGATGCTGGTATGGTTGTTCCTGTTTAAGAGGAAAGATATGGTGCGGGAGATGCAGAAGAAATTCCGTGCATAGAAAATAAAAATAACCGTCGATCTGCAGAGGACTTTTTGAAAATCTGTCTGCAGACCGGCGGTTTTTTGATCAAATCAAGGGAGTCTCCTGCAGAGCTGCGAAAAGCAATAAGCAGTGAGGGAAACTTGCCCGGTGTTCGGAGATCAGAATCCGAAATCTTCATAGTCCTCCGGTGTAAACTTATGATAGATCATATGCTCACCCTCCAGGGACAGACAATACCGGTAGTCATCCGGGATCCCGTCTTCGAAATATACAAGATAATCAAATCCGGTTCCGGTTGTTTTTTCCACGTGTACATGTTCGGAATAAGCATGAAAAACGTCCATCACTTCATCCAGAGTACAGCCATGACGTGCAACCGTGCCTATAAAGTGTACCAGAAATTCACTCGGCTTCCGGTTTTCGTGAACGTAGTCCGAGGCCTGAGGCGGCAGGGTGATGCAGAAACGCCCGTTTTTGGAAGAAGCCGTTACTTTTCCAAGACGGTCACAGGCATGATCTGAGAATTTTTCCATTGCATGCTGCATTTCTTCTTCCGTAAGCTCTGTGCCAAGAAGGCGGTTCAGAGACTGCAGCGGATAATAAAAACGGGTAACTCCGCTCATGTATCCGATCTTTACCTGTTGTTCCTGGATCATATCCAGGAGATTATTTTCCAGTTTTTTGAAATTCATTATGTTTTTCCTTTCCGAGGTCTGAAGGTTTATTGAACTGCATACATTCAGATCCCATTTTTTTCGCAGATATCATTGAGACAGCAGCGGTCACAGTAAGGATTTGTCCGCGCTGTACAGACTTCTCTTCCATGATTGACAAGACGGTGGCAGAGATCATTGCCTTCTTCCGGAGGGATGATCTTCCAGAGAGCCATTTCCACCTTTTTCGGATCCTTCATGTCATGGACAAGGCCGATGCGGTTGGAAAGGCGGATACAGTGAGTATCTGTTACAATGGCGGGCTTGCCGAATACGTCCCCCATGATCAGGTTTGCGCTTTTTCGGCCCACACCGGGAAGCTTCAGAAGTGCGTTAAAGTCTTCCGGCACCTTGTCGTGATACTGTTCGTGGAGAATGCGCATACAGGCGCTGATGTCCCGGGCTTTGCTTTTTCCAAGGCCGCAGGGACGTACAATGGCTTCGATCGCTTCCGGCTCTGCTGCTGCCAGGGCTGCCACATCCGGGTATTTTGCATAGAGATCCTGAACAACTACATTGACCCGGGCATCGGTGCACTGAGCTGCCAGACGGACACTTACAAGAAGCTTCCAGGCATCATCATAATCCAGTGTACAGTCTGCATCCGGATATTCCTTTTTTAAACGGCTGATAACTTCATAGGCCAGTTCCTGTGTTGTCATTTGTATATGAACCATCCTTTCAATTTCGGTTATATTACTGAATTACTACAGCCAGGATGATACCACAGCATTCGGAGAATTACAAGGTGGACAGGAGTACAGAAGCAGTGTGTGGCATTTGGGGATTTTATCAGCAGAGCAATTTTGGGAATCCCCCCTAGGGGCTTGTTAATACCCTGACAATTTGGTACATTAAACGTGACCTGTGAGGGACTTGATCTCCCTCACGTGAATAGAAAAGTGCGGAGGAATCAACGTGGAAAAACTTCTCGATGAAATCGAATCTTACTGGAGCACCCGTACAGAAGGGTACTCCGAAGTGAATCATAAAGAGCTTGCAGGAACGCAGAAAAACGCATGGCTTAAGGTGCTGACCAGTCAGTTTCCGGACAAACCCAAGGAAGAGATCCGTATCCTGGATATCGGAACAGGCCCCGGATTTTTTCCTGTGATCCTGGCAGAAGCCGGATATCATGTAGATGCAGTGGATTATACGGAAGGAATGCTGGAAAAGGCAAAGGAAAATGCAGGAGACCTTTGCCGGAATATCCGCTTTTTGAGGATGGATGCACAGAAGCTGGATTTTGAGGATAATACCTTTGACGTGGTCATTTCCCGAAATCTTACCTGGAATCTGGAGCATCCTGATGTTGCTTACAGAGAGTGGGTCCGTGTACTGAAGGTAGGAGGAAGACTTCTGAATTTTGATGCCAACTGGTACGGTTATCTTTATGAGGAAGAGCAGCGTAAGGCCTACGAAAACGACCGGAAAAATGTGGAAAACAACAGCCTGGATGATCACTATCTCTGTACGGATATTGAGCGCATGGAGCGGATTGCCCTCCAGGTACCGCTGTCAAAGATCAGTCGTCCCCAGTGGGATGTAAAAACTCTCAGAGAAGCAGGACTTCTTGGGATTCGCACAGACACAGAAATATGGAAAACGGTCTGGAGTGAGGAGGAGAGATTAAATTATCAGTCCACACCAATGTTTATGGTAACTGGTGTAAAGCCGGATCATTTCCTGAATCTTCCGGTTGCGGCAGGAGAAAAAACAGAAGGCTTTCTTGAGCTCGGAGATGGAGAATTTGTCCTTCCTGCAACCATCATCCGTGGAAAAGATCCTGGAAAAACCGTTCTCGTCACAGCAGGTCTTCATGCAGGAGAGTATGTGGGGATCCAGACTCTGATCGAGCTGTCGAAGCGGCTGAAGCCGGAAAAGGTAAAGGGCCAGCTGGTTCTGGTAAAGGTACTGAACCGGGAAGACTTTGAGAAGCGTGCAGGCAGCATCAGCTGGGAAGACGGAAAAAATCTGAACCGTGTTTTCCCTGGCAGAAAAGATGGCACAAAAATGGAACGACTGGCAGCGGCCATCACAGAATCCCTGATCCGGAAGGCAGATTATTATATCGATCTTCACGGCGGTGATGATTATGAGGAGCTGACTCCGTATGTATATTTTGCAGGCGTGGCAAAGCCAGAGATCGTGGAAGCTTCCCGAAAAATGGCAGAGCAGGTTGATGTCCCATATATGGTACAGTCAAATGTGAGTACAGGCGGCGCCTACAATTATGCGGCAAGTACCTTCCATATTCCGGCGGTCCTTCTGGAACGCGGCTGTATGGGAACCTGGGAACGGGAGGAAGTGGATTCCATGCGAAGAGATGTAAGAAATATCCTCTGCAGCATCGGAGCCTATAACGGAATCCGTTCCCACAGTACGTACTATCCGCTGAAAATGGATGATGTCCGCTATCAGTGTGCCAGCGTCAACGGCCTCTGGTACCCGGTGAAAAAACCAGGAGATATCATTCACAGGGACGAGTATCTTGGCGAGATCCGTGATTATGAGGGAAATGTACAGGAAATCTGTCGTGCAGACATGGATGGTGTGATCCTTTATCAGGTATCCAGTCTTCAGGTTGTGGAAGGCGGCCCTGTGATCACCTACGGAAATATCGTAAGAGAAAAAGATGAGCGTAAAACAAGGATCGCCCAGTACTGGACCAGGCGCAGCGACAGCTTTCTGGAACAGAGAAGAGCAGAGCTTCACAGTGCACTTGCAGGCCGCTGGATGACTGAGCTTAAGAAGTATCTGCCTGAGAAAAAGAATCTCCGAATCCTGGATGTAGGTTGCGGAACCGGATTTTTTCGGCCATCGAACCCGAGCCGTCGATCGCGAGGATGATGGCGGTGCGATGGGTGCGTGTGATGCTCTGTGTATACATGTTGCGTCGTATGTTCTTCTATTTCAGGCCGCGGACCGAGTAGTAGTCTTCGCGGCGCTCCTCCTCGCTCGTGCAGTCGAGACCGTAGCTGACGGCCATGTCGAGCGAACAGTCGCGGTCGCGGTCGGCGTCGGTCGTGCGGCGCATCGAGGCGTGGGCGTTGTGCCCCGCGGAGATGGCCTCGTCGATCTCGTCGACGGTCGGCGCGAGGGCGCGGCAGGGGCCGCACCAGGTCGCGAAGAAGTCTACTACCACAACGCCGGGCGCTTTGATTTTCTCGTTAAAATTGCTGCTTGTCAGATGTTCTAATGCCATAATCAATTCCTCCGTATCTTTCTGCATGAATTTGTAACTGTTAAATTAGTATTTC
>OLZW01001662.1_pt1 | contig 16076 bp, 17 predicted proteins | sample 1674281 | NCBI WGS metagenome assembly OLZW01 (sample SAMEA103958157, study PRJEB25191) | human gut metagenome | biome: human-associated habitat [ENVO:00009003]; feature: intestine environment [ENVO:2100002]; material: feces | place: Germany | collected 2013/2015
CCGCTGCCAGCAAAGGGGTCCAGAATATGCCCGCCCGGTTCCGTGATCTTCACGATGTCCCGCATCAGCTGCAGCGGCTTCTCCGTCAGATGGATGCGGCTCTGGGGATTGCCGTATTTGAACACGCCCGGCAGACACGGGACCGGACGGCTGATGGGCATATCGCCGTTGGAGCCCCAGACGATATACTCCGCCTGCTGGCGGAAACGTCCCTTCTGGGGGCGGCTGTTGCCCTTATCCCAGACAGCGGTGCCGCGCCAGATCCAGCCCGCCCACTGGAGGGCGTCGGTGGCTGCCGGGAGCTGCCGCCAGTCGATAAACATACATACCGGCGCACCGCTCTTGCATACCTTTCTTGCCTCATACAGCCACTCTGCCGCCCAACGGGTCCAGGAGCGCTGGTCCTTGGCGTCCCCATCGAAAGGGGGCGGTGCGTTCTCGCCCATGCTGGAATACTTCCTGGCGGTGGATTTGTTTTTCTCCGCCTGGGTGCGCCCACCGGACGCATAAGGCGGATCGGTGATCACAGCGTCAAAGGTGTTGGGGGCAAAGGTCCCCAGCATCTTCAGGGCATCCCCCTGGAGGATGCTCCATTTCTGATTATCGCTCATGCTCATGCTTCTCCTTCTTTTTCGTTCGATTTTCGCGGGGCGGAGACAGCTCCGTCTCCACATATTCGCTGATGATCCCCAGTGCTTCCTCGTAGCTGTGGCACGCTCCGCCCATGATGCGCGTCTGCATTTCCTTTGCTTCCGCTGCCATGCCATTCTGCCGGAGGACTCTCGCGGCAATACCCATCAGATGGAAGATGTTGCCGTCCTGCCCCAGCAGGGGGCAGAGAGGGCGGGGGTTCTCCTGCCGGGCGGAGCGAAACCCGCCCAGCCTGTTGGAAACATAGTCAGACAGCCATGTGCCGCCGAATGTGCCGTGGGTCTGCAAACGCCACATCGCCAGTTTCCCCATGTCCACCTGAATGTCCTCGAAGGGGAACAGCAGATTGGTGAGTCCATCGTGCTGAAAAACCTTGACCGTCTCAAAGCGGCTGCCATTCTGCAAGATGCCGTCCTGCGTCAGCAGGTCATTGATGCCATCCAGCCACTCCCGCGCCTCTCCGCCGCAGCCCTGCAGCACCAGTCCCTCCTGATGCTCCATATCCCGCAGATCGTCCGCGGTGATCCTCTCAATTGGCATTTATCTCTCCTTTCTTTTGGGATGCCGTGCAGGTGGCGTCCGGCCAATGGTTTTCTGATCCGTCAACACGGGGATGCCCAGTTCGCCGGCTTTATAGATCTCCTGCCACATCCCATCCGTCCAGACCGGACCGTACACATTCATCTGCTGACAGGATTCCAGCAGGCGCAGTCCCATCGCCCTGGCTTTCTCGTCCTGGGCGGGATCGTCGGGATCTGCGACAGGCGGGAAGAGCAGATGCGGACAGATAGGGATATTCCCCTCCGCAAACACCTCCTGCGCTTTCTGCCGTGCAAACTCCACATTGCCTGTCACATCGCCCCGCAGCGGAGCACAGATATAGACCAGCTTGGGGCCGCTCCGTTCCAGCTCCGGCGTGCGCTCCCGGAATGCGGACAGATACTGTCCGACGGCATCCCGCAGAGCGGCATAGTCCGCGGCAGTGGGATGATAGGCGTACCATTCCACTTTTCCGTAGTCATCCCACAGGTGGGGAATGACGCCGCTGCGGAAGTTGGGATTGTTCGGCACCTGCTTTTTACCCCAGACATCCTGAAAGCGCAGCAGCGTCCGGTCCACCACGCCCTCCGTGCGGTTGAGCACCGTGAGGCGGATGGCGTCATATTGGCTGGAGATATGGGTAGAGAGAAACTCCGCCCGTACACGCAGGTCCTTTCCGAGATCTCCCACGCACACACGCCCGGAGAATTGAGGCCGATCCACGAGATTGCTGTGTTCAAACAGCTTTCGCAGCTCCTGCTCATACACGGTCATCGCTCCACACCTCGTTTCTTTGGCGTTTTTGTTTTCATGGGACTTACTTCTTTTTGCAGAGGTTTCAAGGTCTCACGCCCGATACCGCGGATCACGCTGCGGCTCTTGCCGCTCAGGACAAAGGTATCCCTTGTATCGTTGCGGACTTCCTCGCAGGGCAGGATCACGGCAGAACCGGTGATGCGGATATCCCCCTGCACCGTGCCATACACCTTGCAGTTGCCGGACAGGATAGGAGTCCCCATCGTATGGGGATCGTGAATGATCTGCGCGTTTCCGGAAGCCAGCGCTTTTCCGGTCATGGAGGCCCCGCGGAGATAGGCGTTGTCCTCGGCGCGACTGTGGCCGCTCATCACGCTGCCTTTGGAAACATAGGCGCTGCCACAGGCAATGGCGTCGCCCCGCAGACAGGCATCCCGATCCACATAGGCGTCACCCGCTGCAATGGCGTCATCGAAGATCCACGCGCAGTCTCCCGGCTCCGCGGACAGGTTGCTTTCGCTTTCCACGAAGCCACCTATGTCGCCTACGCAGATCTCGCCGCAGATATCCCGCAGCGCACGGATGCGGTGCAGGAACGGATATTCCTCATGGGCAATGTCTGTGATCTCATATTTCTGATTACTAATGGTTCTCATCTCCTTTTCCTTTTTTATGCCGCTTTTTGGCATAGGGCATCTTCTTTTCGGAATGCCGCATCGATGTCGGAAAAGCGCTCCGTGCGGTTGAATTTCTCGGACACCTTTCCCGGCATGGCCTGCAGCTCCAGCATTCTTGCCCACAACTCCGGATGGTGGTCATAAAGGTGCCGCAATTCCTTCCGTTTGGCGTTCGGGCAGAACCAGCAGCCGCCACGGTCTGTGAACGCATAGACTGGAGAAAGCAGCCCTGCCTTTTGGCAGAGCTGCTTTGCATCCTCTTCGGTGTAGTGATATTTTTCCAGCAGGGACACCTGATTTCCCTGCAAGCGGCGCAAGCGCACCGGCTCATCGCTGGCGATGCCCACATACTGCACAGTATCCGGCGTCAGAGTTCTGTTATACCGGCGGATGGGACGGAGTTTGCAGTCCCGCTGAACGTAGCAATGCCCGCACAGAGGGAATCCGCGCCGAAGTCCCTTTTTCGGACCGCGAGTAACTGTTCCTGCAAACAAATCCAGATAGGTCTTATCCGAACACAGCACACGGACAGGAACACCCAACTGTTCCAGCCTGGGGATCGCAGTCTCATAGATGAATGCCCGATGCTCCGGCACCTCGCCGGAGGTCCTTTTATCAAACATCACCTCACAGTAGACCGCTTCATCCAGCGGTTCCCCGTGCTCCAGCGCCAGCAGGATCGTGGCAAGGCTGTCTTTGCCGAAGGAGCAGGACGCAATATGCAGGGTGTTCTTCTTTTCTTTTGAAATCGTGATCATCCTCTCTGATTCTGTTTTTGCTGGCAGTATTGTCAGCAGGTGGGGAGTCTGCTATAATAGCGCATATCATTTCCAGTCATTTTAGATATGAAGGAGACGAAATACGATGAATAAAACAGAACTGATCACCGCCATGGCGGAAGCCAGCGGCCTGACCAAGAAGGACTGTGACACCGCTCTGAATGCGTTTGTCGACACGCTGCAGACTGCCTTGAAGTCCGGTGACAAGGTACAGTTGCTGGGCTTTGGCACCTTCGAGGTGAAGGAGCGCGCCGCCCGCACCGGCAAGAATCCCGCCACCGGAGCCTCTATTGAGATCCCAGCTTCCAAAGCGCCGGCTTTCAAGCCCGGCAAGGCATTCAAGGATTCCGTGCAGTGATAACACGCCCGCGAGAGACGATCTCTCGCGGGCCTTTTCTGTTATCGGTGCGATACGCCCATGTCCTTGGCACGACAGGCACATTCCAGCACCTCTGTCATATCCGTGCGCTCCCAGGGCGCGTCCGCATGGGTGAAGTGACCGTAATTGCAGAACTTTTGGAACATAGGCTGATCCAGTCCCAGCGTTCCGATCATGCCGTCCGGCGTCAGGTTGAATACCGTGCGGACAGCCTGCTCCAGCACGTCATCGGAATAGATGCCGGTATGCTCCGTATCCACCGTCACCGCCACAGGCTGTGCCTTGCCGATGGCATAGGCAAGGCTGATGGTGCAGCGCTTGGCCAGTCCTGCCGCTACGATATTCTTGGCAATGTAACGGGCCATGTACGCGCCGCTGCGGTCCACCTTCGTTCCATCCTTGCCGGACAGCGCGCCGCCGCCATGAGGGGCGAGGCCGCCGTAGGTGTCCACCATCAGCTTGCGTCCGGTGAGTCCGGTGTCCGCTTCAAAACCGCCCTGGACAAATCGACCGGATGGATTGACCAGCACTTCGGTATGTTCGTCCAGCGGAAGTTCCTGCATGGCGGGTCGGATCACATGGCGCAGAATGTCTCGGCGCAGTTCTGGCAGGGGCAGCTCCTCCTCATGCTGGCAGGATACCACCACCGCGGCAACGCGGTACGGGACTCCAGAGCGGTATTCCACAGACACCTGCGCCTTGCCGTCCGGACGCAGGCCGGAGATGATGCCCTGCCTGCGGGTATCGGTCAACAGGCGGGTCAGTCGATGGGCCAGCACCACAGGCAGAGGCAGCAGCTCCTTTGTTTCATCGCAGGCAAAGCCGTACAGGATTCCCTGATCTCCTGCACCGGTCTCCGTGCCGCCACACACAGCTTCCGTAATGTCGGGACTCTGCTCATGGGTGATGACCTCCACCTCATAGTCGCTGCCGCCGTATCCGGCTTCCCGCACCGTCCTGCAAATAATGGCAGGGATATCCGGAATCTTGGCTGCCGTGATCTCGCCTGCAGCGATGATCTTTCCGGCTGTGACCATGACCTCGCAGGCAACGCGGGCAGCGGCGTCCTGCGTAAGACAGGCATCTACCACCGCGTCCGCGATGGTGTCGCAGAGCTTGTCGGGATGTCCCTCGGTGACTGACTCAGCAGTCAAAATGCAGTTATCTTTCATATTCATGTTTCTCCTTTTTCATTGGTTTCTTATGTGCCTCCGGCTGTTTCGGAACAGAGAGGATCATTTCGTTGCTGTATTTGTCCTTGTACTTTTCGATCTGCTGCTCCGTCAGCGAGGCAAAATCATCCTCTTTAAGACCGGCAACAAAAAATGTGCCGCAGACAATGTCATACGGCACACCGTGATCATCGGTCAGGGCGCGGTTCCACGGCAGGCCTAGCAGCTTGCCCTCGTCATTTGCGATGAGCGCCACCGGGTCATCGAAGGGGTAAACTGCCTGAATGGTGCCGCCTACGAGCTCCTGCATGGCAGAAAGAGTGTGGTCGATCTCCTGCACTTCAGGCATTTCCATGGGGCGCACCACAAGGACTTTCATTTTTTCTGTGCTGATATGGGTTCCTCCTTCCCAAAAGAAAAGCGGCAGCGACAGATTCCTCTGCCGTTGCCGCAAATGGTGATTCTTATTCTTTTTTGGATGCCAGCGTCCGGGTCTTCAGCAGGGCATTCTCCAACGCCCGATGATCTTCATGCTCCGGCCACCATTGGGGACGCAGGAATCCCAGCGTCGCAGCCGCCCATTCATAATCGGCCCGTTCCAGAGCGCCGCACATCAGTCCCTGCCGGAATTTCCGGTGCCGTTCCCGCACGGCCGGGTCCACGCTATCCCGGTCCAGATACAGTTCCAGAAAACCGCCGAGGACAGCGGCTTCCTCCATCGTGTAAAACATATCCGCACCCCTTTCACAAACAGGGGATATTGTAACACACGCGGCGGAAATTGCAAACAGGCTATTTCTTTCTGCTGCGGCAGAGCCATTACCGTTCCGGCTCTTTGCGTCGTTCCGATTTCTTATTCCTCGGCTTATCCAGCTTTCCGGAGAACACCTCGTCAACGGTCCTGTCCCACGCAGCCTGTAATGACTCCACCGGCAGGCCGTTGGCTTCAAAGCCCCGCTGGATCACGCGGTAATAATACGGGGACGGCAGTGCAGGCTGGCGGCAATACGGCTCCGCCATGATATAGACCATGACGGGGATCTCTGCACCGGCCGCGTCTTTAACAGTCACGGTTTCTTTCGTGTAGTGGCGGGGATACCCCTCATACCGATCCAGAGACTGTTCACAGTTTGGCGTGATCTTCCACACCAGTCCGTGGACAGTACTGCCTTTTTTCGGTGCAACGGTAGCGAAGCCGCTGCCGCGGAACCGCAGTTCGTAGTTTTCCAGCCTGACCGGCCCCACGATCTCGGCGTCCGGACAGCGCTGCGCCATCTGCTCCAGATCAAGGTTGCTGCCGTAGGCAAAATACAGGTTTTCCTCCACGTCACACCTCCAGCATCGTTAGAGCGCCAAAGCGGTCCAGATGACGGAGCAGGGCTGCCGCCTGTGTCTCCGCATCGCCATCCGGCAGCGGACAGTCCATTCCCGTGGTGCGGATGACATTATTCTGTACAAACCAGATGTAGGTCTCCACATCCGGGAACTCTGTGGGATCAAAGCTGAGATCCCGAAGCTGTTCCATGATCCCGGCTGCGGTTCCTTCGTACATGGTATCTTCAATTTGAATCTTCAAAGGCTTCACCTCTCCATTTCTCTGGATTTTTTCTTCTTTTGATTGACTGTATAGCTGTCCTTATCGAAACGCCACGCCCGATCACCGTCCAGATTTGCCAACAGGTGGTCACGGGTATGCTTGAATTCCTCGCCGTTGAGTCCCAACCGCACCAACCAGACCCGGAAGGTGAACAGTTCATTGTCGCTGTGGGTCTTGCGCATGACCGTGCTGCGCTGGGCGATAGCCTGGGCGGAGATAGCAAGGCACAGATTCACATAGGCGGCGACTTTTCCCGCATGGAGCGTGGAATTGAAACAGCGCCATTCCACCGTCCCCCGGTAAAAGACCGAATGCAGATTCAGTGCGTAATAGCGGGTCCAGTTATAATGGTCTGCGCTGCCGTTATCTCCCTCATACCAGATATTCTCCAGCTGCGTCAGATCCCTTGTCTCATCCGACGAGAGCCTGCGTGCCTGCTTCAGCATGGGTTCCCGCACCTTCTGACACCAGCGGGACGCCCTGCTTTCATTGACCTGCAGCGCTTTGAACAGGATATCCTCCTTGGAGTACATGATGCCGATGAGGTTTTTCAGACTCTGCCGGTTATGATTGGCTGCATCCACATGGACATGGATGCCGCAGGAGCTGTTGGCCTTGGCTCCTGCGTGGCGTACCTGCCGGACACACTCCTGCAGCTTGGGCAGTTCCGCATAGGTGAGCTTTGGCGTTACCATCTCCACGCGGTATCTGTAGTCACCCGTTGCACGATAGCCGCTGCCGATCTTCTGCTCCCCGTGGATGCTGGAGTCACTCATGACCGTCCACTCTTTGCCGTCCCGATCCGTCACACACCATTTATCGTAAGCGCCGCCCACATAGCGGGCGTCCGTTGCAAAATACGCGGCCAGCGCTGTTGCCGCCTGCTCACGGGTGATGCCGGTCATTTCAACTTCCACGCCGAAGCACTGATCCTTCAGCCCGATCATGCGGCAGCACCGGCTTTCACTTCCGCATCCACCTCCCGGATACGGCGCCCGATGGCTTCAATGACATTGGCGGTGACGCTGTTGCCTGCCTGCTTATACGCCTGTGCATCAGACTGGATGGCGAGGATGCGGTCGATCTGCCACTCATCGAAGCCCTGCAGCCGCAGACACTCCCGCGGCATCAGACGCCGGATGCGTCCGCCACGTTCCACGATGCCCTGGATGCAGCTCGTCTCCAATGTGTGTGCGATATCCTGTCCCACACGACCACGGCGGGTATTGCTCCCGGAAAAGCCGAGATCGACGCTGTCACCGGGATTCGCCTCTTTATAGCCTTTTTTCGTGGCTTCCTTGATGAGCAGAACGCCGGAACGTTCTGCTCTATGATTGGACAGCGTTGTCTGTCCATAACGGGCAGTGAGGCAGCGGGCGGACTCCGTTTGTCTCGCCTCCCCGGCACATAGATCCACAAAGGGTCTGTCCTGCGGAATGATATACAATCCTGTTTTGCCGCCCACACCTCCAGCGCCGGCAGTCTGCGTGCAGGCTATTCCGTCTGCGTCGTAGACACGGGAGCCTTGCGAGCCTCCGAGGACTTGTATAAGAGCTTTTCCACCTGTGCCGAAGACAGGAAATATTTTTCCGGCGCATCGGGGATCAAGATAGCAGATAAGGAACAGCCGCCTTCTGGATTGCGGGACTCCAAAATGTTTGCTGTTAAGCACCATCCATTCCACGCGGTACCCCAGGTCATTAAGCGTGGCGAGGATGACAGAAAACGTCCGGCCTTTGTCATGCGACAGCAGTCCCGGAACGTTTTCGAGCAGAAGATACGAAGGTCGTTTGGATTGAGCCAATCGGGCAATTTCAAAGAAGAGAGTGCCGCGGGTATCGTCAAAGCCCTTTCTTCTGCCAGCGATTGAAAATGTCTGACAAGGGAATCCTCCGCACAGAAGGTCAAAGTCCGGCAGGTCTGCGGGGTCGATTTTTGTGGCATCGTGATAATATCGTTCCTCCTTTCCCGGCTCATAAATGGCCTCATAGCTGGCATTGGCGTATTTGTCGATCTCGCAGTGTCCTACACACCGGAAACCGCCCGCGCGGGTCAATCCCGTGCGGAAGCCGCCGATGCCGGCGAACATATCAAAATATCGGATCAGGTCATCTCATCTCCTTCCTGCAGGGCAAGCAAAAAGCCGAGGACGCTTTCATCTACATCTCCGGCGCCGCCGCTATCCTGCGCTTCTTCTTTGGTAAGCTGCGCACCCCGCAGTTCCTGCCGGATGGTCTGGCGAACGGCGTCCAGCAGTTCCTGCTGTCCTTTATACTCACAGACCATGCGGCAGACCGCGGCGGTGCGCTGTCCTGCGGGGATCTCCGTCAGTTTCTTCCACGCCCTGCGCTGGATGGGTGAGGACATGGAAAAGGACAGATTGATCCGCTTTTTGTTACTGCTCATCGTTCTTGGAAAGACGTTCTGCCAGCCGCTCATAGCCTTTGGCGTTGAGGGACACATCGTCAAGGATGACTGGGCGGCAAAGGCCGTCCGCAGCGGATACATTCCGCTTCAGCAGCGCCGCGCCGCCGCCCAGAAAAACAGCAGGCATGGCACGGGTATCCAGTCCGCTCTCCGTAATGGCGGAGAGCAGGCGATGGACATAGGCGTCTGCCTGCCGGTCAATAATTTTTCTGGCATCCTCGTTGATATGGACAGCATCGCCGCGCAGCACGCTTTCCATCTGTGCCGCCGTCATAGACAGGCCCAGTGCGCGGCGGATCTGCTCACCGATCTCATCCAGACAGCGGATCATACCGAGTTCCAGACTGCGGCAGGTCGATGCATTGGGGATATGGTTGTCCAAACGCATCAGATCCACCGTCCAGCCACCGATATCCGCCACGATCACAGAAGGCTCGTCCAGCAGGATGCTCTGGGTCAAAACCGCGGCATAGCCCTGTGGGAACAGTGACACCTTGCGGATGGCGATGGAATATTCCTGTCCCTCATAGCGGAAATTCACCGTTTTCCCATCCCGGAGCAGATACTCCCGGAATGCGTTTTTCTCCCGCCCGAAGCTGGTGAGGGGCAGTCCGGCCGCCAGATGGATCTCTGCCGCAGGCTCCGCATGACGGAAGGAGAGTTCCTTTGCGATGGCCGCCAGCGTGAGGAGGTAGTAGTCCTCTGTCTGCGTTTTGTTCTTCTGCAGCGCCTGACGCCCGCTGCCCACCACATAGAATTTTCCGCCGTATTCCAGCACGTCCTTCAGCGTATATGGCTCATGCTCATACGCCACCAGACCGGAGGGGAACGAGAAATGGGCCGTTTTCATAGCGGCATAGCCGTGGTCAACACCAACAATCATGGACTCGCTCATCTTGCCTCACCTCCACGGCTGCGTTTCTTCTTGTTCGATGTCTGGCGCCGGTCATAGTCCTTTCCGGCATGGATCAGATCCCGGATCTCCTTCAGCTGCGGATTCCAGCGCGTTTGACCGTCCCACTCCGGATGCTTTGCGCAGAGCCGGGGCAGATATTTCTTCAGATCCGCGCCATCTCTGGGAAACTCGATGCCGCCCTTATAAACGATATCCTGTTCCAACTTCATCAAAAGCGCTTCATATGCGCTCCAATCTGTCTGATCATAGGCGCTTTTCCCAGTGAGCTGCTCGTAGGCATAGTCCCCGACATAGCTCAACTGCTCAAAGCAGCAATCGCCGTAGGGAACGACATCTGCAAGGCTGTCCGGGTCTGCCAGCGCGGCAAAATAGACCTCGCGCCCCTGTGCGATGAGCCAGGCGCGGAAGTCGATAAAACCGTCATCGCTGCAGCCGTATTCCTTCATGATCCCTGCCGCGTCCCACAAGCCGAACTTGTCCGCGAGATATTCATAGGCGTGGATGATGTCGTGAAAATTCTGTGCCTGCGTGGGGCCCATAGAAACCAGCCGGTCTTTCAGATAGGCCAGCATAGCGTCCATATCCTGCCCGCAGGCGTTTTTTGCCTCATGGATCAGGTCCCAGAAGGATTCTTTGTTGATCTCTGAGATCGGTTCCTTCACATTCTGTGTCTCCTTCCCAATACGTTTTTTGATGTGCGCTGCCGCACCCGCGCAGATCTTCTGATAAAATGTGCGATACTCCGGTGTGGTCTTATCCACTTCACCGAGAATCGCCCGCTCATAGGGCGTGCCGGGGACGATCTCCCAGGTAACGGTCCCAAAGTATGCCGCTTCCAAATACCGCAGCAGCGTGTGTCCGTCTGCCATCTCAAACATTCCATGGTTATCCTCATAGGGAAATTCTTCATAGACCTTGAGCCCGGTGATTTCTTCCGCGGCGGCATACAGCGAGAAACCGTCTGTGTCCAGCGTTGGCGCAAGCTGCACGTACTGTTCCTCCGGGGACAGCATTTCCTCATGCCGCTCCATCTGACCGCTCCTTTCTTACCCAGCCCATAAAGCGCTCTAAAAAGTGAACGCGCCCATGCACCTTCCCGGCAGACACATCCAGCCCATTCATCTGCGCCTGAATGCGGCGCTGGATGGCTTTCAGCTTCTGCGGGTCATTGCAGCAATCTACGATGACATACTCGCCGCCGCTGGTGGAAAGGATTTCCCGCTTGCCGTTCTCGTCCCGGATGCCGGACAGGAGCCGCTGTCCCAGCCGTTTCCGGTAGGCGTCCTGGAGCGCGTCCATATCTCCGCAGACATCGTGCTTTTTCAAGATCTCCGCGATCTCACAGGAAGTGATCTTCGTTTCGGCAGACAGCTTTTGCAAAATCTCCGCCTGCGCGTCAGGCGGGATTCCCGTCCGGCTGGGCGCCATTTTCTTCGTTTCCTGCATCGACACACCTCCAATCCGCGGGCAGGATCTTCTGCTCGATGATATCGGCAATGGCAGCGAACACCTGGGCAATCTCACGGGATTCCTTCACGGTATCCCGCATTTCCTCCGGGGTCATCCGCGTCCCGTCCGTCCAGCAGCGGACATTTTCCTCGGACGGCGTCAGCAGGATGGCTTTTTCATACGCCTTACAGAAAAGCGCTGCGGTCTTTCCTTTCCGGTCGATCTCGGCATCCTGCTTTTTCAGTTCTTTTTTCGCTTTTTCGTATTCCAGCGCTTCGGCGGCCGCCTGCTCCCGCTGCTCTTCCGGAAGGTTCTGAAGCTGCCGGGTCAGGTCATAACCCTTGTTGATGGACAGTTCCTTCTTATCCAGAGCCTCCTTGATGACCTCCGGGGCGTTCTCATCGATCTGCATGACCTTGCCCATGGTGCGCTCACCCAGGCCGACTGCTTCTGCCAGCTCCTTGCGGGTGTCCACAGTATCGGAACTTTCCGGCAATGTTGCCGAAAGGTCTGTGCGTGTCCCTTGGTTTGCCCTGGCTTTTGCCTCGATCTCCGGCTTCAGCTTCAGCGCGATCTTACCCAGCTCCCACTTTTCCAGATTTCTGCGATTTTTCTGCGTGTCCAGCGCCCACTGCTTGGCTTCCAGCAGATCCTCAAAGGAAAATACCGCCATCGTATAGGGCAGGCCATGCTTTTCACACAGCGACTGACGGTTATGCCCGTCCACGATCACCATGTCCTCATTGACGATGATGGGGGAGTAACAGCCGTTTCGCAGCAGATCCTCTTCCAGAGCGGCAGACTGCTCCGCGCTCAAAGGCGGGAGCAGTTCGGCCATCTCCGGCAGGATCACAGGACTGCGCTCTGCGCTGGTGTATGTGATCCCGGTGTTTTTCATCAGGCGGCGTCCTCACTGGCGGACATATCCTCCACCGCCTGTGCCGCGTCCTCCGCCTTGCGGGGAGACAGGAATTCCACATCGCTGGCTTTGATGAGGAAACCGGGCTGGCGCTGGGGATCGTCCGCGAAGGTTATGGTCTCGAAATCGCCGGTGGCTACCAGCTTACAGCCCTTCCACGCAAACGCCGCGCAGCGCTCGGCCAGAGGGCCGCGCACCTTGATGGAGATAAAATCGGTGAGCTTGTTGCCGTCCTTATCCTTATAGCGGCGGTCCGAAGCGATACGCAGGATGGCATAGGGTTTGCCGGTGGCCTCATTCATTTTCAGTTCCACATCGTGGGTCAGATTGCCAATGGCAGTGATTTTCAGCATGGTTCATTTCTCCTTTTTAATTATGATGTTTGATGTTAGAAAAGCCACCCTCCCGGCATCGGGAGGGTGGCAGGGTGTTTACTTGCCCCAGCTTTCGCTGTCACCCAGAATGGCGGTATGGGCGTTGGCGGCTTCCATGACTGCGTAATACGCCCAATGCTTGCGGCTCACATCCGGGAAGGTGTTGAGCTTGCGGAGATTGTCCGCGATGTAGTCCTCATCCGCTTCGCGGCCCAGCAGGCGGTTGACGATGGTGACGACCTCGGCGCGGTTGATCTCGCGGTCTGCGTGGAACGAGCCGTCCCCGTAGCCGTTGATCCAGCCGTGGAGCGCGGCGTACTTGATGTATTCTGCCGCCCAATAGCCGGAAGAAACATCATTGAAGCCGCTGAACTGCTCCATGATCTCAGCGTCGCCGTCGCCGTACACATCAAAGAAACGGACAGCCATCGTGGTAAACTCAGCACGGGTAATGGCATCGTTGGGGGCAAAGATGGTCTTGCTCTTACCATAGGTAATGCCGTTGTTGCACAGATACTTCACATAGCCGCTATACCAGGCGTGGGCAGGAATGTCCGCAAATTTGGTATTTGCCGCCGTGGAAATGGTGTCACCGTTCTTCTCCGCCAGCAGGCGGGCGAAGATAGCGGCGGCCTCTGCGCGGGTCATGCTGCGGCTGGGGCCGAAGGTGCCGTCCGTGTAGCCGACGATGTAAACGCCGTGGCGCTCGGTCTGTTCCACTTCGGGGACGGTCAGTTCGCCGTTTTTGTCGGTCTTGCCCGCGGCAGACTGACCCAGATCACCCTTGACCGTGACATTTTTCCCCTGCTGGGGAGCCTTCTTGTGGTCGGTCACAATGACCGTCACCTGATGCTTGGCGTCCAGATCTGTGCCGTCCGGCAGCTTCACCGTGATATTGCCGGTCTTGCCGATGGACACTGCACTGCCGGAGATGGGGCGCTTCGTGTCCGTGCGGATGACCTTGACGGTCAGCGTCCAGCGGTCGCCGTCCGCGTCCTCATAGCCAGTAGTGACCTTGCCGTCCTCGTTGGTCTTACCGCTGCCGGTGGGGACGGTGATCTGACCTGCCTTGTCGGTCTTGCCGGAGGCGTAGTTGTCATTCTTATCCGTGACAGCGATGCTCATGTCCGGCACAGCGGACTTGTCCTTGACAAGCTGCACGGTCACGGTGGTCTGGTCGGCATAGTCCAGCAGGCGGCTGTTCGGCAGGCGGATGGAGATGCTGTTATCCTTGTGGAGCGCCACGGCAGCATTGGCAATAGGATTCTTGGTGTCGGTATCGGTGACGGTCACAAGGTAGCCGCCCACAACGGCCTCACCCTTACTGTCCGTGGTGGCGCTGTTGTAGATCTTTTCAATGGGCTGCGTCTCCAACTTTTCACCGCACACAGTACACTCCTTGTGCTTGCTGCCCTCGGAGTCGGTGGTCGGCTCCTTATCGATGATCCAGTCACCGGGCTTGTGGCCGGTAGGCTCGGTGTAGTCGCTCTTGTTGGTATCGCCACAGCGGGTGCAGGTGTTGGTGGTGTAGCCCATCTCCGTGCAGGTAGGAGCCGTCACTTCGCTCTTGTAGTCGTGGCCGAGCGCGTTTTTCAGCACAGCGCCGCAGCGGGTACAGAGCTGAGGCTCCGTGCAGGTGGCAGGGTCGCCGGGGATATGACCGGCAGCCTCGTTGCCCTCGATGCGGTGATAGCCGCAGCGGGTGCAGCGGTATTCCATGACGCCCTCGCCGGTGCAGGTGGCGTTGGTGACGAGGGTTCCCTCATCCCAGCTATGACCAAGCGCGTCGGTGTAGTCTGTGACGAAGCTGCTGCCGCAGCCGTCACAGCGGTGGATGGTCTTGCCGCCGTTCTCGCAGGTCGCGGCGATGACATGGGATTCGTAATTGTGAGGCAGCGCCGCCGTGATGTCCTCAATGTGACGATCCCCACAGACGGAGCACTCGCGGACGGTATAACCGGGGCTGGTACAGGTGGCAGCCACGGTATAGACCTCATAGCTGTGTTCGCCCTTGGGCGTGGCGGTCTGCTTCATCTGTCCGCAGCGGGCGCACAGCTCCAGCTGCTTGCCGTCTGCTTCGCAGGTGGCGTCACGGATGACGATGCTCTGCCATGCGTGACCCAGAGAGTCCACATAGTCACGCTTTTCGATCTTGCCGCACTCCGTGCAGAGGTAGCGGTCATAGCCGAGGCTGGTGCAGCCGGCTTTCACGCTGTCCAGCAGCGTGAAATGATGATCCTTGCCGCAGCCTTTATCGGTGCAGCAGTTGCCGCCGCAGTTCTTATCCTGGCAGCCGCAGTCCGGGTCACCGCAGCCGCAGGAACAGGAGCCATCGTCCTTAGTGCTTTCATCTCGCAGCCATACCTTCGCCACGCCGTTCTCGGTCATTTCTTTGCCCTTGTAGGTGTAGGTGATCTCGTAGTAGACCATGTACTGACCGGCTTCTGTGTAGTTGGGAGCGGAGGTCATGGTACAGCTATCCGCACTGTTGCCGTAGCGGATAGAGGTGCGGACACCGGCTTCGGAGAGGTCGCTGACCGTGATGGTGTGGGGCTTGCCGTCCACCACGCCGTAATAGTCTGCAATGACCGCCTTTGCCGCCGTGTAGTCATAGCGGGCGTAGTTGCACAGGCTGCATTTCTCTACCGTAGCGAAGCGTCCGTTTGCCGGCTGGGGCAGAACTTCCGTCACCATGCTGTGGCGCTCCAGCTTGCGGTTGACCGTATGATTGGTACCGTAGCAGAATGCGCAGTAGGTGCCGCCCTTGGTGGTGACAGTGTGATAGGTATCGTCCGTGTACTCGTAGGAAACGGTTTCGTCCAGTTCCTGCGTAAATGCGGCGGCACAGTCATACAGCCAGTAGACATTTTTTCCGTAGCCGTAGTCGGTTTTCGCCATGTTGCTGTTGATGGTCCCGCAGGTCTCACAGACCGCCTTGGTCCAGTGGTAGCCGGTATAATAAGCGTCCTTGCCGGGGGTGCCGTCATTGACGTTACCCTTGCCGTCTCCGTCGATGGTCGTGCCGTCCGAGTATTTCACGTCCCAGTTCATGGCCGTCTCACCGTCCCTGGTGTACTCCGGGGTCCGGTAGGCCAGGAACGAGGTCTGCTGCTTGCACTCGCGGCATTGGAAAGTCTCATGGGTGATAACGGCGTTGGCATCCAGCTCATTGGTGCGGTTATTGGCCTCCTGCCAGTGTTCCGCAGGGTCGTGATAGCTGTTCTGCTGGGCGGCGGAGGCCGCAGGCACCAGGGAGACCAGCATCACGACGGCAAGGAAGCCTGCCAGCAAAGAGCAGGAACAATGGTATTTCGTGCGCATGTTCATTACCCTCCTTCGTGTGTAGATTGGTATGGGACAGAGCGGGCCGGTGCGCTAAGGCGGGACCCGCAGCCGCCGCAGCAAGCGGCGGTGGGTCAATGGCTCCGCCCCTGTCCCTT
>OLZW01001664.1_pt1 | contig 16058 bp, 10 predicted proteins | sample 1674281 | NCBI WGS metagenome assembly OLZW01 (sample SAMEA103958157, study PRJEB25191) | human gut metagenome | biome: human-associated habitat [ENVO:00009003]; feature: intestine environment [ENVO:2100002]; material: feces | place: Germany | collected 2013/2015
ACTGTTTATTTGTTCAAGCTAATGAAGATTATGCGAATGATATTGAATATGTTGTCGATGCTTATGCTACTCAAATCAATTTGTTTATAAAACAATTTGAATCTTTTATTGATAATTAAAATTGAATTAAATATGAAAAAAGATTTTGTTGAAATTGCAAATGATTCTGGAACTAATAATGGTTCTTTTGATGTTGTTTGTAAACAAAATAGTGGAAATGAAAGATCTACTATTTTAACTATATCTGGGGGAGGGGTTAATAAAACAATAAATATTACTCAAAAAGCCTCAAATCTTGGAAGTATAGAAATTGCAGGTGGTATATATTCTTCTAATGGAACTTTAGTAGCTATTGGAAGTTTTGGTCTGAGTACAGATATTAGAGTATCAATGACTAGCCCTCAAATAGGAAGATTTATATTTCCCACACCTATTCAAAAAATAGATAGAGTTAATGGAAGTCCTTCTTCATTTTTACGAATTAAAGTTAGTGAAGAAATACCTTCTCATTATAAAGGTGAAAAAGTTGTTGTCTTTTTAGAAAGTGCTAATGGAAATACAATATATACACCTAAAAAAGAATTAATTGTTGATATTTATCGCGAATTAGGTAAACATGTATTTGCTTTGAATATTGCTGGTGGAATTGCTCTCGGTAATACTGAAATTATTGATATTAATTCTGCATTAAATAATAGACCAAATATTGCTATTGGGCTTACAAATAATAAAAAAATTCAATTTATTAATTTTATTTGGCAAGCTGTTTATCATGAAAGTTAAAATATAAATAAAATATCTATGAAAAAATCATTTGTAACTGTTACTCCTGATGAAGGTTTCGGTAATAAAGCATTAAGTATTAACTGTGATGTTTATAGTGATGCTGATGATCAAGAGGAAGATATTATTGTATCAAGTGTAGGAACTGAAACTATTAATTTAGTTACTAATAGTATATGGTAAAGTAATAGTTACTATAAAGATTTTATTTTATTATTATTGTATTTTGTATTTAAAAAGTAATTCTTATATTTGCCCGTATCATTAAGTTGGTACGGGCTTTTTTATTGCTCGTAATAAAACAGATAAAACTATTAGTTATGGCACTGCACGTATGGTTGGTTGAAGGCTCTAAACTTATTCTGAATGTAGAGCAAATTCTTAAAGTTCCTATTCTTGCTACTATTTATAATGATTGGCACAATGATAGAGAGCTTATGTATAAGATATTTAAGTTTATTGATTGTTATGCTGATGAAGACGGATATATTCATCGTAATGGTTTAAAAGATCAAAAGGCTTTTGATTATGCTATTGAAGTTGCTCAACTTAATTCAGACTTTAGACCAACTAAAGATATGATTGAAGCTATCAATTGGCTTGTTGAGCATAATATCAATTATGTCGGGCAGATGTTCTTTGAAACTGTTAATGCTCTTCAAGCTGGTAAAGATCTTATGGCTGTTATGAATAAGAATCTTCGTAATGACCTAAAGAAAGACTCTTTTACTAAAGAAGAGATCGGTGGTATGCTCGGTTATATGCGTGAGATTACGAAGATGGGTAAAGACTTACCTAAACTTATTGCTGAACTTAAAGAAGCGGAAGATAATTACGTTAAGTCTAAACTCAAGAAAACTATCGTTCGTGGTGGTAAAGAGCTTGCTGCTTCAATGGATGTGCATAACAATATAGATAATGGTGTTGGTGGTGGAATAGATATGATTGATTAAGCTATGAATAGTAAATATGAGTTTTCACAAGATGCTATTGATAACTTTATGTTTATTCATGCTTATTGGAAAAATAGTTGTGATGGCATCAATGCTGCTCCTGAGAACAAATGGGGCTATAAACGTGGAGATATTCCTTTTATAGATTATCTCTGTGAAGATAAAAGTAAATATCTGAAAGCATCCGAGGGTATTAGTTATATTACTAATAAGCCTTTATATGATCCGGATAATGATTTTCTTATTGGTAACTCTGGTGGTATTCTTATGAATATTGATTTCATTGTTATTAATATAGAAAGACTTTCTAAAGCTGCTGATACTTTTGATGAATATGGTACGTATTGTGATTATGACCCTAGTACTCCGGCTTATGAATCATTTTGGCAAAGAGAAACATCTCGTCGTAAGAAAGGTGTTTTTATTAAAGCTAAACTTTATTATAAAGATATTCCTAAGTTCTTTGATGCTAATACTACTGATGAGGAACGTGAAAGTTTACTTCAACCTTTACGTATAACCGGTGCGCATTATACTTATCTTAATTATGGTCGTATTGAACGTACACCTAATGATAAAGAACGTGCAAGACTTAAACGTGAAGGTGCTGAACACGTTGAGACTGTTATGGGTTTTCCTCGTTATTGGGATGGTGACTATTGGAACTTCAAAATAGATGAGTTTATTGCTAATAATAAGTTTCATCTTACTAAGGCTAAAGCCCGTCGTAAAGGTTTCTCATATAAACGTGGTAGTCAAGCTGCAAATACAATTAACTTATTTCCGAATGTTACGGTAACTCTTGCTGCTGACCAATTAGCTTATCTTACAGATAAAGGTGCTACTACGTTTATGGCTAAGAAATGTCTTGACCATTTTGAGGAACATACATTTTGGAAAAGAGGTTACATTTCAGAAGCTATTGATGATATACTGATGGGTTATCGTGTATCAACTAAAGGTCTTAAAAACTTCGGTTGGCTTTCTAATCTTTATAGTGTTGCTATTGGTAAAAATGAATCTGCCGCTGTAGGTAAGAAAGCTATTGAGATTGACTTTGAGGAAGCTGGTAAATGTGTGGCGAAAGGAACTAGGTTTATAATGTTTGATGGTACTATCAAAAATGTTGAGGATTTAGTTGTTGGTGATATTTTGATGGGTCCAGATAGTAAACCTAGAACTATTATTGGAACAACAAAAGGTATAGATAATTTATTCAAAATTATTCCTGGTAATGGTATAGAACATATAGTTAATAGTAAGCATCCTATTTTTGTTAGATATCGTAAATCTTATGGTAATTTTAATGAAAATAGACTTATAACTGCACCTGATTATATTAAGACCCTAGGGTTACATCCTAGATGGAGAGAATATTATTCTCTTGAAAAAGTTAATGGTATTGACTTTAATCATAAAGATGTATCTATAAATCCTTATGTTTTAGGTGTATGGTTGGGTGATGGAGATAGTACTTGTACACGTGTTACTAATCCTGATATTGAAGTTATTGATGCTTTGCTTCATTTTGCTAAAGAACATAATTTAAAATTTAGTTCTAATTATGCTTCGGGTAGTTATGCATGTTTTAGATTATCTCTTAGTAGACTTCATACTGGAGATTCAAATTGGTTTAAAGATGAACTTGAAAAATATAATTTATTAAATAATAAACATATTCCTAAAGATTATCTTTATACTGATAGAAATTCTAGATTGGAACTTTTAGCGGGTATTATTGATACAGATGGACATTTAGATACACGTAAAGGTAATTTTGAAATAATACAAAAACGAAAAGAATTAGCTGAATCTATAGTTTATTTAGCTAGAAGTTGTGGATTTAAAGTTACACTTAGTGAAAAAATTGTATCAGATACTGTTTATTATAGAGTTTTAATTCTTAGTCGTTGTTGGGAAATACCTACTAGAGTTAAACGTAAACAATGTAAAGAGTATTCAACTATGTTGAAGAATCCTCTTGAATGTAGATTCGATGTTGAACCTGTAGGTGTTGGTGAATATTATGGATTTGAGTTAGATGGTGATCATTTATGTCTTCTTGAAGATTTTACTATTTTCCATAATTGTCCTAACCTTCAAAAAGCTCTTGACGTTACTTTATCTAATACAGAATCTGGTGCTATATCTGTTGGTACTATTCGTGTTTATGGTACGGGTGGTACTAAAGGTGCTAACTGGGCTGCATTTAGTAAAGCCTTTTATAATCCCAAAATGAATAAGATGCTTTGCATGGAAAACGTTTGGGATATTAATAAACGTCATGAAGTATGTGGTTTCTTCTTTCCACAAGTATGGGATTGTGAACCTTATGTTGAACGTGGTAATTCAATTATATTCACTGCTTATGCTTGGGATAAACAAGATAAAGAGAATCATTTTCATAATAATGATAGTGAAACTCATATAATCTATAAAGCACAACGTGCTAATACTCCTGCCGAAGCGTTCATTAATACAACAGAGAATATGTTCGCTTCTCCTGAACTTAATCTACATGTTTCAGATTTAATTAATGATAATGCTACTAGATTCTTTCAAGATGGTTGGATTGTCGTTAATGATTTAGGTAATTCTAATAAAGCTGAATTTATACCGAAAGCTGAATGTATTAAACGTGATATATTTGGTAAAGGTAGATTCCATGAGTTTGTTAATCAAGTTCCGCATGGTTCTCGTGATGATACTCACGGTTGCGTTAGAATGTACTATCGTCCGTTCTTAGTAAATGGTGAAGTGCCTAAAGATTTATATTTTGTTAGTGTGGATGCGTATAAGGTAGATAAGGCTCAAAAAGACGTAACAGATAAACATTCTCTTTATTCTGCACAAGTATGGATGCGTAGTAATACTATTACTCCATATCCAAATCAAAAACTACTTGTATGCGAATATATAGGGCGTTTGGACACAATGGAGCAAAATGATATAGTCACTATGGGTATGTGTCTTATGTATAATGCTGAATGTTGTCCGGAAGCTGGTACTGGTGAGACTGTTTCTAACTTCATTAAATATAAACTTAGACGTTACTTAATGCTTGACCCAACCAATGCCAATACTCGTAAATTGACTAATCCTAACAATAATGATTATGGTATTGTAATTGGTGATGGTGATAAGAAATATAATGGTCTTCGTATGCTAAAGGAGTTTATTTATGAACCTCTTTCATATACTGCTGATGGTAAACCTATTCGTAGACTTAAGTCTATTAGTAGTGTTCGATTGCTTCTAGAGTGTCAGAGATTTACTGCTGAGGGTAACTTCGACCATATTAGTGCTGCTATTGTTGCTATGTATGTCTTTCTTGCAGATTCTTTAAATACTAAGCGTCTTGTTGAAGGTAATACAGAGAATAATGACAGACGTATTGCAAATCGTTTAAATCGTCGTTAAATGGATGCTTCTAAGATTCCTAATTCTTTAGAAAAGCCTGATGTCTTTGCTTCGGAAGCTACTAAGCGTGGAGCTGTTTGGACTAAGGCTATGTGTGATTGGGTTATTGCTACTGCTCATTCTAATAATGATAAAGCAGATATTAAAGCCTTTCTTGACGCTGCGAATGGGATTGTAGATGAATCTACTTACAAGTATGTAATGGCGACCTACAACTCCGTTAATGGTAGAAAAGAAGATTTGCCCGGTAAGATTAGAGATGTTGATTTTATTACTCCTATTAAAGAGAAATATATAGGAGAGTTCATTAACACCTATAATAACTACCAAGTTTATAATGCTGATATTGATGTTGTCACTAGACGTAATGCTGATCTTCGTGTTGCTCTTGATGGTCTTCTTCGTCAGCAATTTATAAACATTATGAATGCTAACGGTGTTCAAACCGGTGAGCCTTCTAAAGATCTTCCATCTGCTGAAGACTTTATGAAACAAGCTGCTAAGGATTGGATTGATGAAGAAGCTGATCGTGGTCAGAAAACTCTTAATCTTCTTAATTCCCTTATTAAAGCTAATGAGAAATATATTCAAGCTTTCTATTATTGGTTCTGTACTGAAAGCGTTTATTCTTATCGTGATGTAAGATACAATGATGTTATTTTTGAAATTATTTCTCCTCTTGAGTATTATCGAATTGATAGTGGTAATCTTTTTGTTGAAGATGATGATTATGGGATGCGAGAATTTGATATTAACATCAATGATATAATTGGTGAGTATCAAGAAGTTCTTTCTAAAAGAGATATTGCTTATATTAAAGATATAATTCATAATCATGAAAGTACGGGTGAATATACAGTTACTCCTGTTATGCTTCGTTCTCGTGAGATTGCTTTTAATCCTACGATTGATGCGCAGAATGCTGCTCCGTACCACTCCTTGCCCTCTACCGGGGTCCTCAAAGCTCGTCATTGTGTTTTTAAGGTTCCTATGAAGCGTGGTATTCTTACTTATACTAATGCTTATGGTGAGATTGAGCAAAAGATTGTTGATGAAGATTATGTCTTAGATACTACTCTTGGTGATATTGATATTGAATATACTTGGGTTCTTCAATGTTGGGAAGCTTATCGTTTTGGTGATAAAGATTGGGGTGTATATACTAAAGCTCAACCTATTATTGTTCAACGTGAAGAAGTGAATAATCTTAATCATTGTAAGTTACCTTATAATGGTTTAAGTCGTTTGATGCTTCTTAATAATCCTAAACCTATTCCTTATCGCTTATTACCTTATCTTGCTCTTTATCGTCTTTATACTTTAGTTGAGGAACGTACTATTAGTAAATTCCGGTCATGGCTATTGATACCTGAAAGTTTTTTAGCTGATACTAAAGATATGACTATGGAAGAGCGTCTTGATGCAGCTAATCGAGATGGTACTCTTGTATTTGATGATAGTGAAATAGCTAAGCAACAAGCATCACTTCAAGCTATTAAAGAGATTGCTAATACTACAATGATTAATTATCTTACGACTATTAATCAAATTAAGCAATCTATTAAGCAAGAAGCATATGAACTTGCTAATATGAACGATCAGCGTGCGGGAGATATTCAAGCTCGTGCCGGTAAAGCTGTTACTGAAATGGGACTTAATCAGGCTCTAATGGGATCTGTGTGGTCACTTAAAATCTTTGATTGCTTCCGTTCTCGTGATATGATGGCTAATCTTGATGCTGCTAAGATTGCTTGGATTGATGGCTATGAAGGTTCTTATGTAGATCCTAATACCAATGAGATTGTTCAAGTTCGTGTAAATGGTACTGACTTTGTTAATTCTAATTTAGGTATCTTTGTTGGTAATTCTGCTGAACTCAATGAACAAGTACGTAAGCTTGAAGAGATTGCTTTTGGTGCGGCTCAAAATGGAAATTACGATGTAGCTGCTGAGGCTGTTTGTAATCATAACGTTGCTTCTTTACGCAAATATATTAAAGAAGCTGCCGAAGCTCAACGTCAATTTGAACTTCAAAAAGAAGAGATTCAGAAGAAGTGGGATGCTGAGATTGAACAAACTCGTGCTGCTAATGCGGAAGCTCAACGTAAATTTGAAGCTGAACAAGCTCAACTTGATCGCGATTCTAAGGAAGCTATTGCTGCTGATACTAATCTTACTAATATTATTATTACTGACGCTAAGCTTCAAGTAGATAAGAACGGTAATGATTATATTAGTGAAGATGAATCTAATGGTGGTACTCTTGATGATTATCTTAAAATGACTAAGTTAAACTTAGATATTGATAGAGCTAATCTGGAACGTGCTAAGTTTGAAGAACAAAAGCGCATGAATCGTATTAACACCAATAAGCCACGGAAGTCTTAATGTAAGCTCTTATTTTTGTCGAATTGAACAACTATATCGACTGAAATTTGGGTTCGTCAGAGGTCTTCATTTGAGTCTTAAAATGGCATAAATTAATTGGAATTTCAGAGAGCCGTGTGATAGGCGGTACTAATGCTGTTTCTAATAATATTTCTAATGCCATTTTTAATACATATATTATTATTACATTTGCCACTGTTATAACTTAATTTATAAAAGATAAAACATTATGCCAAATCCTATTGTTCCCGGTGGTGTTACTGATAGTAGTACTACTAAAACTGCGGAAGAGATAGCTGCTGAACAAGCTGCTAAAGTTGCTAAAGAAGCAGAAGAAGCTGCTAAAGCAGAAGAAGAACGTAAGAAAGCAGAAGAAGAAGAAGCTAAACGTAAAGCTGAAGAAGAAGCTGCTAAAACTGCTACTCAAAAAACTGAAACTGAAACTGAAACTCCTACTAAGATTGTTCTTACTACTGATGACGGTGATGTTGAGTATGATCTTGATGCTGACGGTAATGCCGTTAAAGATGGAGAGATTGTTTACACTAAAGCTCAGTTAGATGAGTTTGCTGCTGCTGAAACTCAAGAAGAAACTATAGATGTTTCTGCTATTTCTGCTATTTCTGGTTTAACCCCGGTAAATGCTGATGGTACTCCTAAGAAATATGAAATGACCGTTGAAGGTCTTGCTCAACGTGATGCTGATATTGCAGAGCTTGCTAAACGCCAAGCTGAAAGTGAAGCTATCAACAATTTCTTCCGTACTAATCCGGATATTTATCAAGCTGCTCTTTACAAACAAACGTATGGTTCTCTTGAGGGTTTTGCTAATCATGTTGATTGGACTACAATGACCCTCGAAGATAAATCAGATGATCAGTTAGAAGCTGTTATTCGTTCTGCTGAAAAACGTAAAGGTACTTCTGATGCTCAAATCGAACGTATTATTCGTTTTTCTAAAGCTGATAAAGTATTAGCTGAAACTGCTAAAGAGAGTCTTGATTATCTTGCCAATGCCCAGAGACGTGAGATTGAAGCTGCAAATGCTAGGCAAGAAGCCGAATATCAAGCTGCTCAAGAAGCTCTTGATAAAGCCTACGGTATTACCTATGATGAGAATGGTAAAGCTAAAGTGCTTAACGTTCCTGATTCTTTATACGATAAGATCGTTAATAAAGGTACTATCGGAGGTCTTGCAATTCCAACAGCAGGTATTAAAAGAACTGTTAATGGTAAAGAACAAATTCTTTCTCGTAAAGATATTGTTAAGTATCTGACAGCTCCTGTTGTTGAAGTTAATGGTGATTTTTATACGCAAGCTCAGAAAGATGTTTTTGATATGCTTGCTGATAATGAAACGTTCGCTATGGTAGCACTTCGTAACTTATTAGGTGCTGATATTAGTCAGTTAGCTGCTGCATCTATACGACAAGAAGCTGTTCGTCGTTTGAACATTACTTCTAGTGGTAAACCTAAAGTTAAGGTATCCACTCAAGGCGGCGGTACTAAAGTTAATCCTAATAGACGTCCTATTGTTCCGGGTGGTATTATTGATTCAAATAAATAATTATCGTAACTATGCTTAGAGAAATTGGAAAAAAACAGTATTCCAAAGAGGTTTACTCTGATGCCGATATGCTATTGAACTTTAATGTTCTTGGTGCTGTCGATTTGAATAAGTCTCTTACTTATCTTTGGGGTAGGAACAGTAATCAATTCCCTCTTCTTTCTCTTACAGAAGGTCAAGGAAATATCTCTCGTAAGAAACCTATTAATGCTGGTGATACTCAGTATAAGTGGAAGATTATGGGGAAACCTACTGTCACTTCTCCGATTGTGCGTTTGATTACGCCTACTCAAACCCCCGGTAAAGGGTTTATGTCTTTCAAAGCGGAGTTCCAAGATAACTGGATTCCTTATCAGTATTCTGCTATTACTCCTGACGGAAAGCACATGGTTCGTATGCAGACCGATGGTGAGCAGACTGCTTCCGGTGGATATATCTATGAAATGATTATCCTTGGTGGTAATCCTGATGAGTTTATTGATCTCAGCAATTTTGAGAGAGGTAAATATTGGGGTATGGGTGCTCCTACGATTGCCGGTGAATTATCTACTGGTTCTCGTTCTACTGCTGAATCTTGGAGTGAAATGACTAACCAATTTGGTTTCCATAGATTCTCCAAAATTATTACCGGTAATATTGCTAATATCGTAACTGAGTTTGAACTTGATTATGATGATGGTTCTAAAGGTACTCTTTGGATGCCTTATGAAATGCGTCAGTTCGAGTTCATGCGTAGACGTTTATTAGAAGAGGATTTGTGGTTCTCTGCTTACAACCGTGATATTAATGGTGTTATTCACAATCAAGAAAAACATTCAAACAAACCTATTCCTCGTGGTGCTGGTGTTCGTGATATTCTTATCGCATTCGGTAACTACTTCGAATACTCATTCATGACTATCGAGCTTATTGATATGATTCTTTCTCGTATCTTTGAAGTTCGTAACGATATTGATTTGAGTAACAAAAATATCGTTCTTTATACCGGTAAAGGTGGTTCTAAAATGTTCCAACAGTGTATTAAGAATGAAGCTATCGGAAATGGTTACTTTGATAAGTTAGGTTCTGAGGAGATTCAAAGCCGTGGTGGTATCCTTTCTTATGGTGCATACTTTAATCAGTATAAGCACTATTCCGGAGCTACCGTTTCTGTTAAGGTTGTAGATTTGTTTGATACCGGTTCTCGTGCCGAAATGGATCGTAAGAATGGTCGTATGTATGGTGGTTTCCCTGTTACCTCTTATACGATGGTGTTCTTGGATCACTCTATTGATAACACGAGTGGTGAAGCAAATATTCAGTTGGTTTGTGAAGAGGGTCGTGAATATTTGTATGGTGTTTATCAAGGTATTACTCCACTACCTAAAGAGTGGGGTGCTTATAGTAAGATGTTATCTACTAGAGAAGATATTGCTACTTATGAGGTTATGTCTTCACAAGGTATCAATATGCTTAATGGTACTACTTCTTTCTGGGCTGAAATGATTTTTGAATAAGCGTACATTACGATTATTGTAAAGTATAAACTTACTAAAGTATAAACTATATGATATACTCACGCAAAATAACCTTAGCGTTAAAGCTGAATCCGACTATGTTTCAAGTCGTGAATCAGAAAAGTATTGGTGCTTTCAATACTATTTTCGGTCCGAGCATTAAAGCGGTTCTTACTCTATCTAGTAAAACTGCTGAAATGGCTTCTATACTTCCTACGATCATTGGAGCTTCTGCTGATAGTCGCAATGTAAACTTTCAAGACCTCGTTTTGAAGCATCTTAAAAACTCAACTGTTGAAGTTCCCGCTCAAGGTTATGAGCTTGAAACTGGTTGGGAATTTTCTCTTAACGATCCTGTTAAACGTGATGCTATTCTTGATTGGGCTAAAAAGAACAGTATTAATACTGAGGTTGCTCCGAATAAATTAGAGAAAGCTATTTTTGATGCTATGCTCTTTGGTGAAGGTACTGCGGTTCATGAAGAGAATCTGTATATGTACATGACTCCTATTAAGCCGCAAGATTATATTCTTTGGCGTCTTGCTTTGCTTACTTCTACTGTTGCTAATAAACCGGAAGATGTTGAGAAATCTACTAACATTCGGTTTTACTTACATAGCATTGAAGATGTTAAGCGTATGAAAGATGCTAAGACTAAAGCTGTTGTTAATACTGCTACTAAGTTGGCTCAGTTGTTCACAGGTGATGAGTCTTCTTATAAACGTATTAGAAATATGCTTATCTGTAATGCTCCTGCTGATACTCTACAGATTATCAAAATGGAACATGGAGATTTGCAAACAGCTGTAGCTGAACTTTCTCAAACGAATGCAGATGCATTTATTTCTCTGTTTGATAACAAGAATGTAGAAGCGATGGCGCAAGTTTATAAGTTACTCGCCGCTCAAGTCATTACGAAAGACGGTGATAATTATTTTGATACTGTGCGTCCGGAAGTAGTTCTTGGCTCTTCCATTGAGGGTGTTATGGCTTTCTTAGCTGCTCCCGAAAATATTGAATATAAAGCACAACTTTTCACTGCTTATAAGGCTTCGGTTATAAACTAATAAAATAGTGTCAGTATGTATAGTAGTTGTAAAGAAGCACATATTGCTGTAAACGATAAGATTCAGCAGATTAATGCTAATAGGCAAGAATCTATTCGTCCGCAGTATATTGATATTGCTCTTAATGAAGCTATTGACGTACTGCTTACGCAAAAGATTAAAGCCTTTGAAGAGACTGGTCGTTATTACGATGATTTGCAGGTGCTAAAGACTACATATAGAAGTCCTCTTTACCTTCTAGCAAATGAGGGTAATAGAGGCTTCGCTTTTTTGCCTGCGAATTACCTACATGGCGTCTCTTATAATGCAAGTGTTATATATGATAAGTTTAAACGTTATCGAGCAATTGAATCTGTTACTACTAGGATTTACGTTGTTAATATCAGTGAGCTATTTAAAACTATTCCCGGTTATATAGAAGATTTCGTTATTCAAATTGGTAATGATACCGTTACGTTTCATTATCCTGCTAAGATTTATCGTAAAGAGGGTCTATTTGAATATATCAACTATATGCTCTCCATATTGCTGCGAAAAGGTTACAATGTGACTTACGAACGCTACAATAACGAGTATTACCCCGAATCACTAGTGTTTTACTTCGATACGCCACAGTTAATTGTAGTTGGAGATAAATATACTATTAAGCTAGTACAATTCAACTACGAGCGTTATTCAGGCTTATATGAGGTTATCACTTCTGACGGAGTGGTTACAAAGATGCGAGAGAGCCGATTTGCGGGTATGGATTTAGTTTCTGATGTTCAGCGTAGGGATATGCTTCAAACGTATCACAATCGTCTTAATAGACACATTCATCCTATATGTACGATAGAAAGTAATAGGGTTTTAGTAGATATGGATGATACGTTTGTGATTACTGATGTTGCTATCACATATCTTAGACAGCCTACTAGGTTTGATATTGTAACTGATACTGCTACTGAACTTCCATTTAAAACCGAGATTATTAACCTTGCTACACAGAAGCTTCTTGGTAAACTTAAAGATGAAGGTTATCAAATTGCTATAAATGAAAGTAATTCTTTAAAATAAAACGTTACTATGAGAATTGTAAGTTACGGAAAAACATTTGTCGATAATGTTACTGTTGATACTAAGTTATCTAACGGTCAACTCGGCATTTGTACTGCTTATGGTACTGCTTTGCCTACTACTGGTAGACCTGAGCCGTTTGTAATTATGTCTGCAATTCCTACTAAGGACGGTGGATTTATGAATCAACGTGGAGTGGATATTAATCCTTTTAACTTCACTTATAACGTTCGTAAATATACGGAGAAAGATCAGAAAGAAACTATTATTCTTAAAGGTCTTACGAATCCGGCACTTAAGCCTGCTGAAGGTATTGTATATAATGCAGATGCTGAGTTCTGTGGTGCTATTGAAATTTGTTCTTCTGAGGAGTATCGTCATGGTCTGACGGTTAATCCTAATCCTCAGATTGTTCAAATACCTGTTCGGATTCATGCTACTGATACCGTTGATCGGTTGGTAGAGAAGATTAAGAAGAACCTTAGTCTTACTGCTTATAACAAAGAGTTATTTGATATTACTATCGAGAAAGCTGATGGTGCTGTTCAGATAACTGTTGTTGCTAAAAAGCCTACTAAATTGACGATGAACGTATTCGGTATTCTTGCCGATCAAAAAGCCAATGGTACTATTACCGTTGAACATACAAAATTATCCGGTTTCTTAGCTGATGTTGCTCTTAGTGATGAAGACCTTCGTTATTCTCTGATTAACATGGGTTGGAATCCTCATGATGAGTGGCAGAAAGCTTGGGGTATTGGTGACCCGAAAGTTGGCTTTGATAAAGTCGCTTATCTTGTTATTTCTACAGCTGAGTTTAATCAATTCCCTGAGATTGCTGCTGATAACAATAGTCCTCGCAAATTCCAAATCGTTGTTGGTACGGAAGCTGTGATTGACGCTGTTGTAAATAAACTTGAAGCTATTAAGACTTTAGCTAAAGGTTCCGGCGATAATGCCATTTCTCTGAATACTGCAACTGACTAAAGTTGCTTGGAAAACTACGCAGTGCTTAACGGTTCTGCGTAGTTATATTTGTTTAAATTTAATGCTATGGAATGTAATATTAAAATTGTCAAGTTAAAACAAGTTCTTCCTCTTGGTACATTTCCTAAGCGTGAGCATAACGTTCGATTCTTCTATCATCGTACTGATGGTTGTTACTATATGTATGATGAAAAAGGTTGCGAAATTAATCTAACTACTGATGGTAATATTATTGCTATTGATAGAGAGTTGATTGTTGGTAGTGAGTCTTTGACTGATGACACTCTTGTTTGCATTGGTCTTAAAGCTAATTATGTGCATCCTAGTCGTGGCATTAGAAATAATACTTGTGGTTGTCAAGATACATATATTCGTGCTTGGACTTACATCAAAGATCTTCAAGATTTTATGCAGTCTGGTCATATCGAACGTGATTACTATAGAGTTACTTTAGTTCCTTCTCCTGAAGAGGGTGGTATTGTTGGATGTAGTGGTTCTGCTATTGTTCCTGATGAAAACTCAGATGGCTTCCGTTTCCAATTTGAAGCTGGTAGTCGTGTTGAACTTTATGCTAAACCTGTTCAAGGTTATCACTTTAAAGGTTGGAAAGAGTTCCATACTAATGAGATTATGTCTATTAGTCCTAATTGGTCTTTCACTATTAAGAAAGATATGGATTTGATAGGTGTATTTGAAAAGGATGAAGCTCCTATTGAACAATTCTATATTAATGTCAATGCTGATCCGGCTAATGCAGGATATGTAGTTGGTGCCGGAACATTCCCAAAAGGTACAAGGCATTCTATAACAGCTGCGGCAATTCAAGGGTATCATTTTACTCATTGGACTGATAGTTTAAATCGTATTGTTTCTACTAATCTTCAATATGATCTTGTTGTTGAGAAAGATGAAACTTATACTGCACACTTCGAGCTTGATACTCCTGTTATTGAGGAGTACAATGTAACTATTATAACTAATCCTGCTGATAAAGGTTCAGTTAGTGGTGGCGGTACTTATAAGTCCGGTCAAACTGCAATAATTGTTCCTAGTCCTGTTGAGGGTTGGGCTGTTGATACAGTTACTGCTTCTGGTGGTAATCTTGTAGATAATGGTAATGGTACATATAGCATCGTTGTTACACGAGATCTTACGATTACGGTAAACTTTAAAGAAGCTATTCGTTATTTCACATTTAGTATCGTGGCTGATGCGAATGGTTTAGTTCGATATAAAGATATTAATGATGCTTGGTCTCAATGGGCAGAAAGACATGAAGTCACTGCTCCGGAAAAGACTATTGTCACTATCGCTGGTAAAGCTAACGGCGGTTATGAATTTGAAAAGTGGGTAACTCCTACTGGTGCTAATCTTCCTAATAATGAAAACAATATCATTGTTGAAGAAGGTCTGCATCGCAAAATTTATACTGCTTATTTCAAAGAAACTTACATTCCACCTGAAACTCATATTGTTAATATTACTGCTGGTTCTAATGGTAAATGCAAATATAAGATTGGCTCTGGTGAATATTCAGAAACTGCATCTTCGCATTCTAACATTAGTATTACTGACGGTGAGACAATTGAAGTATTAGGTGTTCCTGATAGCGGTTATTCTTTTGAACAATGGAATATTGGTGGAACTACTTCTAACTCTAATCCTTATTCAAAAGTTATTACTGAGAATGTAGATTTCTCTTGTACGTTCGTAGAGATTCCACCGGAAGAAGTTACTATTACAGTAGGTTCTGACGGAACTAATGAAACTCGTTATCGTATAGGTGATGGTTCTTGGTCTAGTTGGTCTACTTCTGAACACACGTTTAAAACTGCTGTAGGTTCGATTTATTCAGTTGAAGCTCGTGCGGTTGGTAACTACAAGTTTAGAGAGTGGAATACAAACGGGGCAAAGGTTTCAGATAATCCTGCAACATTCACTGCCAAAACCGGAACGAATGCAACACATATTGCTACGTTCGACCAAGTAATTATGCGAACGCTAACTCTTATTGCGAGAACGGGTGGTAAATGTCGTGCAAAAATCAATGGAAGTTGGAGTGACTATTATAGTGGCACAAAGACTTACTCTAATATTGTGGATGGAACTACTGTTTCTGTAGAAGCATTAGCAAATAGCGGTTATCATTTTAAGGAATGGACTGATTCGGGTGCGCCCTCGACTACTTCACGTGATATTGTCATGAATGACTCTAAATCTATTGAAGCTCGTTTTGAGGCTGATGCTCCTGATAAATTCCAAGTTACCTATGAAGCTATTCCTAATGGAAGTGCTACAATGGAAGGTGCTGGTACTTATGATGATGGTGATACTTGTACGA
>OLZW01001669.1_pt1 | contig 15996 bp, 9 predicted proteins | sample 1674281 | NCBI WGS metagenome assembly OLZW01 (sample SAMEA103958157, study PRJEB25191) | human gut metagenome | biome: human-associated habitat [ENVO:00009003]; feature: intestine environment [ENVO:2100002]; material: feces | place: Germany | collected 2013/2015
GCCCGGCAACAAAATTGCCCTGACCGGCAAAAACATGAAAGTAAGAAGATGAAGTTAGTTATCGTAGAATCTCCGGCCAAAGCCAAAACCATCAACAAATACCTCGGTTCCGACTACAAGGTGCTCGCGAGCTTCGGACACATCCGCGATCTGCCGAGCAAAGACGGTTCCGTACAGCCGGATCACGATTTTGCCATGAGCTGGGAACTGAGTCCGGGCGGCAAAAAACGCTTAAACGACATCATCACGGCGGTTAAAGACGCCGACACCATTATCCTCGCCTCCGACCCGGACAGGGAAGGAGAAGCGATTGCCTGGCACATTCTGGAAGAACTGAAAGCCCGCGGCAAAATCAAAGACAAAAAAATAGAACGTGTCGTCTTTCACGAAATCACCAAATCGGCGGTAACCGAAGCCATCAAAAACCCGCGTCAGATTGACGACAATCTGGTTTCCGCCTATATGGCGCGGCGCGCGCTCGACTATCTGGTAGGCTTCAACCTGTCGCCGGTTTTGTGGCGCAAGCTGCCGGGGTCGAAATCCGCCGGCCGGGTACAGTCGGTTGCGCTTCGCCTGATCTGTGAGCGGGAAATTGAAATCGAAAACTTCAAACCCGAAGAATACTGGACGATCGACGCCGAACTGTTTACCTCCAAACAGGCGCTGATCAAATCTCGGCTGATCGTGCTTGACGGCAAAAAACTCGAAAAGTTCGACATCAATACGGAAGAAAAGGCGCTCGCCGCCAAGGCCAAAATCGAAGCGCAGGAATTTGCGGTGGCAAACGTCGAACGCAAAAAGGCCAACCGCTATCCGGCAGCGCCGTTCACAACCTCTACCCTGCAACAGGAAGCCGCCCGCAAACTGCGTTTTTCCGCCAAGAAAACCATGCAGATTGCGCAAAAGCTATATGAAGACGGTTTGATCACTTATATGCGTACCGACGCCGTCAACCTCTCCAAAGAAGCAATCGCCGCCTGCCGCGACGTCATCGTCAAGTATTTCGGCGACGAGTATCTGCCGAAAGCGCCGAAAGAATACAAAACCAAATCCAAAAACGCGCAGGAAGCGCACGAGGCGATCAGACCTTCGGACGTCACCAACACGCCGAAAAAGATGGAAGCCAAGCTTGACAACGACGCCCACCGCCTTTACGAACTGATCTGGAAACGTACGGTCGCCTGCCAGATGAACCCGGCGGTGCTTGACAAAGTCAGCATCGATTCAACTTCCGCCGACGGACAGATCACGCTGCGCGCCAACGGCCAGGTTATTGCTTTTGACGGCTTTTTGAAGCTTTATCAGGAAAGTTTTGACGACGAAGAGGAAAACGACGAAAACCGCATCCTGCCGAACGTCGAACCGGGCGAAAAGGAAACCAAGGGCGAAATCTTTACCGACCAGCACTTTACCGCGCCGCCGCCGCGCTTTACCGAAGCCAGTCTGGTCAAAAAACTGGAAGAACTGGGCATCGGCCGGCCGTCCACTTATGCGACCATCATCGCCGTCTTGCAGGAACGCAAATACGTCAAGGTGGAAAAACTGCGCTTTATCCCCGAAGAACGCGGACGAATCGTCACCGCATTTCTTGAAAATTTCTTCCATAAATACGTCGAATATGACTTTACCGCACAGATGGAAGAATTCCTCGACGACATTTCCGCCGGGGAAATGGAATGGCGCAAGCTGCTGACCGGTTTCTGGGCCAAATTTATCAAAAACATCGACGCCGTCACGCCGCTGCAGATGAGCGAAGTGATCGACAAGATCGACGAAGTGCTGGCCAAACACCTGTTCCCCGAACGGGAAGACGGCAGCGATCCGCGCAGCTGTCCGGAATGCAAAACCGGCCGTCTCGGCATCAAGTTCGGCAAATTCGGCGCTTTCATCGGCTGCTCGAACTATCCGGAATGCAAATACACCCAGCAGCTGGTTGACACTACCGCCGAAGAGGAAGCTGCCGCCGCCAACGCGGCCACCAGAGCTCCCAACCCGGAAGACAGGGTTCTGGGCGAGATGAACGAACAGAAGATATATCTCAAAAAAGGCCCTTACGGACATTATGTCCAGCTCGGCGAAGACGACCCCAAAGGCAAAGTCAAGCCCAAACGCTGCTCGCTGCCCAAAGGGATTACACCGGAAGAAATTACGCCTGAACAGGCGCAGATTTTGCTTTCCCTGCCCCGCCAGCTCGGCAACGGCATTGAGGTCAACATCGGCAAATTCGGCACCTATCTGAAACAGGGCAACAAGTCCAAATCGCTTTACGGCAACGACACCGTCTTTTCCATCACTTTGGAACGGGCAGAAGAGCTGTTGAAAGGCGCCGCCGAAAAAACGCCGGCGAAAGTAATCGGCACCCACCCGGAAAGCAAACTCGAAATCACACTTAACAACGGGCGCTACGGTCCCTATCTGAAATGCGGCAAGACCAATTACGCCCTGCCGAAAGAGTTCAAAGACAAGGAACCGACGCTGGAAGACGCGGTTAAAATCATCGCTGCCAAAAAATAGCGCCGACGGCTTTACGAAAAACAAAAAAATCTTTCTCCCCGACGGAGGAAGATTTTTTTTATCATGTTTCCTACAGTTTCTCCCGGTTTACCGGGCACTGAATGTCTGGCTGCCGAACAACGCCGCTTATCGCTTTTAATCTTGATCAAACTACTACATATTCGCAGCCGTTTCCGTCTCATGTTCACCGGCCGTTTTAGCCCGGTTATTTCTCCGACCGCGTTTTATAAAAAAGAAAAAGACGGGAACATTTACCGAAAGAAAAAACGGCCGATATCCCCGCTGTTGCCGCGGCCGTTATCCTTTCAATCGTCCCCGTTGGATTTAAACGATCAATTTTTTGTTATACATCAACAGGTTAGCATCAGATTTTTCTGATTAAAAAAATTGTTCCTAAAAATAACAAGTTAGATGACTTTTATAAAAAAAGATGATATAGTGCTTTTGTATAACAAAAAATTGATCCTTTTTTTGTTATAGTTATTCTCAAAAGGAAAACGGTTGCAAATCAACAGATTGCAGCCGTTTTTTTTCAAGTCTTTCAGAAAAATTGTCAGCAAAAAAAACGAAGAGCGTTTTACCATAACAGAGTTGGTTTTACCATTGATCGGGAAATGAGCGGCAGAAACAGCGGTCAGACGCTTTGCCGTCATGCTGCCGGCGCTCTGACCGGCAGGGGAAACGTCAGCGGGAAAGCCGCGCAATCGCTTTGGCCGCTTCTTCCAAGTCGTTCATCGGGATAATCCTGTCACCGATTTTCTGGCCGTTTTCGTGCCCTTTGCCGGCAATAACCAACATATCGCCTTCTCCCAAACGGGAAACGGCATAATTGATCGCTTCCACCCGGTCGCCGATTTCCGCGGCATCGGGACATTCGCACAAAATCTGCCGACGGATTTCCGCCGCATCTTCGGTACGCGGATTGTCGTCGGTCACCACCGCCCTGTCCGCCAGTTCGCGGGCTATTCTGCCCATGATCGGGCGCTTGAGCTTATCACGGTCGCCGCCGCAGCCGAAAACGACCCACAATTTGCCTGCCGTATGATGGCGCATGGTTTTCAGCACGTTTTCCAGCGCATCCGGCGTATGGGCATAATCGACGTAAACCGCCGCACCGTTTGCCAGCCGGCCGGCCAGATCAAGACGGCCGGGCGCGCCTTTCAAATGCGGAAGACTGTCTATGATTTTGCCGGAAAAACCATGCATGGCAATCACCATGCCGACGGCGCAAAGCACGTTCATCGCCTGAAATTCGCCGATCAACGGCAGTTCCAGCCGATACGGACGCCCTTCTATTTCCGTTTCCAGCGTTTGTCCCTCCGCATGCGGTACCCGCGACAATATTTTCAAATCGCTGCCGTTACGGCCGTAAGACATCACTTTAATTCCCCGGCGGCGGCAAATTTCCGCCAGTTCCGCAAATTCGGGAATGTCGGCGTTCAAAACCGCGGTTCCGTCAGTTTCCATTACCCGGGAAAAAAGCTCTTCCTTGGCCTTCAGATAATTTTCCATGGTCAGGTGATAGTCAAGGTGATCCTGGGTGAAGTTGGTAAAGCCGGCCGCTTTGATTTTCAAACCGTCCAGCCGGTATTGTTCAATGCCGATGCTTGAGGCCTCAAGCGAAACATAGTCGACGCCCCTGACCGCCAGATCGCGCAAAATCCGGTGCAAAGTCACGCTGTCCGGTGTGGTAAGCGTTTCCGCATTTTCCGCCACGTCGGAAACCACGCCGACAGTGCCGATGCTGGCCGCGGAATAGCCGAGTTTCTTCATCAGCTGGCGGGTAAAATCGGCAATTGAGGTCTTGCCGTTGGTTCCGGTAACGGCAGAAATATACGGCGGAACCGGTTTATAAAAATTGGCCGCCGCCCGGGCAATATTTTGCCGCATATCACCGTCGGCCCTGACGAACAAAACTCCGTCAGCCGCCGGGGGAGTATAATCGCCGTCGTACAAAACCGCGGCAGCGCCTTTTTCCAATGCGTCGGGAATAAATTTTCTGCCGTCGGAATTCTTTCCGTTAAGAGCTATAAACAACGCTCCCGGCACCGTTTTTCGCGAATCGAGTTCGACCGCGGAAATTTCCGTATCGCCGGAAAGCTTTTCCGCCAGCGGAACGCCCGCCAATATCTGACTGAGTAACATGACAAACCTCGCATTTCATAAATTATGCCGACAGTATATCCGGCAAAACTTAGTTTTTTGTTAATCCGCCGCCCTTGATTTTCAATCTGTCCGTCTTATCTAATATCACGGTTGCGATTTCGGTTGAAAAAGCAAAAGATGCAAAAACAGATGCGATAAACAAACGAAAAAAACAAGAGAGCAAAAAAAGGAGTTTTTTAACATGCAGACATCATCGGCGATCCGCCCCTACACTTTCGGCGAGGAAGTATGCAACTGCGCCATCCACGGACTGGGGATCATTTTCAGCGTCGCCGGCCTGGCGGTTCTGGTCAGCCTGTCGTCAAAATACGGCGACCTTTGGACCGTCGCCTCCACCGCCGTGTTCGGCGTTTCGATGATTTTGCTCTACACGGCCTCCACCCTTTACCACGCCGTGCCCTATCCGCGGGTGAAAAAGGTTTTGAAAAAGTTTGACCACATCGCCATCTACTATCTGATCGCCGGCAGTTACACGCCCTTTTTGCTGGTCAACATGCGCGGGCCGGTCGGCTGGTCGGTTTTTGCCGTCATCTGGAGCCTGGCGCTCATCGGCACGGTTTTGAAAATCGTCACTTCCGGCAGCGGCACCAAACTGTGGTCGATTTCGCTTTATCTGATCATGGGCTGGGCAATCATTTTCGTTTCCCGGCAGCTGTTTGCCGCAATCAGCGCCGTCAGCGCGCTGTTTCTCGTCCTCGGCGGCCTGTTTTACACTTTCGGCGTTTTCTTTTACGTTTGGAAAAGCAAAAAATACACCCATGCCGTCTGGCACCTGATGGTGCTTGCCGGCACGGTCATGCATTTTTTTGCCGTCCTCTACGCCTGCGTTTGAACCGCCCGGCAGCAGTTTTCCCGCACAGTCGTCGCCGTTAAAATTGTAACCGGTGACAACGCTGTTGTCGACGGTAAAGGAAATTTTGCAATACTCAATATTTTCCCCATCCGGGTTCGGACCGGGAAAATTCTGCCCGGAAATTGCCGGATAATAAATCTGTTCGGAATAAACTTCCCGATCCCCTTCTCCGTCGTATTCAACATAAGTCAGAACCCTGGTGTCGGCGTCCAGCGTAAAGGTACTGTCCGGCATTCCCCAGTTGTCCACCAGATGTTCTTCCGACACGCCGACCCAGCTTTCCAGCTGCTCATTATAGCCGGGGGTTGAGGAACAGGCGGTCAGAATAAAAGCGCACAATAAAACCAGCATATCGTTTCTCCCGTATCAAATAAACGTTTCCGCATTGATATAGGAGCAAAAAAAAGTTTTTCAATCGGCCGCGTTTTTCAACAGCGCGGTCAGCCGGCTCTGCGCGGCCGCGTCCAAACGTACCGACATTTTCAAAAATTCTTCTCCCGGCAGGCAGGACAGGACTTCGCCGTTACGATGCAGCCAGGAAATGGTTTTGCCGTCGGAAGACGGTATATTCACGTCAATAACCGCGCTGCCGGCCGCCAAAACGTCGTCCAGCTTCCGCAAAAGTTCTTTGCAGCCTTCTCCCGTCAGTGCCGACGCTTTCACCGCATTGGCGGAAGGGGCGGCAAAAGACGGCGCCAGATCAATTTTATTGTAAACTTCCAGATAGTTTGGCTGATGCTCAATCTTGTCCAGCCCCAGACCGGCCAGCACCGTCAACACGTCCCGCCGCTGCTGCTTGCAACCGGGGTTGGCGGCGTCCAGCACCTGAACCACGACGTCGGCTTCCAGCACTTCTTCCAGCGTGGCGCGAAAGGCCATTACCAACTCATGCGGCAGATCGGAAATGAAACCGACCGTATCGGAAAGAATGACTTCCCGTCCCGAAGGCAGCGTCAGCCGCCGCATGGTGGTATCCAAAGTGGCAAACAGCAGATTTTCGGCAAAAACGCCGGCTCTGGTCAGGCGGTTGAACAATGTGGACTTGCCGGTGTTGGTATAGCCGACCAGTGCCACCACCGGATACGGCACCCGCTTTCGCGCCGTACGCTGAAGGCCGCGGGTTTGTCTGATTTTTTCCAGCGCTTTTTTGATTTTGGTGATTTTCTCGTCGATAATGCGGCGGTCAAGTTCAATCTGGGTTTCGCCGGGACCGCCGAGGAAGCCGGCACCGCCGCGCTGACGTTCCAAGTGGGTCCAGCTGCGCACCAGCCGGCTGCGCTGATAGGTCAGATGTGCCAGTTCAACCTGCAGCGAACCTTCCCGGGTCTGTGCCCGTTCACCGAAAATTTCAAGGATCAACGCCGTGCGGTCAATCACTTTCAGATCAAGCGCCTTTTCCAGATTGCGCTGCTGGATCGGGGTCAGGGCAGCATCGACGATCAGCAGTTCGACCCCGCCGGCGGCGGCCGCTTCGCGAAAACGTCCGATCACCCCTTTGCCGAAATAAGCGTCGGGACGAATCTGCCGCAGCCGGACAATTTCGGCAAATGCCACCTCCAGATTGATCGCCGCCGCCAGCCTGACGGTTTCCTCCAGCCGCTGCTCCGGATTAAGGGAAGCTTTTTCACCCGGCGTTTCCGGATAAACGATGCCGGTTTTTACCGCCGGAATTTCAAATATGTTTTCCGCCAAGACTTACTCTTTGTCGGCTTTGGCGGCAATGTCAACCGCCACCCCGGGCATGATGGTCGAAACCGCATGTTTGTAAATCAACTGGGTGTGTCCGTCGCGGCGCAACAGGATGGAGGCGTCGTCAAACCAGGTAATGACCCCTTGCAGCTTAACGCCGTTGATGAGGAAAACGGTTACTGCAATTTCGTTTTTCCGGATATCGCCTAAAAAATCTTCCTGAACTTTTTGTGACATTGTCCTATATTCCTTTTTATTATTGTTTGTCGTTTGTCCGATTGTAACCCTATTTTGTAAAAATAGTAAAGAGTTGTTATGAAACAAGGGGATAATTATGCAAAGATTTTTTCCGCCCGGCGAATTGACGACGGCGCGACAAAAAAGACCAACACGTCGCCTTCTTCCACCTGCTCGTCCGCCGCGGGCAAAAATCTCGTTTCTCCTTTGCGGATCAGAGCACAGACGCGGCTTTCCTCAGGCAGGCCGAGCTGTGCGAAAGTCGAACCGATCAAAGTCGAATTGCCGTCAACGGCGATTTCCCATACCTCTCCCGACAGCCCCAGCGTGCAGGCGTTGTTCAGCCGCACCTTGCGCAGTTCCTTCAGAATGGCGGAAATGGTAATGGTGGTACGGTCGATCAGGATATTCTCGCCGACGTTGATCATCTGAGTGTTGGCCGAACGCGAATTGACCAGGGCAAAAGTGTTTTCCACCCCGTTTTTGCGGGCAATCATCGCGGCAATGATATTGTCCTTGTCCTCGCCGGTGACCGCAACCGCCGCATCGGCATCGGCAATGCCGGCTTCCGCAAGCACCACGTCGCTCATGACCGAACCGTTAAACACTGCCGTGTTGTTCAGATGTTCCGCCAGACGGGCGGCGCTGCGCGGATCTTCGTCAATCACCCGGCAGCCGGCAATGCCGTCGTCTTCTTCCAGCGCTTCCGCCAGATATTCGGCAATCTGATCGCCGCCAAAAATAAGCACCCGTTCGTTGTCCTTGCGCTCAAGGCCGAAGGCGCGGATGACGTCTTCGACTTCGTCTGCCGCCGCCAGCAGGTTAATTTCGTCACCGGCATGGAAAGTGTCGTCGCTGCCGGGAATGAAACCGCGGCCGCTGCGGATGACGTTGACCACCGCAATATGCAGATCAGGCTCCGCCCGTTCCAGATGGTCAAGCGGAATTTGCAGCAGCGGCGACTTTTTCGGACAGCGGAAAGACAGCAGCATCAGCTTTTTGCCGGCAAACGGACAAATTCCGGAAATGCCCGGAAACTGAAGCACCCGTTTGATGGCGCCGGCAATTTCATATTCGGGGGAAACCGCCAGATCCACCGGAATGTCGTGGTCGCCGAACAAGCCGCCCCAGGCCGCCTTATGATACACCCGGGCGCTGATGCGCGCCACTTTGCGGGGAACATTAAACAGCGAATATGCCGCCTGGCAGGCAATCATGTTGACTTCGTCGCTTTCGGTTGCAGCGATCAGCAGGTCGCTTTTGCCGGCTTCGGCCTTTTGCAGCACGTCAGGATGGGCGACCGAACCCAAAACCGGCATCACGTCCCATTCGCGGGCGACTTCGTTTAACTTTCTTTCGTCTTCGTCAACCACGGCCACGTCGTTGTTGCCGCGGCTCAAATAGGCGACGATGCTCTTGCCGACGCTGCCGGCGCCGCCGACGATGATTTTCATCTTTCTTCCTCCGTTATGTCTTTCTCCAAACCGTCAAAATAAGCTTCCGCCGCCGCAAACGCTTCTGCCAGACTGCCTATTTTCGTATACTGCTCGCGAAACCTTTTGGCATCGTGCAACCCTTTGCAGTACCAACAGACATATTTTCTCGAAAGCTGCAGCGCCGTCCGTTCGCCGTAATAATCGCACAAGCCGCGAATATGCCGGATCAGCACCGTTTTTATCGTTCCGGGTGCCGGCGTTTCCGGTTCTTTTCCGGTTTTTAAAAAGCGGTCAATATCCGCAATCAGCCATGGCGCGCCGAGAGCCGCGCGGCCGATCATCAGCCCGTCGGCGCCGGTATGGCGCAGAATTTTTGCCGCCGAAGCCGCGTCGGAAACGTCGCCGTTGGCAACCACCGGAATTTTAACCGCGTCTTTTACCGCGGCAACGATGTCCCAATCCGCCGTACCGGCATAAAAATCGCTGCGGGTACGGCCATGAACGGTCACGTAAGCAGCGCCGCTTTCCTCACACATGCGGGCAAATTCAACCGCGTTGACATGATCATGATCCCATCCCTTACGGAATTTCACGCTGACTTTAAGCGGGGTTGCTGCCACCGTCGTTTCGATGATTTTGGCCGCCAGCAGCGGATCTTTCATCAGTGCCGAACCGGAATTGTTGTTGACGATTTTCCTTACCGGACAGCCCATGTTGATGTCCAGGCTGTGCGCCCCGAGGTCGGCCGCCAGTTTTGCCGCTTCGGCAAACAAAGCCGGATCGCCGCCGACCAGCTGCACGACCACCGGATAAGGCTCGTCGCGCACGTCCGCAATGCGGCAGGTTTTGGCGTTCTTGCGCTCCAGCGCATTAACCGCCACCATTTCGGAAACAATGTTGCCGCCGCCGAAAGATGCCGTCAATGCGCGGAACGGCCGGTCCGTTATACCGGCCATCGGCGCCAAAAATACCTGACTGTCAAAATCGAGTATTTTCATAAGATTAATTCAGCTTGTCCAAGGCCCGGGCGATAACATAGTAGATTTTGCCGATGTCCGCACCGGAAATAACCGACAGCAGAATGCCCGACTTTTCGCAGCCGCGGGCGCGGTTGATCAGTTCCTCGAACTCGCCCATATAGGCATTGACCATCTTGCGGAATTCCGGATTTTTCTCAAATTCCTCCTTGATCGCCACCACCTGTTTGCGGCTCATGGTGCGCGACAGATAACGGACGAAGACGTCGGTGTCGCCTTCATAATATTTCTGCCAAAGTTTATCCTGGCTTTCGGGGTTGAAGATCATGTTGATGTCAACCGCCAGCGTTTCCAGTTTTTCGATAATGGAAGTCGCATTCTTGAGGAAGTTTTCAACCTTCATTTCGCGGTAGCGCTTCTCAATGTCCGCCAGTTCGCTGCCGGCCTGCTTGGCACCGATGTCAAGCAGTTCGATCTGCTTTTTGATCACGCCGTTAAAGTTACTGGTGCTGTCGACAATCGCGTTGCTCTTGGCGGTAAATTCCTCCAGACTGCCGCTGAAACTGCCCATCACTTCGCTGACTTTGGTCAGCGTTTCGTCGGCGGTTGCCCGCAGATTGTCCGACTGCTCTTTAAAGGCTTCGTGCGAAGCCCGTACCTCGCCGGCAACGCGCTCGGCATCGGTCATCACTTCGGCAACCGCAGAGCGCAGTTTTTCGCCGGAAGCGGCAAAATGCTCCGCACTGCTGCCGGTGGTTTCCTCCAGCTGTCTGCCCAGCTGCTGAAGCCCCTCGCCGAGTTCGCGAATCCGGTCATGGGCAACGTTGGCTTTTTCAATCAACTGCTCGGAAGCGTTGTTCATCAGGTTGTTGAAATAATCCGTCAGCGCTTTGGTGTCTTCGGCAATCTGCGTCATCTTGTCGTTTTGCGCGGCAATCAGTCCGGCCGCTTCGTTCAGCGCACGGTTGCTTTCTTCGGTAACCGCGCCGAAACCGTTCAGGCAGCGGTGGTAGTCTTCCGTCACCTTGTTCATGTTGGCGGCGGCGTTGTCGGTCGCCTGGTTGAGATTGTCCGAACACAGAACCAGCGCCTGATTGACCTGCTCTATGCCGGCAATGGAATTCTGAGTGGTCTGTCCCATGGTGCTGCCGATTTGCAGCAGGTGATCCGCCAGCGCGGAAATTTCCGCCGACATGGCCGCCGCATTTTCCTGCAGACCACCGGTATTTTTCTTGAACTGGTCGCTTAAACCCGTCATTTTGCGGGAAACTGCGTCGGAAACGTCCATCAAGCATTTATATTGTTCATTTAATGCCGCCTCGCCGAGACGTGTCTGCGCGCTGACCAGATTGACGACGTCCATCAGGTCTTCGCGCTGACGGTTGAAGTTGTCATTGATGGCAGTGCTCTGAACACGCATCTGTTCACCCAAAGCGGCAAAAATGCTGTCGGCTTTTGCGCTTTCCGCGTTGATCTGCTCAACCAGCCCGCCAAAACGTTCATTGATTTCCGTTCCGCGGACGGCAATTTCTTCCGCCGAACGCCCGATTTTGTCCGCATAACCGTCCATCTGACCGGCCAGAACCGTAAACTCGGTGCCAAACTCATTATGAACGCCCTTAATCTTTTCGACGCTGCCGGCAACAAAGGATGCCGCGTTTTCGGCGGTTTCTTTCATCTGTTCAACGGCTCGGACAAGTTCACCCGCACCGTCGTTCATGCGGCTGACAAGAGCTTCGGCAGCTTCGTCGGCACCGGTTTTGGCCTGCTCAACGATCTGGCCGATCCGGTCGGCACCGTCGCTCATACCGGCAACTATCGCTTCCGCTCCGGCGCCCGCTTCGTTTTTAATCCGTTCAATAATCTGGCCGATCCTGTCGGCGCCGTCGTTCATGCCGGCCACCATCGCTTCGGCACCTGCGCCGGCTTCGTTTTTAATCCGTTCAATAATCTGTCCGAGTTCGCCGGCGCCGTTATTCATGCTGTCAACAATGGCCGCGGCCGCTTCGTCGGCGCCGCCTCTGGCACGGTCGACGGCTTCGCCGAACTGCTCCAGACCGGCGGCAATGCTTTCGGCAATCCGGTTCTGACGATCGGAAACTTCTGTCAGATCTTCGTCAAGTTTGCGTATCCTTTCGGCAATCGCCTGATCGATTTCGCTCAGTTTGTCAATGGCGACGTTAGACTTGTCCGCTACGTCGGAACCGCGGCGTGCAACTTCGTCCTCAAGCGCGCTCATCTTGGCGAACACGCTGTCCGCGCTTTCGCCGACGGCCGCAATTTGCTCGCGGATGGAACGGCTGACGCCGGCCGTGTTTTCGGCCACCGAGTTAAACAGTTCCGACTGGCTTTCAAAAGTGGCGACGATTTCGGCAAACTGCCTGGAGAAACCGCCGGTCGCTTCGTTGACGGCATTTTCGTGCTTTTCCATAATCGCGGCAATTTGCGCCGTACGTTCGTCCACATCACCGATCAGGCTGCGCAGATGATCGCTTTGCGCGGCAACGGTGCTTTCCAGGCCGGAAACTTTTTGCGCCGCGGCATCCGCCGCTTCGTCCAGACGGCGAACTTCCGCTTCCAGACTGTCATTGATTTTACGCGTCTGCTCGGCGGCTTTGCCGGAAGCTTCAAGCGAAGCGGAAAGATTTTCTTTCAGCCTGTCGACGGCTTCGCCCGCCTCGCCGGCAATGCGGCCGGCCGCGGTCGAAAGCTCTTCGATCTGACGGTTGAGTTCGGATTTGATTTCTTCGATTTTGGCCAGCGAAGCATTGATGCTGCCGTGCTGTTCGGCCAGCGAACTTTCGGCCAGACGGCTCTGGGCAACCGCCATGTTGCCAGTTTCGTTCAGCCGTTCGGTCTGCGCGGCGATCGCGTCGTTGACTTCGTTTAAGTTTTGCATCATTTCGTCAATCGACTTTCTGATGCCGTCGATTCCCTCGGCAAATTTGCCGCCCACGATGTCAAGACCGCCGCCGATTTCGCCGCCGATCCCCTGCAGCTCCCTGAAACGTTCGGCAATATTGTCGCTGCCGGCGTTGATCTTATCACAGGCGCTGTCGGTAAAGGTGATCAGGTTTTCGGTTTTGACTTTTACCGTATCGACCACTTCTCGCAGATTTTCAACCGCTTTGGAGCTGCGCTCGTCAAGGTCGTCAAAACCGGAATTAAGCGAATCCTCGGCCGACCGCAGGCTTTCCGCCACCGTGTCGGCAATGTTTTTAAGTTCGTTCGCCTGAGAGGAAATATTGTCTTCCACCAGCGCCGTCTGGGCAATGATCTTTTCCGCCTCGTTAACAAAGAGGTCGCTGTGTTCGGAAATTTTGCGGTAAACCTCCTGAATGCTGTTGTCCATGTTTTCCGCATATTCAACGGTTTTCTGCCCGCGGGTTTCGATCAGCTCGTCAATCTCGGCCGCCACCGAACGGAATGTTTCGCCCACCGCCCTGGTGCTTTCCACCGCCTGGTTGGTAATGTCTTCCAGATATTTGCCCTGCGCCTGAATCTTTTCGTAAACCAGATTGAAGTTTTCTTCCGAAACGCTGCCGTAGGATTTGATGTTTTCACTGGCTTCCATAATCTGGCGGGAGCTGCTTTCGGCCACCGATTGGATCACATCGGCGGAATTTTTGATTTCGTGCATGCCGGGCAGCAGGTTGTCGACAATGCCGTTGATATCTCCCTGCAAACGGGTGGCAACACTTGAAAATTCGGCAATGCAGCTGCTTAAGTCTTTGGTGGTTTTAAACGCTTTGTCGGTCACGCCGTCAAAGCTCTTGGTCAGGGTTTTGACGCCGTTGGTCAATTCGACGATGCTTTTGGTCGAATAGTTGTCGAGCACCCGCACCAGACTGGCAAAGTCGTCCACCCGTTCATCCAGTTCCTTTTTGATCATGGAGGTCTGGCTCATGGCCAGTTTGGTCACTTCCTGCAATTCCGACACCTGTGAGCGAATCGCCTCCGACATTGCCTTGGCCGTGGCGGCGCCGCCTTCTTCCGGATAGACCAGCTGATTCATGTAAGCACGGAGAAACTTAGCTTCTTTTTTAAAGGCCGCGCTGCGATCCACATAAGCCATGCCGACCCAGATCAGCGCCAGCGGCAGAGTTGCCCCGGCCAGAAAACCGCCGAACTCGTCGGGCATCATCAGAAACAAATTCGACCAGCCGAAAAACTGGGTAATGTAAATCAGCACGATCGCGAACCAGACAACGGTTACGACCAGCATCAGCCGGTACAGGTTGCTGCCGAGCCAGGAATTTTCGTTTTCTTCCAAAGAAGGATTTTCGGACTTGCTTTTATGAATCATTTCAGACTTCCAGAATTATTAGAATTTGCACAAATCGGCTTTAGGTTACAGCATAATGCTTAATATTTCAATAACAAAACCGGTCCAAAGAAAAGCCTCTCCGAACCGGTTTGAACGTTTGCGTTTTACTTATTCGATGCAACAGTCGACGGCTTTGCGGACAAAGGCCTTCATCTTGGCCAAAGCGCTCTCCGGTTCGGCCGGCGACGCCTCTTCCCCCTGCCCGGACGTGTTGTCCGGCGCCTCCGCGGCGGCTTTCGTCTCTGCTGCTGAAAGTTCCTCCGTCAGTTTCTTTACGTCCGCAAAACTGTCTTCCACCCATTTTACATCTTCCAGGTTTAAAAGCTTCATGTTCAAGCCCCAAAACAGGCAGTACAGTTCATAGGACCGGTCAAACAGCTTATAGGCTTCCTGTTTGTGGCCGAGGCTCTGCTGTTTGGTTCCCACTTCCATCAGGCGCATCGAGGCCGAAAGAAGGTGCTTGGAGATGCACCAGACTTCCCCTTCATATTCCGGAATCACTTTCTGCATCAGCTGCTTGCGTGTTTCCCGAACCTGCTCAATCAGGTCGTAATACGAAGTCTTGCCGGTCTTGGCGCCCGAAAACATCAGGTGTTCCTCAATCGAAATCAGGTTCATGATCCCGATCGTCAGGTCCTGATCCGACGAAAGGTCCTTCGGGTTTACCTTCTTGGCCGAATCTATCTTTTCCACATATTCTTTGATTTTCTTTTCCCTGCTCATTTTTCCCTCACCTTAAAATTCATACAATTCGGCAGCTTTTCCGCACAGCGGATAATAATAGAAATAAACGCTGAGCAGCGCCAGGGCAAGTACCGGAACCGCCACTTTTTCAAACGGAAAATGGGCATGGCCGCCGTTTTTTGCCTTCATCCACTGATAAAAGCGGTTGGAAAGGATTAAAACGACCGCGCCGGCGATGACGCTGAACAGAAAAGGATCAAGATAAAGAAAGAACAGCAGCGGCTCCGGCCGATAAGACATTTCGCCGACGTACATAAAGCCGATCATGGCCACGCTCAGGGCGATCAGCCAGAAATCACGGCCGGCGAAACGCCAGTTCTTCTTGTCAAACCACACGATCATCCAGTAGCCGAGCAGAGCCAGAAGCGCTCCCGCCCAAACGCCGACGACGCTGTCGTCAACTCCGAAATAGCGGGCAATTTCCAATGAGGCGGCCACCGCTACCGTACAAACCGCGCAGGCCGGGTTGGCATATGCCGGCAGGCAAACCGCCAGCACAAACAGCAAAATCAATCCCATCATCATTTTTTCTTTCCTCAGATAAAAAGCTAACATGTTAATTTCTGCTTATAATATAATCTCTCAACTTGCAAATATTTTTTATTGATTGTGCGGAAAAACTTAGCTACAAAAAAGTATCAGCAACCATCAAAAAGGAAAATCAATGCACCGGCTGATCGAAAAAGCGCGCGAAGAGCATTCGCTCGACAAAGACGAACTGATCGAACTGCTTTGCGGCGGCGAAGAAACGGACGAAGAACTGTTTGCGGCGGCAGACGCCGTCAGACGGCAATATGTCGGCGACGGCGTTCATTTGCGCGGTCTGATCGAGTTTTCCAATTTCTGCCGCAACAACTGCCGCTATTGCGGCCTTCGGCGCGGCAACAAAAAACTTGAACGTTACCGGATTGAAGAAGACACAATTTTCGAACTGGCAGAACACGCCGTCCGCAACATGGGACTGAAAACCGTCGTTTTGCAATCGGGCGAAGACATGTTTTTTACAACCGAAAAACTGTGCGCCGTCATCCGCCGGATCAAAACTCTCGGCGC
>OLZW01001699.1_pt1 | contig 15786 bp, 15 predicted proteins | sample 1674281 | NCBI WGS metagenome assembly OLZW01 (sample SAMEA103958157, study PRJEB25191) | human gut metagenome | biome: human-associated habitat [ENVO:00009003]; feature: intestine environment [ENVO:2100002]; material: feces | place: Germany | collected 2013/2015
GACCGCTCTCCAGTGTTTTCTCAAGCTTTTGTTGATTTTTCACAATTTAATTTACATTTTATGAGTTTCGCAATAAATGAGAAAAGAAACCTGTTCATTATCAAAATAAATAATAAATAGGTTTCTCTTATATATTCACGTATTTTAGTGGCTATCTTGCCTGAAATATTTTTCTCTGCTTGTAAATGTAATAGATGCTCATCGCAAGCGCACCTGCCGCCCATGTGATCGGATAGCAGATGATGACCTGCTCTAAGGTTCCGTGAGCTGCCACAAGTGTCACCCAGATCATACGGAGCACACAGATGCCAACCATCGTGATCAGCGTGGAAACTACCACTGCTCCCTGTGCACGCAGTGCCCCGGAAAACACTTCGATAAAGGCAAATAATAAGTACGCCGGTGCGATCACATTCATCATGCGGATACCGATCTCTACCACGCCCGCATCATTGACAAAGATTCCAAACAGAAATCTCTCTGCAGACATTAAGATGATACTCACAGAAACCGCCGATATCAGTGCCATGCCAAGACAGATTTTTGTACCTCTCCGGATGCGGTCCCATTTCCCTGCTCCATAGTTTTGTCCTACAAATGTCATAACAGAGATTCCGAATGCGCTGTTGATCATCCAGAAAATAAAATCAATTTTGGAATAAGCCGTCCATGCCGCCATCGTGTCCACGCCAAAATTATTGATGGACACCTGCACGATAATATTCGAAATACTGTACATGATTGCCTCAAATCCCGCCGGAAGACCTATTTTTAAAATACTCTGCAGCATTCTTTTGTACATGCGGATCTGTGAGAGACACAGTTTCATGCCCTCCGTGCGGTACATCAGTGTAACTGTCACCAAAACAGCACTGACCGCCTGAGCGATCAGGGTGGCAATGGCCGCACCTAAAACGCCTAATGGAATAACCAGAATGAGTAAAAGATCCAATATAATATTTACCACACTGCAGACGATCAGATAATATAATGGTCTTTTCGAATCCCCGACTGCCCTTAAAATCGCAGCACCCATATTGTAAATGAAAATAAAAATCAGTCCTGAAAAATACACCCGCACGTACAGTACCGATTCTGCGATCAGTTCCTCCGGTGTGTTCATCCAGCGTAACATCTGCGGTGCAAACACGATCCCGGCAATTCCGAGCACAAGTCCTCCCACAAGTGCAAATGCGTAAGCGGTGTGAAGAGACTCTTCTATCTCCTCTTTTTTTCCGGCACCAAAATACTGTGAGATAATAACGGTAGCTCCCGTGGACACGCCTGTGAAAAACCCTACCACAAGGCTTATGATCTGCCCGGCAGAGCCGCCGACACTCGACAGTGCTTCTTTTCCGACAAACTGTCCCACAATGACAGAATCCACCGTATTATATAACTGCTGAAAAAAACTTCCCACCAGAATCGGAAAGAAGAAAATCAACAGCTGTTTCCAGATCACTCCCTCTGTGATCCCGTTCTTTTCCTGTGTTGTCATGATATCTTCTCCTGTGCAGCTTCCATCCGGTCACGGATAGCTTCCATTCTCTGATCCAGGGATGCACTGATGCCGGCACACTCCACCAGTTCTTTTGCCAGATACTCTGCCTCGCTTTCCGGAATGTTCTTCTTATAACGTAATTTATGCTCCAGACTTGCCCAGAAATCCATTGCGATCGTCCGAAGCTGTACTTCCACCTTCATCGGACGTTTTTCTTTTTCAAGGAAAATCGGCACTTCGATAATCAGATGCAGACTGCGGTATCCACCCGGCTTCGGGTTTTTAATATAATCTTTCCGCTCGATCAGTCTGACATCGTCCTGCTGCAGCAGACAATCCGCCAGCATATAAATATCTTCCTGAAATGAACAGATCACGCGGACTCCTGCGATATCGTTGATATTTTCCTCTATGGATTCCAGTGAAAACGGAATCTGTTTCCGCTTCACTTTCTTTAAAATACTGTCAAACGATTTCACTCTCGCCTTAATGGACTCGATCGGATTTCTGTCATATTGCAGGGAAAACTGCTCATTCAAAACATTGAACTTTGTCTCCACTTCCATGATCGCACACCGGTAGTATGCCATCAGACTCTCGATCGGTGCAAAATTGTCCTGCACTTTATCCATAAACTCATCGGATAACACGGTATCCATGATAATCTCTTCTTTTGCCTGTTTTAAAAATTTCTCGATCAGCATATGTAAAACCTTCTTCTCTCACGTATTCCGTGGATATACCACAGCCTACTTATTATAGATGGTTTTCTCCATTTTTACAAGCCATTGGGAAGCGTAGATAATAAACCGTAATTAATAAAGAGAATTATCAGATATAAATGAACAAAAAAATTGCATAGACAGATGTGATTTCCTTCGCGAGCTTTGCGAGCAGGAACATCATATCTGACTATGCGATTTTTTTGTTCTATCAAACAATTTACTTTTTTGTTATCTACGCTTCTTCTTTGGCTTCTTCCTTCACATCTTTCCTGACACGTCCGTACATTTGCATGTATTTATAAAGGCGTTTTGTAAGTTTGTTGTCAATCTGGTCTGCGGTTGCTCTCCACTCCCAGTTGCCGCCTAAGGTGGATGGCGTATTCATACGTCCCTCAGAACCGACACCAATGATATCCTGCATTGGAACGATTGCGAGATCACCGACGGAAGCCCATGCACCGCGCATCATGCCCCAGTTATAACCTTCCTCTTTTGTGAGGTTTAAGTACTCTTTTGCAAATTTTACACTTGCCTTCGGTGCTGTATTCATCCAGCCAAGGATCGTATCATTGTCGTGTGTTCCTGTGTATACAACACAGTGTGTCGGGTAGTTATGTGGCAAATAATCGCTTCCCTCTCTGGAATCGAATGCAAACTGTACCACTTTCATACCCGGAAAACCGGAATCTTTTACAAGCTTTAATACAGAAGGTGTCAGGAATCCAAGATCCTCCACAATAATATTTAACTTGCCAAGCTTCTTCTCCAATGCATGAAACAGATCCATTCCAGGACCCTCTCTCCACTCACCATTACGTGCCGTGTCGTCTGTTCCAGGAATCGCATAGTAAGAATCAAATCCACGGAAATGATCGATACGTACAATATCATATAATTTTGACATTGCTTTGATCCGTTTTGTCCACCAGCTATAACCATCTTTTTTCATCTCATCCCAGCGGAACAGTGGATTTCCCCAAAGCTGTCCATCTGCGGAGAATGCATCCGGCGGACATCCTGCAACATCGATCGGATCTAAGTTCTCATCCAAGTAGAACTGAGCCGGATTAGCCCATACATCCGCAGAATCTCCTGCAACATAAATTGGAACATCTCCGATGATCTCAATGCCTTTTTCATTTACATATTCCTTCAATGCCCACCACTGTTTGAAGAACAGATACTGGAGCATTTTGTAAAACAGAATGTCATCTGCATAAGTTTCTTTTGCTTCTGACAATGCTTTCTGTTCTCTTGTCTTTAATTCTTTTTCCCATTCAAACCATGCAATTCCGCCATGGGCATCTTTCAATGCCATAAACAGTGCATAATCCTCGAGCCATTCTGCTTCTTTCTCACAGAAAGATGCAAAATCCTCCGGCTGTTTTTTCATGAAACGTACATAGGCTTTTTTCAGTAATGCATAGCGGGAATTGTACATAACCCCATAGTCTACATAATGAGGATTGCTGCCCCATGGAAAAGATTCGCACTCTGCTTTTTTTAACAGTTTTTCCCTGCATAAAATCTCAAGATCGATAAAATAAGGATTTCCTGCAAAACTGGAAAATGACTGATATGGTGAATCACCATAGCTGGTCGGACAGATTGGAAGGATCTGCCAGTATTTCTGACCTGATTTATCAAGAAAATCTACGAACTTTCTTGCCTCTTTTCCCATTGTACCAATTCCATAAGGGGATGGCAGGGATGAAATGTGCATTAAAACACCGCTGCTTCTCATAACAATAATTCCTCCTATTTGAGTTCAAAAACTCCTATTTCAAATTCTTTATACTCTCCCCACTTGCGAACTCAAACGGAACCACCTCATAAATCGGCTCTTTCTTCAGTTCGATCTGTCCAAACAGTATCTCCACACTTCTCACGGCAAGTGTCTGATACTGCTGCCTGATCGTGGCGAGTTTCGGATTATAATATTCTGCTAATACGGTGCCATCAAAACCAATCACAGAAATATCTTCCGGTACACGATAATCCATATCGCGCAGCGCACGGATCGCGCCGATAGCCATCACATCTGACATTGCAAATACTGCTGTCAGATCAGGATACTTTTCCACCAGACGTTTCATCGCCCGGTAAGCACTGTCAAATGAGAATCTTGCTTTCTCATAGCAGACTTCAAGATCCATTTCCTTACCATGTTCTGCAAAGCTTTCCTTACATCCTAAATATCTCTGGTGGCTGGTGTATGATTTTACCGGATCACCACCGATAATACCAATCTTGTCATGTCCTGCTTCAAGCAAAGCATCCACAGCACACTTTCCTGCGGCAATATCATCTGTTGCAACACTGGAAAGGTTCTCAAATGGAAGATTATTTGCCCGGTTTGTCACAAGCACACTCGGCACATCCACCTTTGCAAATCCCTGTTTAAAAAATTCCGGGTTACCACCTAAAAACAGAAGTCCTAACGGCTTTCGCTCCCTGCAGAGCTGTAATGCCTGTTCCACCTCATTGTCGTCCTCGTCAATGTAGGAAACAACCAGTGTATAGTCGGTCCTTCCGATCATCTGCTGGATCTCCTCCACAATGTTGGAGAACAGCATATTGGAAATACCTTTGACTAATACAACAATTGTTTTCGTATTGCTCTGCTTCAAATGCTTCGCATTATTATTCGGAACAAAATGAAATTTTTCAACTACTTCTTCGATTTTTTTCTTTGCATCGGGACTGACATCATTTCTATGATTCAGGACTCTGGAAACCGTGCTGATGGAATATCCTGATTCCCTGGCTATATCCTTTATCGTAACCATATTTTTCTTTCCTGTCTACTGTTTTTTCGTTTTTTTTCGTAAAACATGTATTTTTTACAATCTTCTACTGTAATATCAGCCTTTGACCGCTCCTGCAACTACTCCTTCAATAATATATTTCTGACAAGCCACATAGAAAACTACAATTGGAACAATTGCAAGTACAAGCATTGCCATCATCGTACCCCAGTCTACTGCTCCATAACCACCTTTTAAGTACTGAATGACGATTGGAATCGTCTTGTATTTTTTGATATCCAATACCAGATAAGGAAGTAAATAATCGTTCCAGATCCACATTGCCTGTAAAATTGCAACGGTGATCGCCGTTGGTTTCATAATTGGAAATACCACCTGAAAGAATGTCTGGATCGGAGTACATCCATCGATCATCGCCGCCTCTTCTATCTCGATCGGAATACTTTTTACAAAGCCGCAGAACATAAACACCGCAAGTCCTGCACCGAATCCAAGGTATACTAAAATGATACCGACCGGGTTGCTCAGATGCATCATATTTGCCAGTTTTGACAAGGTGAACATTACCATCTGGAATGGTACGATCATGGAAAACAGACATAACATATAAATGGTTGCATTCACTTTATTATGTACTCTTGTAATATACCATGCACACATGGAGGTGCATAAGATGATCACTGCAACAGAGCCAACGGTGATGAGCACCGAGTAGCCAAATGCCTGAAAAAAGTTTGTTTTTTCAATACCCCGGATGAAATTTGACAATCCGGTAAAGGATCTCTCATCCGGCAGTGCAAATGCATTTTTTGTGATAAATCCTTTTTTCTTGAAGGAATTGATCAGCACCAGAAAAATCGGATACAGATAAAAAACGGTCAGCAGACTGAAAAATACGGTCAGCACTCCTCCGTGTTTTGATCTTCTTACAGCACTTACCTCATTATTTTCTTTTACTTTCTTTGCCATTACTGCTGTACCTCCTTTGTTCTGGTCAGTCTGTTCTGTGCCAGTGCGATAACTGCTACTATAATAAAGAAGATAACTGCTTTCGCCTGACCGACACCTTCCCAACCGGTTCTTCCATAGAATGTCTCAAAGATGTTAAGCGCAAGCATCTGCGAATTATTGGACGGCTCTCCTGCTGTCAATGCCAGGTTCTGATCGAACAGTTTGAAAGAGTTCGTCAGTGTTAAGAATGTACAGATCGTGATGGATGGCATTACCATTGGAATCGTAACACTCTTCAATAACTGCCAGTCGGACGCCCCGTCCATTTTTGCCGCCTCGATCAGCTCGCCCGGAATATTCTGGATACCGGCGATATAAATGATCATCATATAACCGACCTGCTGCCAGTTCATTAAAATGATCAATCCCCAGAATCCATAGGAAGAAGAATAAGTAAGTGTTCTTCCAAAATGACCTAAGATTCCATTCAGCAGGATCTGCCAGATATAACCTAAAACGATACCACCAATAAGGTTTGGCATAAAAAATACTGTACGGAAGAAGTTCGTACCTTTAATTCCCTTTGTTAAAAGCATCGCAATTACAAATGCAAAAACATTGATCGTCAGCACTGATACAATGGTGAATAATGCAGTGAACCATAATGCATGCATAAATGTCGGATCACTGAACACGCGCAGATAATTTTTTAATCCTACAAATTTTGCATCTGTAACGGTTGTAAATTCACAGAATGATAAGTAGATACCCATAATAAAAGGAACTATAAAACCTATTGTAAATGCCACTAATGTAGGGAGTGCAAAAACAGGAAAATATTTTTTGATTGCTTTCTCCATAATTTCCATCCTCTCATAAAACCTTAATAATCTGAAAGGGTGAGTGGCAGGCCACACACCCTTTCCATGTTACTTCATCATTACTTTTTATTTGTTTGCAGCTGCTGCATACTCAGTAGCCCATCCGTCAACGAATGCACTGACAACGCCGTCCCAGTCACCTGTTCCCTGTGCGTACTCTAATAATGCAGAACCTACACCGTCTTTCCATGTCTCAGATGGAATAGTAGAGAAGTTCCATGTTACAGAGTATTTACCATCAGCGATGTACTGGTTAGAAGCCTGGATAAATACATTGTCTGCTTCATATTCGCCTGTGAATGTATCAAATGGTGTTGTAAATCCCATTTCATGAGCCATGGATTCACGTCCTGCGTCAGATGTGATAACCCAGTTCAGGAAATCAAGTGTTGCCTGCTGATCTTCTGCAGAAGCTTTGCTGTTTACACACCAGTAGTTCTCAGAACCTGTGCAGAGTCCCTGATTCTCTTCTCCCTCAACACCAATATAGATTGGCATCATGCTCATGTCTTCAGCGGTTACAAGATAACCATTCTCTTCATTTGTGAGGTTACCATACTCCCATGTACCATTCTGGTAGAATACTGCCTCTTCCATACCGAATTCAGATTCTGCTTCATCACCTGTCTTAGATGAGAGCATTCCCGGATCACAGGTGGAATCTGTAATGTATAAATCCCAGATCTGTTTGTAATTGTCAAGGTATGTTCCTTCTATTGCATCTGTAGAATTAATTCCTTTGTCTTTGTATTCATAGTAAATTGGAAGATTTGCCAAATGAGTTTTAAATCTCCAGTCAGATGATCCATCCATACCTGCGGAAGTAAATGCTCCCTGAAGATCGTATCCAAACTTATCATTAATCTCATCTAATCTGGACTGGATATCATCTGCAACTGCTTTTAATGTCGCAAAGTTGTTGATCTCATCAACAGAAGAAATCACTGCGTTGTCCATTGTGCAGTAGTCATTTAAGATTGTCTTATTGTAAATGATACCGTAAGTCTCGATAACATAAGCGATACCCTGTACTGCGTTTCCATCTTTTAATACAAAATCATCACTTGTCAGATGTGAATATAACTCACTGCCTGAAAGATCCATGCAATAATCTTTCCAGTTTGCAAGTCCTACAGGTCCGTTTACCTGGAATAAGGTTGGTGCTTCTGATTTTGCCATCTCTGATTTTAATGTCTGCTCATATGTACCATCTGCAGCCGTGATAACTGTAACCTCTGTTCCGGTCTCTGCTGTGTATTTTGCTGCCAGATCCTGCCACTGCTGATCCTGTTCCGGTTTAAAGTTCAGATAATAAACGGAACCACTTCCTGATGCTGCTGCATCTGTTTTCACATCTCCTGCTTCTGTTGTACTTGCTGTTGCATCTGCACTGTTTGCACTGTCTGCATTGGAAGCATCACTGCCGCATCCTGCAAATAAAGTTGCTGTCATTGCTGTAGCAAGCATTACTGATAAAACTTTTCTCTTCATGTCGTTTCCTCCCGTATACTTTCTGCACATCTGTATTGTGCAATGATTGTTCTGGCACTCTGCCACTTCGCTGAAATGTTCCCGGTAACATTTTCGGTATTGTTTTCGGTAACGTTTTCAGTTGATAATTGAATTATATTCTTTTTTCATAAAAAAGCAATACTGAATCGTTATCTTCTCTATATTTCATAATTTTTGTTTTTGTTTTTTGTGCAAATTGTATATCAGCAAGATGCTTTTTTCTTATTTTTATTTTTCTGGTGGAAATTTGCTCAAAGTATTACTTTCTGCCCTACCGCTTTTATTTCATGAAATTAGAATACAATGATGTTTTACATTGAAAAAGATTTTTTGAAATGCTACTATAATATTATGGAAATGAAATCCGGGCACTGCCGTTTCATTCTGATCAAAAGGGAAAGTGGAAAGAACATATGAAAGAACTGATCCGTCATAAATTACAACATGATTTCAAACGAATAAAAACCTCTGCCAAATGGGTGCTTTTCTCCATCGTCTCCGGACTGCTTGTCGGAGGCGTTGGCACACTCTTCTATTTCGGCATGTATGTGGTCACACTGACCAGAACCAAAAACCCGTGGCTTATTTTTCTGCTCCCGGTGAGTGGTATCCTGATCGTCGGATGTTACCGTCTGCTTCATGATGAAAAAGATACCGGAACCAACCTTGTATTATCTGCGATACATTCCGATGAAGATCTGCCGCTGCGCATGGCTCCGCTGATTTTTATCTCCACACTCATCACCCACCTGTTTGGTGGTTCTGCCGGACGTGAGGGTGCTGCGTTACAGCTCGGTGGAAGTATCGGAAACGGTCTTGGAAAACTGTTCCGCTTTGATGAAAAAGACAAACACATTATGATCATGTGTGGCATGAGCGCCGCTTTCTCTGCATTGTTTGGCACACCGATGGCTGCGGCTGTCTTTTCCATGGAAGTTGTCAGTGTCGGCGTTATGTATTATGCGGCGTTAGTCCCGTGCGTGATCTCCTCACTGGTCGCACATGCTGTTGCAGAATTCTTTGGTGTCTCACAGGAAATGTTCCTGATCGGTCAGATTCCTGCTTTTAAGATCACAAGTGCTGTAAAAATCTCTGTCCTTGCGATTTTATGTGCCGGTGTCAGCATTATTTTCTGTGTCATGCTGCATCAGTCAGAACACCTTTATAAAAAGTTTTTCAAAAATCCTTATGTGCGCATTTTCGCCGGTGGATGTTTCGTACTCATTTTAACGCTGCTTGTGGGCAACCAGAATTATAACGGTACGGGAATCAATATCATTGAACAGTGTATTGACGGCACGGTCCGCCCGGAAGCCTTTTTTATGAAAATGCTCTTTACTGCTTTAACATTAGGTGCCGGATTTAAAGGTGGCGAGATTGTTCCATCATTTTTTACCGGGGCGGCATTTGGCTGTCTGTTTGGAAACCTGTCAGGCTTTTCACCGACCCTCTGTACGGCAGTCGGCATGGCCGCAGTTTTCTGTGGAGTGACAAACTGCCCGATCACTGCCCTGCTCATCAGCTTCGAGTTGTTCGGCTATGACGGCATGCCTTACTTTTTGCTTGCCGTTGCATTCAGCTACATGCTTTCCGGATACTATGGCCTATACAGCAGCCAGAAAATTATTTACTCCAAATATAAGACCAATTATATCAACCGCAAAACACATTAAAAAACTTCCCACATATCCGGTTTTCCTGCGATATGTGGGAAGTTTTTTAATGTTCTTCCCTGGCGGCTTTCAGAAGATCAAGCAGTCCTTTTTCCTTGATCAGCGCAATGCCCTGCCCCTCATCACCAAGCACAATGAGATTATCTCCGGGCTTGATATCGAATATCTTTCTGGCTTTTGCCGGGATCACAATCTGACCTTTCTCACCTACTTTTACCATGCCGAAAATGTGTTTTCCCTTCGGTGGAACTTCTAAGCCAAGAGAATCCTTTTTTTCATAATTGATCAGGTCATCCACCGTCACGCCAAAGACATCTGCGAGCCTTTTGCACCTTTCGATATCCGGCAGGGATTCCCCTGTCTCATATTTCGAGAGTGTCTGTCTCGACACACCAATCTGATCTGCCAGTTCATCCTGCGACATATGATTTAGTTTTCGAAGCTGAATGATATTTTCTGCAAACATTATTTTTTCTTTCCTCCAATTCCACAGACGATCCACCGGAGCACCGGAATACGGCGGATGATCTCATAAGCCAGATATGCACCGGCAAATCCCGCTGCTGCCACAAAAAGATAAAGAAGCACTGCCGGCAATTTTGTATACATGGTCAGATAATATGCTGTCATCGCAATGAAAAGGTAATGGAATAAATAAAGTCCCCATGATTTCGCTGCCATCCATCTTGTCAATGTGTTGGAAATATCCCCCCATTTTTTCATGAAAGCCAAAGCTGCAATAACCGCGATCCATGCAAACAGGCTGCATAGCGGTGTGTCTAAAACTGAATGCTCGGCGTATGGTCTGCCCCAGTATAACACTGTAAATGCAGCCGCTAAAATTACGGCACACACCGTGAGCGGCAGCCAGCATTTTTCCAGGCGTTCCATCACTTCATCTTGTGAGAAAATGAAATATCCCACAAAGAATCCAACCCCATAGATACCAAAGCGATATACCACAATCATTGGTGTGTTTAAAATCTGAGCTGCGCCCCAGATCACAATTGCAAACAGCACAAGAAATGGAACGTTTGCTTTCTCTCCCAGCTTCCACAATCTGTCTTTTTCCACTCTGCGAACCCATATGAGCAGTACTGAAAAAAACCATAACATCTGGATATACCATAGCGGTCCGATGCCGCTGACTGCCATGATGATAAATAAAACCTGTTTTGGAACTGCTGCCATCTGCTCTAATCCACCGCCGATCAGCAGATTGTAGTATCCTAAAATCCACCAGAACACTAAAAGCCCAAGGGTGGATGGAACCAATAATTTTCCTGTCCTTTTTTTATAAATTCTTTTTCTGAGCGATGTTCCAGCTCATACCTTGCGCTCATTCCTAATATTACAAACAACAACAGCATAAACCATGGGTATACGATATACTGAAATGCATCCTGATATTGCACATCCGAAAATGGTCCGATCACTCCAAATGTTTCAATTCCATTGAACATATAAATAACATGATACAAAACCACAAGCACAACTGTGATCCATCTGATATTGTCTATGTATAACTTTCTCATATTTTTACCACCTTTGCAATTATTTTTAACATTATTATAAATTGCAGAAAATGGAAAATCCACCAGGTATCCTTAACAATACCGGATGGATTTTGTTAAAAACGAGGGCAGTTTTCATCATCTCCGCAGTTTCTATCAGGCTTTCAAGATTTTCAATCTGGAAAATGGGAAAATCTTGCACAATCTTCACGACCTAAATCAGAGTTTCGCCTTCTATTCTATTTCAATTTTGCATACTCTTCATCCGATACCGGCTCACACCACTCGTTGGATGTCTCCTCACCCGGTACTTCCACTGCAAGATGTGAGAACCAGCTGTCTGGTGCTGCTCCATGCCAGTGTTTTACTTCTGCTGGAATGTTAATACAGTCGCCCGTTTTCATCTCGATTGCTTCCTTGCCCTCCTCCTGATAATAGCCACGTCCGGCAACGCATACGAGGATCTGTCCACCGCCATTTTTTGCATGATGAATATGCCAGTTATTGCGGCAGCCCGGCTCAAATGTCACATTAAAAATGCCAACCTGACTCTTAGATACCAGAGCAAGAAAGCTCTTTCCACTGAAATACTGTGCAAAACCATCGTTTGGTGCACCGATTGGGAATACCATCTCTTTGGCATGTGCTCTCATTGCTTCATCTTCATATGGAAGATCGCCCTCGTTTACATCCCATACTTCTTTTGCCAGGTTAAAAACTGCCCAGCCCTTTGGCCAGCCTGCGTAAAAAGCTACATGTGTGATGATTGCAGCGATCTCTTTCTGTGTCACGCCATGTGCTTTTGCGTTCTGTAAATGGAATTTCAGGGAAGAATCTGTGATACCGGAAGCCATTAACGCTACGACCGTAATAATGCTTCTTGTCTTTACATCAATGTCCTGATTGTTCCAGTTCTCTCCAAATAATACATCATCGTTAAAATGCGCAAACTCCGGAGCAAATTCTCCGAGTGCATTTCTTCCTGCTGTCTGTGTGATCTTTGCCATAGTTTTGTACACTCCTTTTTCTATGTTTTGAATGAAATCTGTTTATGTCTTATCATTCCTGCTAATATCCGCGTTTTGCGATCGCCGGATTATAACTCTTTCACCCAGTTCTCGATTTCCTGCTTATTCGCTCTGTTTAAAAGTTTTCCTTCCACAATCTCCGCGCCCGGTGCTGACGGCTGTAATTCTTTCACTGTATTTCCAAAACCGCTTCCGCCTGAAGTTGCAAACAAAACAATTTTCCTGCCTGTGAGATCATACTTTTCCAGAAATGTATTGATGATGGTCGGTGCAACATACCACCAGATTGGAAAACCAAGAATAATCTCATTGTAGGATTCCATATCCAAATTAGAATCTGCGATTTCCGGCCGGATGGATTTATCACTCATTTCAATACTGCTTCTGGATTTTTTGTTCATCCAGTTTATATCATCTTTTGTATACAATACTTTTGGTGCAATTTCATGCAGATCAGCATTTGCTGCCTCTGCGATCATTTCCGCAATCTTTTTTGTTGTTCCACTTGCACTGAAAAATGCAACTAATGTTTTCTTCATTGCTGACACCTCCTGAGAATCTTAACTATTTTAATCAAAAAAAGATGCATAAAATATGCTGTCATATCTTACGCACCTATTATATAACCGGTTTTTCTATTATGTCTAATACTTATAATGTATGTTTCGTTATGCCTTTTAGGCATAATATTTTATCTCTTTTTATAAAGGAGTAATTCCGGATCTGCACCGTCTTTCTCATAGGTACAAATCATGATAAAATCCATATTCGCAACAATTCCAAAACATCTCTCGCTTCCAAATTCCGATTCCAACTGGTTTCCAAGATATGTTTTCTGATCATCTAAAAATTTCACTTTCTGTCCATTTGGCAGTCTGTATTCAAGATTCACATATTTGCCTACAAGTGCATTTAATCGGTCAATTTTTGGAAGTCCTTCAATAGCAAGATCATTGATTTCTTTTATCAGTTGCTGCTTAAATGCTTCAAATTGTCCATGATCACTGAGTTCTTCATATCTTTTCCAGTAATCTAACTGCGGAAGTATTTCCTTCATGTAGGAACGCGCCTGTTCTTCTGAAACATTTTCATTTACCATGTTTTTCACACAGACATCGATCAAGTCATCCATATTGCTGTAGGTATAAGTTCCATCTGCATAGCACCACTTGCAATATTCTTCATTCAATGTGCCATCTTTGTCACGCCCCAATATAGAATCATCTTCAATCGGCATTCCACAGCACTGGCAGATCAGTTTTCTTGGTTCTCCGAGAAGTGTATTAATGGAAACATCAAATTCCTTTGACAAAAGTTTTAATGTTTCTGTATTTGGTACTGTCTCGCCATTCTCCCAGCGGGATACTGCCTGTCTTGTCACCATGATTTTCTCTGCTAATTCATACTGTGACAGTCCTTTTTGCATGCGAAGTTTCAAAATGATATTCTTTGTTTCCATAGCTGCTACCTCCTTAACCCATATCATACAGATAAATTCAGTTTGTGGAAAGCAACTTGCTGTTGCTATCGTTTTATAGCACATCCATTTTCTAATTCAGTTCTTCGATAAACCTGCTTACCGCCGGTGAATACGGAATATTCCGCCTCCATGCGATCACTGTGCTAGTTTTAAGTTCCGGGAAAAGCCTTTTCTGAACGACCAGATCATTCCGCCAGTACCTTGCTGCTCCCTCAATGGAAACCGGATAGCCAAGCCCGTGCAGCGCCATCACTCCCGCATTGGTTCCCAAATTGCTCGTAAATGCAATGTGAAGCTTCCCGAAATCCTTTCCAAACCAGTTTGCCAGCTCACTCTGCACATTCATGCGCTCCGGCAGGATCAGCGGCACATCCAGCAGATCATTTTTCGTGATGACCTCTTTCTCTGCAAGCGGATCATCCGGCCGCATCGTTACCACCCAATGGTCGTTTTCCGGCATTCGGATGTAGTCAAGTCCCTGCGTATTGACCGGTTCTAAAAAAAGTCCGATATCCACCAGCCCTTTGTTCATCATTTCCAGAACATTGTCCGCCGTTCCGGTGTGGATTGCAAACTGGACTAACGGATATTTTTCCCTATAGTTTTTACAGATTTTTGCCAGCGATTCCACTGCCAGAAATTCGCCACAGCCTATCGTTATTTTTCCCTCGATAGAATCGTTATTTCCTTTAAACTCGCTGACGATCTTGTCCTCTAAATCTACGATTTCAAGTGCACGCCTTTTTAACAACAGTCCCTCATTTGTGAGCGTGATCTGATGTCCTCCGCGGTTAAAAAGCTTTGCGCCAAGTTCCTCCTCCAGCGCTGCAAGCTGTCTGGATAACGTTGGCTGCGTGATATTCAATTGTTCAGCCGCCTTTGTAAAACTCTGTTCTCTTGCCACTGTCAAAAAGTAGCGCAACACTCTCAAGTCCATATCATCTTAACCTATCTAAAATATATTTCAGCAATTATAATTTTTTCATCATCCAGTCTGCAGACGCATAATGCCCATCTGCATATTTCATGTTATCTGGAAATGTGCCATATTTCTGAAAACCCAGTTTTTCATACAATGTAATTGCATTTTGATTATCCGAGATCACTTCAAGCTCCGCCTGTTCAAATCCACTCTCTTTTGCTGCTTTCAGCACCGTTTCCAACATGATTTTTCCAATACCATATCCGCAGAATTCCTGATACAAAGCAATTGCCACTTCACATCTGTGCAGATATCTCCTGTAGTTTCCAACCGGATTGAAAGAACAGTTTCCGATATGTTTTCCATCTAACGTTGCAATTAACATTAAGGATCTGTCCGAATTCAGGCAATTATTGATAAACGCTGTCTCCTGCTCCTGTGTCATGATAACTTCTTCCGGTTCCCGGATCAGATATGGTGTTTCCGCAGTGGTGGCTTTTAAGTACGTGATTAAATCTTCTGCATCGTCCGGCGTTGCATTTCTCAGTACGATCGTCCGATTACTTTTATCCTTGATTTCAATCGGTCCAAATTTCATGTTCAACCCACCTTTCCAAAGTATCCTTAGCACCATTATGATACCAACGATCATAAGATGCAAATCTTTCCCCCAAAATTTTCACTAATTATAATTTTATTATTTTACTCTACAAAAAAGTTGAAGTAAACAGCCAATTTTTCTTGCTTCCCATATAATTTCTGTGTTACAAAGACTAAAAGCATATTTTACAAAATCTTCATGACATTTTTGTCATCTATATTCTAAGAACG